>Ga0187862_10000550_pt1 | contig 42860 bp, 32 predicted proteins | sample June2016WEW_10_1_FD_133003 | JGI IMG/M metagenome (GOLD analysis project Ga0187862, IMG submission 133003) | Peatland microbial communities from SPRUCE experiment site at the Marcell Experimental Forest, Minnesota, USA - June2016WEW_10_150 | ecosystem: Environmental > Terrestrial > Soil >... | reverse complement strand
CTACTCGGCATGGCGGCAGATTCCGCTGTTCGAGGAATTCCAGACGGCGGGCGCGGCCGGGCTGGCGGCATTGATTGACGGGACGATCGGAAAGTACAAAGACTTCTACATTTTCCGTTCGCAATTCGTGCAGAAGACCAGCAGTCCGGCCAACACGCACAACCTGGCGTTCACGCGGGATGCGATGGGCCTGGTGGTTCGCCGTCTGCCGCAACCTCTTCCGGGAACGGGAGCGATTGCGGAGTACGCCGAGCTGGGCAACTTCGGCATGCGGGTGGTGATGAGCTATCAGCCGAATACGCTGGCACAGCAGTTCACGGTGGACGTGCTGTACGGATGCGGGGTGCTGCGCAGTGGATGCGGCGTGCAGGTAAACACCTAACAAAGGCGGAGCCGCGAGGCGGGCCGGCGGCCGGGGTAACCGGGCAGCCGGCCCGCACCGAATGCGAAGGGAGCGGGATGGATCTGAGACTGTACTACCAGAAGATACGAGACACGCAAGCGAAGATCGCCGACCCATTTCCGGTGATGGAGAGCTGCGAAACACCGGACGGGGGCGCCACCGGCAGGCTAACCGAAGTGACGCCAGCTATAGCGGCGAGGTTGATTGTGGAAGGGTCGGCGCGGCTGGCGAGTGACGCGGACGCGGCGGCATTTCGCGAGGCGCGGGCGAAGGCCAAGCAGGCGGCGGACGAAGCGCTGGCGGCGGCCAGGGTGCCGATGACGTTCCTGCCAATGGCGGAATGGAACAGAATCCAGGACGCGGGGAAGCGCGCCAAGAACCAGGCATAAGGGTATGGCACTATTCACGGACGGACCTCCTTCCAGCATCGAACAGCTTGCGGGGCTGGACTCGCAGTTGCCGAGTGTGGCCAGCACGGAGGGGATCGATCTGAGGCGCAAGCTGGAACTGGCCCACGAAGAAATAGGTCTGGACCTGGATGCTTTGCTGAAGAGAATAAGGCCGGCGGATGGTTCGATGTGGGCGGTCGAGAAGCCGAGGCTGGAAAACGTGGTAGTAACAGCGGCACTCAAGCTGTGGTTTGCCTACCGAACGCTGGAGCTGGTATACAGCGATGCGTACAACAGCCAACTGAACGACCGGTACATGGGCAAGCGCGACCAGTTCCAGCAGATGGCTGTCGCGTATCGCGAGCGGTTGCTTGAGGCTGGGGCGGGGATGGCGTCGATGCCGTTGCCGCGGCCCGCAACACCGGTGCTGGCGGCGGCGCCCGGAAGTTTGCCGGACAACATTTACTACGTCACCGCAGCCTGGGTAAACCGGGTGAACGAAGAAGGAGCGAGTGCGATGCCAGCGGCGATTACGACATCGTTCACCTCGTTCACAGCGCAAATCGGGCCGGCGCCAAAGAATGCCACCGGGTGGAACGTATACGTCGGCATGGATCCGGACAGCATGGCGCTGCAGAACAGCGCGCCTCTCGAGGTTGGGGCGGCCTGGGTGCAGCCGGTATGGATCAACGCGACGGGACGCGAGCCGGGTCGTGGACAAGCTCCGAGCTATGTGCAGGCGCTGGGGCGGATTTTACAGAGGGGCTGATGCCGACAACGATAGGAAACACGGTAACGGCCAAGACCGTACAGTTGCTGACGGGGCCCAGCGGCTTGAATCTCCACCTGGAGGCCCTGGCGGTGAGCGGCGCGACAGCGGTAACGCCGCTGGGGACGGCGCAGATTCTCGCCGAGAACGTGGCGATTGAACTGGTAGAGCGGGCGACCGCCGTTCGCTATCCGGCGGTAAACGTGTACTGCGAGAAAATCGTGAACCAACTGGTGGAGAAGTTTCGAACGTTTTCGGGGATCTCCCAGATGGCGATCGAAGTGCGGCACTCGCAGGACCGCTTGGAAGGGTTGCAAGACACAGTGGAGCTATACGCCAGCGCGGTGACGCAGACGCTGGATGCGACGCGCGGAGACTGGGGTGACGGGATGTACTATGCAGGCGGGTATCAGGTAACGTTCGGAGCCGTCAAGAGCGGGGGAATAAACTTCGTGCAGACGGCCAAAGTGACATTCGAGATTGGAGTGAGCATTAACTAAGATGGCTTCTTACATTTCCTCAAACGCAAATCGCTTCTACACGGCGCTGGAAAGCGCGTATGGCAGCGTGGCGGCAATCGCAGCAGGCAACCGGATACCGGCGCTCAAACTGACCGTGCAGCAGCAGCTCGAGGTCACGAACCGGAAAGACAAGACGGGAAGCCGGACGTTTCCCGGCCTGCCAGCGGGCGGGCGGCGCCGCACTTCCTTCGACTTACAGACGTACATGACGAGCTGGCAGGCCGCTGCGGGCGGTCCGGCGTACGGGCCGTTGTTCCAGGCGGCGTTGGGCGCGGCGCCAATGATCTTCAGCGGCGGTGTGGTGGGATCGTACTCGGGAACGACACTGGTTTTTGCGGCGCCTCACGGACTGAACGTAAGCCAGGCGGTCTCCAGCGGGGGCGAGATACGGTTTGTGACGGCGGTGGTGGACGCCAACACAGTGCAGCTCAACGCGCCGCTCACCACGGCGCCAGGGAGCGGAGCCACGATCGGAGCGGCCGTGACCTACCAACCGGCGACGGAGCTGCCGAGCGCCAGCGTGTTCGATTACTGGGATCCGGCGAGCGCGGTACAGAGAATCCTGAGCGGCGCGGCGGTGGATCAGATGGAGATCCAAATCGACGGCGATTTTCACGAGTTTCATTTCAGCGGCGTGGCGCAGGATGTGCTGGACAGCGCAAGCTTCACGGCGGGGCAAGGCAACTTGACAAACTACCCGGTGGAGCCGGCGATCGGCGCATTCGACTATTCGATCGTGCCCGGCAACCTGGGGCAGGCGTGGCTGGGAACCGAACCAGCGCAATTCTTCACGGTGACGGAAGCGTCGGTGGTGCTGAAGAACGGGCTGGACACGCGGTCACGGGAATTTGGTTTCAGCCTTCCGCAAGCGATCGCACCGGGACAAAGAACCGTGCAGGCGTCAATCGGACTCTACAGCCAGACCGACAACGCGACACCGGCGTTGTACCAGGCGGCGCGGGAGCAGACGCCGATCAGCGTGATGTTCCAACTGGGCCAGACCCAGGGCCAGGTGATGGGCGTGTACCTGCAGAGCGTGATTCCAGAGGTTCCGCAGTTTGACGACAGCGCGAACAGGCTGCAATGGGTGTTCAAGCCGTCGCGTGCGCAGGGGACGGTGGACAACGAAATCGCGGTTGCGTTTGGATAGGCATGACATACGAGAGCGTGAAGGACTGGGAGTCGAAGATAGCGCCGGGGGTCAGGTACCGCATCGCGCGAATGTCTTTTGCGCGGCGGGTGGAACTGATGCGGCAGGTTCGGGAACTGGCGCGGCGCATGGAGTTTCTGGAGGCTGGCCAGGCGCCGGGGGAAAAAATGGACTCGGCGCTGGTTAAGGCCGAGGTCGACCGGCTGTACCTGATATGGGGCCTGGTAGGGGTTTCGGGCCTGGAATTGGATGGGGCCGCGGCAACTCCGGCAGGGTTGGCGGAAAGCGGACCGGAAGACCTGTTCCGGGAAGCGCTGGCGGCGGTCAAGGCCGAGACAGGACTGAGCGGGGCAGAACGAAAAAACTGATTGTCGCCTTCCATTTTCAATTTTCCAACCAGGCTGGGTGGAGGTGCGACGTTTGCCGGAAGTCCGGCCTGGAGGCGAAACGCAGGTGCGGCTGGCTGCCGGCGGCGCGCGACCAGGGAGGGCCACCGGTGTGGGCGCGAAGAGAGGCGATCCTGGGGACATGTCCCAGGTCGGCGATTACCGCGGAGAGCCAAACGACGGTGGAGGAGTTCTTCATTCGAAGGCGGCTGGGCCTGATGGACGAAGAGCATCTCACGGCGCGACAGGTAGAAGCGTTCGCCATTCTGGAAAAGGTACTCGCGGCGGAAATCAAATATGAGCAACACGACGCAAGAGCAGCTTCTTAGATTCTTCGCGGAGGCCGCCGGAACGGATTCGGGGACGCCGGCCGCAAGTCAGATCGCCGAACCGATCGGGGGCGCGTCGGCGGACGCCGCGTCGGGCACGAGCGACGCCGCATCCGGCCAGAGTTATGCAGCGACTACGGTGGGCACAAGCACCGGTGCGGAGAGCGCGGCCCCAAGCACGGGCGGGACTGGGAGCACGATCGAATCGGCGCTGACGACGTTTCTGGAAGGTGGGCTCGGGATCGTCCCGCTGGTTACCGGCCTGATAGACCTGTTCGGCGGAGGCAGCTCGGCTCCCCCCGATCTCGAGAAGTACCAAAAGCCCTCTTCCATCGACTTTATGAGCGCGGATACGCCGAACGGACTGGTGGCGGCGAACTACGACCAACTGGGGATGCCTCGGCTGGCGGACACGGCGCAGCCGACCTCGACCGCGCCAGGTTCCTCCGGAGTCAGCGCCTCTTCGGCGGCGGAATCCGACCAGTTGGGGATGCCTCGGCTGGCGGACACGGCGCTGCCGACTTCGACCGCAGCGGGTTCCTCGGGAGCCAGCGGATCCTCGGCGGCGAATTACGACCAGTTGGGGATGCCTCGGCTGGCGGACGCGGTGCTGCCGACCTCCACCGCAGCGGGTTCCTCGGGAGCCAGCGGATCCTCGGCGGCGAATTACGACCAGTTGGGGATGCCACGGCTGAACGATACGGCGCTGCCGATTTCGGCACCAGCGGGTCCGTTGGGCGCCGGCGGATCTTCGGCGGCGAACTACGGCCAGTTGGGGATGCCACAACTGGCCGACACGGCACTGCCAAGCTCGACCGCCGCGAGTTTCTCGAGGGGCAGCGGCTCTTCGGCTGCGGACTACGACCAGTTGGGGATGCCACAACTGGCCGATACGGCGCTGCAGACCTCGCCAGCAGCGAGTTCCTCCGGAGCCAGGGGCTCTTCGGCGGCGGCTTATGGGAGCGGCGCCGGGCAAGGCGGAACGGCGGCGCCGCAGGTGACGGTGAACATACAGGCGATGGATGCGCAATCCATTCTGGACCGCAGCGGTGACATCGCGCAGGCAGTACGCAGCGCGATGTTGAACATGAGTGCGATCAACGACGTGATCAGCGATCTGTGATATGGCTTCATTTCCAACCCTCAAAACCAGCGCCGTCGCCCAGTATCCGGCCTCCAAACTAGTCACGTTCCAGAACCAGGTGGTGCGGTTTGTGGATGGCAGCGAGCAGCGATACCGGGATTGCGCCGGACCGCTACACCAGTGGGTGATCCGCCTGAACGAGCTCGACGAGACGGAAATGGCGGCGCTGGAGCAATTTCTGGCATCAAACCAGGGCAGCTTCGGCAGCTTTTTCTTCACGGACCCATGGAGTAACCAGACTTATACCAATTGCAGTTTCGCCGATGATGTCATAGGTCTGACTTCGGTAGAAGAAATGCACGGTCAGACCTCGGTTACGGTGAGGGAAAACCGGGGGTAACTACGAATATCTATCCACAGTTATTAACCGGGGCAACGAGCCAGTTTCCGATTGTGAAGCAACGGAGACCGAGGACTGTTGTGAACGTGGCGGCAGACGGGAGCTCGATCAAGATGGCGGACCCGGCCGGCGCAACGGTTGAATGGCAACTGCAGTACGCCAATCTCAGCGACACGGAACTGGCTGCGCTGCAGCAATTCTTCACGGCAATGGAAGGATCACTGAACAGCTTCACGTTCCTCGACCCGGCGGCGAATCTGCTCGCCTGGAGCGAGGATCTGACGAACGCGGTCTGGGCGTCGGCGCCGTTTCTTACTCTATCGGGCAACGTGGCGGACCCGCTGGGCGGCAGCAGCGCATGGCAACTGGCCAACTCCGGAGAGGGAGCGCAGGCGCTGACGCAGACGCTGAACACGCCGGCCAGCTATACGTACTGCTTCAGCGTATATGCGTTCAGCAGCCAGCCAGCGGCGATCCAGTTGAAGCTCGGAAGCAACTCGGCGCAGGCCGCGCTGAACTCCCGGTGGAGCCGAATTCACATCGCCGGTACGGGCGACGCAATGGCAAGCTCGGTCGAATTCGGAATCGAACTGCCAGCGGGCGCCACGGTGAGCGTGTTCGGACCGCAAGTGGAAGCGCAGTCGGTCGAGTCTGCGTACAAAACCGGAACGACGGGCGGCGTTTATGAAACTGCGCGTTTCCGCGACGACTCGTTCAAATTGACGTCCACCGACGTAAACCACCACTCCGCAACGGTGAACATATTCTATGCAAACAGTCTCTGAGTTGAAGGCGGGTGCGATCACCGATACGCCGCTGGTGATATTCGACTGTGTCCTGCCGAACGGAGACGTCGAACACTGGTGCACGCACGGAATCACAGTCGGAGGCACGTCTTACGCCGCCCGCCTTTTGCAGCACAGCGCGTTCGATATTCAAACTGCCTCGGACCAGGGTGTCGACGGGAGTCCGACGATCACACTGCTGCTGGCCAACGCGGACTCATACTTCTCAGAGATCGAACGCAGCACGGGTTTCCGGGGCGCACAGATCACGGTCAGCTTCGTGTTTTACGATTTGCGCAACCACGCTCCTCTGACTGACGCAGTAGTTGTGTTTCAGGGGATCTGTAACCCTCCGGACCAAATCAAAGAAGCGACGTTTCGTGTTACGGCAACCAACCAGATGAGCCTGCAGCGAGTGTTTCTGCCCGAAATACGGATTCAGCGCTGGTGCCCCTGGACATTCCCGTCAACGCCCGCTCAACAGCGGGAAGCCATCGACGGAGGCACCGAGGGCAGGTATTCCCTATACTACCCGTGCGGTTACTCCGCCGGCCTTTCGGGAGGTTGCGGGAACCTGAATAACGGCGTGCCGTTCACGTCGTGCGGATACACTGCGACAGACTGCCAGGCCCGCGGAATGTTCACGCGGTTTGCGGGAATCGAATACATTCCGCCGGTGATCTCGGTGCGAGGCTACGGTAAGGCATGGACAAGTTCCGCCGTGGCGGTGAACCAAGCGCGTTACAACGACTATGTTCCGATGGCGTACGGCACAGCCTGGTACTATCCGCCGGTCGTATTCGCACGCAACGACGGGAACCTGACGCGGATGGAGGTGCTGCTAGGCATCGGCCAGATTCAAGGCGTGCTGACCGTCCTGGTGAACGGTTATCAGATACCGCTTGGCGTAAACGGTCAAAACATGACCGGCACCGGATGGTACAACATCCCAACACTGGGGACTCGAAATGGCACATTCGATCTGAATTTTCCGAACTCCAGCGGGCAGCCCGCTGGAGATCCCTATGGTGGCATGGCTTACCTGTCGGTGGTAGTGCCGAATCAAGTCAGCGACGGGAACTCATTGCCTTCGGTGCAGGTGCTGATTCAAGGACTGATTGTCCCGACCTATGACGCCCAAGGAAACCAGCTAAGCCAGGAATTCAGCAGTAACCCCGTTTGGATCTTACACGACATACTGCGGCGCAGCGGGTGGCAAGCTTCCGAGATCGATTATTCGACCCTGGCACCAGCGGCGGCGTACTGCGACGAGCCAATTAACTCAACGGATCTTAACGGTAACCCGATCAGCATCCCCCGATTCCGATGCAACCTGGTACTGCAGAACAGGCGCAGCGCCGGCGATGTGATTCGGGGAATTCGCAATGCGTCACGGCTCTACCTGACTTACGGTTCCGGGGGCGTCCTGCAGATCAATGTCGAGAATTCGATGGCGCTGCAGCAGCCGACACAGAACTCCTGGTCGAACAGCACCGAATCACTAAACGGAGGATGGCCGGCCTATGAGTTCGGCGACGGAAGCACGGGCGTGTCGGGAATCCTGCGGAAATCGACGGGAGAGCCGAGTGTGGTGGTTTTGTCGCGCAGCATTGCGGACACACCGAACTCGCTGAGCATAGACTATCAAGACGAACTGAACAGCTACCAGCAGGACAGTTACACAGTTGTAGAGCCGGACGATGTAACCCTGACAGGCCAACAAGTGACGGCTACGCTGATGGCAATTGGATTACCTAATTACGATCAGGCAGCCAGGATCCTCAAATTCAGTCTGGATAAGTCGCTGTGGGGTAATACCTATATTCAGATCGAGACCAGCATCATGGCGTTCGGGATCCGGCCCGGGGACCTGATCACGGTCACCTATCAAAAAGAAGGTTTCACCCGCCAGGCATTTCGCGTGTTGAAGATATCTCCGGCGACTAACTACCGGACGGCAGTGGTCACGGCACAGATTCACGACGATGCGTGGTACCTGGACTCAAACGGGCAAGACAGCTCGGCGGCGGGGACAAACCAACAGGCAACCGCGAGCAGCGGACTCCCGCGGCCGCTACTGGGAAGTGTGGTGGACGCGAACGGACTAGTCGAGTTTGGCATTGCAGAGACGGACACGACAAACAGCGACGGGACGATCCAGGCAAGCCTGACGGCGAGCTTTGTCGCACCAGGGGCGACCACGGCGGGCGGGCCTGGCGTGCCACTGGTCAGCCTGGTTGCGACGATTGGAACGGGCGGTACGCTGGCGGCAAACCAGGTTCTGTACTATGCGGTTTCCGGCGTGGACGCGGCCGGAAACGAAGGCGCACTTTCGTTTATCGTGACGGCGGTGATTGCGAGCGACGGGTCTTCAATGACGCTAACGGGGCTCAGCTTCACTCCGGGCACCAGCACGTTTAATGTTTACCGCGGGACGACGCCGGCCGAGTTGCTGCGGATCGCTTCGAGCCAGGCGATTGGAACGAGCTTCACCGATTCCGGCGCGCAACCGCAACTGATCGCCCCGCCGGATGCGAACTTCGACCATGCCAATTTCTACTGGCGTATGGAGTTCCAGCCAGAGATGGCGGCCAGCATCTTCTCGCCGAGGACGGTGGGAAATGGGAACCTGCAGATGAGCCTAAACGGCTATCAGGGCATGACGGCGCGGGTGACGCGAGGGACCGGCACTGGGCAGGAGGCATCGATTGCAAGCAACGATGCGACGACACTCACGCTTTCGAACGCGTGGGTGGTGACTCCGGACGCCACAAGCTACTTCGTCGTGGCTGAATCGGGCTGGCACTTTGGGGCAATGACTAAGAGCAGCCCGGTGAGCTTGGTTGTCCCCAATCAAGGCGGCGAAACGGTTCATGTGACGGGGCGGTCGGCGAACGCGGTCAATGTGGAGTGCCCGCCGCTGCTATCGACGGTGACGCGGTGGCAGATTGGGGGAAGCGGATTCAGCGACAGCGCCGCGCCGCCAACTCCGTTTTTTGGCTTGGGCGCCGGAAAGAGCGGCGGGACGTTGGACTTGAGCGGGGTGTCCTTCAGTAGCCTAACCGACACAGAGACGATTTCAGCCGCGACGCTAACGGTTTACTACTGGGACGAACTACAAGGCGCCACCAGCTTCGCGCTTGCCAACGCCATAGGGACTGGCGACACGACCTTGACGCTGAATGCTCCGGGACCGGCGCAGGCTGGCAGCATTTTGCAGATCGACAGCGAGGTGCTCGGAGTCACGGCTGTCAGCGAGGGCGGAGTGCAATACACAATCCAGAGGGGCGTGCAGAGCAGTCCGGCCGGCGTGCACGCCGCGCAGACAGCGGTTTATCACCTAGCAGGTCTGACGGCAACCGCCGGGTTTCCGCAAGGATTCTTCGGCAGCCCTTACAGCGGCACCTGGGGCTTCCCCATACCGCTTCCGGACGTCCGGGTGGCGAGCGCGCAACTGTTCGTTACCAACCAAAAAGGAAACAGCCCGACGGCGAGCGCATGTCTGACGCACACGGTCGATAGCGGCCTGCGGACGCTCTCCGGCGGCCAGTACTCGATTCAAGTGGAGGGGTACCTGTCAGTAGACCAATCAGCGTCTCCGGCCCTGGTGGTGGAGGCGGCGCACTCGGTCGGGGACATTTACGCGGTGCTCGGCGCAGCGGCGGACGCGACAGTGCAGCTTCAACTCAACATCAACGGGTCGGCTTACTGCCAGTTGGTGTTTCAGGCAAACGAGACTATTTCCAACGACGTCAGCGGGCAAGGTCTGCCGCCATTGGCGGCGGGCGATCAGATCACCCTGGCCGTTCAAACCGTCGGGCAGACCTATCCAGGCGCGGACCTCACCGTAATCATTCGACTTTGATGGGAGACACACTGTCCAAACTGCAACCCGACCGCGATCTTCAGTGCTACTTTTTTGAGCCATCGGCGATTGCGGCGTTGAGTGAGACCAGCGCGGCTGGGTTCACGGTCTCCGGTTGCTGGCGGAGCCAGTTCGATTGGGCGGTACTCGAATGGAACCGGGACAATGTCTTCGAATACCCTGCTTTACGCAATCTTCCCGACGGGGACCTGAGCGGATTGCAGCTATCTTACCAGGAAGTTCGCACTAACTGCATCGGTTTCGATTCTGCGTGGTACCCGACGGAACCCTGGCCCTATCTCAGGATCTGGGCAGATACCGACGGAGGGGAACAGATCTACGAGATCCCTCTATTGCAATACGCGACGCCTCTATCGAGCGCCGTTCCCGCCACTACCCAGTTCCAATTGCAGGGCGCGCCAACAACCGGAGACTACATCGAGCTGGCTTGGCTGGACCAGCACTATAATTACCAGTTTCTTTCCGGGGATTCGCTGAGCAGCGCGGCAGGAGCCTTGGCCGGCATTATCACCGCGAATCAGCAGACCGGATTAGTGAGCGCTACGGCAGGCGACTCGACAATTACGCTCACCTATCTAGGCGTGCCGGGATCAAACGGAAACTGGATCGGCGTCTATGGAACCGTGCACGGTGCCGGCACGGAATCCTGGGCAGCGGCGTCGGCCCTGTTCCAGGGTGGCGTATCGCCCACCGCCTGGCAAGTGGATCTGAACTTTGCAAGTCTAACGGATTTGAACGGCGTCTCAATCCCCGCCGCAAATGTAACGAACGTCCGGAAGTTGCGATGGACCTGGGCGGCGGACATGCAGGCGGCGGATTTCCAGCGAAGCGAGTTTTCCGTGGTCCTGTCGAACTGGACCGTCACAGGGACCGGCCAGCAGTACCAAGTGGCGGGGCCCGGCAGCCGTCGGATCGAAAATGATTCCAAGACGCTTACCTACACCGGCACTTGGGTTTCCGAGATAGGAAACTATTCGGGCGGGTCCATACAGTCGACGACAGCGCCCGGCTCTGCTGTCGAATGCTCCTATGTCTCGGCGTTTGTCCACACCTTGTACCTGGGTACGCGGGCACTGGCGGGCGGTGGACAAGTGACCGTGCAAGTAGACAGCGGCACGCCGACCGCGATCAGTTTGGCGCTTAACGGCGAAGATGTGCTGATGCGAGTGTCGCTGGGACAGCAAACGTCGTCCGTCGAACATAACGTCACGATTACCCATTCCGGAGCGGCGGGCACCTCCGTTTACTTCGACTTTCTTGAAATCGCCGTTCCAACAAGCAATCTGCCGACGTTCAGCGCGATGCCGACGACAGCGGCGGCGACGGACTGGGATACTAACCACTCTCTGGCGCTTGCTCCCGAACGGACGGCATGGTTGGTCGACACTCTAGGGTTGCGCGGCCGATTGAATCACTATGCCGGAGCGCTATTGTTTTATGAGCTGGTTTGCCAGGGCAATCAGTACGCATCCGCGACGATTACCTTCGCCGGGCAGCCGGAGTTCGGTGGGCAGACCGAAATCGAGCTGGACGGTACGCCGCTGCAGCACTGGAACCTGATTGGCGACACGGCCGAGAGCATGGCCACCTGTTTCGAACTGTTGATCAACGCAGGTTCGACCGAGGTATGGGCCCAAGCCACCGGAGCCAGCCTCACGATCACTTCGCGGCTTTCTGGCTCAGCGGGCAACAGCATCGCTCTGAGCGTCACTACCAACAGCACGCAGTTTACAGCCAGCGTGACGGCGAGCGCGCTTTCCGGCGGCCAAGATGGAACGTGGCTGACGGATCTAACCGTTGTGCCGCGGATGAACCGGGCGGCACGGGACTGGAGTTCCAGTTATTTCAAGGCTCTGAACAGTTACGGCATCGGCGTCACCGCATCGTTCAGCATGGAACTTGGCAACGGTGACCCGAGCTCTGGCGCGGCAATTGCCCAACGCTATCCGGACGGCACTGCGTGCACGGTGAACACACCGGCCCTCCAGACCAACTTCGGGCCAGAAAGCACATCATTCTGGCAGCAGGCGTATCTCGACATGGCGCAGGTCATGGTAAGCGCCGGTATTACTCCGTATCTGCAATTCGGCGAGGTTCAGTGGTGGTACATGGCGGCGCACGGCGGCATGCCGTTTTATGACGCCCACACCACGTCGGCCTTTCAGGCAGCCTATGGGCAGCCGATGGCGGCAATTCCGAGCCAAAATGCCGACCCGGCGAGTTATCCAAACGAGTGTGTCTTTCTGCCGGCGCTGATTGGCCAGTTCACGCAGACGATCATGACCTTTGTCCGCCAGTCGGCGCCAAACGCGAAGTTTGAAGTGCTGTACCCGCCGGATGTCAATAACACACCGCTTAACAGACTGATCAACTACCCCACAACCTACTGGACGCCGGCTAACCTGGCTTGTCTTAAGACCGAGAATTTCACTTATACCGGCGACCGCAATCTGGACCTGGCGCGCCAGTCGATCCAGTTGCCGGAGGTTCTTGGCTTCCCGCCGTCGCAGAGCAGCCACCTGGTGGGTGTCAGCAATTACACCACACCGTGGATCAGGGAATGGAATCTGGCACGGGCGGCAGGCATGGAATCCGTAGTGCTGTTTGCGCTCGATCAGTTGTGCCTGATCGGTTACTCCCTGCCGGTCAGTACGAGACTTACCCGAGCGAGATTTCTGAGCCGTTAGTTATTGTGCCGGCTGGCGAGCGGCTACCGCTGGTTGGATTTCAGAATCTTTTTGCGCAGACGAATGGACGCCGGAGTCACCTCGACTAACTCATCGTCGCGGATAAACTCGATGGCTTGTTCCAGGTTCAGGATGCGCGGCGGCACCAGGCGAATGGCCTCATCGGCGGTAGAGGCGCGCATGTTCGTGAGCTTCTTCTCCTTGACGATATTGACATCCAAATCCTTCTCACGCGCATTCTCACCGATCACCATGCCCTCGTAGACCTCGGCGCCGGGGGCAATGAAAATCTCGCCCCGCTCCTGCAAATTGAAGATGGCGTGACCGGTAGCTCTGCCGGGCCGGTCCGCCACCAGCGACCCGGTGGGCCGCGTCGGAATATCGCCCTGCCATTCGATGTAACCGTGGAAGAGCGAATTCATGATGGCGGTGCCGCGCGTGTCGGTGAGGATCTCGCTGCGCAGGCCGATGAGACCGCGCGAAGGGATGTGGAACTCCAGGCGCACGCGGCCCGAGCCATGGTTCACCATCTTGACCATCTTGCCCTTGCGCGCGCCCAATTTCTCAATCACCACTCCCAGGAACCTCTCCGGACAGTCGATAACCAGAAGTTCGACCGGCTCTTCGATCTTGCCGTGGACCGTGCGGGTGATGATTTCAGGCTTGCCCACGGCCAGCTCATGACCCTCGCGGCGCATCATCTCGACCAGAATGGCCAGTTGTAGCTCGCCGCGACCCATCACTTTGAACGTATCGTGTCCCAGTTCCTCGACCCGGATGGAAACGTTGGTGAGCAGCTCTTTGTCGAGCCGCTCGCGCAGGTTGCGTGACGTCACCCATTGTCCATCGCGGCCGGCGAAGGGCGACGTATTGATGGTGAACGCCATGGCGATGGTCGGCTCGTCGATCGCGACATGCGGCAGCGGCATGGGGGTCTCGACGCTGGTGACGGTCTCGCCGATGGTAATGCCTTCCACGCCCGCGATGGCGAGGATGTCGCCCGGCCGGCCCACCGTTTCGTCCACCCGCTTCAGCCCCTCGAATGAATAGAGCTTGGTAATCCTGGTGGTCTGGAGCGATCCATCGCGCTTGGCGACAGCCACCGTGTCGCCGTAATTCAGTGTGCCGTGAAAGACGCGGCCGATCGCCAGCCGGCCCAGGTAGTCGCTGTAATCCAAATTCGCCACCAACATCTGCAGCACCTCATCGGGCTCGCCCACGGGCGGTGGGATGTAAGTCAGGATGGCATCGAACAAGGGGCGCAGGTCGGTGGAAGGATCGTCAAGCGACTCTTTAGCCACGCCGGTTTTGGAGATGGCATAGAGAACCTTGAAATCGAGCTGGTCCACGGTGGCATCGAGGTCGATGAACAGGTCGTAGATCTCGTTGAGCACGTCCTGGCAGCGCGCGTCGGGGCGGTCGATTTTGTTGATCACCACAATCGGCGGCAGATGGGCTTCGAGCGCCTTCGAAAGCACGTAGCGCGTCTGCGGCAGCGGTCCTTCGCTTGCATCGACCAACAGCATCACGCCATCGACGATCTTGAGCGCGCGCTCCACCTCGCCGCCGAAATCGCTGTGGCCGGGCGTATCGACGATATTGATCTTCACGCCGTGGTAGCGCACGCCGGTGATTTTGCTGAGGATGGTGATGCCGCGCTCGCGCTCGAGATCGTTGGAATCCATGATGCGCTCGACGGTCTGCTCGTTGTCGCGGAAAATTCCGCTCTGGTGGAGCATGGCATCGACCAGCGTGGTTTTCCCGTGATCGACGTGGGCGATGATGGCGACATTGCGGATGGCGGTATTGCTGGTTTTCATTAATTGATTTCGGTTGGAAGATTCTCGGGCGCCGCTGGTGGAGGGCCGCGAACCTTCAGTCTAGCATGCGGCCCCCACGCGCGATGGATTTGTCATGATAGGGCCATGCGAGTTCGTGAACTGGCCGAATGGCTGAGCGCCACGTTTGAAGGCGATGGCGAAAAGGAAGTGACGGGCGCGGCGGCGATTGAATCGGCCGGCGCGTCGGAGCTGGCATTTGTGGGCGGGCGGAAAGCCGCGGCGCAGGCCGAAAGCTCGGCGGCGGGATGCCTGCTGGTGCCGCTCGACTGGCCGGAGCCGTGTTACCGCACCGTGATCCGGGTGCCGGAGCCGCGCACGGCGTTCGCGCGTGCGATGAGCCGCTTCTATCCGACGGCGGAACTCAAGCCCGGCATCCATCCCACGGCGGTGATGGGCGACGGCGTCGAACTGGGCGCGCTGGTCTACATAGGGCCGCACGCGGTGGTGGGCGACGGAACGCGCGCAGGCGTGGCGGTGAGCATCGGCGCGGGGAGTGTGGTCGGCAAGCGCGTGGTGCTCGGCGAAGGCACCGTGCTGCATCCCAACGTCACCATATACGACAACGTGGATATAGGGCGCGGCGTCATCATTCACTCCGGCGCGGTGATCGGCGCGGATGGGTTCGGCTACGTGAGGGAGCACGACCGCTGGCACAAGTTTCCGCAGGTAGGGCGCGTCGAGATCGGCGATTTTGTCGAGATCGGCGCCAACTCCTGCGTGGACCGCGCGGCGCTCGGGGTGACCGTGATCGGCGAGGGCACCAAGCTCGACAACATGGTGCACGTGGCGCACAACTGCCGCATCGGCCGCCATGTGGTGGTGGCGGCGCAAACCGGGTTTTCCGGTTCGGTGGTGGTGGAGGACTACGCCGTGATCGGCGGGCAGGTGGGGATTGGCGACAAGGCGCGCATCGAATCGCGGGCGGTGCTGGGCTCGGGCTGCGGCGTGCTCACGTCGAAGATAGTGCGTTCCGGAGAGACGGTGTGGGGCACGCCCGCGCGGCCCCTGCGCCAGCACCTCGAGCAACTCGCCAACCTCGCCAGGCTGCCCGAACTGCGGCGCGAGGTGTTGGAGCTCAAACGGCGGGTGGCGGAGTTGACGCGGTAGACTTTGCGCGTAACGGAAGTGCGCGGCCGGATGTCGCCGAGATTCTGAACATTCCATCACGGGGATCGCTGGCCAAGCCGTACCAAGGTGGGTGTGCGACATGGATGTGGGAACCGGGCGGCTGGCTTTGTATCAGGGCAAGGCTTCAGCCTGGCTTCAGCCGGGCCGCAACCCATCGGTAGCCAAAGGCTTTAGCCCCTGAGGCCTGGCTGACTCCTCAGGGGCTGAAGCCCAAACCTTTCTCCCGATCGTCCGGCACGGCTGAAGCCGGCTTCAGCCAGGCTGAAGCCATGCCCTGATACAAAGCCTCCCGATGGAGCAAAGCCTTGTGTACCCCTATGCTCAGATTCATGCGCATCCATTGGGAATCGAGAGCTTCGCCATTTCTGGGTCGCACACCCTTGAGAACCTCGCTTACTCGTGGCGCCAGTGATATCCTCGAAGAATGACTCCCCGCATCATGATCGAGCCGGGCAAACGCTCAGGCCAGCCGTGTATCCGCGGACTGCGCATCACTGTATGGGATGTGTTGAATTGGCTCGCCGCCGGCATGACAGAACAACAAATCCTCGATGACTACCCGGAACTGGCGCCTGATGATTTCCGAGCAGTCTACGAATTTGCCGCGAAGCTAGGCAGGCGCGTGGCCCTGTGAAACTGCTGTTCGACGAGAACGGCGTTTCAGGGATCTATCGCGGAAAGCCTGGAAAACGTCCCGTCTGTCCCTGTCCGCCCCTCAATCAATCGACCCGGCTATTGGACGAGAATTGAAGCAGAAGGGTTGCGTTTTGTTGCACCCGGCTTCATGGCAACGCCTTCGAAGGTCCAAGGTAGTAGCCTCTGCCTGATCGGACGAATTCGTAAATTTCCTTCGCCGGTGAGCGTGACCTCGAAGTCAACGGGCGCGGCGGCCAACTTCTCACAGACTTGGGCCACCATATCGGGGCTGAGGACGGTTCTGCCGGGATCAGCCTTCGAAACCCGCAGGACGATCTTAGAGGTATCGACCGCAGCGCCTGCCAAGCGAGGTTGGGCCAATCCTGACGAAATCGCCACCCGTAAGCTTTCGCTAGCCGCTTGGCGGGGTTGCGGCTCCTTGCCCACTGCGATCACCCTGCCCACTGCGATCACCCTGCCCACAGCAGGAGTGGGATGCCACTGGACGTAGAAGTGCAGCGATATTGCAACGATCCCCGATGCGATCAAAAGGCCGCCAGTTAACCAATGGACGGAAGGGAACCAATCAAAAAGGATTACGGATGCAGCCGCAAGAACGAAGCAGAGATTCGTCGTTTTTTTGTACTTCGAAGAGTCCATAACGGATTACTCCGTGCGCCCTCAGGATACCACGCTCCAGATCCATCACTTCTTCGCAGTCCGGGTCAGCGCGGCTGTACACCCAAGTCCGGCTGCGAAAGCCTGACGCGCAGTGGCGGGTGCGATCATCAAGAGGGAGGCAAACGTGCCAAGAACAACAAATACAATAAATTGAATGAAATAGCGCGTGTTTTCAGAAAGAGGGAGGCGATCCACGACATCCGACAGCGCATAAATGCGCAGCTTGTTCGGGCCTTCCTTTGACCAGAGCACAGCGCAACCACTCGCCGCAGCAATTACGACCCAACCTTGCCCTTCAAACACGTCTAAACGGGGCCTCCACCACCTCTTCCGATCCACTGCTCAGCCATCTCAAGGTCACGCGCGGCATTCTGCAATTGAGCGATGAGTTTCCCGAGTTGTTCTTTCGTCAATTGAAACCACAGATTCTTGGACGAGTCAGTCCGAAGCAAAGCCACAACCACGGGAACTGCGAGATCAACACGGCCCTCTTTGAAGCCGAGTCTAACGTCGGTCGCAGCCGAGAAACCTTCGAACGACGGCAGGACCTGCACGCCGAGGCGGGCACGCTGGACGGTCACGGCCAAATTCTCACGATCGGCCAGTACCCCCTGACTGAAGGCTAGAACTGCGGGGCGGCTTGCCGGATCTAAAACGCCAACCTCTTCAGCAGCATTGACGAACCCTTCCGGGGTGTCGGACCTCTGCGTAAACACCGAGACGACAAGAGAGGCAGTCGCCAACAACGTGACGGCCTCGTTCTCAGTAATCTTCATCGCCGAAACAAGCTCAGATTGAATCTGTTGATCCAGGTGGCCCGATTGCAGATTCGCTCCCGCAATGTGGATCAGGTTCTTGTAGTGCTCAGGCGCGATTGTAGCGAGCAGATTGAAACCGCGTCTCAGAAAACTGAGGACACCTTTGGGTGCGTCGGCGAATACTTCCGCGATGTTGGCGCCAGTAGCAACTCGAAACGTAAAATCTTCTGGCATGCGACTTCTAATTGAACATTTCTCTATCGTTGTCAATCGGATAGCTTTAAAGAAACCGGAAAAATCAGGGGACAAACGGGACGTAAACGCCCCCTACATCACCCTTAGCGCGCTTGGCCCTGGTATCGTCCTCACCCAGGAGTTCATCTCGCGCTCGTTTTGCAGCAGGTCGCGGAGGGTGGCTTTGCCGACCACCTGATCGACCGCTACCTGCACGGCGCGCCACAGCGACCGCACGGAGCAATCGACCGAGCGCGTGCAGATGGCCGCCTGGCCGGCGTGGCTGTCGCAAAAATCGCTTTCGAACAGGCGCCCGCCCAGCGCGCTCTTCTCGCCAGATTCTTTGAGCATGGAAAGATGAAGACCGCTTCTATTGATCAGCGCGGCGAAATCAACGCATATCTTAAGACCAATCCGGATCCATGTCCCGAGCTCGACTGTGCAAAGCATTTGCATCGCATCGCCGATACATTTCTCCGGGCGCAGCAGCAGCGGCACACTGCCGACTACGACAATTCGACGACTTGGACGCGAACTGATGTGACGACCCTGATCGACCTGGTGGACAATGCCTTTCGAAGCTGGCGTCAGATTCGGGATGAAGCAACTGCACAGGCGTACCTTATTACTCTTTTGGGAAAACCGAGGGGCACGTAATCGATTCCAGCCGATTCCGACAATTGCGAAGGACGATCATACGCTGCACAATCTTTCGGAGGCTACCCTTCCTCGAATCCGAAAAACACCTCGAGGCGCCGCACCGCTCCCGTGCGCTCGAACACCGCGGCGCTGGTCGCTGCGTCAAGATCGAGCCCTTCAATCGTTCCGCGCGAGCCGTCGGCGCGGGTGATCTCGATCCTCCGCGGCCCCGATCGATGGGCCACCACTGGCGTCTGGCAGTTGGTGAACGCCATCGTGCCGGGAGCCAGCTCCAGGCTGCGCTCCACACCGTCGATATCGTAGAAGTGGAACGTCCTCGCTCGTGGAAGAAACTCGCCGTGGCTGACCAGGTGACGGCGGAAACTGAGCCGTCCATCCGTGACCGCGACGCCCATCTCGCCCAGGCGCGTGATCAGATCCTCCTTCACCTGGCCGGTCATGCCGGGCTGCTGCACCCCCGCAAAACCGGGCGTGTGCGAATAGGGATCGGTGGGGATGGCGCCGTACAACTCCGGCGGTTTGTGGACGCCGATGCCCTCGCGGATTTGCGCGTAGTGGCTTCTCAGGCGCTCGACTACCGCGGCGTCCTCACCCGCGCAACCGGCCCGGTCCAGCACCTCCTCGACCGCCAGCAGCAGTTTCGAAACCATGTGCCAGTAAATGCAGCCGAGCCCCTCGTATTTGTAGAAGGTGCCCGAACGGCCGGTAAACGACTGGTGATCGAACACCTCCTCATACAACGCGATGATCTGCGCCTTCTCCCGATCCGTCAGGCTCAGGCCGGCGAGCGCCTCCTTCAACAGCCCGGCATTGCGGAAGGCTGCGTTGAAGTGAGCCACGCCATTCACATCCTCGACCACGATGCGCCGGTCGCCCTGTTCGATCATCGCCGCCAGCGCCTCCGATTGCGCGATGGCCTCGGCCGGAATGTTGTTCTTCTCGAAGAAGCCCGGCAGCTTGCGGTCCGGATAGAGGACGTAACTGTCCTGGTCGGCACGGTATAGGCGGCTGTTGCGAAGCGCATCCAGCAGCGTTGCCGACTCCTCCGCGGATAACGCGCCCGAGCTCAGCACCGCCATCTGGCCCTCGAGCATCTCGTAGAGGCGGCGAATCACGATCCGGTCGCCATCCACCTTCATCAGGTTGTAAGAGTGATACAGGCCCTCCGCACGCCGGTTGGCGCGAATCGAGTGGTCGATGTGCCGCAGCGCCACCTCGCAGAAGCCGCCCAGCTCCGCGACGCTCAGCCGCGTCTGCCGGCCGGAAAATCCGTGGGCGTAAAGGCCGGCCCGGTAGTCGCTCCCCACGCTGCCCAGCGAATCGAGGACCAGCTTGCGGCCCATGTCCGAGATCGGTCCGCCGAGCAGTCCCGCGTGCCGCTCCAGCGCTTCCGCCACTTGGTGAAAAGCCTCGGCCACTTCCGTGGAAACCTGGATCGCCGGCGCGTCCAGGCCGCCGAAAATCCCGCCGCAGAACGCCAGGAACCGCCGCAGAAAGCACAGTGTCACCATCGAAACGCCGGAGCCTACCAGCGCGTTGTTGGCGTCGTTCCACTCCGGCCGCTGCGTGTTCATCCACAAACCGGCCTCGGGGATGTAGTTGAACAGGCGCGCCAGCACCAGCACCAGCAGTTTCTCGGCCAGGTTCACGCGATACGGCGCACCGTCCGCGCCCGGCAGAGCCTTGCCGTCCGCGCCCATGGTTTCCGCTCTCCGGCGAATCTCGCGGTCGAGTTCCGCGTCGAAATCGATCGTGCTGCGCGGATCTTCGAGCAGCGCGCTATATGGCTTGATGCGGTACGGAACGTTGGCGTAAGTGAAGACGCGCCGCGTCAGCAACCCCTCCAGAGCGCCGGGATGGTAGCGCGCCGAAACCTCCAGCAGCTTCAAAAGGTAGACCACCTGGTGGTCGCCCCAATAGCCGATGTAAGACCACGAGTCGTGCGGGTCCAGCACCTCCCAGTCGAAACCGTCGCGCATGATGCGATATGGGTTGTAGCCATCGGCAGTGGAGGCGCCGGCGAATTTGAAGATCATGCTCTCGACATAACCGGGGAAAGAGAGCGCCAGCGCTTCCCAGTTCTGGAAAATGTCGCGCCAGTTGCCCTGGTAGTTGAGGATTCGCTCGCCGTGCTCGGACTTCACTTCGATCGAGAAAATGTTCCACGGTCGGCTGGGATCGCCGTGCCGCCGGCTGAAGGTCAGCGGCAGGTACTCGTGCGCCAACCGCTCCAGGTCCGGGTCGTCCTGCCCGCGCGCCAGCTCGAGCAAACGGCCGTGCAGCAGTGTTTCGTCGAGCGCGTCCAGGAACGCCGCCTGCCGCTCGGCCACTTCGCGGTTGGCCTTGCCGACGAACGCCTTGAAGTCGGCGCGGGAAATCATGTACCCGCGGTCGGGAATTCCGCCGCGCATCACGTTGAACAGCGCGTTCGAAAAATGCCGGTCCGCGCTGAGATCGTCGCCGGTAAGTTCCAGACCGTCGGCGGCCGCCACGATGCGAACCAGGTTGCGAGTGCCGCGCTCGACATCCTCGTCAAGCTGCACGCGCAGGTTGCCGCCTCGCTTGAGGAGCCCAACAATGGCGGCGACGCCCGCGGCGTCCTGATCCACCTCCGCAATGATGCTCCACTCTTTGCGTGCGCCGGTTGCAAGCGCCAGGTGCGCGTTGACGAAATAGGCGCCGCGGCGGCCGCGAATCAGAGTTTCCTCGTCCACCGCCTCCCCGCGCCGGAAGCGGTCGAGTTGCGCCGCGCACAGCAGCCGGCGCGCCGGTTCGATGCCCTCCGACCAGACCGTCGTCACCCGCAGCGCCTCATTGGGCTCGGGCCGGTCGGCTGGAATCGAGCTGAGCTTGAAGAGGCCCAGCCGCGTTTCGCGATCGAGTTCGTTCTCCTTGTAGCCGTCCGCCAGCGTGCTGTATTCCATCTGGAACCGGCGCGTCAGGCCGTGCGGCAGAAGGTTCTGGATGCCGTCCAGCAGATCGATCTCCACCGGTTCTTCGCCCAGGTTGACCAGAGTCGCGCGCCGCACGAAGCCGAAACGGTCGCTCGTCATCCAGGCGCAGGAAAACGACAGCGCAAGCGAGTGATTCACCTCTTCGAATACGATCTTGTTGCTGTAGACGCTCTTCGCCAGGCTGCGCGTGATGCGGTACAGACCCTCGTACCGCTGCGAGAAAGGCTCCCACATCGCGGTGCGCCCGGCGCGGGTGACCAATAGAATGGTCTTGCCGCCGGTCTGGTCCTGGCTGTCATGGATGCGGTCGTCGGTGTAGTAAGGGAACAGGGCGTGGTCGGGATCCCTGCGGCCGGCCGTCAGTGCGCCGGTGCTCGAAATGAACATCCAATGATCCGAGTCGCTCACCAGGCTCATCAGGAAGGGCGCCATCGCATCGTAGTTGACGATGCGGTAGAATCGCTCGCCGCCGATTTCGATGTCGCCGCCCTCCACCTGGCGCGCGCCGCGCTGCAACGCGGCTTCGCCGACGAAGGTCGTGCTCATTGTTTCTCCTTGAGTACTGGAGCGGTCGGCGAATCGTAACTTGGCGACGTCGGCCCGGCCGGTATGAGGTCCGGATACAGCGTCTGCATCGCCAGTTTGGCTTTGCGGCCCTCGGAGAAAAGACCCCAGTGGCCCTCCGTCCCGCTGCCCTTCCACGGCTCGTCAAACGCCTCGAACCAGAAGAGCGTCACGTCGCTGGCCTTCGCCCACGCGGTCAGCTCCTCGTAGTAACGCTTCTGCTTCTTCTCGTCGCCGGCCCGCGGAGCGTTCTGGTTGCCGATGGCGTAGGAGGCCCAGCCCGCCTCGCCGAGAACGATGGTCTTCCCCGGATGCGCTTGGCGCACTCGCTCATAGTTCCTGATGGTCGAAGGCATGGCGGTGTCGATGTCCTCGTGGCCCCACATGGGATATGTGTGCATCGTAATAAAATCCACCAGGTTAGCCAGCTTCGCTTCCTTCTGCTGCCAGTACAGATAATCGTCGGCGACCGTGACCGGGCAGCTCACCGCTTTCTTGACTTGCGTGAAATACTCGATGGCTTTCTCCTCGGTCAGCTTGTGGTCGGACCAGGTCACCAGAATCTCGTTGCCCACGCTGACCGCCAGCACGATGTCTTTGTACTCATTGGCCAGGCGGATTCCAGTCGCAGTCTGCTGCGCGCTCTCGGCTTCATGTCCAGGCCTGCCGTCCAGCCAGATGCCGAGCAGCACCTTGAGCCCGATCTTCTCGCGCCGGATCACTTCCAGCACGTCCTGCGAGTGTTGATCTCCGCCGTAGAGGCGGATGAGAGTCCAGTTTCTCTCCAGGATCTTGAGGTCTTCGAGAATCTGCGCCTGGGTCGGGAGGCGGTTCAGTTGCGGATTCTGGCCAGCGCGATAGCCCGAGTAGTCGATCCCGTTGCCCTGCCACTTCTGTACCGTCAGATCGGCCGCCAGCGCCGAAGACGCCAGGGCGAATAGGCAAATCAACGTGGTCTTCATGCTTCGACCTCTCCCCGCCGCGACTTCAGTTCCCCTTCGATCTTCACCATCAGCGGATCGTCGAGCGGATAGAGCATCATGACGGCGGCTGCCAGTACCAGTAACACGCACGGAATCCAGCTCATCGAGAGGATGATTCCGTGGATCGAGCGGCCGGTCTGCGCCACGTTGGCCACGTACCCGAAGTAGGCCAGTATCAGGCCGAACATCCAGGCACCGATCGCCACGCCGATCTTGGTGCTGAAGATGGCCGAGGCGAACACCAGTCCCGTGGTGCGGCGGCCGGTGCGCCATTCGGCGTGGTCCGCTGTATCGGCGAACATCGCGAAAACCAGCGGCGAGTTAAAACCGATCACGAAGCTGGAGACGATCTGCAGCGCGAAAATGAGGTAGATATCCGAAGGTCCCGCCAGACAGAAGCCCGCGACGATCAGCCCTCCGCCGCCGATCGCTATCATGAACAGCGGCTTCTTGCCGAACACCTTCGCCAGACGCGATGTGATCGAAACCGCCACCAGAAACGCCAGGCCGTTCGACACCAGGAAGGCCCCCAGCAGATCCTGGCGCTTCAGGAAGTATTTGAAATAGTAGACCGAGGCCGAACCCTTGATCACGAACGCCGCCAGAACCATCAGCAACACGCCGACCAGCACCAGCCACGGCCGGCTGCCGAACAGGTCGCCCAGATCGCGCTTGATGTCGGAATGCTGCTGCTGCGGCGGTGCCACTCGCTCGCGTGTGCTGGCGAAGCAGAGCACCAGTAAGACCACGGCGAGAACGCCGTACAGCACCATGGTGAGCTGCCAGCCCCGCGCGTCGTTACCGTTGCCGAAGAACTTGACTAAGCGGAGCGTGAAGAACTGCACGATGACTCCGGCGGTGAAGGCGCCAATGAATCGTATCGAGGAGATGGAGGTGCGCTCCTGCGAGTTCGGCGTCATCACTCCCATCAGCGCGGTGTAGGGAATGTTCACCGCCGTGTAAAGGAACATCAGGAGAGAGTAAGTGATGTACGCATACACCAGCTTGGCGCCGCTGCCAAGGTGGGGGGTGGTGAAGGTCAGCACGCCCGCCACGGCCAGCGGGAGAGCGAACCACAGGACATACGGCCGGAAGTGGCCCCAGCGCGTCTTGGTCCGGTCGGCGATAGCGCCCATCGCCGGGTCCGCCACCGCATCGGCGATGCGGGTGACCAGCAGCATGGTGCCCACGGCCGCGGCGGAGATGCCGAAGACGTCGGTGTAGAAGATCATCAGGAAAAACTCGAAGGTCTTCCAATAAAAATTCGAAGCCGCGTCTCCAAAGGAATAGCCGATCTTCTCCTTGAGGGAAATACGATCTGCCAACGGAACCGCCTGTGTCGCTGCGCTCACACCAACCTCCCACACGCCTCGCGTGCCCGGCACCCCCAAAAGATGCGCCAACAAGAGTCTAACGCCATTAAAGGATCTGAATCGATTGGGCTTCGGTGGGGGATGCTTTAGCTTGCCCGTGTGGGACGGAATCCGCGCAAAAACAGAGGTTAAGTGCTTTGTTTTCGGCAAGGATTTGGAGAGTTTCTGGTCAAAACGATTTGGCATGCAAAACGCACCGAATACCTGCTACGGTGAGCAAAGAACCATTGCGAGATCTCACGATGACTCTGACGAAACCTTTCCACACTCTTCCCCGCCTGTCCAGGCTTACCGTCGCCGCCCTGGCACTGACGCTCGCTGTGGCGCCCGCCCTGGCCCAATTTGGAGGTCCGCCGCAGAAGCCCGCCGGCCCCTGGATGGATAAGACCCTTTCACCCGATCAGCGCGCCGACCTGGTCGTCAAGGCGCTGACGCTCGACGAAAAGATCTCCCTGCTCCACGGCAATGGCTGGGAGGAGCTGATTAGCGGTCCCGACAAGCTGCCGCCAAGAGCACTCGGCAACGCCGGCTTCATTCCGGGCATTCCCCGTCTCGGTATTCCCGACTTGCAGATGGCGGACGCCACGGTCGGCGTCACTCACTCGTCGATGTTCGGCCGCTATTCCACTCCGCTGCCGTCCACGATTGCGGAAGCTTCGAGTTGGGACGTCGATCTGGCCCGCGAATACGGCGCGCTGGTCGGCCGCGAGCTGCGCGATCAAGGCTACACCATGACGCTCGGCGGCGGCCTCGACCTCACCCGCGAGCCGCGCAACGGCCGCAACTTCGAGTACCACGGTGAAGATCCGATTCTGGCCGGCACGCTGGCGGGCGTCGAGATGAAGGCGCTTCAGGAGCAACACATCATCGGCGACCTTAAACACTACGCCATGAACGACCAGGAAAGCGGACGCTCTTTCGTCAATGTGAAGGTTGGCAAGCGGGCCATGCGCGAAAGCGATCTGCTCGGGTTTGAGATCGCTCTCAAGGTGTCGAACGCGGGAGCCGTGATGTGCTCCTATAACCTCGTCAACGGCGATTACGCCTGCGAGAACAACTATCTCCTGAACGAGGTTTTGAAGAAAGACTTCGGATTCCAGGGCTTCGTCGTCTCCGATTGGAGCGCCACGCACAGCACCGCCAAAGCGGCCAACACCGGCCTCGACATGCAGATGCCGGAATCCAATTACTTCGGCGCCGCTCTCAAAAAAGCGGTCGAGAGCGGCGAGGTTCCCGTGTCCCGCCTCGACAACATGGTGCACCGCGTGCTGCGCAGCGAATTTGCAGTGGGCCTCTACGATAACCCGCCGGATCGCCGCGTGCCGGATGTGTTTCATGGCCTCGAAGTGGCCGAGCGCATCGCCGAACAGACCATTGTTCTCCTGAAGAACGCCGACGGTCAGTTACCCTTGGCCGCATCGAACATCCACTCGATCGCCGTCATCGGATCGCACGCGGACGCCGGCGTGCTCTCGGGTGGAGGCTCCGGACAGGTCGATCCCATCGGTGGTAACGCGGTCCCCTGGGCGAGCGCCAACGGCCAGGTCTGGCATCGCTCATCGCCATTGAAAGCTATTCGCGCCAAGGCGCCGGGCGCCAAGGTCGAATACGATCCGGGCACCGACACCAGCGCCGCCGCAGCCTTGGCCAAGGCTTCGGATGTAGCCATCGTGTTCGTCAATCAGCCGACCGGCGAAGGTAACGACGTGCCGAGCCTGTCGCTTCCCGATAAACAGGACGCGCTCGTCGGCGCGGTCGCCGCCGCCAATCCGCACACCATCGTGGTGATCGAGTCCGGCGGCCCCGTCACCATGCCGTGGATCGACCACGTCAATGCCGTGCTCGAGGCCTGGTATCCCGGCACGCGCGGCGGCGAGGCCCTCGCCAAGATCCTTTTTGGTGACGTGAATCCATCGGCCAAACTGCCGGTCACCTTCGCGAAGACGGAAGCCGATCTACCGCACCCGACCGAGATGTTGCAGCCTCCGCCGCGCCAGGGCGAAGACCAACCGATGTTTCCCGGCGCACCATAGAAGGTCAACACCAGGCGGTTCGATATCGAATACGACGAAGGGCTGATGGTCGGATACAAGTGGTATGACGCCAAGCAGAAACAGCCGCTGTTTCCGTTCGGCTTTGGCCTCTCTTACACCACCTACAGCTACTCAGACCTGAAGGTGTCGCCGGCGCAGATTACGTTCGCGGTGAAGAACTTGGGGCACCGCGCCGGAGCCGAGATCGCCGAAGTATACGCCACGCTGCCCCAGGCGGCGGGTGAACCGTTCAAGCGCCTGGTCGCGTTCCAGAAGATTTCGCTCGAGCCCGGCGAATCCAAGTCGGTGACCCTCGATTTGAACCCGCACTATTTGTCCATCTTCAATGAGGACAAGAATGGGTGGGAGCTCGTACCAGGCGAATACGCGGTGCAAGTGGGCGGTTCCTCGCGCGACCTGCCGCTTCAGGGCACATTCCGCATCGAGCGCTAAGGACTGGCGTGGCGCACGCACTCGTGCGTGCCGTGTCGGAGACTCTTCTCGACACCTGCTCCCGCATGGGAAATCAAGCGTCGGCAGAAGTGCCGACGCGGCACGCACGAGTGCGTGCGCCACGCCGCATCATCGTCGAGCAGCCGGCAGAGGGGCGACGATCACCGGCTCCGTGGCCGGCTGCGAAGCGCCAGCCTCGTCCTGCAGGGTCACGGTGACGTCCGCCGCAGCGGACAGATCCACCGCGCCAGGCTCGATGTGGATGGCCGTGCCATCGTTGCTCGACTGGAACAGGCCGGCAGAGCGCGCCACGCCGGATTTCGAGACCATCCACATCTCGTAGAGCCTGCCCGCCGGTGCCGGGGGAAGATTCGAAGCAATCAGCACCACGCCGTGGCTTGGGTTGACGAAAACGCGGCCGGTGGCCGACGCGGGACTGAATGCGACCTCGATGGTGCCAGGTGCGTTCACGACGGCGAAGACCTCCTGCAAGCCGTGCAGCTCGGTGGTCTGATCGCCCAACTGGCGGCGCAGGCGCAGGCTCTCTTCGGCGTACTGGCGCTCGCGCCCGCCGAAATACACGGCCGCGGAAAGACAGAGCAGGGCCGCCGCCGCCCAGGCCACCGGCCAACCGTAATGCCGCTCGGGAACGCCCACCGAAGCCAGCAGGCGGCGCCGCAATCGGGCAGGCGGAGCGGCGGACGGAGCCCCCGGGCCCGGCGCTTCTTGGGCGGACGACACCTGCTCCAGAGACAATTCGAAGGCTTCCACGCCGGCATACAGGCTGGCATCTTCGAATGCCGCCGGCGTGCTGCCAGGTTCGTCCTGGGATTTCACATAGTCGAGCGCCAGGCTGCGCGCCACCGCGAGCAGCCACGGCCCCACCGCGCCCGTTTGCTCGCCGGAGATTTGCGCGCGTTTCCAGGCGCGCAGAAACGTCTCCTGGACCAGATCCTCGGCTGCCGCCTGGTTCCGCACGATGCTCAGGACAGCCGCGTAAACCAGGCGCCCGTGGCGATCATAGAGCTGCGCTATGGCACGGCCATCCCGCCGTTCCATCCGCCGCGAAGCATCTCCGCCATTATCGGTCGCTTCCATCGCCATTCAAGATCGCCTGAGGCGTCCGGCTTTTTCCCGGCGCGCCCTCCGTAGTATACGAACAAAGACGCGCTCCCGGAGGGCAGTCGATCCCGGACATTCTATTACGCGCGCGTACAATCCCGCGTCGCCCCCAGCAAGGAGCGCTCCCAGCGGGAGCCGGCGGGGATGCTAAGCTATCGAAAGATGACTGTAGACGAAATACGTGAGCTGATCAAGCTGGCGTCGGAAACCGGGATCGCCGAACTGGAAGTGCAGCGCGGCGACAACCGCGTGCGCATCCGCCGCGCCGGGTTTGCGCCGCAGGAGATCGTGCTGGCGGCGCCAGCCTACGCGGCAACGGGGCCGGTCCAGGCGGCAGACCCCGCGCCGGCGGCTCCGGCCTCGCCGCCCGCGCCCAAGGAGCAGGACAAAGCCGTCGATCCCAATCTGTCACTGGTGAAATCGCCCATTGTCGGCACCTTTTACGAGTGCCCGTCGCCAGGCGCGCCGCCTTTCGTGCGCCTGGGCGAGAGGGTGCAGCCGGGCAAAGTGCTGTGCATCATCGAATCCATGAAGCTGATGAACGAGATCGAATGCGAGACCTCGGGCATCGTGGAAAGCAAGCTGGTGATGAACGGGCAGCCGGTGGAGTACGGGGAGGCGTTGTTTGCCATCCGTACCGTTTAGGAAGATTCTCATCGCCAACCGCGGCGAAATTGCGGTCCGGGTCATCATGGCGTGCAAGGAGCTGGGCATCCCCACCGTCGCGGTGTACTCGGAAGCGGACCGTTACAGCTCGCACGTGCGATACGCCGACCAGGCCATCTGCATCGGCCCGGCCAAGAGCGCGCGCAGTTATCTGAACGTGGCGGCGATCATCAGCGCGGCCGAAATCACCAACGTGGACGCCATCCATCCCGGCTACGGATTTCTGAGCGAGAACGCCGGGTTCGCCGAAGTCTGCGAGACCTCGGGCATCCGGTTCATCGGCCCGCAGCCCCAGGTGATCCGGCTGATGGGGGTTAAGGAGCAGGCGCGGGCCTTCATGCGCGAGATGGGGGTTCCGGTGCTGCCCGGTTCGCCGGGCGTGCTGGCCAGCCCGGAAGAGGCGCTGCTGCTGGCGGAGCAAATCGGCTACCCGGTGATTCTGAAGGCTTCGGCGGGCGGCGGCGGCCGCGGCATGCGCGTCGTCAACAACGCCAAGGATCTGCCCGCGCTGTTCGCCCAGGCGCAGCACGAATCCGGCGCCGCCTTCAGCTCGGCCGACCTGTATCTCGAGAAATTCATCGCCGCGCCGCGCCACATCGAGTTTCAGATTCTGGCCGACCAACAGGGCAACGTCGAGATCCTGGGCGAGCGCGAGTGCAGCATCCAGCGGCGCCACCAGAAGCTGATCGAGGAATCGCCTTCGCCGGTGGTGACCGCCGCCCAGCGCACGGAAATTTCGGTGGCTCTGCGCAAGGCGATTCGGGCGGCCGGCTATACCAACGCGGGGACGGTCGAGTTCCTGATGGACGAGACCGGCAAGCTGTACTTCATCGAAGTGAATGCCCGCGTGCAGGTGGAGCACCCGGTCAGCGAGTTCGTCACCGGGGTGGACATCGTCAAGAGCCAGATCCGCATCGCGCAGGGCGAGACGCTGCCGCAGATTCTCTCCGGGCCGGTCGAGCTGCGCGGCCACGCCATCGAGTGCCGCATCAACGCCGAGAACCCGGAGACCTTCGCGCCTTCGCCCGGCCGCATCACCGGCTTCCATTTACCCGGCGGCATCGGCGTGCGCGTCGACACGTGGGCCTATACCGACTGCGTGATTCCGCCATATTACGATTCGCTGGTGGCCAAGCTGATCGTTTATGGCAACGATCGCGCCGAGGCCATCGCGCGCATGCGCCGCGCGCTCGACATGTTCGTCATCGAGGGGATTCACACCTCGATTCCGCTTCACCAGCGGATCCTGGCCGACCCCGATTTTCAGGCCGGCCGCTTCGACACCAGTTTCATCAACCGCTTCATGCCCGCGGCCAAATCGGTGAAACAGGCATAGCGCGCTTTTCTCACAGCCGGCCGCCGTCACAGCCTGGCGCGGCCAGTAAGAAATGTCGAGATGACTCTAGATTCGTCTCGACATTTCTTGATGCGCGCGCCGCACCGCCATTGCCCGGAAACGTCGCCACGAATGGCGACGCTGCAGGCCTGACGGCCCGCGCCACACCCCGTGGCTGTCCGGCAACCTTCGCATTGGCGTTATGATGAGCTTGTGACATGGCGCTGATCGCGATTTCTGGGCATCCGGGGTGCCGGTTTGAGGAGGTCGCGCGCATCACTGCGCAGCGGCTGAGTTTCGAGCTGCTCACGCAGGCGCGGCTGGAGGCTCTGGCCGCGGAGGAATTCGGCGCCGATGCCCGCATCCCCGATAAGGCGTGGGCCAGCCTGGCCACTTCAGTGCTGGCGCGGCTGGCGACCGCGCATCACCTTGTTTACTGCGCCGCCGGCGGCGAACTCCAGTCGCAACACTTCCCCGGCATGCTGCGCGTCCACGTGGTGGCTCCGGAAAACGCGCGCATCGGCAACATCATGCTGGATTGCCGCCTGGAACGCGCCGCCGCGCGCCAGCGCCTGCTGGATCTGGAAGCCGCCGACCGTGCTTCCCGCAAAGCCAGGTTTGGCAAGACCCGCGCCACCGCCGATCTGTTCGATCTCCTGCTGAACGCCGAGACCGTCAGCGGCGAACAAATGGCCGAGCTGATCGACCGCGCCGCCGCCACGCTGGCCTTGACCGAACGAGGGTTTCTCTCCGCCGCCGCCGAAGCCCAGCTCCAGTTCCAGATGCGGTTGCGGCTGGCCCGCTACGGCATCGTGCCGCCCGATAAAATCACCATTCGCAAGAAGATTTTCGCCAACCCCAGCGAGGAAATGTTCGCCAACCTACTTGACTTCTACCGCATCGCCTGGGAATACGAGCCACGCAGCTTCCCCGTCCAATACGATCGCGACGGCAAGCCGACCGAATCGTTTACTCCGGACTTCTATCTGCCGGAATTCGACTTATACGTGGAACTAACCACCATGAAACAGTCTCTGGTAACTCGCAAGAACCGGAAGGTCCGCTTGCTGCGCGAACTTTATCCCCACTTGAACATTCAGGTTTATTATCAAAAGGATTTCGAGAATCTCGTCTTTAAGTACGGACTTGCCCGGCGCCCGGTGACCGCATGAGCGCCCCGTTGCCGCCCGGCATCGAACGGGTCTTGTTTACCGAAGAGGAGATCGCGCGGCGCATCGGCGAACTGGGAGCCCGCATCTCGCGCGACTACGCAGGCAAGACTGTGAAACTGGTGGGTGTCCTCAAAGGCTCGGTCTTTTTTCTCACTGCCCTGGCCCGTTCCCTCGAAGTTCCGGTCAAAATGGACTTCCTGGGCATCTCCAGCTTCTCCAATCGCAGCGGCGCTCCCGGCGTGGTGCGCATCGCCAAGGACCTGGACGACAGCATCGAAGGCGAGGACGTGCTGCTCATCGAGGACATCGTCGATACCGGGTTCACGCTCCGCTACCTCTTGCAGAACCTGGCCGGCCGCGCCCCCAACTCGCTCGCCGTTTGCACGTTCCTCGATAGAACCAGCCGTCGCATCGTGCAGGTGCCCGTCGACTACCGCTGTTTCGAAATTCCCGACCGCTTCGTAGTTGGATTCGGTCTGGATTCCCAACAGCTTTACCGCAACCTGGGCTACGTGGCCGTTATGAAGCATGAGAAAACTGTTTAACTGCTGGACACGAACCGTACCAGGCGCGGGCCGGGCGTGCCTGGCACCTACAAACAGTTGAGAAACTCTCTTTCCGCAGCACACCATTTAGCAAAATCTCAAGAAAATGTTAAATCGCGCGATGGAAACGTTTTCCGGCTGCGCAAATCCCGAGTTTTGTCACCCGTTTTTAGTAATTCCGGACTAGAATGAAAACATAAGTCAGAAAGCGAGTGTGCACCAATGAGGTCTCGGATACTCTTCATTTCCGGGCGTCATGACGATGCCCCCCAACTTTCGCGGATGCTGGGATCCCTTCCCGTTGCCTTGGAGCACGTCGAAACCTACCAGCAGGCACGCACCCTGCTTCATCAGTGCGACTATGATGTCCTGTTGACCGAAGCCGTTCTACCCGATGCAGGCTGGCTGGATGTTCTGCAATTGGCCCGCGAACTCCCGGGCGACCTGGAGGTCATCGTCACCGATCCCCACGCCGACGCCCGATTCTGGGCCGAAGCCCTCAACCTGGGCGCCTACGATTTGCTGTCCCAGCCCTTCTACGCGCCCGAGGTGCGACGCATCTTGTACAACGCTTGCTCGCGGCCGGACTACCGCAGGTATTCCGCCGCCGTATAAGGATCTCTCCAGCGAAGGGGAGAACTGAGCACTGACGAGGTAAATGGGTCGGCCGGACGGATACGGAGAACCCCGCCGATCAGGCTATTCCCAAGCCTCTAAAACCGCCAGCCTGGTACCCCCAGCTTCGTTAATACCGTCCCATATCTGCCAACCGGATTCGAAGGCTTGGCAGCGCGCATCTACAATATAATCAGCTATTTAGGTCTGGCAACCCGGAACCGGCGACGACTTCCGCAAGACTTTTCCCGCGGCCGGCCGCATATTGTGGGTATTTGTTAATTGACATTTGCTGGGGAGGCTAGTATCCTCAGAACTTGCAGCAGTATACCGTTTGTTGACGCGAACCGGACGCTTTTGGTATAGCACGATGACCGCCGCGACCAGGATATCTTCGATAGGGTTCGTCTGCGGTTTTGTTCGCCCGCATGTGATGTTGATGCTGACCATACATCTTCGGAGGATGGAATGCTCAGACGTCTATTGATTACACTGATTCCGGTCGTCCTGGGTCTCCCCAGCGTGGCCCTGGGCGACCAAATCGCGCAAATTTCCGAAGTCGATCAGACCAACTCTTATGTCCTCACAGACAACTATTCTGTAAACGGACAAGAGATTTTTTCCGTAACGAATCTGGCAGTCAAATTCAGCTTCGATCCGAATCTGCCCATCGTGTTCCCCGACCCCGTACTCCAAAACGAACTCGCCCTCCTCAATGTGTACGTCACGTCGACGACACCTGGTGGCAGCGGCTTTGGCAGCATCGGCCAATCCGGCTTCTCCGGCACCTTCTCAATCACCGACAACTCGGGTGGGGTCAATCAAGGCAACAACCTCCTGTCGGGAACCTTCGGGGGGAATGGGTCTGTATCCGGGATCCCCGACGGGAACGGAATGCAGTTTAACGACAGCGACACTGGGACACTCACTAACGAGGTTATGTTCACGTCGGCCTACCTCAATTTCTCTTATTACACTGAAACCGAAGTGGCGCAATTCACCGTCTCGGATCTCGTCAACTCCTTCGCCCTCGATTCTCACGACTTCCTGGTGAGTAACAACGGCGCGGGTGTTGGCACCTTTTCCGCCACTCCGACGCCCCCTGTGGTCACTGCCGAACCCGACACGGTGGTGCTGGTGAGCGGCGCAGCACTCCTGGGCATCGGGATTGTGCTGCGGAAACGCAGGTTCCGGCCAGTTTTCTGATCCGCCACGCAAAACAACCCTTCAGGTTAGGATAGACGATCGCCTTTTGTCGTCTGTCAGGCGGTTCCCCCTTTTGGCGAAGGCGCGACAGACGATAGGACCTGAATTCCACGAGATCAGGAGTTCGGAGACCCTTCCCGGCGTTTCTGCTCACTTGGGGAAGCGGGTGCCGGCACGAATGCCGGCACGGCACGCAAAAGTGCGTGCGCCGCATTTTGGCGAATTTGGCGGCTACTGAATCGCCCCGTGCAGGGCTTGCTTGGCGAATTCGCCGGACGGGTTCAGCGTGTAGTTCCAGTCGCTAATCAGCGTCGGGCCCCATTCCGGATCAAAGCACCAGACCATCCAACTGATGCCCTTGCTCTCCAGGTATTTGATAATCGCCGGCCCGTACGCCGGCGGCCTTTCGAATCCGCCGAACTCGGTAGCGACCACCGGGTACGTAGCGGCGGCGAAACCGAAGTCCTCTTCCCATTTGGGCTCCCACGGCTGCGGCCGCTTGTTGGCGTATGGATGGACCACGTAGCCGACGCCCTCGGCGGCGATCGGGCTCAGGATAAGCGGAGTCAGATCGTACGCCCAATCGAAGCCGGCCACCAGCGGAATTGCTTGCGCGCGATTGGCGCGGATGATGGCGATCAGGTTCTCGTTGATCTTCTTCCAATCGTCCCAGGAGACCGGGCCGAGCTGGTTGCGGAAAGTGGTGGGCTCATTGAAGAGCTCGAAGAACGCCACCGTGTTGTGGCCGGCGAAGTGGCGGGCGATGGTGCGCCAGAACTGGTACGTCTCCTGGAGTGAAGTATCGTACATCGGGTCCTGAAAAACGCCGGTCGAGAGATTGCCGATGGAATGCCAGTCAAGATCGACATACATCCCCAGGTCGGTCGACCACTCCACGGCCTGGTCGAGCAACTTGAGATACTCGGGCGGCGTTCGCTCGCGCCAGGCGATCGGGTGGATCGGGATGCGCACCACGTGCGTGCCCATCTCCTGTACTTTGACGAAGTGCTCGCGGTTCCAGTGGCCCTGCATCTGGAGCTTGTCGGGATCCGAGATGGAAAGACCGCGGAACAGCACCGTCGCGCCCTGCGGGTCGACGAACTTGTTGCCCTTGACGGAAATCAACGGCAGCTTCTTGGCGTTGGCGGTGTAGGGGCGGATGCCGGGGCCGGCATCGTGCCACCAGTCGTGCGTGCGCGCCGCGGGAGGGGTCTGCGCTTGCGCGGCACCGGCAAGCAGCGCGGCGCCGAGCGAAATCCGGATGGCGGTGTACTTCGTTGAGAATCGCATAAGGGTCAGAATGCTATTGATAACCCATTGCTCGCCGGAACGAAAGGGGGGTAGGGGGCAGGCGGGAACTACTGCGGCGGATGGTTCGGAAAGTTGACCTTACGCTCCAATTCGAGCACCCGTTCTTCGAGGCTGCCGACGCGTTTCCTCACCGCAGCCGATTCCGTCTCGATCGCAGCAACGCGCGTCTGGTTGCTCTCCGCGAACGCGTAGAACGCCTTCAGGAGCTTCGTTTCGCTGTCGGCGATCCGTTCGACGAGAGCGTCCTCCATGTGATGCACTTCCGAGCGGAGCATCGCGACGTCCTGCTTGACTTCCGCGACGGCCTGCTTGACCTCCGCTACGTCCTGCTTGACTTCCGCGACGTCGCCTTTCGTAGCCGGCGCATGGTCATTTTCCATGGATTAACTCCTTTTCTATTCTATGCCATAAATGCGGCCGTCCCATCTGCTGGGGTACGCTGGTTTATGGACGCGAAAACTATGGATGCCGAAGAGTTGCGGGCGTTGCGCAGGAAGCAAAACGATTTCACCGACCAGGTTCGCGAGACCGGCTGGTACCACAGCTTCGAGCTGCCCGACGGCACTTCGATCCACGGTCCCATGAGCGTGGAATGGGAGCGCACGCGCTGGGCCCGTTTCCCCATCCCAGCCGATCTCACGGGCAAGCGCGTGCTCGATATCGGCGCCTGGGACGGCTGGTTCAGTTTCGAGGCCGAGCGGCGTGGCGCCGCCGTGACGTCCGTCGATTGCCAGGAACAGGAGAAGTATCTCTGGCTACATCGCAAGCTCAGGTCCAAGGCCGACTACCGGAATCTCGACATCTTCGAGTTGCCCTGGGTGGACCTGGGCAAATTCGACATCGTCTTTTGCTTGGGCGTGCTCTATCACTTGAGACACCCACTATGGGGCCTGGAGATCCTCTGCGGCCTTACCACCGACCTCGCCATCGTGGAGACCTTCGTCACCGATGGCGCCACCTGGCAGGATCACGTGAACGACATTCCCAGCATGGAGTTCTACGAGACCACCGAGCTCAACGGCAACATGGACAACTGGAACGGCCCGACGGTCGGCTGCGTGCTGGCGATGTGCCGCGCGGCCGGATTCGCGCGGGTGGAACTGATCGCAACCGATCCCGAGAACGCCGTTGTGGCGTGCTTTCGCAAGTGGCTGCCGGAACCCGCCGAGCCGGCCCAGGAGCCGCCCGAACTGCTGGCGGCGATCAATCCGGTAACCCTCGGCGTGAATTTCAATTCCCGGCGCGATCACGACATCGATTGCTGGTTCCGCACCGGGTCCACCATCCCGCAGAAGCAGGAGTTGCTATTGGAGGTGGGAGAATTCGGCGCTCCGGCGACGCTGATCCATCCGGAAAACGGAGGCTATTATGCCAAGTTTACGTTCCCTGCCGGCGCGAAAAAGGGTTGGAACGACGTGCGGCTGCGGCTCGCCAACAGCCGGTTCAGCGCCGCACGGCGGATCGCCATCGACATGCCGTTGGCTGTCGAGCGCATCGCGATCGCCGGCGCACGCGACTCGATTGACTGGGAATCAGACCGGGTGAATTCGACCGACGGTGGTCACCTGTCGTGTTGGGTGGAGGGGCTCCCGGAGAACGTGGACTGCGGCAACCTCAAGCTGTGGCTGGGCGACCGGCGGATGGCCATCATGTGGGCCGGCGAACTGGTGGACGGGCGCCGCCAGATCAACGCCCGGCCTGCGCCGGATTGCCCGAAAGGCGAGCAAGTCTTACGCGTCGAGTGCGCCGGCGTGAGTTCGGAACCGATGATCGTGACGGTGATTTAAGGCGTCTACTCAGCCGCCCGTAGCCGGGCACAGGTCGTGGAAAAACGGGCAGGCGCGGCATTGCCGTCCTTCGTTTAAGGGGAACTGCAAGCTCGATTGCGCCTCCTGAAAATCGCGCACCACCTGGCTGGGGCTCTCGATCAGCGTCGGCGCCAGATCGATCTCCACCATTGTGTTTGGCCGGAGGAAGTACAGAACGGCGCGATCCGGAACGCGGCCGGCCAACTGTTCCACGGCCATGCCGTAGAGCCGAAGCTGCACCGCGTAATCCTGTGCGCGGCGGTGCGCTTCGGCCAGGTTGACGGCGTCGGTCTTGTAGTCGACGATCACCAGTTCCGCGGCATCTTCGAACCACAGGTCCACCTGGCCGCGGATCACCAGGCCGTCGACGGCCATCAGGAAATCGAATTCGCGTTCGACACGGGCTGCCTTGTCGGCGCGCCGGCCGAGAGAGCTGGTGCGGAAGTTATCGGCCAGGCGCAGCGCTTCGTCGTCCGGATCGGCAACCGGCGTTCCGGCGAGTAACTGGTGTACCTGGGTACCCAGTTCGCTGGCCGGCAAACTCTCATCCTCGCCCGGTTCCGCGCTGCGGCGCGAACGGCCGTCGAAGCCGAGATAGTGCCCCAGATAGTAACGCCGCGGGCACTGGGCGAACTCACGCAGCGCGGTGACGGTCGCGTAGGTGTCCTGCTGCCCGGTCACCAGCGGCGCGTCCAGCCAGGTGGTCGCGGGAGGCGCCGTGCGGCAAGTCCGCGCCGCGGGAGCGCGCTCGATCAGTTCCGGCGCGTGGTCCGCCACCAGCAGTCGCAGCTTCCATGGCGTGCCATCGGGCGCGGCGTAATCGATCGCGCAGTCGCAGGTTTCCGCCAGCGGCAAGTGCAAGCTCTCAGACACTCGCTTGGCCCAGTTTTCGCTTCTCTTGCCGGTTCCCGAAAAGGTGAGCGCGAGGTGCTGCTCGGCGCGGGTCATGGCCACGTAGAGCAACCGGTTGCTCTCCTCTTCCTCGCGCAGTTTGAATTCCTCGCGGATGGCGTGCTGGAACACGTCGTCCTTATCGTCGCCATCGGCCGGGTTGCGCCAGCGCGCGCCGAGACCGGCGCGGGGCGAAAACGCCACCACCGGCGCCCCGCTGGCGACTCCCTTTTGCAATGCCGCCACGAATACGATGGGGAATTCAAGACCCTTGGCGGAATGGACGGTGAGGATCTCGACGGCGTCGGCGGAGTCCTCGGGCGGGGCGTCGGGTTCGCGCAGGTCGGAGTCGCGCAGCGCTTCCAACTCGGCCACGAATTGGTCGAGCGATAGGCGCTCGGCCGCGGCGCGCGCCTGCGCCATGAGTTTGTCGATGTTGGCGGCGCCGCGCGCGCCATTGGAAGACTGGTAGCCGCAGTCGTCGAGTGCGCCGGCCAACAGGCGGTCGAAGCCAACGCTCTCGCGCAGCAGCCGCCACCGGCGCAAGCGGTCGCGGAAGTGCACGAGGGCGCGGAAATCGTCCGCTTCGAATTCGGCTTCCGTCTCCGCGCCCAGGCGCCCGAGCGCGGTGCTCAAGTTCTCCGCCAGCAGCCGCAACGCCAGCAGCGCTTCATCGGAAACCGCCACCAGCGGCGATCGCAGCGCCACGGCCAGGCTGACTTCGTCGCGCGGGTTCGAGATCACGCGCAACAAATGCACCAGGTCGTTGACCTCACGCGAATCGTAGAAACCTTTGCCGCGGTTGACCACATAGGGAATGCCGGCTTCTTCCAGGGCGAGCGCGAACTGCGGAATCACCTCCGTGTTGCGCACCAGCAAGGCGACGTCCCCGTAAGTGAATTCGGCCGATTCTTCGATCAACTCGACGATGCGGCGCGCCACCCAGCGCGCTTCGGTTTCGAGCGCCGCGGCGGCGTCTTCCGCGGTGGCGCAAATCACTTCCACCGCTACGTCGCGCGGCGAGGCGAACTTGCGCCGCGCCACCAGAGTCCGGGCGTCGATGCCGGGAGCGCCGTCGGTGATCTTCTCGACGGCGCTCAGAATCGGCGGCCGGCTGCGAAAGTTATCGTCCAATCGGACCAGCCTGCGCCCGGCTGCCTCGACTTCGTCACGGTACCGCTGAAATCCGGCCGGCTCCGCATGGCGAAAGCCGAAGATCGATTGATTGACGTCGCCCACCGCGTAAAAGCGGTCCGGCGACCGCACCAGTTCGAGCAGCCGCGCCTGTTGCGGATTAGTGTCCTGAAATTCGTCCATCAGGATGTGGTCGAACTGCGCTTTCAAGCGGGCGCGGGCTTCCGGCTGGCGTTCGAGAAAGCGGACCGCGAACTCCTCGAGGTCGGCGAAATCGAGCTGGCCCGCGCGGTGTTTCCGCTCGCGATAATTCCGGTCGAACCGGCGCAGAATCTCGAAAAGCGTGCGGCGCTCATGCCGGTACAACTCGGTGATCAGCGAGTAAGTCAACTCTTTGGCCTGGTCCTTGAGCCTTCTCACCAACTCGTAAGCTGCTGTGCCACTTTTCGACTTATGCAGATTGGCGGGGAACGCGGCGAGCGCGCGCAAGGCTTCGAGTGGACCGGGCGCGTGAACAATGCGCTCCGCGCTTTCGCGGATCTCCGCCAGGTGCTGTTGCTGCGTGAAGTTCCAGGTGGTGGCGGGATTGGCTGCCAGGGCCGCCGCGGTGGCGGCGAAATCGGCCATGCCAATTCCCGGCGGTTCGGTGAAGCCAGTGAGATCCTCCACGCGCTTGCCGGCCGAGCGCATGGCATCGTAGGCCGAGAGCAGCGCCCCTTCGAAGTCGAACGCGGAGAGGCCGCGAATCAGCGCGCGCACGGCGGCCGGCTGTTCCTTGAAAAGCTCTTCGATGGCGGCTGCGAGGCACTCCTGCTGGAGGCGCCAGGATTCGTTGGCGTCGGCCACGGAGAATTCCGGGTCCACCGCGGCGAACACGGCGTTCTCCTTGAGCAGCCGCGCGCAGAACCCGTGCACCGTGGACACCCAGGCGCGTTCGAGCTGGGCGCGTATCCCGGGACAAGCCTCGGCCAGCTTGGCGCGCATGTTGGCGGCGGCTTTTTCGGTGAAGGTGATGGCGAGGATTCGCTGCGGGCTGGCGCCGGCCTCCACCAGTTGCCGGAAATGTTCCACCAGCACGCTAGTCTTGCCGGAACCGGGACCTGCCACCACGCAGGTATCGAGCGGCGGCCCGGTAACTTCGATTGCCGCGAGCTGGGCGGGCGTGAAGTCGATTTCCGTCATGCGCCCACCACCGCCGCCATCGGAACCTCGATGCGGCAAACGTCGCGGCAGTTGCAGTAGCGGCAGCCTTCGCGATCGGCGGGTTTCACGTCGATGCGGCCGCCGCGAATCTCCTCCACCGCGCGCTGCGCCCGCTCCCGCGTACGGGCGAACCAGTCCTCCGGCATCGTCCGCGACTCAAGCTGGCCCGAGTCGCTCCAGCCAGCATATTCCACGCCACCCTTTAATCCGACGTAAAACACGCCAGCCGGCGTGACGCCGAATTGCTCCGCGACGCCCATCAGATAGAGTGGCGCTTGCAGCAGGCGCTCATCGTCCAGCTTCTTCCTGGTGCTTTGCGCGCGGCTGTATTTGTAGTCGAAGACGAAGGCGCGGCCATCCGGCGCTTCATCCAGGCGGTCGATTTTGCCGCTAATCTCAGTGCCCTCGGCGAGAGCGTAGCGGATTCTCTCTTCCGTGCGCGAGCGAAACCGGCCGCGCGGCCACTGGGTGTCGGCGGCGAAAGCCAGCAGATCGTCGAGCATCGCGTTGCGCAGCCGCTCGGTGTGATAGGCGGTGGGAATGCGATGCTCCTCGGTCAAGCGTTCGAATGTCTCGTCAAAGACGGGCGAAATATCGCCGCCCTCGATCCACCAGCGGGCCAGCACGGCGTGCACGATATTTCCTTGCACCATGAAATCGAGCCGCTTGTCCGGCCGCGGCGGCGGGGGCTGCAGCTTGAGAGAGTGGCGGCCGAAATACTGAAAGCCGCACTGCAGATAGCTTTCGAGCGAGGTCGGCGAAACGCGCGCGGTACTTTTCGCGAGCGCCTGGAGCAGGGAGGCGCGGGCGATGGGACGCGGCTGCCGGAGCGCAAGCGGAAAGCGCGGGCGCGGCGAAACCGGCGGCGCGTCCTGCGGAGGCGCGATGAAGTCTTCGAGGAAAATCGACGGCAGGTTGGATTCGCCGCGCGAATTGGACACGGGATAGGAAAGCGTCACCAGCATGGTGGCGCGCGTGACGGCGGAATCGAATAGCGCCCGCTCGTCCCGCTCGAATTCGGCTGCCGTGCGCACGCGTATGCCCGTCGAGTTCAAGCGGCGGCGCGCGTCATCGGGAAAGAAAGCGTCCTGCTTATGGAATTGCGGGAACTGCTGCTCCACCAGGCCGCAGACAAATACGATGGGCAGCACCCATTGCCGCGCTTCGGGAGCGCTCAGCACGTGGACCACGTTGTGGCGCGCGTCGTGATGCCAGAACCGGAGCGGCTTGAGGCGCAGCACGGATTCGACCGTGCGCCAGAACGGCTCGAGCGGAATTTCGGCCGACGGATCGAGCGCCGCGGCGGTCTCGGCCAAGGCTTCGTCAAACAGGCTCAGCGCGGCGGTCTGGCTGCGCCACATCAGCACCAGCTCGGGATCCGCCGTATCGGAGGAAGCCACGGCTGGCCGGAACAGGTTGCGCAGAGTGGCAAAGCGCCGCGCCCAATCTTTGGGCAAGAGGACGAAGGAGAGCCACTCTTCGAGCGCGCCCATCTCCTCGATCAGCGGCAGCAGCTTGTCGGCGCGAGCCTCGATCGCCAGTTCCTTCAAAGCGCCGAGTCCGGAATTGAACGCCTGCTCGCGCACCTTGAAATCGAAACGGTCCATTGCGCCGGAGGCGGCAAAACGCGGCGCCAGGCGCAGCACGCCGAGCGTTTCCAGGTGGTCCCATCCGCCCAACATGGCGCCGATGGCGCCGGCCAGGAAGCGCACCACGGGATGCCGGTCGAGGCTCTCATCGAAATAGAAGCGGGCCGGAATGCCGAAGCGGTGGAAGGTGGTTCGCAGAACCGGCTCATACGTTTTCGGGTGCACGATCACGCCGATTTCGCGAAACGGCCGGCCGGCCGCGGCTTGTTCGAGGATGCGCCGGGCGATCTCGTCGGTCTCGCGCTCGATGTTCGCGGCGCGCACCACGGCCAGGGCAGGCGTGGAACGGACGCGCGGCAAGTGCTGTTCCATGAAGCCCATGCCGACCAGGCGGGCGCGCAACTCGGGTGCGGCGGCGGAATCGAGAGTGAGAACGACTTCGGCATGGCGGCCGAGTGCGGCCAGCACCTCCAGTTCCGGATCCGGCAGCGCGTGAAAGCCATCCAGCCAGATGGCGCGAATGCCGCCGAGTCCTTCCGCGGCGATGCGGGCGGCAGCCAGTTGCAGGCAGCGGGCGCGCAACGCGAGGCCACGGCGTTCGAGCGTGTCCTCGACTTCCTTGTAGATGGCTAGAAATGGCGCGGCGAGCGCAGCATCGGGAAGGTTCCGCCGCAAGCGCTGGCTGTCGCAGCCGGCCGAGGAGAACTCGGCGAGCGTGCGGGCCAGCGCGGCACAGAATCCGGGGAAGTGCGCCACCGGCCGGAATTCGGGACGGTCGATCCGCCGCACCGCCCCTTCGACCGCCAGGTAGACCACGGAATCGGGCGCCAGAACAATCGGCAGCGCCCATGGGCCAACAAAGCTCGAGAGCGTTTGAATGGCGCCGCCGCGCAGAGCGCAGCCTTCTCGGGCCAACTGATTTTGCAAATGCTGGGCGAGAGTGGCCGTCGGCACGAGCAGCCGAACGGCCGGATCAGCGGTGCGCGCGGCGTCGCGGAATTCGTTCAAAACCAGGCTGGTCTTGCCGGAGCCGGCCGGCCCAACGATGAGGAGCATTGGTAGATTATGGCGCAGTATCGGCCTCAGGACCGACCTGTTTCCATCAAATCCCCTTTCAAACCGTGCGTGCGGTTTTCCCGCACACGGCTTACCGATGATCTTACTGGTGTAGCTTG
>Ga0187862_10000548_pt1 | contig 42952 bp, 35 predicted proteins | sample June2016WEW_10_1_FD_133003 | JGI IMG/M metagenome (GOLD analysis project Ga0187862, IMG submission 133003) | Peatland microbial communities from SPRUCE experiment site at the Marcell Experimental Forest, Minnesota, USA - June2016WEW_10_150 | ecosystem: Environmental > Terrestrial > Soil >... | reverse complement strand
TCGTAGGAAACAAGGATTCGTTCACGGAGATCCAAAGAAAGCGTTCGCATGGACAGACCATACCACACTCCTCTAAAATGGCTACATTATTTATTGAAATACTCTATAGGAAAAAATCGCGCATTTCCGACAAGATTTTCCGAATCGCCTCCCCGAATGACAAATGACAAATGCTCAATGACAAATTCTCAATTCAGTCTCATCCCTTTGGTTGCGGCTTGCCGCGCTGGGCTCTGCTCTTCAAAATTCCTGGGTTGACCGATTGCATCTGGGCGCGACAGGCCTTCCCCCCATTCGCCCCTTTCACTGCGCCCGCCCGAACTTCTTCTCCAGTTCCCGGAAATTCATTTCGATCAGCGTCGGCCGCCCGTGCGGACAGGTGTAGGGCATCGCACAATGCCGCAAATCCTCGATCAGGTTCTCCAATTCCGGCCAAGCCAGATAATCGTTGGCTTTGACCGCATGGCGGCAGACGGTCTTGGCCACCGTGTGCTCCCCCAGCCGCAGCGTGTTCACCCCCTGGCCCGCGGCCTTCAACTCATCCACCAGCGTCAAAACAAAAAGGCGCGGATCGCTCACCTTCACAAAGGGAGGCAGCGCGTCAAGCAAAAAGGTGCGCTCGCCAAACTCGCTCAGCCCCACCCCCAGGCGCGTCAGCGTCGGCAGTTGCTCGCGCAGAAATAGCGCGTCGCGCACGGGCAGCTCCACCGTTTCGGGCAGCAGCAATCGTTGGCAGGGCGCGGCGGCCGTTTCCTCCAGCCGCCGCAGCATTTCCTCGAAAAGAACCCGCTCATGCGCCGCGTGCTGGTCCAGCAGCACCAGCCCGCGATCCGATTCCAGCACCACGTACAGTCGCCCGATCACCCCCACCAGCCGCAGCGGAACTTGCAGCAGCGGCGGCGCGGCCAAAGGCGCCGCCGGCGCGGCGGAAGGCGGCGATGCCGCTGGCGCGACAGGCGGCGCGGACGCCGGCGGCGGCGCAACGGCCGCGGGCTGCGAAGCGGGCGCGCGCGCGGGCCAGTCTGCCGGCGGAAGCGCCGGCCTCGGAGTATCCGGCAGTTTCGTTGGCGCCGGAATCACCGCAACCGGTTCGGCCGCCGCGGGGCGCGCCGTCTTTCTGGCCGGCGCGTGGTAATTGAGCAGGCTCTCACGAATCGCCTGGGCCAGCAGTTGCCGCACCGCCTTTTCCCGATGGAATTTCACCTCCCGCTTCGCCGGGTGAATGTTCACGTCCACCTCCGCCGGATTGACCTCCAGAAACAGGCAGCAGACCGGATACCGCTCCTTCATCAGCGCCGTGTGGTAGCCTTCCAACAACGCGTAATTCACCCCCCGGTTTTCCACAGGCCGCCGGTTCACGAACACATGCTGCTCCGCCCGGCTCGACCGCGAGACGCCCGGCGCCCCGATCAATCCCCACACCCGAAACGGATGCGTTGGCGTCGTCGCCGCCGCCTCGGCCTCCGGCTCGCTTTCTTCGCGGGTGGAAGGCAGAACGCCTTCGAAATCCAACTCCAGCAGCTTCTCTTCGCCCCCGCCCAACCCGCGCCAGCGCTCGCGCAACGCGGCCAGCCGGTCGGCGTTCCGCACCGGCGGCAGTTGCCAGACCGCCCGGCCGTCTTTGAGGAAATCCAGCGCCACCCCGGGAAACGCCAGCGCCGCCAGCGTCAGATAATGCTGGATGTGGGCCGACTCCGTTTCTTCGGCCCGCAGAAATTTTCTGCGCGCGGGCAAATTGTAAAAAAGCTGCCGCACTTCGATGCACGTGCCGGGGGCGCTCCCGCAGCTTTTCACGGCGATGATTCTTCCCCCGTGCACGATCACCTGCGTCCCTTCCGGCTCCGGGCTTTCTCCCTCGCGCGTCGTCAGCGTGAATCGGCTCACGCTGGCGATGCTCGGCAGCGCCTCGCCCCGAAATCCCAGCGTCGTGATCGCGCTCAAGTCCTCCGCGCGCTGGATCTTGCTCGTCGCATGCCGTTCCAGGCACAGCAGCGCGTCGTCCCGGCTCATGCCCACGCCATCGTCCGTCACCCGCATCAGGCTCCGTCCGCCTGCGTGAATCTCCACGCAAAGACGCCCCGATTGCGCGTCCAGCGAGTTCTCCACCAATTCCTTCACCACGCTGGCGGGCCGTTCCACCACTTCGCCGGCCGCAATCTGGTTGGCGATCTGCTCGGACAATAAATGAATGCGATTCATGGAAGCGGCCCGGCTCGCGGGCCTTGCCCCCGGCCCCTGACCCGCCGCGGCCCGGAGTTCATTACGACCTCGCAGCCGGGACAATCGGCAAGTCAAACCCAAATATCGCCCCGCCAGTCTCGGGCGAATTCCGGGCGTAAATGGTCCCTTTATGGTCCTGTATGATCTTCTTGCAAATGGATAGACCCAATCCCGTCCCGTTGGATTTGCCGTATGTGGCGAACGCCTGAAAAAGACGATCCAGCATTTGCGGCGCAATGCCCTTCCCGGTGTCTTGCAGCTCGGTCACCACCGCATTGTCGCTGTTCACGCTGAAACTCAGTTTCACCTTCCCCCCGCCGGACATCGCATCCGCCGCGTTGCCGATCAAATTGTGGAAAACCCGCGCCAGCCGCTGGGGATTCACCTGCACCGACACCGCGGGCGGCTGGTTGATGTATTCGATGGCCACCGACTTCAGGGCCGCCTCCGGCCGAATATCCTCGATGAGCTGCTGCACAAACCCGCGGTAATCCACGCACGCCAGCACGAAATGCGCGCTGGACCCCTGCGCAAATTCCAGCAGCTCGTTGACCATGTTGCTGATCCGTTCCACCTGCTTGCGAATCCGCACTTTGGATACCTGCCGCGATTCCACCGTCGCCGACGGCATGCACGCCATGTCCGCCGAGATCCCAATGATATTCAACGGGTTCTTCAAATCATGCACGATCGAACTGGCAAATCGGCCCACCAGCGACAGCCGCTCGGATTCCAGCACCTCTTTGGTGTATTTCTCGTTGAAATCCCGCATTCGTTTGCTCAACTCCCGCACCACCGAAGTCGCCAGCCGCGGTGTGGTGTCCAATAGCCGGACCAAGTCGTTGCGTTCGATGAAATAAACAGTGGCCGCCTCCTCGGCCACCACACCCAGCGAGCGGGGACTGTTGTCCAGCACCGCCATTTCCCCGAACAGGTCCCCCGCCACCGCTCGCGAAATCGGCCGCCCCTCCCCGTGCGCCACCACTTTGGTCAGGACGACCGTTCCCTCCTTCACCACATAAATCCCATCCCCGGCATCCCCTTCTTTGAAGATGATTTGCCTGGGCGCGTAAGTCCGTTCCTGCGTCACCCGCTTCACGTTGACCATGTCCCCGGGCGACAGATCGCAAAAAAGCTTGCTCGATTCCAAAGGCACCATCTTGCCATTATATCCCAAGCCGCCCACAGGTAAAGCAGATTTGGTCCCCTTGCGATGCATCGTGCATTCCATTTTTTGGATGCTTCTCTGTCATGGACTGGATTTGAGCGTTGGAGACGATAACCAATGACAAATTTTAAATGACCAATTCTCAATCGAAAGGTCCGGGATCTTAAAGCGCTTCTTCGCCAAGAGAAGCATCCAAAAAAGTCAAATGCGCCCCTTCGATCAGGAAGTTGACTTCAGCCCCGCCCGCCCCCAAACTGGCGCCATGCCAGACACCCAACCTCCTCTGCCCAAAAAGCGCGGCTGTTTTTTTTACGGATGCATCACCTCCCTGATCCTGCTGGCCGTGGTCCTCCTGGGCATGTTCCTGGTGGGGCGCTATGCCCTCAACCGTCTCAACCGCATGGTCGCCGATTACACCGACACCAGCCCGATGGCCCTGCCCAAAAGCCAAATGCCTCCCGATCAACTCGCGCTCTTGACCGCCCGCGTGGATGCCTTCCATCAGGCCGTCGAGGCTCACAGCAACACCCCGCCGCTGATCTTGACCGGGCCGGAGGCCAACGCCTTGCTCGGCGCCACCCCGGAACTCAAGGCCTACAAGGACGAGTTCTTTGTCGCCTTTGACGGCGAGGAAACCAAAGCCCAAATCAGCCTCCCTTTGGACAGCCTTCCCCCCATGCCCGTGGTCAACTTCAAGGGCCGCTATCTCAACGGCAGCGGCACCTTCAAGCTGGCCATCTCCAACGGCCTTCTCTCCATTTTCGTGGATTCCTTGGTCGTCAAAGGCAAGCCGGTCCCCCCGCCGTTCCTGGCCTCCTTGCAACAGCAGAATCTGGCCCAGTCCTTCAACCAAGGCACCAACGCCGCCGCCTTGCAGCAATTTGAAAGCGTTCAGGTCAAGGACAGCGTCCTGATTGTCACACCCAAAACCAAGTAGATTCCTTCAAGGCGCAATGATGCCAGAGTGCCATACGACCCGCCGATTGCTTCTGGCTGGCTGGCTGGTCGCCCTGGCGGTGGCAACCGGTTGTGCGACCCGTGGGCCGGTGGCCCCTTCTCCCGCCAAAGAGTCAAGCCAGACCAGTCCCACAAACCAGACGAGCGAAAAAAACGAGTCTCTTGCCGGCCAAATCCACCAACTGCTTTATTCCCTCAAGACCAATGCGATGGCCGCCGCTGTCAAGAATCAATATCCGCCGCAACGGGTTTCAGACCGTTGCCAGGCCTTCCTCAACGCCTTGAATCAGATCAGTCCCGACCTCGAATTCCGGCTGGAATTCGAGCCTTTTGTCGCGGATTTGTTTCTGGTGGACCCCCGCGACGCCGGCGCCTGCTATGGTTGCAAGACCAACACCATTTATCTCCAAAACGGCGGCAAGCTGGTGGCCGCCCCCTTCGCCCAAGGCGTCGCCTGGGTTCTGCCAATTGGCCCCGATAGTCAGAAAGCCCTTTTCATCCTCTCCAGCGTCGGGCCGCAGCGCACCACCATCATGCTTTTCGACGATCCTCTCCACGGCCGCCTCCTTTACGATTCCTATGCCACCCCGGGGTCAGGCGGGATTGACTATCTGTGCGGCGTCGAGGTGGTGGACCAAAATCATTTCCTGATGCACGAAGGCTGGCTCCCAGGAGCCAGCCAGGAGTCCATTTTGCCCAGATCCTTCGCCCTGTCCATTAGCGACAAGTTGGAATTGCAAATCGAACCTCAAAACCCGCCCCCATAAAGCCCAAGTCCGGGATGCCGGCAATTGATCAAAACTCAGGCTGGAAAAGCCAGGGCCTGGTTCATCCGCTTCAGCGCCTCGTCAATCTCGTCCGTGCTCTTGAAACCGATGACGATCGCGTCCAGCTCCGGCCGCGACATGGCGAATCGGATGGATTTTTCCCGGTCTTCCGGATTCACAAACTGGCCGTCCCCAATGATCTTCATCCCGATCACCCCGCGGCCTTTGGCCCGCATCGTTTTCAGTTCCGCCAGAACCGGGGCCGGGTCATGGCCCGGGTCGGTCGGGCTCCACATTTGTTCCTCCGGGCCGTCCATGCGCTTGCCCTGCGGATTCACCCGCACCAGGTGGACCTCCGTCCATTCGGTGGCCACTGCGGCGCGCAAGGCCGGAAGGCTGTGGCAGGAGACCCCTTTGGCCAGTATCCACTTCTTCTCCCGGGCCTGGTCAAAGGCCTCCATCACCCGCTTAAAATCGTCCGTCCACGCGGTTTTCACCATGCAATGGATGAGCATGCTGTCAATATAATCCGTTTGGTAAATCTGGCGGTGGTGGTCAATGGCCGCCAGCACGTCGGCGGGCTGGCCGTCCATTTTCGTTTGCAGGAAGATTTTTTCGCGCGGCAGACCTTTGATCGCTCCGGCCATCCACTCGAACGTCGCGTAAGATTGCGCGCAATCGAACCAGCGCACCCCCTGATCGTAGGCGTAATGGACCAGTTTGGTGAAGCCATCGCGTCCGAGCGCCGTCTGGATGTGCCCGTTGTTGCTGCCGGTTCCCATGCCCAGCCGGCTCAGTTTCACACCAGTGCGGCCAAGGGTCACCTCGTCCACCGCGGTCCGTTTCGGGGCGGCTTGGGCGCGGAGGAAGCCCTCCGGCGCCAGGGCCAGCGCGCCGGCGGCCAGCGTGGAATGTTTCAGGAATTTGCGGCGGTCATATTTCGAATTCATAATCGTGCTCTCCAGTGACGGCTTAGGCGTTGCGCGTTATCGCGCAACATTTCAGGCCATAAGCCATAATAATTTGAATCATACATTAAACGATTGATTGGACAATGTCAAGCCGACGCTTAGCGGGGCTTGATTTTTCATCCGTGCCATCCATGCCATCCGTGGTAAAAAAAATTGAACATAAGGTCACCAAGGAAACGAAAGTATTTCTTCGTGTGCTTTGTTTGCTTCTGTTCAGAGTTCGTTACTTCCCTGCGATCCGTGGTAGAAAAAAACATAAGTTCTTATCTCTGTGCTCCTTGCGTTCCTTTGCGGCGGGAAATAGGTCACCCGCATAATCGCATATTTTATCATAAACAGGATCACCCATCAAAAGCACGGTCAGAAAAGTCCTGGAAGAACGATATTATTCTCCCCACCCCGGGTTTTGGAATCAAGGCAGAGCTTATCCTGTTAATCCTGTTCATCCTGTCCAATCTTGCGCCCCCCGGTTTTGCAATCAACGCGAAGCAACTGCGGATGTATGTATAATTGACAGAGTTCCCGCCCGCAGATCTCCTCCCCGTCATTCTTCCCTCGCGCTTCGCCCGGCAGGCATTCCGTCGGCGCAAGAACGGCAACTCCAGAAATCTTCTTGACGACTCCTTTGTCCCATGTCGCCGCGTCGCACCCTTCCGGCCGCGCGCGCCCAAAGAAGCGCCTCCCCAAATCCAGGCCCAGCCTTTTGCCCTCCGCATTCCAACCAAAAGTGAAGATACTACACTGTCCCCGGCGGGGGGCGGGATCAAAACCGTTTTCTAACATATTTCTAATCAACAGGTTACATACCACAAGGCCCCGCGGGCACCAGGATCAAAAACCTCCGATTTCTCCGTTTTCTCCGTTTTTTTCAACGAACCGTTTCTGCCTGCGGCAGCTGGATCTGCATTGGCTCCTGGTCCATCCCTTCCACCATCCTGCCCATGAAATCCGCCCGGACGCCTCTATTTGGCTTTATCCAATTGGCAACGGCAGCCGCGGTGTGCAAAGTTCTCCGACAACATGCGCTTGGATAAATGGTATCTCGACGCCGTCTTTCCCGACGGTACGGTCTGGTTCGGCTGCCGGGCCCGGCTCGGCCTCTGGAAATGCCCGGCTATCCCGTGGGCTTCCGGTTGCGAGGTCCTCCCCAATGGCCAGAGGCGGGATGTTTCCCGCCTGGGTTGGAGGCAGTTGCGCAAGCCCCGACTGGACAATGGGCAATGGCTGTGGAGAGGCCCCGACGGATTCCATGCCCGCTGGGAGCCGTCCGCCCCAGGCGAGGATTGCATGCTGGCTTGGGATGAACAGTTGCGCGTGCGCTGGAACTGCCTGGCGCCCAAAGCCACCGTCACAAGGATCAACGGCGACGCCGTCGGCAACACGGCGACCAGCGGCGCCGCTCCCCGCGGCCTCGGCTATGTGGAACATTTGCGCATGGAGACGGACAGGCCCGAACTGCCATTCCGCGAACTTTGGTGGGGGAGAGCGCACGCCGGGGAATCGAGCCTGGTCTGGATTCGCTGGGGGCGCGGGCGGGAATTGTCTCTGCTGTTGGAGAATGGCGCGCGCGTGGACGGCAAGCTGGAGACGTTTCCCAACGGGGGCGCGCGGGTCCGCACGGAGTATGGCCAATGGGATACGGGGAGCGGTCGCCCGCTCTGCGACCGCGACCTGCGGCGTTGCCTGCCACGCTGGCTGGTGTGGCTTGCCAGAGGGATGGCCCCCGCGCGGGAGATCAAAATGGCCGGACCCGCCCGTCCGCGCACCGCTTCGGGAGATTACACCGGATCGGGAGTCTGGGAGGAGGTCCGATGGGCCTGAGCTTTTCCCCGCTGGCTCGCAAGGTGGCTTATGGCGGCTTTTTTGTCCTCTTGGCGCCGTTTGGGTTGTGGCTCTGGAGTTCGCGGCTGACGTGTTCTTTGCCCGCGTTCCATTCCCTCTGGATCGGTATCCCGCTTCTGGCGGTCGGAGGCTTGCTGATGGTCCTGGCGATGTGGCGGCTTTGGCGCGATGGCGGCGGCCTGCCGATGAACGCTTTCCCGCCGCCGCGCGTGGTGACGACGGGGGTTTACGCGTTGCTTCCCCACCCGGTTTATGCCGGATTCGTCCTCTGTTGCGCCGGCGCGGCGATCGTGGCAAACAGCACCAGCGGGCTTTGGATCGCCACGCCGGTGGCGGCCCTGGGCTGCCTTTCTCTCCTGCTTGGCTACGAGGGTCCTGATCTCCGCCGCCGCTTCGGCTCTCAACTCCCCGCGCCGTGGATGGGGCTGCCGGCCGGGCAAGGCTTCTTGCCGCTTTCGCGCCGCGTGGGGACGGCGCTGGCCGTTCTGCTTCCGTGGGCCGTTTTCTATTTGGCGGTCAAGGCAATCGGAATCCCCGCCGACGCGCTGGAGACCCGCTCGGGCTGGGAATGGGCGATTCCCGTTCTGCCGGTAACTATGCCGGTTTATGCGAGCATTTACCTGGTCGCGCCGCTGACTTTTCTCCTCTGCGCCGACCGCGCGGAAATGCGGCGGCTGGCCGTCAGCGGCTGGATGGCAACGGCACTCAACACGCTCCTCTACGCCACCGTGCCGGCGACGGCCGCGTTCCGGCCAGTGACGGGGAATGATTGGATGAGTCAATGGCTGGCCTGGGAGCAGCGGATGGCCCTGCCCGCCGCGGGGTCTTTGCCGGCTTTCCATGTCACTTGGGCGGTGATCTGCGCGGCGTTTCTGGCGCGCGGCTCCCTGCGGCGCTGGGCGGCCTCTTGCTGGCTCTGGTGCTTGGGTCTTGCCGTTTCGTGCCTGACCACCGGGATGCACAGCTTGGCGGATGTGCTGGCCGGCGGGCTGACCGGCGCGGTTTGCCTCCGCCCTGAAAGGCTCTGGAGGCGGATGCTCGATGAAATCGAGGCCCTGGGCAATCACTGGAAGGCCTGGCGTTTCGGTCCGCTCCGGGTATCAACCACGGGCTATGGGCGGGGTTGGCGGGCTTGGCGGTAATGCTGATCGCCGGAATGTCGGCGGGCGCCGGCAACCTGGGGTGGATCGTCCTGGTGGCGTGCTGCGCCTTGATCGGGGCGGGGGTTTTTGCGCAATGGGTTGAGGGATCCCCGGCCCTGTTGCGCCCGTTCGGCTACTATGGCTCGATTCTCGGCGGATTGCTGGGAGTCTCAGTTATTGCGTTCTGTCAAGGCCCGGCCGCCGCGGTGATGGCCGCCTTCGCCGTGGCGGCCCCGTGGTGCCTGGCGATTGGACGCCTCCGATGCGTGGTGCAAGGCTGCTGCCACGGCCGGCCGGTGGATTGGGGGATTCGCCTCACCAACCCCCATTCGCGCGCCGTCAAGCTGGCGGGCTTTTCCGGCACGCCCATCCACCCCGCGCCTCTCTACTCGATTCTGGCCAACCTCCTGATCGGCTTGGTTCTGCTGCGGCTTCGGGTTCGCGGCGCGGGGCCGTTCCAAATCGCCGGGCTATACCTGCTCATGGCCGGGATGTCGCGCTTTGTGGAAGAGGCCTATCGGGGGGAGCCGCAGACCCCGCGCGTGGCCGGCCTTCCGCTTTACCAATGGATGGCGGCGGGAAGCGTGGCCCTTGGCATGGTGGTGATGGTATTGCGCGGGCCGCCCCTGCCGCCGCTACGCCCGCCCACGGCGTGGCATTTGGCCAGTTCAGCGCTCTGGGCCGTCGTCAGCGCCTTTGCTCTGAGCATGGATTTCCCTGCGTCCGAGCGCCGGTTTTCGCGGCTGACGGGTCGATTGGCGCCGGCATGATTTAGCTTTCGCAAGGGATGGAGGTGTGCGAAACTGGCCCCTCAGAACGCCAGATTTTGAACGGACCAACCACAGATCAAAATGCAGGCCCGCGCGAATTGCGCGGGTTTTTGCCATTGCTTTTGCTCTTGTTTGTCGGCAGCGGCTGCGCGGCCCTGATTTACGAAATTATCTGGCTCCAGCTTCTTCAATTGGTCATCGGCCTGACCAGCGTTTCGCTCGGAGTTCTGCTCGGAACGTATATGGGGGGAATGTGCCTGGGAAGCCTGCTGCTGCCACGGCTGGTCTCGGCCAACCGGCATCCTTTGCGCGTCTATGCGGCGTTGGAGTTTGGGATCGGTATCATTGGGATCGCGGTTTTGTTCGGCATGCCCTGGGTGAGCCAAATCTACACGGCCACGGGCGGGAGCGGTTTTAGTGGAATCATGGTCCGGGCCGCGGTCGCCGCAGTTTGCTTGCTGCCTCCGACTTTGCTCATGGGCGCGACCCTGCCGGCCATCTCGCGATGGGTTGAGACCTCGCCGCGCGAGGTTTCGTGGCTCGGTTTTTTCTACGCCGGGAACATCGCCGGGGCGGTTTTTGGCTGCTTGCTGGCCGGGTTTTACCTGTTGCGGCTCTATGACATGAGGACAGCGACTTTTGTGGCGGCGGGGATCAACGGGGCGGTGGCGTTGATCGCTTTCGTCCTGGCTTGGTGGACTTCCTTCGTCCCGGAAAAGCAAAATGCCAAGGCGCAAATCCAGCCGGAGGGGTGCGGCCGCCGCTCAGTTTACATCGCCATTGCGTTGTCCGGGCTGGGGGCGCTGGGGGCGGAGGTCGTTTGGACGCGGCTGCTGGCGCTGATGATTGGCGCGACGGTTTATACCTTCTCCATCATTCTGGCGGTGTTTTTGGTGGGGTTGGGCCTGGGCAGCAGCCTCGGCTCTTTGTTGACTCGCCTGATCACGCGGCCGCGCCTGGCGCTGGGAGTCTGCCAATTACTGTTGATTGGGGCGACGGCGTGGACGGCCTGCATGATCACGCGCTCGCTGCCTTACTGGCCGGTGGATCCCTCGCTCTCCACAAGCCCCTGGCTGCTTTTTCAACTGGACCTGGCTCGGTGCTTCTGGGCCATCCTGCCGGGACCGGTTTTGTGGGGGGCAAGTTTTCCGCTGGCGCTGGCCGTCCTGGCCTCACCCGGTCAGGATCGAGGGCGGCTGGTGGGCGGAGTGTATGCGGCCAACACCGTGGGAGCGATTGCCGGGGCGCTGGGTTTCAGCCTGCTGGTGGTTCCCCTGGGCGGCTCGCAATTGGCGCAGTGCCTGTTGATTCTGCTGCCCTTCTTCGCCGGGCTGGTGGTGCTGGCGCCCCTGCTTTGGAGCCAATCCCCGGACGCCTCCGCCCCGGAAGCATCCCGCAATGGGCAGACGAGCGCGGTTGGGTTGGCCGTGGTGCTGGGCGTGGCGTTTTTGCTGGCCGTTATTCTGGCCTGGAAGACGGAGCCGCTGCCTTGGTCGGCGGTGGCGTATGGAAGGTTTTCGGCCACTTACGAAAGATTGATTCCGGGAATTGTGGCTGAGGAAAGTGTGCCGATGAACCTCAACCCCACCGCCACTTATTGCACTTATATGGGCGAGGGGTTCAACGGCACCGTGGCCGTGACGCTGAGAACCGACGGGGTGCGCAGCTTCCACTCCGCCGGCAAGGTGCAGGCCTCCAACGACCCGCGCGACATGCGGTTGCAGCGGCTCCTGGGCCATATTTCCGCCCTGGCCTATCCGGAACCCAAATCGGTCCTGGTGGTGGCGTGCGGGGCGGGAGTAACGGCCGGTTCGTTTGTGCCTTATCCGTGCGTCAAGCGCATCGTCATCTGCGACATCGAATCTCTCGTCCCCGCCCATGTCACTCCCATGTTCCACAAGGAGAATTATGACGTCGTGAATGATCCGCGCGTGCAATTGGTGCATGACGACGGCCGCCATTTCATCCGCACGACCCGGGAGAAATTCGACGTCATCACCTCCGACCCGATTGATCCCTGGGTCAAAGGCTGCGCCGCGCTCAACACGGTGGAGTATTACCAGATGTGCAAGGAGCATCTCAACCCCGGCGGGGTGATGTCCTTGTGGATCCCATTTTATGAGAGCAATTCGGAGACGATCAAGAGCGTGCTCGCCACCTTCTTCAAGGTTTTTCCCAACGGCATTGTCTGGAGCAACGACGCCGACGGCAACGGCTACGACGCCGTCTTGTTTGGGCAGGTGGAGCCGACGCGCATTGATGTCGCCGGGTGGCAGGACCGGCTGGACCGGCCGGATTACGCGGCCGTCAAGCTCTCGCTGGAGGACGCCGGGTTCCATTCGGCCGTGGACTTGCTGGCCACTTACGCGGTGCAGGCTTCCGATTTGGGGGAGTGGATGGCCGACGCGCAGATCAACACCGACGGCAACATGCGGCTCCAATACCTGGCGGGGATGTCGCTCAACACCTACGATCAAACCAAAATACTTTCCGAAATCACCCGCCACTACCACTTTCCCAACGATCTGTTTGTCGGACGCGAGGCCTGGACCGGCTTGCTGCAGGACCGCTTGAAATCCCGCGAAGCAAAATGACCGGGCGGCGCCGGCGGCGCGGCTGGGATCAAGAAATAAATCGGAGAAATCGGAGAAATCGGAGGTCTTGGAGGGGGGAGTTTGTTCCGGGAAGGGGCAAAAAGCGGCGAGCGACTTGAATTGCAACTATTTGCATACGAGCAAGTTAAAACACAAATGTGACTTGGGGAGCAGTTGAAAGACTAGAGCAAGTCCATGAAAACTGTAGCCGCTCAAACGTAACCGGCTGCCACCCACCCGATGCCCAGCATGATCGCCCGGATTATTTTATGGCTTTTTTCCACTTTCTTGAATTCCCTTTGCAGCAGATGGGCCTGCCCGATTTTCTCGACCGCAGCCTGGAATGCTTGTGACTTGTTCAAGCCCGCTTCCGTGTGCCGCTCGATTTCCTCGCGCAGATGAATTTCCAGTTCCTCCAGTGGCACGGGGGTTTTGATGCCCGCAGTCAGCATCTGCCGGCGCCATTCCTCAATTGATTGTTCGAGATTATACATATTGTTCCTTCCATAACTTCTTGAGCACCCCCGAAACAGTCACCCACTGTTCGCGCTGTCTCTCCAATGCTTTTTTCCCGTTCTTTTTGAGCGAATAATATTTTCGCTTGCGTCCGTTCTCCGCCTCGCCCCAGCGCGACGCAATCCAGCCCTCGTTTTCCATGCGGTGCAGACACCCTCTTCTCGGAATGGAGAGCAACCAGGTCGGCAACCTTCTTGGTCAGCCCGATACGACGGACAAAGACTCTACCAACGGCAGTTGGTATTTATTGGATTTTCTGAGGGAAGCTTCTTTTTTTGAATTGAATGATTGGTATTTCGACGTTACTGTTGACTCGACTGGAAAAGTCACCGACTTTGGCCCGGATGCGGGTTAGGCGGGAAAGAAGCATTACATGGTTCAAGCTTTCCCGATCAATACCCAGTGATGCTCGCATCCTTCTTCGGCCCCAGAAGAGCCACCATGCCTTAACCCGCAGGCATAATTGGCCGCCACATTGGAGCAGCATCGGCGTTGGCCGGCTTGGCATTCCAAAGCAGCGACTGGAGTTGACGGGCGTCCAGCCCGAAGGTGGGTGGTTCCGCATTGGTCGGCCACCACGAAAACTTTCCGACGGAGAGCCTTTTTTGACACAACCAAAACCCTTGCCCGTCAAATACGAGGCACTTCAACGCTTTGCGCCGCCGACTCGAAAAAACCACCAAAGCACCCGCCATCGGGTCAACTTTGAGATGTTGCCGGCACACTTGCGCCAAGCCGTCTATTCCCTCACGGTTCATTACGGTTGCTCTTCCGGCTGGCGGCGCAAGAATTTCTGGACGCGATGGTTCAGCGCGTCCGCCACGTAGAGATTGCCCTTGGAATCCAGGGCGATGCTCCACGGCTCGCTGAACTGGCCCGGCTCTGCGCCCGGGCCGCCCAGGATTTCCAGCGGCCGGTCCTCCGCGTCAAAAATCTGGATGCGATGGTTGCCAAATTCGCAGACGTACTGCCGCCCCGCCGCGTCCACGCAGATGTCGTAAGGATAACTGAACTGGCCCGCGCCGGAACCGGCTTTGCCGTAAGCGTGCAGGAATTGGCCCTCGCCGGAAAAAACCTGGATGCGATGATTGCACGAATCGGCGACGTAAATCCGGCCCGCCGCGTCAATCCCCAGCCCCTCCGCCCGGCTGAATTCCCCCGGGCCGCCGCCCAGCCGGCCCCAGCCGCCCAGGTATTTCGCCCCATCGGCGGTGAATTTCTGCACGCGCTCCGACTTGGTGTATTCGCAGACGTAGATTTCCCCGCGCGCGTTGACCACCGCCCCGCGCGGCATGCCCAACTGCCCCGCGTTGGTGCCCTCCACTCCCCACTGGGCGACCAGTTTGCCCTGGGGCGAAAAATGATTGACTCTTGAGTAATGCGGCTCGATCACCACGATGTTACCGTCCTGATCGCGGCACATGCCCTTGGGTTTGCCCTTGTCGGTTTGCGGCATCTGCCAGCTCAACAAATAAGCCCCCTGGGGCGAAAACTTCTGCACCCGCCCCGTCATATCCACCACATACAAATTGTCCTGGGCGTCCACGGCCACCCCGCGCGGCTTGTTGAACTCCCCGACGCCCGTGCCGCGCGTGCCGATGATCTCCACCCGGCTGAACAATTTGCTTTGCAGGGGCGCGCCTTTCTCCTCCCGCGCCGAACAGCCGGCCACTGTCAACAACACCGCGGCCAGCGCGGCCGCCCGCCCCGGCCCGCCCCGCCGCCGGCGCCTGGCCCCGCCCCACGCCGCCCAAGCCAGCAGCGGCAGCGCCGCCAGCGCCATCAGCAACAAACAGAGCGCGTTGACCTGGGGGTTGTGGCCGTAGTGCAGCAAATTGAAAACCCGCAACGCCATGCTTTCCCCGCCGGGCGGCACGATCAACACCAGCGTTTCCACGTCCCACAGACAAAGCAGATACGTGACGTACCACGCCGCCGCCACCGGCCCCGCGATTTGGGGCCAATAAACGTGGCGCATCATTTGCCCCCAATTGGCCCCTTCCAGGCGCGCCGCCTCCGTCAAGCTGCGGTCCGTCCCGCGCACGGCCCGCGCCACCGTCGTCCAGCCCAGCGCGGCATAACGAATGGCGTACGCCAGAATCACCATGGCCCCGCTCTGATAAATGAACTTCAACGCGGGCCGGTTGAAAACCCAGATCAACGCGATGCCCAGCAAAACGCCCGGGATGAAAAACGGCAGCCACAGCGCCCAATCCAGCCGCGCCCGCCAGCTCACCAGGCCCAGGGCCACGACCACGCAAGCCGTCACCGCCGCATACGCCGCCGAGTGCGCGGCGGCCGATTGCCCCGCGGCGAGCGCCGGCCCCAATTCCCGCCAGGTCTTGGCGCTGACCAGCAATTGCCACAGCGGCACGCCCAGCGAAAACACCGCCAAGAACAGCGCGACCGCCCCGCAGGCCCGATGCCAGCCCGCACCCAATTGCCGCCGCATCGCCTCCGCCGCCGGGGCGTCGGAGCGCCACGACCACACCACCTCGCGCCGGCGCAAGCACATCACCAGCAACAACGGGGCGAGCACCAGCGGCCAGCTCAACTCCAGCGCCCCGCCATAATCAAAGGTCGAGTTGAACCGCACCCACACCTCGGCGGGAAAGACTTTCACCTGGAGGATCGCCGGCACGGCGAAATTATTGAGCGTCAACACCAGGGTCAGGATGGCGCCCTGCAAGAGCGCCGTGCGGGCCAGCGGCAGCAGCAGCCAGCGCAGCAGCGCCCCGCCGCGGAGGAGAGGGTCCGATTCCAACTGCTCCGCGCGCGCCCGGCCCAGCGCGGCGGCGGCCAGGAAAAAGGTCACCGGCCACGTCAACAATATCAGCACCCAGATCGTGCCGCCGAAGGAATAAATGTTCCAGGGCAGCCAGGGCCGCCAGGCGCCGCGTTCGCCCAGCAATTCAATCCAGCAATTGACGACCAGGAAGGGCGGCAGCGCCAGCGCGAGGACCGCCGCGGCCGTGAAGAACGTCCGCCAGCGCGCCTCCAAGCCGGCGAGAAACAGCGCCGCGAAAAACCCGCCGACAACCGCCCCCGCCGTAGCCGCGCCGCTGACCAGCAGGCTGTTGAACACCAGGGGCCAGTTCATGGAAGCATCTTGCCTTGATTCATCAGCCCTATTTAAACATGGCTTCCAACATTTGTCATTCCTGTGCTGGGGAAATTGCTCGCCGGTGAATGGTCCTATCCGTGTAGGAAATGGGGCAACGTTCTTGTGCCATTTTCAGCCCAGGCCGTGATCGCGGCACGATCTCGAGTTTGGTAATGCCAAAATGGTAAGACATTTCTCGGTCTTGTCAAGAAAGAAGACTTGAACTCTGAAAAGGGGTGGCGAGCGGAGACCAACGCTTGCGTTTCCTGATCGGATGCGCTACGCTGGCGTCATGAGCTTGGTGCTCGAACAGACAGAACGCGTTCCTTTTGCGGAGGACGCCAGCGGCGTGATTCATGTTGCGGGCACACGTGTCACTTTGGACACCCTGGCCGAGGCGTTTCACGAGGGGGCGACGGCGGAGGAAATGGCCCAGCAATATCCCAGCCTGTCCCTGGCGGACGTGTATTCCGTGCTCGGCTACCTTCTCCGGCACCAAACGGAAGTGGCGGCCTATCTGGACGCAAGAGCGGCGCAAAGCAAAATCATCGGCCTGGAGAATGAAGGACGATTCAACCCGCAGGGCGTGCGCGCCCGGCTCCTCGCGCGCCACGCGTGATCCGACGCGAGGCTGCGCATGATCGGACTGGCATTCGACGAGAACGGCAAGTCCGAGGGGTCCCCTTCCTTTGCCGAACAAGCGCAGGAACAATGGAAACGGCTGAGTTCATAATCGCCGCCGGCGCTATGACATGGGTTGCCCTCCTGGTGCGGCGGCTTTTATCCTTGGTAGCCCTCAGTTGCTCACCGAGATGGTGGTCGGCCACTTGTCTGGTTGGGTTTGGGTGAAAGGGACATCATCGGTCGGAGAAAAAATGAAAAAAAACTGTTTACATGTTACATGGGCATGTTATGTTACATTACATGGCACGCGGCGAATCTGGCAGAATTGTCCTCGAAATTGATCCAGCTGAGAAGCAGGAGCTCTATGACGCGCTAATTCGGGACGGCATGACCTTGAAAAACTGGTTCCTTCGTCGTGCTGGCGAATACCTGCGGGAGCGTGGACAGGGCCAGCTTTTCGGGGCTGAGACTTTAGCCGAGGACAAGGTGCCCTATCGCGTGGGAGGTGCGGGCGGCGGAAAGCCGAAATCGAAACGGAGGGCGAGATGAACTTTATCCAGTTTGAAACGGCTCAGAAACTGAGGGGTGGTTTCTACACGGACGCGGATATTGCGGAGTTCCTGACGCGGTGGGTTGAGGTGCTGAGGCCGCAACGTGTGCTAGAGCCTAGTTGCGGCGATGGGGCATTTGTAGAAGCGCTGCAAAAGCGGGCATGCACCCGGCTCAAGACGATTTTCGGTTGCGAGATCAACCCTGAGGAGGCTGCCAAGGCGCGAGCGCGGACTGGCACGGCAAAGGTGGAGGTCAATGAGGGAGATTTTCTCCGATGGTTCCTTTTCCATGCGGGCCAAATCGAGGCTTTTGACGGGGTGTTGGGTAATCCGCCTTTCATTCGCTACCAGTATTTGCCTAAGGAGCAGCAGTTGCTTGCGGAGAGGATATTCAAGCGTTTTGGCTTGCCGTTTACGAAGCACACGAACGCGTGGGTGCCTTTCGTGATTGGAGCACTGGCGCTGCTGCGCCCGGGTGGGCGGCTGGGGATGGTGGTGCCGTCGGAGATTTTTCACATTCCGCACGCGCAATCTCTGCGCCGGTTTCTGGCTGAGCAGTGCTCTCGGATTCTGATTCTCGACCCTGAGGAAATCTGGTTTGGGGATACTTTGCAGGGGACGGTGTTGTTGATGGCCGAGAAGAAATACCACCGGGCGGAGCACTCGAGGGGCGTTGCTGTTATCCCTGTGTGTAGGCGGCGGCAACTGGAGGCAGACCCGGAGCCAATGTTCCAGGGGGCTGGCTTCGCGAATGGGAGCACCATCGAGGGCAAGTGGATGCCGGTGTTTCTGACACGAGAGGAGCGTGATTTGGTTTCGCAATTGCGTGCAGATGAGCAGGTGCGACGGTTTAGCGAGCAGGCGAGCGTGGATGTGGGGATTGTGACCGGAGCGAATAAATTTTTCCTCGTGCCGGACAAAGTGGTTGAGGAGTTTGGGCTGCAACGATGGGCGCACCCCATGTTTGGCCGTAGTGAGCACGTGCAGGGGCTTGTTTACTCCCGAGCTGACCACACAGCGAACCGGCGCGCAGGGCTGCCGACAAATTTTCTGTGGTTTCAAGAGGACAAGATTGAGGACTTGCCCGCCAACGTCCACAGTTACCTAGACAGCGGCTTGGCTCAGAAGCTGCATACGCGTTACAAGTGCCGGGTGCGAACACCTTGGTATAGGGTTCCGTCGGTTTATGTGGTTCCTGTGGGGATGCTCAAACGGGCTCACAATATCCCGCGGCTGATCCTGAATAAAGCTGGAGCCTATACCACTGACACGGCTTACCGAATCAAACCGCTGCGGTCCAGTGCTGAGTCGCTGGTTTTCAGCTTTGTGAACAGCCTGACCTGCCTGACGGCTGAGCTTGAGGGCAGGCATTACGGGGGCGGAGTTTTGGAGCTTGTCCCGTCGGAAATCGAACGGCTGCTCTTGCCTGTGGTGGAATGTAGCGCCGCCGAACTAGCGGCTACCGATGAGAAGTATCGAAAGGCGGAGAACGATTTGGTGTTCCTGCGGGGTCAGGATGCTGCCGTGCTCGGGAAGATTGGAGTGGGGAAGGCGCAGCAGGAGGTGCTCTACAATGCCTGGCTGCGGCTACGCGGAAGACGGCAACGGACCGCGACTGGTGAGGAATCCGACGAGGCTGATTAGCCAACTCGGTCAGGCGAGTTCGAGCAGAAACGGAGCGTCAGTGTGTGGAGTCTCGTAAAGAGAAAGAACTGTCCCGGTAACGTTCTCCCGAGTAATTGTCGGCGTGAACTCGCGCCCCCACCTGAGAATTGTCGTGTAGTTCGCCTGCCCTGCTTCGCCTGATGGCTTGTGGCTTATTTCAAAGTTTCTGGTGCCGAAGTCCTGCCCCCTTATGAAAACGCGCATCGGGACAAAGGTGTGCTCCTGGTCCCTGTGTCCCCCTCCTTCGTGCTCCCATTGAAAGTCGCGGAAGATGTTCCGAAAGTAAGTTGTTTGGTCTATGCGGTGGCCGGGCGGATTTTCGAATCTCGCCTGGGTGAGCCGCACACCGCCCACATGATGGGTTCCCTCGGGCACTTGCAGAGCATCCGTTTGAGGGAGCGTTTTGCGCCAGAGCAGTAGGCCGCCTTCGGGGCGTGGGGCCGGAGCTTTTTCGGGGGGTTGCGCTTGCGGTTGGGCTTGGGCTTGGGCGGCGGCGGGCTCCTGAGCCCTGATCGCTTGAGGTAGCAGCGGCGGGTTCGGGACAGCAACGGCAAGGAACGGATTGGCAGGGGCCTGCTCGGCGGGATGTGGCTGTCTCGCGGCCTGATTGCGGCGGTTTTGCCTGGCTTCAAATTCTGTTGCCAGCATGCCCCGCGCTGTCAAGGTGTTGATCAGTTGTTGGGTGAGCCGCTGGACGGTCGCCCCAGCAGGAAGCTCGATGAGCTGGAGCAGGGGGTCAATGATCCGGCGGAAGTCCTGGGCATCTGCCGGAAGGTCAAAGTCGTATCTGGCCGCGGCCTCGTAATTAGTGTAGAAGCCACCATCTGTGAGGTTGTTCGAGCCGAGGATGAGGGTGCTCTGGTTAGGGCCTTCGAAGAAGTAGATCTTCGGGTGGAAAGTGGCCCTGACGATTGGGTTGTGAAAAACGAACACCTCGCAGTTCCATCGAAGCAGTTCCAGCAGGACCTCTGCGCTGGTTCCACCAAGGTCGATACCGATGGTCAGCCGTAGTTGGCAGCCAGCCTGAAAGCGGGCGAGGAGGCGATCACGAAGTCGGAGAATTGTTCGGAGGGCTACGAAGGCGGAGACGAACACGATGCGGTTGTGCGGCGGCTCGATTGCCAGGAGACCGTCAATCTCCTGGCCAAGCTGGACTGCTGGTTGGGCGATAGTCCTTGTTCTCATTCGAATGCAACTGGTTATTGGCCGACCATTACAGCCACCGGTCTAATTTCCGTCTCTGCATAGTCCAAGACTAGAGGAAAGTTGGTTCTTCTGACAACTGTGTTTTCTAGCAGGGCGCTTGCCCCGAAAGTCGTCAACGGGATTTGAAGAGTTTTTTGCCCATTGGGGCATCCCAAAAGCGGCCAGGTGCGAAGTAATGGACGACGCGTTTCGGGGGGCGGGCCGGAGGACCATTCTTAGGGCTTATAGTCGGATCGCACAAAGAGATTGATTGCGACCGCACCGGGTCGGACCACACTCCCAAGTCCTTCAAAAATGGCGTTTTAGCCTGGCTCATTAGCACAGCAAACCTTGCACAATACCTATGATAATTGCTAGCGTGTGAAGGTAATGCTCTATCACTGAGCTAGCAGGGGCAGCTTCCGAAGAGGCTGCCCCGCGCCCTGCCGCCGAGGCGGTCAGGAAGGATGATGGGTGAATGTAAGCCACTTGGCAGTAGAATGTCAGCCGGAAAATAAACAAAAATGCAATCCCACGACGCTCCCCCTCACACCGTCCTGCGATGGTAGAACCACCATTCAAACAGGAGCACGGCCAGGCCGGCGGCGGCGATCCAGCGCCACATATCCACGTTGGCCCGCGTCATCTCGGTCGCGCTCACTCTGTTAAATTTGCCGAATTGAAGCTCCTCCAGCGGCTTGGTGTTGCTTTCCGCCGCGTCGAGCACGTTGACGCAGAAGGTCACGTCGTTGGTGCCGACATGCAAATGGTAGATTCCCTGCCGGCCCGTTTCGCCAAACACTATCTCGCGCGCGTCCCCCGACGCCAGGACGCGCTTGGTTCCGTCGGGCATGATCACTTCGGCCGTGGCCGCCGGCTGGGTGAGCGCGTAGCGAAAAGGCTCGCCGCCATGCACCATCAACTGGCTGGATTTGGTCGCCGCCGGATTGAGCCACTCCACCGCGTTGGCGATGAACATGGGAAAGGAAATGCGCAACGGCCAGGTGCTCTGCAAGGTGTCGAAACCAATCCACACAATTCTCTGCCGCGAAAGTTCCCCGGCCAGAATCAGCGGCGTCTGCTGGGCTTCCACCAGCGCCGCCGCCCAGCTCGGCGTCTTGACCCCCAGCGTCTCGCTGATTTGCACGTTGTCCAGGTTGATGTAGCGCAAGAGCGGATGGGTGTTTTTCCAGTCCACCGCCGTCGGCGACTCGACCGTGGTCCAGCCCAGGTCAAACCAGTTGGAATTGGCCACATGGATCGCGAGCAGATTGGGTTTGGGCCAGACCGCCGGCGTCACATCGTCCAGCACTACCAGGTCGAATTCCTCCGCGCCGTCGCTGTTCTGGCCGGCCACCGTCAAGTCCACGTTCGCGGCGGCGTGAAGGGCCTTCTCCAGGAACCGATTGCCGCGCGAGACCAGCTTCACCTTCACCGGCGCGGGCAGCAAGCTCACGATGGAGGCCTGGTTGTCGGCGGCCAGATCATCCTTGGCGTCAATGCGCACCGTGAAAACGCCGTCCCGCTCCTGCGCGGCCGTGAAGACCTGGGGCGAGGTTTCGCCCGGCTTCAACACCAGCGCCCGCGACTCGACGGGCTGATTGTCAAATAGAAGTTCCAGGTCGGTTTGCTCCTCGTTCGTGGAAAAATTGGCCACGCTGGTGTAAATCGCCCGTTGCGCCCGGTTCTCCGGGTTTTCCCGGATGTCCAGCGTGGTGATGCCCAGGTTCTGGCAGCGCGTGCCGACCTTGTGATAGATCACGTTGAGGTTCTGGCTGGCGAACTGGCTCAAATCCCCCGCCGCGCCGTCGCTGAACAAATGGATTTCCGGGTTGTGTTTGTCGCGCAGGAGCGTTTCCGCCAGCTTGAGCGCCTCGGTCAGCCGGGTGGAGGAGTCGCTCACCTGGCAATTCTGGAGAGCGCGCCGCAGGTCCGCCTTGCTGCTGGTGGCCGATTGTTTGACCTCGGTGTTGCCCCCCGCCAGCAGGATGAGCATCTGGTCCTGGTCCTTGAGGCTGTTGACCAATTGCAGCGCCTCCGAGCGGGCCTTCTCAAAACGCGACGGCTCCTCATCAGTGCTTTGCATGGAGGCCGACGCGTCCAAAATCACCACCCGCAGCTCGCTGGCCGGGGTATGCCCGGCGAAGTAAGGGCGGCTGAGCGCCAGAATGGCCAGCGCCAGCAGGAGCAGTTGGAGCAGCAGGAGCCAATTATGGCGCAGCCTTTGGAACGGGGCGTTGGCCTGCACATCGGCCAGGAATTTCTGCCAGAGCAGCGTGCTGGAGACCAGCTTGACCACCCGCTTGCGTTTGAGCAGATAAAACAGGACCACCACCGGAATGGTGGCGGCAAACCAAAATGCGCCTGGCCAAAGGAATTTCAACGAACCCAGAGCCTACCCCGTTGCCCGCCGTTTTTCGACAGAAAAGAAAACAGGGTTCCGGTCTGGTTTAAAACAGGATTTTTGCCTTTCCCCTGGTGGCGATTGCCCTTAACTTCTGGCACATGGCGAAACCGATTTTAGGGCGCGGCCTCAACGCGCTTCTGGGAGGCATGGACGCCTCCGCCCAATCGGCGGCCAGGGTGTTCCCCGCCCTGGCCGCGGCCAGTCCGTTGCCCGCCGGCGAATCCGTCCAATCGGTCCCCGTGGCCAGCCTGCGTCCCTGTCCCTTGCAGCCGCGCAAGGATTTTTCCGCCGAATCCCTCGCCGAGCTGGCCGATTCCATCCGGGAACAGGGAATTGTCCAGCCGCTGATTGTGCGCGCCCGGGAGGATCATTTCGAGCTCATTGCCGGGGAGCGCCGCTGGCGCGCGGCCCAGATCGTCGGTTTGGCCCAGGTGCCCGTCATCGTGCGGCAGGCGGATGATCGCACGGTGCTCGAATTGGCGCTGATCGAGAATCTCCAGCGCGAAAACCTCAACCCGATCGAAGAAGCCCAGGGCTACGCCCAACTGATCGAACAATTCTCCCTCACCCAGGAGCAGGCCGCGGCCAAGGTGGGCAAGAACCGCGTCCTGATCGCCAACGCCCTGCGTCTCTTGAAGCTCAGTCCCGATCTGCAATCCCATTTGCGCGAGGGGCGCATTTCGGTCGGCCACGCGAAAGTCATTCTCGGCCTGCCTTCGCCCGAAGATCAGCGCCTGGCCGCCGGGCGGGTGCTGAGAAATTCCCTCAACGTCCGCCAAACCGAGCAACTGGTCGCCTCCCTCCAAAACCGGCCGGGCCAAAAAACCGGCGCAAAAACAAGGCCCGCCGCCCCCACCGACGCCCACCTGGCCAGCCTGGAGAATCGTCTCCAGGAACGTTTCGGCACCAAAGTCCACCTCCATTTCCACGAAGGCAAAGGCGCGGTGGAAATAAAATTCTTCAGCAACGACGATCTCGAACGCTTTTTGAAACTCGCCGGGGTGGACCTTGATTAAGATTTCCGCTCCGCCTCCCATCCTACCACCATGACCCAAAACACTCCTGAACTTCGCGCCCTTTGCGCCCAAAAACTCCTCGCCTCAGAGAGCCGCGCCGGGACGCTCAGCGCGTTTGTCGGCCTGGACGGCTTCGTGGATGAAATACTGCACGTCGTGGACAAGCGCCAGAACGCCGAAAGCTATCAGCGCCTTTCGACCATTGCCGGCCTGGCCGAGCGCATCGCCGCCGCCGCCGGCAAAAGCGGCAACCTGGAATTGGTGCCGCAGCTCACCAAGCTCGGCGGCAACGGTCCCATCATGGCCAACGCCCTGGCCAGCTTCGGCCTCCATGTCACTTATCTGGGCCTTCTGGGTTATCCGGCGCTCCATCCGGTCTTTCAACAATTTGCCACCCGGGCCGAAGTCCACAGCATCGCCGATCCCGGGGCCACCGACGCTCTGGAATTCGAGGATGGAAAAATCATGCTCGGCAAACATGCCTCACTGAAGGAAATGACGTGGCAGAACATCCTGGCCCATTACGGACGGGAAAAATTCACCGCCAAATTCAGCGGCTCGGACCTGGTGGCCTTTGTCAATTGGACGATGCTCCCCTATATGAGCCAGATCTGGGAGGCGATCCTGCGCGAAGTTTGCCCGGCCCTGGCCTCTCCCCGCCGCGTCCTTTTCTTTGATCTGGCCGATCCCGAAAAGCGCACCGGCGAGGACATTCGGGGGGCGTTGGATTTGATCGCCCGGTTTGAACGCTATTTCGATGTCATCCTCGGCCTCAACGAGAAGGAGGCCCTGGAGATCGCGCGAGTTTGCGGCGTCAAACCGCCATCCGCCACCCCGGAGGGCCTGGCGGAAACGGCTCTCGAGATCGCCGCCAGATTAAACATCGGCACGCTCGTCGTCCACCCCGTCGCCTGCGCCCTGGCCGTGACCCACGGTGAGGTCAGTCTGGCCGGGGGACCGTGGACCGCGCAGCCCAAATTCACCACCGGCGCTGGCGATCATTTCAATTCCGGTTTTTGCCTGGGAAAACTTCTCGGCCTGGACGACCAGATGAGCCTGCTGGCCGGCGTGGCCACCAGTGGTTTCTATGTGCGCACCGGCCAAAGCCCCGGCATCCCGCAGGTCGCCGAAATGCTCAACCAGGGATGGTGAAAAAGCGCTGGCAAACCGCGGGAGAGCGTGCAAACGTGTTGCCAATGCAATTGGCGGCAAAAATGGAACCAAAAACGAGCCTGGCCCCGCCCGGCCCCGGACCCGACGCCGCCCCCTGCCGCAAAATGAAGTTGGATATCGTCAAATACGGCCACCCGGCCCTCCGCCAGAAGGGCGCGCGTGTTGGAAAAATCACGCCGGAAATCAAGGAGCTGGCGGAGGCCATGCTGGAAGCCATGCACCTGCACAAGGGCATCGGCCTGGCGGCCCAGCAAGTCGGCTACGCTTTGCAGTTGACAGTGCTCGACCTCCGCGACGTCACCGACCGGCCCTCCACGCTCAAACTCGGCGGCCAGGAGGCCGACCCGCTGGCCATCATGCCCCTGGTCTTGATCAACCCCGAAGTCAAAGCCGCCGGCCCAAACGCCGCCGCGGCCGAAGGCTGCCTGAGCTTCCCGGAAATTTACGGTGAAATTGAACGCCCCTCCGCCGCCGAGGTCCGCGCCATCAACGAAAAAGGGGAGGTCGTTGAATTCTCCTGCGGCGGCCTCCTGGCCCGCGCCATCCAGCATGAAAACGATCATCTCAACGGCATCCTCTTCATTGACCGCATGAGCCGAGAGGTGAAAGACGAACTCAAACCCAAGCTGGACGAACTGCACGCCGCGACCAAGGCGGCCTTGAAAAAAAATCAATAGACCTTGCGCAGATTGGACGGCAGGATGTTCAGTTCATCCCGGTACTTCGCCACCGTGCGGCGCGCGATCACGATGCCTTTTTCCTTGAGCATCTTGACAATCTCCTGGTCCGACAGCGGCTTGGCCGAATCCTCCCCCGCGAACATCGCCGCCACCATGTCCTTGACGCTGGTGTTGGACATCCCGCCCCCGCTGTCGGTCTTGATGCCCGAAGTGAAGAAGAATTTCATCTCGTAAACCCCCTGCGGGGTTTCCATGTATTTGTTGGAGACCGCCCGGCTGACGGTGGTTTCATGCACGCCCACCACTTCGGCCACCTGCACCATCGTCATGGGCCTGAGATGCGCCACCCCTTTCTCCATGAACTCCCGCTGGCGTTTGACGATTTCGTTGCCGATGTTCAGAATGGTCTGCTGGCGTTGCTGCAAACTCTTGATCAGGAATTTCCCGGCCCGGATTTTGTCCCGGATGTAATCCCGCACTTCGGGCGGCTGCTCGGAGGCCATCAAGTCCTTGTAATTATTGCTGATGCGCAAATGGGGGATCTGCTCGTTGTTGGTCGTCACCACGTAATCCTCCCCCACGCGGGTGACGAAAACTTCCGGCGAGATGTAGCGGTCGTCATCGGGCAGGAGGTCGCGGCCCGGGCGGGGTTCCAGGCAGGTGATGCGCTTGGCCGCCACCTGGACCTGTTCGACGCTCAGCCCAAGCCCGCGCGCGATTTCCGGTATCTTCCTCTTGCAGAGCGCATCGAAGAAGTCGCGGATGATGCGGTATTCCACGGTCTTTTCCGCCCCGGCCCGCTCCAATTGCAGCATGAGGCATTCCCGCAAATCCCGCGCCGCCACCCCCGGCGGGTCAAAGGTCTGGATGATCTTGAGCACCTCCAGAATCTTTTCCACCGGCACATTGGTGGAGAAGGAGAGCAGGTCCACGCTTTCCTTCAGACGCCCCGAGTCGTCAATATTCCCAATGATCATCTCCGCAATCGCCCGCTGCGGGTCGCTCAAGTCCGAATAGCGCATCTGTTCCAGCAACGTCTCCTGCAACGATGTCCCCGCCACCAGCGAGTCCAGCATGAACTGGCGCCGTTCCTCCGCTTCCGGCCCCTGGCGCAGCGGCAGGTTGGTTTGGGCGAAATGGTCCCGCCATTCCTGGTCCTGCGCCACGGCCCGCTCAAACTCCGCCTGAAAATCGTCCACCGGCGCGCGGCTCGGCTTTTCCGTGGCCGGGTCAAATTTCACGTCCGCCGGCGGTTCGGCCAGGTCGCCGGGATCGGTGGCCGGGCTGCCTTCTTCCCGGTCCCGGTCTATCTGCTCCATCTCCGATGCCGGCACTTCTTCCAACATCGGGTTCTGCTGCACTTCCTGCTCCACCAGCGCCTTCAATTCGAGCGTCGGCGCCTGCAAGAGCGCCAGCGACTGCTGCAACTGCGGCGCCAGCACCTGCGACAACGACATGCGCTGCGATAAATGTAATCCCTGAGACATCGCTGGTTATCTTACCGGAATAAATTATCAACTCAAGCGCGAAGTCCGCCGGCTTCGACCTTCGCTCCCGCCGTCGGCGCGCCTTTCCGGCCGCCCGCCACGGCACCCGGGTACATCATCGTCAAGTTTTGCCCAACAGCAAAGCCAAAACGACGCCCGCCTCCCGAAACATGCCGAAAAAGATTGCCCGGCCCCGCCGCAGCCTTCTAAGGTGGGGCGTGTCGGTGCATTTCACCATTTTGGGCAGCGGCTCGGGCGGCAATTGCGCTTATTTGGAAACGCCCCTGACCCGCCTGTTGATTGACGCCGGATTAAGCGGACGCCAAATCCGCCGCCGCCTTGCCAGCATTGGCCGCTCCCCGGAAACCTTGCACGGCATCCTCATCACTCACGAACATTCCGATCATGTGGCCGGCCTGGTCGGTCTGGCCGCCAAACTCCAACTCCCCATTTTCTGCAACCGCCTCACCCGCGACGCCATCGAGGCCCAGCTCCAAATCCAAATCAACGCCCGCATTTTCCAGACCGGCGCTTCCTTTGAGGTCGGGGACGTGATGGTGGACACCTTCTCCGTTCCCCATGACGCCAATGATCCGGTCGGCTTCCTGCTCCGCACCGCCTCCGGCAACATCGGGTTCCTCACCGATTTGGGCCACGCCACCAAGCTGGTCATTGAGCGCGTCCGCTCCGCCAACGTTCTCCTCCTGGAAGCCAATCACGATTTGCAAATGTTGCGGGACGACCCCCGCCGCCCGTGGAGCTTGAAGCAGCGCATCCTGAGCCGCCACGGCCACCTTTCCAACGATGGCGCCGCCGACCTGGTCGAACAAGTCGTCTCCGCCGGCCTGGCCCGCCTCTACCTCGGCCATCTGAGCCGCGACTGCAACCGCCCCGAGCTGGCCCATCGGGTCGTCAGCCAGCGGTTGCAACAAGTCGGCGCCACCCACGTCCAAATCGAATCCACTTCCCAGGACTGCCCCTGTCCCACCTACATGTTTTGAAACGCAGCCCGGCTTTCTCCCCTTGACTAATTGCCAAAAAGCCGCAACATTAAATTGAGTATTATGACAGTCTCCGCCGTCAACGAAATCGAAAGCCAATTCGCGCAGTTGCCTCCCGCGATCCAATTGCGCGTGCTCGAACGCCTCGTTCATCAGATGCGCGAGAGTTTGCCGCCTCGCCAAGACGACTGGGAAGCTGAACTGTCGGCAATGGCTGCGGATCCGGAAATGCAAAGAGAACTCCTCCGGACCAACTCCGAGTTTAGCGACGCCGAAGCCGACGGTTTGGGAAAAAGCTGACTTGTTTTGTTCCCGCGATGACTCGGTCAAAGCCCGGTCGGATGATCGAGAAAAACCCACGGCACGCCGAATTCTTTGGACAGTTCCGCCGCCAAGGCTTTGACCCCGAAGGTTTCCGTGGCGTAATGGCCTCCGTAAAAGACGTTCAGGCCCAATTCCTCCGCCAGCGCATACGTCCAGTGCGGCCCTTCGCCCGTGATGAACGTGTCCACCCCTTCCGCGGCGGCGATCTTCAATTGGCTCCCCGCCCCGCCCGTCACCACCCCGATGCGGCGGCATCGCGTGGGGCCGCCCGGCAAAAGAACCGGCGCCCAGCCCAAGATGCCGGCGAGCTTTTCCCCCAGGTCTTGGCGCGGGATGCCGGCGCGGGTCTGCCAGCCCAAGGGCCGCCCGCGTTCCATGAAGAAGGGACGGATGTTCTTAAAACCCAGCGCGGCGCAAAGCAGGGCGTTGTTGCCCAATCTGCGATGCGCGTCCAGCGGCAAATGAGAACTGTAAACAGCCAGGTCGTTTTCGATGAGCAGTTTGAGCAGGGCGTGGCGCGGGCCGGTCCAGGGAATCGCCGGCCCCCAAAATAATCCGTGATGCACTATCAACAGCCGGGCTTGGGCGGCCGCGGCCAGCTTCACGGTGGCCAGGGAGGCGTCCACCGCGGCGGCGATTTTGGTCACCGCGCCGGAGTTCTCCACCTGCAACCCGTTGGCCGCGCCCTCATAATCGTCGAACGCGTCGGGGCGCAGCCGCTTCTGGCAATGGGCGACGAGGGCGCAAAGCGATGGGGGGCGCATGGAAGGATGTAAGCATACCCGGGACGCATTTTCAAACACACCCCGGAAATATTTTTGCAACACATGGTTGAATTTTCCCGCGGGCTTCTTATAGTGCGCACGAGTTTCAATGAAATGAGCCAATCTTCCGACCCGACACCTCCCTGGGACATCCAGGCCGCCCGCGCCCTCTACAACATCCAGCGCTGGGGCGCCCCGTACTTTGACATCAACGAAGCCGGCCACGTGGTGGCCATGCCGCTGCGCCAGGCCGGCTCAGTCGTGGACCTCACCGACGTGATCGAGGAGGCCAAAGGGCGGGGCTTGAAGTTTCCGCTCTTGATCCGCTTCCAGGATATTTTGCGCCAACGCGTGGAGGAAATCAACCAGGCCTTCGCCGCGGCCATTGCCGAGTTTAATTACCAGAACAACTATCGCGGCGTGTTTCCCATCAAGGTCAACCAGCTGCGCGAGGTGGTGGAGGAAATACTCGACGCGGGCAAGCCGTTCCAATTCGGTTTGGAGGTGGGCAGCAAGCCGGAGTTGTTCGCCAGCCTGGCCTTGCAAAGCCAGGGCGGCAGCTTGATTGTTTGCAACGGCTACAAAGACCCCTTGTTCATCCGCATGGCCCTCATGGGGGTCAAGCTGGGCAAGACGGTCGTCTTGGTGGTGGAAAAGCTGGAGGAATTGAAGCAGATCATCGCCGTCTCCCGCCAGGTCGCCGTGGAACCGCGCCTGGGCATCCGCGTCCGCCTCACCAGCAAAGGCGCCGGAAGATGGGCCGAAAGCGGCGGGGAAAGCGCCAAGTTCGGCTTGAGCACCGCCGAACTCCTCCGGGCCGCCGATCTGTTGCGCGCCGAGAAAATGGAGCATTGCTTCAAACTCCTCCATTTCCACATCGGCTCCCAGGTCCCGGACATTTTGACCATCAAAAAAGCCGTCCAGGAGGCCGCCCGCTTCTACGCCAAACTCTTCAAAATGGGCTTTGCCATCGAAGCCATTGATGTCGGCGGCGGCCTGGGCGTGGATTACGACGGCAGCCGCTCCGCCTCCGACAGCTCCACCAATTACACTCTCGAGGAATACGCCAACGACATGGTCTTTTACATCGCCGAGGTTTGCAACCAGGAGCAGGTGCCCCATCCCCAGATCATCAGCGAAAGCGGCCGCGCCATCGTCGCCCAGCACAGCGTCTTGATCGTCGAGATCCTCGGCGCCATTGAGAAAATCCACGCCGGCGCCCGCGTGCCGGAGGTGGCCAGCCGCCACGCCCTGGTGCGCGACCTCCTGGATATCCGCAAAAACCTCGCCCGCATGAACAAGCTGGAGGCCTACCACGACGCCCTGGACCGCCGCGAGGAGGCCCAAAACATGTTCGCCCTCGGTTTGCTCGATTTGCCCGACAAGGCCATGATCGAGTCCCTCTACTGGGAGATCGGCCAGGAGGTCGTCCAGGGCTTCCACGGCCAGCCCCACATGCCGGAGGAAATCCGCAAGTTGGAGGAAACTTTGGGCGACCAGTTCCTCTGCAATTTCTCCGTCTTCCAGTCCCTGCTCGATCACTGGGCCTTGGGCCAGCTTTTCCCCATCATGCCCGTCAGCCGCCTCAACGAGGCCCCCAACCGCGAAGGCACCCTGGTGGACATCACCTGCGATTCCGACGGCGCCGTCAACAAGTTCATTGATTTCTCCGACGTCCGCGACACCCTCCCCTTGCACGCCCTGCGCAGCAACGGCAACGGCCCGGAGCCTTACTACCTCGGCTTTTTCCTCATGGGCGCCTACCAGGACATCATGGGCGACCTCCACAATCTCTTCGGGCGCGTCAACGAGGTCCACGTCTTCCTGGACCCCGACGAACCCACCGGCTATTACGTCGAGGAAATCATCGAAGGCACGACCATCGTCCAGGCCCTGACCTCCGTCCAATACGACGAACATGAGCTCAAACGCCAAATGAAGATGCAGGTGGACGAGGCCATCAAATCCGACCGCCTCAAGCCCTCCGAAGGGATGCGCCTGTTGGATGATTTCGAGCGCGGACTCAAGGACTACACCTACCTGACCTGATGCTCCCTCCTCCATTGCCGCCCGGCCATGCCCATGCCTGACGCCGCGAAAGCCGGGTTGCTTCGCGCCCTGGGCTGCTTGGTGCGCGGCTTGTCCACCCTGTTCTGGGGGCTGGGGCTGATGGCGTTGGTTTGCCTGCAATTGGCTCGCGCGCAGACGGCGGAGACGGCCTGGCTGGAGTCTTTTGGCCGGCTGGCTTTTGTTCCGGCGCTCATTTTGAGCGGGATGCTCTGGCGCGGCCTGCGCCTCCTGCGCGCCTTTCAGCCGCAGGAGCGAATCTGGCGCCGGGCGCTGGATCGCGCGGAGGCGCTGGCCGTCACCGGTGCCGGCCTCTCGCCGTTTTTATTCTGGTGGCATCAATTCCCCGCCGTTCCCCTCTTCGCCGCCGGCGCGGGGCTGTTGTTCCTCTCCAGCCTCGGCCTGCTCATGCAGATCAATGCCGTTCTGCGCCGCCTCTGCGCCATGCTGCCGGACGAAACCTTGCGGGCGGAGACCAAACTTTTCACCGCGTGCAACCTCACCCTCCTGTTCGCGATTTTTGCCGGTCTGGGATGCGGGTTCTTGTTGTCAAAACTGCCGGGCCTTCCCGTCTTTGCGCGCGGCCTGCTGGCGGCGGCCGGCGGGGGGGGAATCTGGTTCGCGCTCTTGCTGGCCCTCCTGCCCCTGACGATGACCATGGCCCTGGTTTGGAAAATCAAGGAGGTGGTTTTCTCCAGCCTCCTGGCGGCGAGCGGCGGATCTAATTGATCTTCTCGGCGATCTGGTAGCGCAACATGCGGCGTTTCATCCAGCGCACCGCCAGCAAATCGTGGAACGAGGCGAACAGCCGGTTCCATACCCCGTAATGGCTCTCCCCCGCCAATCGCGGATGGTTCGTCACCTCGATTTCCGTCACGGTGTGCCCTTCGATCTTGAAGAGCGTCGGCAAAAAACGGTGCATCCCCTTGAAGAACTTCAAATTATCCACGCATTCGCGCTTGAAGGCCCGGTAGGTGCAGCCCGCATCGGCGATTTGTTCCCCGGACAACTTGTTGCGGACCCAGTTGGCGATGAGCGAGGAGGCCACCCGGATCGCATTGTCCCCCTCCCCGCGCGCCTTCACCCGCGTGCCGCAGACGCAGTCGAACCCCTTCAGCGCCTCCAGAAACTTCGGCAGGTCCTGCGGGTCGTTTTGCAGATCCGCGTCCAGGGTCACGATGTATCGGCCCCGCGCCGCTTTCATCCCGGCGAAGCTCGCCGCGCTCTCCCCGCAGTTGCGGGCGAACTTTTGCGCGCGGACGCGCCGGTCGCCCGCCGCCAGTTCCTTGAGGATTTCCCACGACCGGTCCGTGCTGCAATCGTCGGTGATGATGATCTCGTAAGCCAGTTGCAGCGGGTCCACCGCCGCGCGGATCGCCGCGACCAGCGCGCGCAAATTGTCCTGCTCATTGTAGCAGGGAATGACCAGGCTTAGAATCAGATGTTCGTCGGTTGACATTCAACTCGCCCCGGGGCCTTCTGCTTTGACGATGCGGTCCTGTTCCTGTGAAACGATCTTTCGTAACTCGGTTAAATCCGTCGGCAGAAGATGTGGCTCAAGCAATTTGAACAACGGTTCCATCTTCGGTTTGTGGCGGGCCAACAAAAGTTTGACGTCGCTTTCATACACGTAGATTCGGTCCCAATCAAATTGCCGGTAAAGCGACGGCAGCGCGTAAAGTTTCAATACAATCAGGCCCTCGACTGTGGCGGCGGGAACTTCCAGTTCGGCAAAGCGATGCTTGGCGGCAAACTTTTCCGCGACAATTTTAAAAAGCGGATTTTGCGTCAGCAGCAAATCAACTTGAACGCTGCGGAATTTTCCCCGCGCAAAAAAATCATTCTTGTCTTCGAGCGCCAGTTCCGGAATTTGCCCCAGCGTCGCGCCCGACATGAGCAAGTCCACGTCCCTGGTATTGCGCCCGCTCACGTAGGTCAGCATCGCCATGCCGCCGACCAGCAAATACTCCGCGCCCCGCTCCGCCAGCAGCCGGAACAAGTCCAGCGCGTCCTGCGGCACGGGCATGGCCGGCTTGGGCGGCGCGCCTTCGCGCAATTGCAGCGGAGTGTCCGTCCACTGATGCGCACCAGCCTCCCACGCCTCCAGAAGCACCTGGGCCACGCGCCGCAGGCTGACGCCTTCCGGCAGCGTGACCGGGCGATCTTCTTTCCTCGCGGCCATCATTTCCACAGTTGAATTCTACCCGAAATTGCCGTCCAAAGAAAGCGGATTCAAGGTTTCTTCCCGTAAAACTCCGCAATTGCGTCGCAGACCTGGTCCGCGGCGTCCAGGCTCATTTCCCCGTGGATGGGCAGCGACAGGATTTCCTTCACCGCCTGCTCCGTGCGCGGCAGTTTCGGGAGGTACGGAAACAATCCAATGACCCCCGGTTGCAGATGGTTCGGCTTGGGATAATGCACGCCCGTCTCGATGTTTTTTTCCTTGAGAAATTTTTGCAGCTCGTCCCGCTTCTCCGCCCGCACGACATACATGTGGTAAACCGGCGTCGCCCAGTCGCGCGCCGGCGGCGTCCGCACCAGGCCTTGCAGCCGTTGGTTATAGCGCGCCGCAATGGCCCGGCGGTTTTCGTTGAAGCCGTCCAGGCGCCGCAGCATCACCCGGCCCACCGCCGCGTTGATTTCGTTGAAGCGCACGTTGTAGCCGGGGAATTCGTGGTCGTACTTTCCCTGCCGGCCGTGGTTGCGCAGCATCCGCAATCGGTCGGCCATTTGCGCGTGGTTGGTCATCACACAGCCGCCGTCGCCCAGCACGGTGAGATTCTTGGACGGGAAGAAACTGAACGCGCCGAATGGCGCCATGCTGCCGACCGTTTTGCCCTTGTATTTCGCCCCCTGCGCCTGCGCGCAATCTTCGATCACCCAGAGGCTGTGTTTCGCGGCGATCGCCAGCACCCGGTCCAGGTCCGCCGGATGCCCATACAGGTGAACCGGAATGATGCCCACCGTGCGCGGCGTGATGAGTGATTCCAGTTGTTCCACATCCAGGCAGAACGTGTCGTCAATGTCGCAAAACACCGGCCGCGCTCCGCGATGGATCAGCGGCTCCAGCGTGGGAAAGGCCGTATGGCTCGGCACGACGATCTCATCGCCGGGGCCGACCCCTTGCAGTTCGTGCAGCAGATACACGATCATCGTGCATGAACTGCCCAGCACGCACTGCGCGACGCCCGTGTGCGCGGCCAGCTCCGCCTCAAACGCCGCGCATTCCTTGCCCAGGATATATTGGCCGGAACGCAACGCCCGCAGCGCCGCCTCCTCCACCTCCGAGTTCACGAAACATTTTGACAATGGGATTTTTTGCATAATTTTTTTGCCGACTCTTCATCATTTCAACTTCACCGCCTGGCCGCTCCGTGCCGATTCCAGCGCGGCGTCCAGCACCCGCACCGCGTCGTACCCGGCCCAGCCGTCGGCCAGCGGCCTTTCCCGCGTTTGCGCGGACTTCAGGAAGGCGCGCAACTCCGCCAGCAGCGGCTCTTCCGGCGGACATTCAACCTGCCGGACCGCCCCTTCCACCCCTTTGAAGTCGTTTCCGTCCCGCACGTGCCGGTTTTCGTGCAGCTTGATCTTGTATTGCGCCACGTTGTAATCGCACACCGCGCTGCATTTTTCGCCGACCACAATCACTTCGCGGAATTTCCCCGGATAAAAATAATCGTTCTCCACCACCGCCCAGGTGCGGCCCAGCGCGGTGTCGTATTCCAGCGAAAGCAGCGACACATCCTCCATGCCGCGTCCCATGAAATCATGCTCGATCGCCAGCACGCTCCGCGGCGTGGCCTTGAGAAAATAGTTGAACAAATCAACAAAATGAATGCCGTCGGCGAACATCACCCCGCTGTCGTTGCGCGGCCGCTTGAACCCGCCGAAATGCCCGCGCAATATGCGCACGCCCCCGAATTTTCCCTCCTGCATCGCCTCGCGAATCCACCGGCTCGCCGGGTCATAGCGGAAAATGTGGCCCACTTGCAAAATGCGCCCCGTCCGGTCGGCCATTTCGGCCAGTTCCTTCGCTTCCTCCGGCGAGAGCGTGAGCGGTTTCTCGATGAAGACATCCTTGCCCGCCTCCAGAAACTCCCGGCCAAGCGGATAGTGGGTCGGGGCGGGAGTCACAATCACCACCGCGTCGGCCTGCGCGGCAAACTCCTTGTAATCGGCGGCCAGGTGCGATTCCGCAATCCCCAATTTGCGCGCATTTTCCAGCCGCGGGCCGTCCAGTTCGCTCACGAACAGCTCCACGGGCAGGGAATGCAGGACTCGCAAATGGTTGGCTCCCCAGCGCCCGATGCCGATTAACAAGAGTTTCATATTTTGCCATTCAAATTTTTCGCCCCGCAATCCGCGCCCCGCGATTCGCTTTTCCCCCATCGCCCTCCCCGGCAAAACCAATTTCACCGGATTCTCAAGGGGTTAAACAAATAACTCAACCTGCGCGGCCAAAGCAAGCCGCTTTCCCCGCCCTCAAACTCCATAGAGGCTTCTCGCTTGGCCCGCGCACCATTTTTTCAGCAAGGACTGAGCTTGACCGATTTGTTCCGGCGTGAAGTTGGAACTCCTCTCCATCTCCCGTATGATTTTAATCGCCCCATGCGGGTTGTGGCAAAAATTGGCATGTGCGTCCGCCAGCTTGATCCACCGTTCAAAACTTTTTGGCTCCTCTTTGATCCGTTGCTCCAGCAGTTCGACCGCCGTGCCAAGATTGCCATTGCGCAGCAGCGCATCCACGTCGTCTTTCGCGACCGGCGTCGGGGCCGCTTTGGCTGGAGGCCTGGCGACCAGGCGCGACTCGATGGTGTCCTCATCTTCCGGCGCTTCGCCGCCGGCGCCCGGAGGGCCTGAAACCATCACCTTTGCCGGAGCCGCGTCCGCCCTTTCGCCCCGCCCGAACCACCGTTTCTTCTGTTCCGGCGCCGCGGGCGCCAGCAGATTCCATTCGGGTATCGATCTCCTCGCATACTCCACCAAACCCGCCGCCACGTGAGGTTGGTTTTCCATCGCCGCCAGCAGCTTCTCCGCCTTCTGCGGACGCTTCATGTCCTGGGCATAGACCCGCATGAGCAGCAGGGCGGCGGCCAAATTCTCCGGGTCCCGGGCCATCAGCGATTCGAGCAACGACACCGCCTCCTTGAATCTGCCTTGCTGCCGCAGCCCCGCCGCCTTTGCCATCGGCCCCCTCTTTTCAACCGCGCCACGTTTACTGTGAAACTGTTGCAAATCCAAATCCCTTCCAAGGATCGCCAGCCACGCTTTAAGCTCTTGCACGGCGAATTCCTTCTGGTCCGGGGTAAACGCCTCGCAATGATCCAGCCGCCGGATAATCTTGATCGCCCGTTGCGGCCGGCCCAGATGCATCGCCGCCGTTTCTGCGGCGAACAGCCAGACCGGGTAGTTTCCCGCATTTTCCACCAGGTGAGGTTGTGCCGCCCGCCAAGCCTTGCGCACCGAACCGTTCTCACGCCAGTGCCGCAGCAGCGTCAGATTCGGAAGCGGCTCTTCCGCCCGGCCTCCCTTTTCCGCAAAATCACCCTCGCAGAACACCATGTCAAAGATCAGGCCGCCAAGCACCTCGCTCAGGGCCTTGTTCGCCATCCGCAATCCGATCAGGCAGGGAACCAGCGCAAGAAAAATTCCGCACGCCAGTCCAATCCCCGGATGCCCCGTGCTCTGACCCAGGAACCAGCCGGCCAGAAAAGCGGCCAAACTACAGATCAGGATGAATCGCAAACGCCCCCGGTGCTCTCCCCAATCAGCATTTCTTGCCAGCCAATAGCCGAATCGCCACAGCAGAGCCAGACACGCCATCGCCTGCCAGGGCCGCCCCGGCGAAAAAATCGCCCCATAATCCATGTGCCCGTCTGCCACAACAAACAGCCCCGTTATCGCCGTCAGCCATATCGTCCGCCGATAGGCGCGCAGACGATAGTTTTGACACAGCAACCACGCCACCGTCGGAAGCGCCAGCAACACTCCAACCCCCGGCCAGTGGTGCAAGTCATAAAAGGCGATCTGCCATTTGATGTAATATCCGCCCAGGAAAGTTGCGCACAACGCCAGCGTCGCAACCACACATTCCACCGTCGCGAATCGCTGCATCGCCCAACCCGCCGCCACCATCATCAATAGCACCACGCCGCGCCATTGATTCAGCAGATACAGATAATTGTACAGCCCGACATGCATTTCTTGCATTTCTCCCTCTCTTATCGGCGCAATCACCGCATAAATTTAGCCGGTTGACCGCTGAAAAACCCTCAAAAATGTTCAGCCAGTTGCGCATCCTTCCCATCTCCCAATTTAATGTCTTGCCCCGGCCAGCCGATATTAAACGCTGAAACCAGTTCTCTATGACGAAAACTCGTTTGTTCAGCTTGGTCCCAATCCGGGCCTTGGCCGGAGGCTGCTGCCTTTGGCTCGCCTGCTCTTGTTGCCAGGCCCAAACATCCCCATACTCCATCGGCCATGCGGACAGCCAGGGGTTCGACGTGGCCATCGGCGGCCTCCATGTCACCAACACTCTGGCAGCCAACGGAGCCTTGGTGGCCGACAGCGTGGTCTCCAACGCCTGCGGGGTCACCCTCTCGCTGCTTCGGGCCGCCGATTCCAATGCCGTCGTCTTCGACACCAACGACTTCGTCACCTTGAGTCTCCCCGCCGATCCAACCTTGCCGCCGGTCATTAGTTTCCAGCTCACCTTCGTCTCCTTCGACCAGGCGAAATGGATCGCCCTGTTCCCTACCAACCAGCCGGCTCCGTTTCATTTCCTGGTTTGCTCCATGCCAACCGCCCAGGTCTGGCACCAGCGCGGATGGCTCAACGCCACCCCCGTGGCCGACCCTTTTCCCCTGCTCCTGGACCCGCACGATGGCACGCCCGAAATCTCCTGCCTCTGGAACCGCAACTGGAGCTATATCTGTCCCCTCGCCGGTCATCCCATTCCCATGATCGGCCTCTGGGACCCTTCCCTGGGCCTTTACTACGGTTACGATTTCCAGGCCTCCCGCGCCACCTGGGCCCAAAGCGAAAGCCAGATTGCCACGGTCTATGCCTGGGGCGCCGGAACCTCCTCCAACTTCATCGCCCTGGCCTGGCCCTCCGGCGGTTCGCGTTTTGGCAACCAGGAATATCCCGCCGCCGGCCAGAGCATCTCCGCCTCCTGCAGCCTTATAATTGACACGAATCTGCCCGACACCGAAGATCCGAACGAGCGTTTTCAGGAGCGGCTCTTTGGCCTTTACAGCAACTCCCTGCCGCGGGTCCCCGCCATGAACGATGTCGCCTGGATTCCCGGCGTGGCCCGCCTCATGGATTTTGCCGGCCCGGTTGGAACCGAGTTGTATGGAGACCTCGACGAACCCGACTACTGTGAGACCAATGCCGTCGGGCTGATGGGCTTCGGCGGGCACCGCGAAATGCCCGTGGACGCCTGGGCCTTGAGCGGCACTTCCCTCAACTCCGTCAGGAACCAGCTCAACGCCTTGCTCACCAATTATGCCCGGCGCTTTACCGTCAGCAACGACCCCTGTTTGTATTGGACCAAGCCCTTGGCGGGGGCTTGGGTCACCAATTATGGAGGCTCCAACGCCACCACCCTCCATAACTCCGAGGGTTGGTTCACCGCGCGCGTCCTCGTCGAGCTTTACCGATACGACCTTGCCCGCGGCACCACCGACACATCTTACTTGACTAACATTGACTCCCTTTTCAATTGGGCCAAACATTTCGTCTGGACCCGCGGCGAAATTGACGATGTCCCCTCCTCACCCTTCGCCATCAGCGCCACTCTGAGCGCCGCCTTTCTCCTCGATTACCACTTCACTTTTATGAACGACCCTCTCCGCAGCAACAACGCCGCGCAGGCCCTGGATCTGGCCCAAAAACTCCTCTGGCGCTCCTTGTCTGTCTGGGCCATGGACTCCGATAATTGGGATGGTGCCTTGGACAGCGCCTTCCTGGCCGAGCCTAACAGCGGTCGCGATTGGGCCTGCCTGGGGTCTGCCAACGAGGTGAACTGGATTCTGGACACTCTCGCCCAGGTCTATGTCCATACGGGCGATGAGCGCCTGCGCTTCTATTTGCGCGGCATGTTGCAGCGTTGGCCCAGTCTCTATCGCGGCGATTTCGAACCCTCCCTCGCGGATTTCTCTGACTTCAACGATAGCGAGACCGAGGGGTATGGGCTGGTCATCGGGTCGGGGCCGGGGCGCGGCAATCGTTATGACTACGGCTTCACCGAGTCCCTGGCCCTCATTGAGCCGGTCAGCAACTCCATCGTCCGTGTCGTCGCCGGCGATGCCGCCTGCATTGCTTTTGACAAGGGGCCGACGGCCACCGACATCACCAACTACTCCTCCGGCGGCAACGGCGCCTGTTCCTTCACCATCGTCTCCTCCTCGCCGGCCTCCTTTGATTTGAGCTTCTCCTATCCTTTCGTCAACATCCACACCAACACCGTCACGCGCAATGGACTGGTTCTCTCATCCAATCTGGTTTACCGCCCGCTGCAAGCCCCCAGTTCCTTGTACATCTCCGGCGTGATGAATGGAGACACCATCGCCATTGGTCCGTCGGTTTCAAATGCCCCGCCTTTTTCGCCCGATGACTCCCTGGTCTATGCCGAGTCGGCTGTCCAACCGATTACCAACGGTTCGTTTGTCACCCTCTCTTTGGCGGGCGACTGCCTCTTGCCCCAGGATTGGACCGATTTCCAGTCCTTCGCCGGCATCGTTCCGGGGCTGCATTGGAATTTCGGCGTGCCCTACCAGCAGCGCCTTTATGCCGCCGCCAATGTCACTTCGCTGCAAGCGCCCCAGTCCTATGCCGTCTTCGTGGCCTATTCTCCGCCGGCAGTTGCGGCCTCCGCCCAGGAGCCTGCCCTGATTCTTGACACGCCGGTGAGCAATTCCACCAGCCTGCCTTTGAGCGGCGCCCCGGTGCTCGCCTGGCGCGCATGGCCCGCCATGTTCAATCGAATGATCTTGCTCGACTTCGCGCTCGTGCCCTCCGGACACAATGTTGTCGGCGTGAATCCCCAAGGCGCTCTCGTCATGGGTGTCACCGCCTGCACCAACAACTCCACCTCATGGCAATGGGTTCAACCCGTCCTTTCCAACGCCGCGCCGGATTTCGTTCAGCAGCAAAAGAACTGGCTGGCCCAAGCCGCCTTGCAAAATTTCTTTGCCCAACTGCCCCCCGGCCGCGCGGCCCTGCTCCCATCCGGGCCGGGCACTCACGATTATCGCGGGCCGGCCCTGGATTTTGCCGGCACCAACGGCCTGGCCTGCCAGTGGACTCCCCTCTCTCTCAGCCAGTGCGCCGACACCAACTCCTTCAACGCCACCCTTTTCCCGCTGGCCTTCTACATGGGCGACGATTGGTACGTCGCCACTGTCAATACCACCAATGACGCCCGCTCCGCCTTGCTCGGCTATTTGCGCGGCGGCGGCACGCTCCTGGTCATGTCCGTCTCCCCTTCCCCTATGTTTTATGCCGGCGTTGACGGCCAGGATTCAGGCCCCGAAGACGGAGGCAATGGCGTCACCAACGGCCTGCTCTGTTATTTGGGACTCCCCTGGGTTTACTATGACGCCGCCCCTTCCGGTTCCCTCTTCCAAGTCCAAACCAACCAGGTCACCATGCCAAACGTCGCCCGGTCCTTTCCATTTCCGCCGCCCATCACTCGTGACTTTGGGTTGATTAATCCGGCCCAGGTCAATCCTGCCGACCATTACGTCCCCTGGATTTCCATGTCATGCGGCAACAGCCCCGTCGGTGACGCCGCCGGTTGCATCGAATTCCATCAAGGGCCGGCGGCCAACGGCAGAATCATCTACATCTCCAACGCCCTCCTGCTCAGCTCCCAGGCGACCGCGATCATGGCCGACGCCGCCTCCTGGCTTTGCGCGGACATCGCGGGAATCTCCCCGCCATTATTGGATACAATCCAACTCAATCCAGCCGCCGTCGTTTTGGGATTCAAGGCCCAGCCCAATCTCGACTATTCCCTTGAGAGTTGCGATGACCTCCTCATTGGCTCCTGGTCCTCCCTCGCCGACATCCCCGGCGCGCCCACCAACACCTCCATGACTGTGACCGACCCCCGCCAAAAACCCCCCTCCCGCTTCTATCGTCTGCTAGTCCACCCCTGATCCCCCTCACCCGCCCCTCCCCGCCCATCTCTCCCAGCCAGATCAGCAACCCGCCAAAGAACCGTCATTACTGCCACGACCCTTCGCCTTCACAAAGCGCCTCCGACATACCGACAGGTTTTGGAGTGAGGCCGCGCCAGCGCCGCTTTCCCGCTGCCCCCCCGCTGCCGACGGGAAAACCGTTCCAGCGTTTCGCTTGTCTCGAAACCTCCTGTGCCCTATAACTACGGGCATGGCGAACACCGGCAACATTAAATACTCCGGCAATTCAGGCGGCGGGCTTGACTTCGAGTCTCAACTTTGGGCGACTGCCGACAAGATGCGCGGGCACAAGGACGCCTCGGAATACAAGCACGTCTGCCTCGACCTCATCATCAGCAACATCGGTTTCAACGAATCGGCGGCGAAGTCCAAGGACGTGCTCGAGCGCGTCTATGAGTGCTTTCTGGGAAATTTCGCCAGCGCGGAAGGCAAGGGCGGCGGCGAATTCTGGACCCCGCAATGCGTCGCGCAGGTGCTCGTCACCATGCTGGAACCCTACAAAGGCCGCGTGTTCGACCCGTGCTGCGGCTCGGGCGGCCTGTTCGTGCAATCGGGAAAACTCGTGGAAGACAAATCCTGGTTCGTGGACGTCACCCAATCCGCTCTTTCTAAGGGCTGGCGCGCGGCAACGCTTGGTGAAGTTGCCGAGAATCCCCGTCGAGGAAATTGGAACGACATTTCCCGCTACAAAGTTGCGCTGCCACCGAAAGAGCTTGCTGCCGATTTCACCGAGAGGCTTCGCCCGCTCATCGAACGAATCATCGCGAACATCCACGAGTCCCGCATGCTCGCCACGCTGCGGGACGCGCTGCTGCCGAAGCTGTTGTCAGGCGAGTTGCGCCTGCCCACGGTCTCCCCAGCTGCCAACGAAAAATGACTCCAATAATTTCTGCCGACAAACTTGGGAAAACCCAATAGATTTTAACTATGAAGACACGCTCGACCGATAGACCGCGAATCGAATACCTCCGGGTGAAAAATTACCGGGCATTGAAGGATATAGAATTAAAGGCCTTGACGCCACTCACCGTTTTTCTGGGTCCGAATGGAAGCGGCAAGTCCACGCTTTTTGATGTATTTGCCTTTCTTTCAGAATGCTTTGGGGGCGGGTTGCGCAAGGCATGGGATAAGCGGGGCCGGTTCAAAGAGCTTCGCACCCGGGGCGCGGATGGCCCCATTATTTTTGAAGTTAAATACCGTGAGAAAAAGGACAGTCCGCTGATTACGTACCATTTGGAAATCAACGAAGATACAAAAGGACCGTGGGTGGCGCGCGAGTTTCTGAGTTGGAAGCGGGCATCTCGTGGCCGGCCATTCAACTTCCTGGATTTCAGCAATGGTGAGGGGGAAGTCGTAACAGGTGAAATGCCGGATGAGCAAGATACGCGAGCCCAAGAACGACTCGATTCCCGTGAGCTTTTGGCGGTGAACACTCTGGGGCAGCTTGCGAAACATCCGCGGGTCGGTGCGCTGCGCCGTTTCATCACGGGTTGGTATCTCTCCTATTTGTCCGCGGACAATACACGCGGCATTCCTGAATCTGGCCCGCAGGAGCGTCTTAGCACCACCGGCGACAACTTGCCAAACGTAATCCAATACTTGAAGGAGCAGCACCCAGAACGGTTGGCATCGAGTTGACTCAAATTAAAAGACACTGGGGGAGCGAAACTGAGAGGAGGCCAAAAGGGTCGTTGACTCATGGGAAAAAGACACCAGGAATTGGTGTGAATGAACATGAGCAAAGAACTGA
>Ga0187862_10000542_pt1 | contig 43220 bp, 39 predicted proteins | sample June2016WEW_10_1_FD_133003 | JGI IMG/M metagenome (GOLD analysis project Ga0187862, IMG submission 133003) | Peatland microbial communities from SPRUCE experiment site at the Marcell Experimental Forest, Minnesota, USA - June2016WEW_10_150 | ecosystem: Environmental > Terrestrial > Soil >... | reverse complement strand
GCTTGACGATCCGACCGCGGTAATCGAGTCGACAATCGCGTTGCAGATGAATGCGGGCCTGCCGATTGACTACGACCATGCCACGGATTTCGGCGCGCCCGAAGGACGGCCCGCTCCGGCGGCGGGATGGATCCGCGAACTCGAGGTGCGTGGCGGCGCGGTGTGGGGGCGAGTGGAATGGACTGCGCGGGCGGCGAATTCGATCGTGGCGCGCGAGTACCGGTACGTCTCGCCCGTGTTCCAGTTCGATCCGAAAGACGGCAGCGTGACCCGGCTGTTGCGAGCCGGTCTCACCAACAATCCAAACCTTCACCTGACCGCGATCGCGGCGTCGCGCACGGCGGCCGCAGACGCGAAGGACGAACGCATGGAATTTCCAACTCAAGAGTTGCGCGAGCTGCTGAGCCTCGACGGCGAGGCGACGGTCGCGGACGTCGTAGCAAGGGTGCGCGAGCTGCGCGCGGCCGGAGATGCGGCGGCGCCAGCGACCGGGACGCACGCGCACGACCCGGCGCACTATGTGGCGATCGCGGAGTTCGAGCGGGCGCTCACCGAACTCAACGCGCTCAAGGCCGAGCGCGCGCGCGAGCGCGCCGCGCATACGGTGGAAGAGGCGATTCGCGCAGGCAAAATCGTGCCGGCGCAGCGCGAGTGGGCGATCGCATACTGCGCCGCGGACGCGCGGGGATTCCAGGCGTTCGCCGCCAAGCAGCCGTCGATAGTCGGCGAGAACCTGGGACTGGCGGGAGAGCCCCCGGCGGAAAGACGAGCGGGCGGGCTCAACGCGGCGGAGCTCGCCATCTGCTCGCAACTTGGCCTCAAGCATTCGGAGTTCATCCGGCGCAAGCGCGGACGCGCGGACTTCCTGAGCCTCGAACGCGCCGACGCCGATCTCCGAAATGCGGAAATCCGCAGCGCTGACTTTCGGAGCAACCAAGACTAACTCGCGCCTGGCGCGGCTCTCAAAGCGGCCGCGCCGGCGTGCATCAACAAAGGTGAAAAGATGGCGGCTCTAACCAATGCGCGAAACACGCCCGAGATGGCCGATGGCGGCAGGATGCGCGTTTACCCGGTCGAAGCGAACACCAACATCTACCTGGGCGGGATCGTCGCGCTTGACGCGGCAGGCAATGCGGTGCCGGCGTCGGCGACTACCACGGTGGCGAACCCGCTCAAGATCATCGGGCGCGCCGAATATGTGAGCAACGGAATCCCGGGGCAGAACGCGCTTAACAATCCAGGCACCGCGGGCGCGATTTGGATCACGGCGCGCAAGGGAGTGTTCCTCTACGCGACGGACGGATCGGTTGGTGCGGCGCAGGTCGGGCTCATCTGCTTTGCGCTCGACGACAACAACGTCACGGCGACCGATCGCGCAAGCGGCGCGACCGTGCAGCAATACGCGGCGGCCGGAACGGTGGTTGCGCTCGATCCGAGCGGCCAGGTGTGGGTGGATTTCTGGCATCAGGCGACCGGAGCCGCGTGATGACAACCTTCAGCCGAAAAACGAAGACGAGGAAGAATTAGATGGAAATCAGTGCAGCGAATCTGACCGCATTATTCACCGGCTTCGACGTCGTCTTCCAGCGCGGGTTCGAGAAGCCGCCGTCATACTACGAAAAGATCACGAGCGTGGTGCGTTCGGCGTCGCGCCAGACTATCTATCCATGGCTCGGTCGCACTACGAGGTTCCGCGAGTGGCTAGGCGACAGAGTAATCCAAGCGCTCGAGACGCATGAATACACAATAGTCAATCGGAACTTCGAAGATACCGTGGCGATCGATCGCAACGATATCGAGGACGATACCTACGGTGCGTACGAGCCAATCATCGAGCAGCTTGGATGGGACACGAAGGTGCATCCGGACATGCTGCTGTTCGCGATGATCAAAAACGCGGTGGCGAATCCAAGCGCGGTCGTTGGCTTCGACCAGATGCCGTTTTTTTCCTCGAGTCATCCGGTTGGCCTGATGGGGCAGACCGGAACCACTGCGGCGAACATCAATTCGAGCGGGTCGGGTGCGTACTGGTTCCTGATCGATGCGTCGCGGGTGATCCGCCCATTCATCTTTCAGCTGCGGCGAGAATACGCAGTGACGCGAATGAATACTGTCACCGACGAGGCGGTGTTCAACCGGCGCGAGTTTCGCTACGGCGTGGATGGGCGGGCCAACACGGGAGTCGGGCTGTGGCAGTTGGCGTACGCCAGCAATACGGATCTGAGCAATCCGGCCAATTACGGAGCGGCGCGCGCCGCGATGAGATCATTCACAACCGATGCGGGGCAGCCATTTGGTGCGCTGTCGATCCGCGACGGGGTGTTTCTATTAGTGCCGCCGACGCTCGAAGAAGTCGCGCGTCAACTGCTGAACTCCGAGTTCATGGCCGGCGTCGGCGCGAGCGCGAACGTCTCGACCTCGAACATCTGGTGCAACAGCGCGGACCTTATAGTCAGTGAGTTCCTTGCGTAAGGACGCGGAGATGAAACCAGTTTCCCTGAGCCGGCGCATCGCGGGTCCCCCTCCCGCCCGCAACGCCGGAGTGCGCGGCGACTCTCCGCGGGCGCAGGCCAGTTGCCTGACGCCCGCGGAGAGACCTTTGAGCAATATCACGGCTTCCGATGCGATGAGGTTACGACAGTGAGTTACGCGACCGCGCAAGACATGATCAACCGATACCCTAATCGGGATCTTGTTCAACTGACTAATGAGGATCCGACGGCGACCACGGTAAATGATGCACCGATCACGCAGGCGCTTGCCGACGCTTCCGCGGAAATAGACGGATACATCGAAGGGCGCTTCACGCTGCCGCTGACAGATCCGCCGGCCGTTCTCAACCGTCTCACGACCGATATCGCGATGTACCGGCTGCAATCGCTGCGGCCGCTGCACGACCTCGAAGACGCGCGCAAGCGTTATGAAGATGCGGTCGCGATGCTCACGAAGGTCGCGGCCGGCGAGCTCACGCTCGGTCTGTCCGCCGACAACCAGGAGCCGCCGGTGGCGGCAGGGGCGGTGGAAACCGTGCAGGCGCCGGATCGGGTTTTCAACCGCGGCAATCTGAAGGGCTACTGAGATGGGTGTGATGCTCGACGGGGCGTGGAACGGCGTGGTCTTCACGCCACCGACGGCGATCGATATCGCGACGATCGAAGACGCGATCGTGAATCGACTGAGTTCGCAAATCAACTCGATCGAAATCGCGCACTATCCGGATCGGCCTGAGACGTGGCGTCTGACCCATCGCGTGGGCGCGGCGTTGGTGATGTACAAGGGCGCGCAGTATGGCGAGTTGCTCGACACCGCGGCGATAATCCAGGAACGCAAACTCGAGTTCGAAATCTCGGTAATGATGCGCGACCTTGGATGGGCGGTCGGTGGCGACCCGTCGGGGCCAAGTCCCGGCGCGTACGCGATCATCGAGGCGATTCGCACCGCGCTGACCGGATATCGGATTGCGGGCTGCCGCCCGATGTACCCGGTGCGTGAAAAATTCGTCAAGCGCGACAAGCAGGGCGGCGTGTGGACGTACGCATCGACGTTTGCACTGAGCACCGTGGCAGTCGAAGCGTCGCGGACGGATGGGTTCCCGCTCTTCACCAGGGGCATCGCGCTGGAAGAAGGCGGACAGACTTCGGTCACGGTCGGCTCGGTGGCCTACACGTTCAATTCGAGCCTGCAGGTTCAGCTTCCGCAGGGCAACGTGTTTGCCGTCAGCATTGTGGGGCCCGGCGGCGCTGCGCTCATCCAGGGTACGGATTACTCGGTCGATCGCGCCAGCGGAGTCGTCACGGCGCTCGCGGGCGGTGCAATTTCCGCCGGCGAGACAGTGCAGATCGCGTACACATACGCCGAAGAGGTTATCGCGACAACGGGCCAGAGCGAGCCGACTAACTAGGCCGGAATAAATAGTAATTTTGCAACTGAGTAACAGGTGACACATGCCAGCCAGTTTCTTGCACGGAGTTGAAGTAATCGAAGTGCCTAATGGTCCGGTCCCGGTCACGGTCGTCAAGTCGGCGGTGATTGGACTGGTCGGGACGGCGCCGTCGTGGGCGGTGGAATCACCGTCGGTCGCGGTAGCACCCAACACGCCGGCGCTGGTCTCGTCAGCGCTCGACGCGGCAAACTTCGGACCGATCGTTCAAGGGTACTCGATTCCGTATGCGCTCGCGGCGATCCAGGCGCAGGGAGCGGGACAGGCGATCGTCGTCAACGTGTTCAATCCCGCCATACATTTCACGGCGATAGCTGCGACCGCATTCAGCTTCAACGCGCAGGGCGCTATCAACCTCGGACACATGGGCGTGTCGAACGTAGTAGTCACTAGTAATCCTGCGGGTACTACCTATGTCGCGGGCACTGACTATACGCTCGACGCGGTGAATGGCGCGATTACGATCGTGTCCGCCGGATCGGGAGGACATATCACCGCCGGAGCCAGCGTGTTGATCGCATTCCACTACGCGGATCCGTCGAAAGTGGCGGACGCAGACATAATTGGGGCAGTCACCGGCGGTGTATACACGGGGATGCAGGCATTCCAGACCACCTACGGGACGATGGGATTCTTTCCCAAGATACTAATTGCGCCGGGCTACTCGCAGGACGCCGCGGTTGCGACTGAAATCGACGCAATGGCCAACACGATTCGCGCGATGGCGCTGGTGGATTCGCCGCCTTCGACCGCGGTGGAAACCGCGATAGCCAATCGCGGAGTCGTGGGCAATGCCTTCGCAGCCTCGAGCAGCCGAACAATTCTGTGCTATCCGCAAGAGAAGTTCTACGACACGGGAATTGTGCCGACGGGAGTCACGCTCAACCCTTCAGGGACACCGGTGACGGCGCAATTCAACGCGAATTCGGTCGGGCCATTTTCACAGTGGGTGGCTGGAGCGATCGCGGCCAAGGACCTGGCGCAGGGTTACTGGTGGTCGCCATCCAACACGCAGGTCGATGGAATCCTCGGGCCGGACGTTACGCTCTACGCCTCTATTCTCGACCCGGCGTCAGACACCAACAACCTCAATGCGGCGGGAATCGTGACGGTGTTCAACGCATTCGGCACCGGACTTCGGGTGTGGGGCAACCGCAGCGCGGAGTACCCGGCATCAACCGCGCCGGACAATTTTATCTCGGTGCGCCGCACGATGGACATAATCGAGGAAGCGCTGGAACTCGCGATGCTCCAGTTTATTGACCAGCCGATTTCGAACGCGCTGATCACAGCGATCCTCGCCAGCGCGAACGCGTTCATCAGATCGCTCATCCAACGCGGCGCACTGGTAGCCGGCGCGGCAAGCTTCGACCCGGCGGAAAATCCATACGCGCAGATCGCCGCCGGCCAACTGGTCTTTGACATCGACGTAATGCCCCCACCACCCGCAGAAAGAATCACTTTTGAGGCATTTATAGACGTGACCTTGCTTCAGCAACTCGGACAGACAAGTCCGATAACTGCAGCGGCGGGAGCGACGTCGTAACTCGCGCGGATACCAGGGGAACTGAATGAATATCCAGATCAACTCACTGACCAACGCAAATATATACATCGACGGCGTCGGACTGCTGGGCCGGGCCGAAGAGATCGAGATCGCCAATCCCAAGCACAAGATGGTTGACTACAAGGGCCTGGGGATGGCTGGAACGGCGGAACTGTGGGCGGGGGTAGACAAGCTCGAGTCGAAGATCAAGTGGACGTCGTTCGACGCGAGTACCCTTACCCTATCAACCAGTCCGTTCCAGACCCATTCCTTTCAGGCGCTGGGAAACCTGGAGCAGTACACCAGCCAGGGCCGGACTGCGCAGCTTCCGGTGGTGTACCTGATGACGGGAATCTTCAAGGACGCCGGAAGTCCCACTTTTCGTCAGCATAAAATGGTCGAAACCACGTCGGTGGTAAGTATCTATCACTGCGAATTATACGTGGCGGGAGTTCAAATATACTTGTACGACGTATTCGCCAATATCTACGTAGTTGGCGGCGTCGACCAACTGAGTACTTTCCGCTCAAATCTCGGCGGCTGAACAAGCATTACATTGAAACCGGAAGACGGGGGCGATGACTAATGAAAACCGATGAACTGACGGTGAATGGAGTACGAATCGGCGGCGAGGGCACGAAAGATGAAGAAGAGGCCCAGACGATCGATTTACCCTCCGGCTCGCGCGCCGAGGTGCGCAAAGGCCATGGACGGGACCTGATGCGAGCACAGCGGGCAGCGGCGGGCGAAGACGCGAGCGCGGTGATATTTGCATTAATCGCTGAACTCACGCGCGTGGACGGGCGCAGGATTGTGTACGAGGAGGTGCTCGAGATGGATCTCGCGGACGTGCTGGCGCTGCAGGACGAGGTGATGGGCGAAAATTTCGACCGCCCTCCGCGGCGTGCTTCGCAGGCCTCGTTCAATCCGGATTCTCAGTCCAGGAGCTGAGCGGGATGGACTTTGCGGAGCTGTCGTACTGGCTCGACGCGGTCACGGAATATGAGCGGATGCGCGTCGAACGCGGCGGAGGGGACGAATAGTGAGTAGTAATTACAGTGACTACAGCACGATGCTTGCACTAACTAATTACGCGAGACGGTGAGATGATGGGAGTGAGACTATTCGTAGGGAATCTGAGTTTCTCGTTGGGCGATGGCGATTTACGTGCGGCATTTGCCGAGATCGGCGGAGTGGAACGAGCCGAGATCGTGCGTGACCGTTTCGACGGGCGCTCGCGCGGGTTCGGATTTGTCGAGATGACGAACGAGGACGACGCTGCGGTCGCGCTGCGGGCGATGAACGGCAAGGAACTCGCGGGACGTCCGTTGCGAGTCGAGGCGGCGACCTCTCAACGGCGCCCGTTCGAACGTAACGTCGCGCGAGCCTAGCGCAAGCCCTCACGCGGGCCATCAGAGCGAGTCATTAAATGGCGAGGCAATCCAGGACAATCGACACGCAGGCAGAGATTGGCGGATCCAAATCGGCGCGCGCGCTCCGCCAGCTTGAGCGGATGGCCGGCTTCGCGAAAGAAAGCATCCGCACCGGGCGGGCGACTGCGAGCATCGCGATGGCCGCGAATCATCGCTTGGAACTTCCCGCGCATATTCTTCTTCCGAAAGAGGATCATCGTTTTGAGACGGGATTGTTTGCAAGCAGCCAAACTCCCCTCGATGGCTCTGAGAGCCGTATACACGAGACTGCGAGCCGAAACGAAATAGACAACGGGAGAGAGACGGCAAGCGCCGCGCAATTGATTCGTACCTTCACCGCGGGAGCAAGGGTGCTGAACGCGGCTGCGCGAGTAAGTGACAGCGTAGGGGGCAACGAGGCGGCAACTTCGATGGCGCGGCCGAAAGGCTCGGACGGCGCGAACGATGGAGAGTCGCAAGGAAGGCGTGGCAGTCACGCGAATGCGTGGCATCGCACGACGGCAAGGGTTGCTGCTGGCGGCCGTGTATCCCGGGAAATGGAGGAATTGTCTCGCGCGGCGGACGCTCTGTCGCGGGTTGAACGCTCAGTTGAATCGGGAAGCGCAGCCTGGGCGATTTCCACAGCGGGCCGACGCGCAACAGAATCAGGATTGAAGAGCTCGAGCGATTTCGCGGAGCGGGCGTACCGCGCGAACGAAGCTGGCCAAACGATGGTCGTGGCGAAGTCGGCCTCGTCGCCGAGACCAGATGCAGGGCGAGTTTTGAGTCGATCGCGAGGAGGTCTCGACGCAGAACGAGTGGCGTTCGCCGGGGCAGGCATCCTCGCGAGCGATCGCATGGCTTCATCGATCCGCGCGGTGATTCCGCCCGCAAGTCTTTCGCAGCGCGAGTTTGCGGAACCATCGGGCAACGCTCGTGGCGGAAATAGCAGCAGCGTGCGCACGGGGATCACTATCAACTCGTCGCCGACGGTCGTGATCAACGCGCCAGCGGCGGGCGGCAATATAGAGCGCGATGCGATTGGCGCACTGCGGGCGCATCGCGAGGAGCTCTTCACTCAATTGAAACGGGAATCAGCGCGGCGCGAGCGCGCACAGTTCTAAGGAGCGATTGCTTGTTCGCAGCATTGGGCGAGATTCAGTTCGAGGTGGTTGGCTCTCCGGAAGGCTACGAATCCGCGGGGGCTTACGGTTTCGGCGAGCAGCGGGTGATTGAAAGCAAGCCGCGGCTACAATGGGTTGGCGACGATCTCCAGCGGCTGAATTTCGAGCTGATGTGGCACTCGTCACTCACGAATCCCGCGGTGCAGCTGGCGCTGTTGCGCGCGACGGCGGCGCAGCATCTCGCGCTGCCGCTTATCTTCGGCGTCGGAACGTACCTCGGACTGTTTGTGATCGAATCGATTAAGGTGAAGTCGATGCAGATGTCGGATCTCGGCGGATTACTGGCGATCAGAGTCGCACTCGCGCTCAAAGAATGGATACCTGACCAGGCGCTTGGCGCGAGCGCGCCCGTTCCGACAGTTACTCCGCTAGGAATCACGACGGCGTCGACCGCGACCGCCGGCAGTAATTCAAGCGGATCCACGCCAGGGGTGTCGGCGTTGCTCAGTATCCCGGCCGCGACCGGCACCAGCGGGCCCAATCTTGAAGCGGACGACGTGCCCGCCGCAGTTATCGTGAGGAGCGCCGCGCGATGACGCCGTCCGGACAGTTCATACTTCACATTACGAGGGCCGGTGAACGGTGGGATTTGTTAGCCTGGCAATACTATGGCGATCCGACTGACTATTCTCCGATCATAATGGCTAATCCGAATGTACTGATTGAACCGGTGTTCGATGCCGGAATATCGATCGCTGTGCCTATCCTGCAGAAGAGCGCGGTGGTCACGGCCGACTTGCCGCCCTGGAAATTGTCTCAGACGGCGAGTGCGTAATGGCTGCGACGGCATCGTATTCAGTTCGTTCGCCGCAATGGATACTCAGTTATTTGGGCGTGAATATTACCGCCGATGTATCGGAAATGGTTCTCGCGATCAGATATGTCGATCAACTCGATGGCGCTTCAGGCGAGCTTGAAGTGGATCTCGATGATTCCACGAAGCTGTGGCAAGGCGCCTGGTATCCGGCGCTCGGCGACATAGTCAGTCTGCAAATTGGCTATAGCGGCGAGGCCCTGCTGGATTGCGGCGAATTTCAGATCGACGAACTGGAATTGGATGGTCCGCCCGACGTGATGAGACTGCGCTGCCTCGCCGCATACATCACACCGGCGATGCGCACCGCGAATACAGTGGCCTACGAGAACATAGGCATCGTGGAAATAGCGGGGTTAATCGCGGCGAAGTACGGGCTGGTAATGGTGACGGCTTCATCCGAGTCCGAGAGCGATGTCGTGTTTGCCCGCGTCACTCAACGGCGACAGACGGATTTGGAATTTCTGAAACGCCTTGCGCGAGAACACAACTTCGATTTCACGGTGCGCGGAGGACAGTTGGTCTTTTACGCGCGGCCGGTGCTCGAGTCCGTACCCGCGGTGGTAACGATCACGAGATCGGATGTCTTTCTATTCGCATTTCGGAACCGGGCGCGCCGAATCTACGATGGTGCGGAATTTTCGTACTTCGATCCTGACACGAAACAATTGATTACTCAGTCGGTGTCTGCGCCTTCTCCGACGGGAGACACACTGAAGATAGTCGCGCGCTGTGAGAACGCGCAGCAAGCGCTGGTGAAGGCCGAAGCCGCACTTCATCTGCATAACATGGTGTTCGTGGACGCATTGCTGTTGGGACCGGGGAGCACGGTGCTGGTGGCGGGAAACAATGTACAGCTCAGCGGATGGGGTGCGCTGGACGGAACATACCTGATCGAGATGGCGCAGCATCATTTGGCGCGAGCGACAGGATACTCAACGTCAATTGAAGCACGGCGGATAAACGCATGAACGACATAATCGAATACCGCGAGCGATTTGCCGCTCTGAATCCCACTTTTCGGGTCGGGATCGTGCAGCAGCAGGACACAGCGCGCGCAAAGGTGCGCGTGGTGTTTCCGGATTACGACGAAGTGATCAGCTGGTGGCTGCCGATTGTGTTTCCCAAGACGCAGAACGACAAGGCGTACTGGATTCCGGACGTCGGGGAACAGGTCGTATGCCTGATGGATCTGCGCGATGAGGCCGGCGCGGTGCTGGGCGCGATTTATTCAGACGCAGACCTGGCGCCGGTGAATAGCGCCAACAAGTTTCATCTCGCGTTCCAGGATGGCACCAGCATCGATTACGATCGCGCCGCGCACCTCCTCGATCTTCTTTTCCAGGACACCACGCAAATCACCTACAACGCCCAGACGCATCTGCTCGATCTGAAATTTCAGGACCAGGGCGAGATCAAATACGACGGCACCGAGCACATTCTGAGCGTGAGCCTCCCTCAAGGTGCGGCGTTCAATGTTACGGCCAACGGCGCGCAGATTCAGATCGACTCAAGCGGCAACGTCATCATCAGGGCGGCGGGACAGGTGCAGCTCGGAACCGGCCAGTTGGCCGGCGTCGCGCGGCTCGGCGATACGGTTCAAGTGGGCGAGGCGACGGGAACGATCGTGACGGCAAGCACCGATGTGTTGGCGGGATGACGATGCCGGCGGGCGCAATCACACTGGCGGATATCACGTCGGCTGACTGGTCGCTGGCGCTAGGAGCCATCGGCCAAGTGGTGCAAGGAATCGCCGACGTCGAGCAATGCCTGGGGATTATCGTAACGACGCCACGAGGAAGCGATCCGCTGCGGCCGACTTTTGGCGCCGATATCTGGCGCTATATCGATTTTCCGATCAGTTTGGCGTTGCCTGCGATCGTCAGCGAGCTGACATTGGCGATCACGACCTGGGAGCCGCGGGTAAATCTTGTTTCGGTGACGGCGCAACCCGTGCTTGACGGAAGTGCGCAGTCAGGCGCGCATCTCGATGTGACGCTAAACTGGCAGCTAAAGCTGGGCGCCACGGCGGCTCCAGTTCAGACCACGACCGTGACAGTCCCGGGAGCGACGGTCTAATCCGGGCCGCGCCGACGGCGATGAAAGGATGAGTTGATGAGTGCAGGAGTTCCATCGCTGCCGCCACCGGTGTTCGTCGACGATCCGGACGGGCTCGATCCAAACCTGATCCTTGCGGACATGATTGCCGAGTTCGAGGCAGCCGCGAACCGAACGCTCTACCCGGCGCAGGTCGAGCGCCTGTTGATCAATCTGTATGCGTACCGCGAATCGCTGGTGCGCAACGCGATCCAGTATGCGGCCCAGCAGAATCTGCTCGCCTTCGCGTCGTTCCCGATGCTCGATTATCTCGGTCAACTGCTGAGCGTCACGCGACTGGCGTCGCAGCCGGCGGTGACGACGCTCCAATTCACGCTGGCCAACGCGCTGACGGTGCCGTTCACGATTGCCGCAGGAACGCCGGTCGGCACCTACGACGGACAGTTTGCCTTCGCGACCAACGCGACGATCAGCATTGCGGCCGGCGCCACTATCGCCAGTGTTGCCGCCACGGCGACAACTCCAGGAGTGGCTGCGAATGGGTACCTGGCGGGGCAGGTCAACGTCCAGCTCAATCCGAATACCTTGATCGCGAGCGTGACCAATACGAGCACGACCACAGGTGGATCTGCCCCGGAAACGGATGATCATCTGCGCACGCGCATTCAGGCTGCGCCCAATCAGTTCAGCGTCGCGGGTCCGATCGGAGCATACCGATTTTTTGCGATTGGCGCCGATCCGTCGATCATCGACGCGCAAATTATCAGTCCAGCGCCCGGATCGGTGAACGCATACGTGCTGACCGGACCGATTACAGTGCAGCCGGCGGCGGCGCCAAACAGTGCTGGAGTCGCGAATTCCGCGCTGCTTGCGAAAGTGGCCGCGGTGCTGAACGCCGACACTGTGCGCCCGCTTACCGACACCGTCAACGCGCTCGCGGTGACGGAGGTGGACTACCAGATCACCGCGACCGTGACGCTTTACTCAGATGCGGATCCTACCGCGACCATCGCCGCGGCGACCACCGCCGTGCAGGAGCTCGCGCTCGAGCTCGCCGCCGAGATTCAGCGCGACATCGTGCCGAGCCAGATAATTGCGGCGCTGTCGGTCGCCGGTGTCTATGGCGTGACGCTCACGGCGCCGGTGCTGACCACGCTTACGGCCGGGCAGTGGGCGAACTGTACGATGATCTCGCTGACGACGGCGTTCAGCACGGAGCACAGCTGATGCCCGAGCTTTCGGCCGCGCCCTCGATCAACGATACGCGCACGCAGGCGTTGCTGGTGCTGATCGCGCGGCTCGCGGCGCTCGATCTTACGACGCTGCTGGTTTATCGAATCGACTCGGTGGTGGAAAGCGCGTTGCCGTTTCTGGCGTGGCAATTCGACATCTTGTCTCCGCTGTGGCAATTAATCGCGCCGGTGTCGCTCGGGGTCGATGCGCTTACGAGCATCGATTTGCTTACCGATGTGGACAATCTGATCGAATCCGGCGCCCTGGTTTCGGAGCAGCCGCTGACGGAGGCGGCAGAGCGCGAACTGCTCATGAGCGCCATCCCGTTGCATCGGTTTTGCGGTACGCCGTGGGCGATCAAGCAGGCGCTCGCGTCGTTGGGCTGGACGCAGGTCACGCTGCTCGAAGGGCAGTCGAGCTGGGGTGGCGATGCGTATCCGTCGAGCCAGGGATGGGCGGTGTTCCGTGTCATGATCAATCTCGTGGCCGGGCAGGGTGTCCCAGGCGGCGCCGCATCCACGGCAGCAGCAGCGGTTAATTTCTTCAAACCCGCGCGCGCGTGGATGGACTCGATATGGTTTGTGGCGCCGGCGATTTCTGACGCGGGACCGACGCCGTCCGACAATTTGACGCTCGGCGGAATTGCCCAGTACCAGCTCGACGCGGCGCACGCGCCCAATGACGACGCGCTGGCTTTTGCGATCCGGACGGCGCCGCTCACCGATGCGTACGGTCCGATTGTCCCCACTTACAATGCTCACTATCTGCACAGCGGGATTACTTACGGCGCCAACGAACCCGCGGTTGCGGATTCGGCGCTGATCGTCAACGGCGCAGCCGTTTTGCAAGGAGGTTGAAATGAGAAGGCCGATTGGAATCGTGCGAATCCGGCTTGTCCGGCAAGGGCGTATCGTGTGGAAATACGAGGGCCGCAATCTATTCGTGAACGCCGGGCTGCCTGCCCTTGCGGCGCTGCTCGGAGGCGATACGACCGGCGAATTCGCGGCTGCGGTGGGATTCGGCTCGGGATCTAACGCACCGACGGTGAGCGACAGCGCGCTGACCGGCCCCGCATATTACAAAGCGCTCGACAGTCACAGCGAGGACGGCAACGGCAGCGTGACCTTCAACTGGTCGCTGACCACGGCCGACACCGGCGCCGACGGGATCGCCATTCAGGAGCTGGCGATATTCGCCAATCACGCCAGCGCGGGACTACCCGGAACGACCGCGCCGACTCCGATGCTCGCGCGCAAGACAATAGCACCGATAGTCTTCGGCGCGGGAATGAGTATTAGCGGTACGTGGACGCTTACCTTCTGAGGTAGTCAATGGCTACACTAATCGACGCAGCCGAGTTCACCTCCAATGAGGTGTATCAAATACAAGCAACCGATCCGGTCGAAGGCGCTGCCAGCGGCGCGAGTTTCAGCGGGACGGGTATCTCCAATCAGCCACATCAGCAACTGGCTAATCGCACCGCGTTTCTGAAACAACGCCAGGACGTAAATATCTCGAATATCGGCGTGTTGCAGGCGTTCCAGGCGCTGTTCACCGGGCTGATGGCGCCCAATGGCTATCTCAAGATTCCGGTTGCCGATGTGAATAAGGGATTGATCCAGTACCTCATTCAGTGGGGCATGGTGAGTTGGGGTTCGCCCGGAGAGCCGCACGGATTGTATGGCCCCTACAGCTTTCCAATCGCCTTTCCGAATGCCTGCGAAGTCTTCCTGCCGATCACGATCAATCCCAACGCGAGCGCGGGTAACAATGGCGAAGACGTGATCATGGTGCCGGCGACCTATTTGCCGACAGCGTCGCAATTCTGGGTCTATAACAACTGCCTGGGTGCGGGCAACGATCATAACTACGGTTTCTACTGGCTCGCGATCGGGTTCTAGCCGCCCGTTGGCACGGGTAGCCGGTAAAACGGAACAATGAAGATGAACCTTAAAATGCTGCATAGGTGTAACAACGGCCGCACGCGACAGCGGAGCGTGGCCCTGATACTGCGCACCGTCGCAACGGTTTTAATCCTGCGCGCCGCCGCCGCGGCGCAGAATCTGCCACCGCCCGGAGCTTATCAGCCGATCCCCAACTTCACCGGCGTGGGCGCAGGGTTGCAGTTCCGCGAGGCGATCCACGATCGATTTTCAGGTGCCCAGGCGATCGCGCCTTCGATAGCCAGTACCGCATTCGCCAATCTGCCGCCCGAACAGGACGGGATGCTGTTGTTCTGCAACAACTGCAGGAGCGCGACGCCGTGCGTCAGCGGTGGGGGCGGTGCGTGGGCTCTTGGTACTCGAGGACAATGGGCGTGCGCGAGCGCGGCGCTGGAAGCGAACCTCAACGCCAACGGTAACAAGGTGTCGAACCTCGCCGGCGCGACCGTCAATGGAGACGCGCTCGCGCTCGGACAGACTGGAGCGCAGCTCAACACGCTGTCGGGCTCGAAGCTCGACGGCAGCGACGCAATCGCCAATGTCAGTGTCAACGGCGTGCTGAATGCGCAGGACTTCGGTGCGGTGTGCTCGGACACTACGGAGTCGGCGACTACGACTGCGAGCAACGCGGCCGTCACAGTTGGCGCGATTGGCGATTTCAAGGTCGGGCAGTACGTAAAGCTCGACGCCGCGGGCGCGTCAAACACGATTGCGACGCCGACGATCGCGAGCGTCACGGATGACGGCTACACCCTGAACTACCTGCCATATGTCCAGTGGGACATTCCGGTGCTCAACACCACCGCGACCGGCAACGGCAACTGCACCGTGGACAACGGCACGACTAACAATCCGAACACGAGCTGCTCGACCACCTACGGCTACAGCGTCCAGAACGTCGGTCAGACCGGCATCGGCGCGGGCCTGAACGGGATGCGCTCGGCGGCAAGCGCGACGGTGTATATCGCCACCGCCCCGGTGAATCCTTCCATCGGAAATGCGGTCATCGTGACCTACTCGGTTGACGCGAACACTGTCGGTTCGATCATCCGGCGATGCATGGGCGCGAGCTGCACGCCGACCAGCATCTATGCCGTGAAGCCGATTCCTCCCGGCCAGGGCTCGACCGCGGTTTCCTATCGCGACAACGGCAAGCCTTTCGGAATCGACGAGGAAGCCAGCACGAGCGCAGTAGCGGCGGACCTTGACGCGCAAATCACGGCGATTTCCGGTACTTCGGTAACTCTCTCGGTTGCGCCGTCGGGCTCGGCCTCGACGACGATGCGGCACGACAACGCGCCTGCGATCCAGCAGGCGGTGAATGCGTCTGTCCTGGCAGGCACCACCGGCTCGAAGGTGCAGCTACCGGCGTGCGCGACTCATTACGATTTGTCGCAGGCGGTGAGCTTTTGGCAGCTATCGCAGACCGGAATCAGCGGGCCGGGAAGCAACTTGAATGGAGGCCCGAACGCCGCGCTGCGATGGGACGGCCCCGCGGGCGGCATCGTGTTTAATTTCAACAACGCCTACGCCGACACGATCGAAGGAATCGGGCTTGACGGCCTGACCGGCAGCACGCCCGGAATCATGATCGATCAGAACCGCTATCCCACCAGTGGCCAGTCTCAGAGCAATGCGGGACCAGGTGCGCCATCGAGCGGCGTGGCTTGGGCGGGATTGCCGCCGACCGGCATGAATATCCGCAACGTCACTTGCGGCGTGGTGGGTCTGTGCGTGGACTTAGGCCCCTCCATCGCCAACGGCGAAGATGCGATCATCGACGGCCTGAACTGTTTTGAAGAGGCTTATCCGCCGTATGGCAGCGGCAATATCTGCATCTATTCCAATTCCCAAGAGACCTACAACGAAGCAATCTACAACAGCAACTGCGGCAACCGCGATTACTGCTTCGACTTCCCGCGCATCGGCTCCTTCGTGATGACGAACACGAACTCCGAGGATGCGGGCATCCTTTGGTATGTACCGGATACTTCGGACTACAGCACGGTGACCGGCGGCCAGGAAGAAAGCGCGCAGATGTTCGCGTATAGCACTTCACAGGCAAGGTTCTCAGATTTTCGGATCGCTGGCGGGAGCGGTCCGTGGGGCGCAATCGCTTACGGTAACTCACTCGATATTTTTGAGAACATAACCGTCGAGACGGCCAGCCCGCTGTCCACGAGCATGAACTGGAACGCCCAGGGAGCGAGTGGTGGAAATGCTGGTACGTTCATGAATGTGAATTTCGGCCAGCCGCTCAGCAACTACGGCAACAGCCACGGCAGTTATCCGGCGACACCTTATAGCCTGCCAATCACCAATGTCGGCGGCAGTTATCTCCCGAGCTTCACCTGCATCCATTGCGCCATCCCCGGCCAATCGGTGCCGGGAGTCGTCTCGAACGAGCCGAATCAGGCGACGGCCTTCGATGCCGCGCCGGCCGCGATCACGCTCACGGGAACGGCGACTGCGGGCACGGCAACGTGCTCGGAATCGATGCAGGGCACGCTCAAGATTGCGACCTGCTATCTCAACGCCTACCAGGAGACGGGCACCGCTCAGACTGTGTGCTTCAATGGAAGCGGCTGTACCGCAAACCTCGCTGGCGTGAATTTCTCCGCCGCGCCGAACATCCTCGCGTCATGCGGCACGTATGGGCCGACCAGCACGGCGACTGTGCTGACGCTCCCGGCGAACGCCTCGATGACCGCGGAAACCTGCAACGTCACAGCGATTGGTCAATGACCTGCGCAAGCTTTGCCGAGCCGCCGGCGAGGACGTCCTTCACGCTCCAGCCTCTGCGAAAGGAGAATTTCCGTGACTTCAAGATTCAACAGGATCATGGCCGGCCGGTCTCACCTGGCTAACACGCCCTCGCAAAGCGCTGCGCGCGTGCCCCTGATTTCCAACGCTGACATGGGCCTCGCCGGCGAGGCGCTCGCTCAGTATGCGAAAGTCTTGGGCGATGAAGGCACGTCGAGCGCGCGCGCCGCGGAGCTCGTCGCCTTGAGCGCGAAGATCGCGCCCGCCGCGAAGCGGAAGACGTCGTGATTTCGAGATTCAACAAGATCACGGCGGGCCGCGGGGCCTGGCGGGCCCGTTAGCGTCAGCCGAGCCTCTCGAGAACTCGTTCCATCGCGATTCCGCGCGAACCCTTGACCAGTAACACGTCGCCGGGCCGGAGCAGCCCGGCAATTATTCCTGCCGCGGCGATACTGTCGGGCGCGGCGAGTACCCCGGTGGTATCCGCATCGCGCGATACGGCTGCGCAGGCGGAGTTCATCTCAGGGCCGACGGCGACGAATGCGGCTGGATGCGAGCGCATCACGTCGCGTATCGCCGCCTGATGCGCGCCGGCCGACAACTCGCCCAGCTCGAGCATATCGCCCAGCGCGATCACCAGGCGGGCGCCGAGACCGTCGGCTACTTCGCGCGCCGCCGCCAGCGCGGCCCGAATCGAGCGCGGGTTCGAATTGTAAGTGTCGTCGATCACAAAGATGCCGTGAATCGAGGTGTTCGCGAGCCGGCCGGCGACCGGCTTGACGGCCGCGAGCGCATCGCCGATCGCGGTGAGCTCGCGCGATTCAAGCGGCATCGGATGCATCGCGGCGACACCGGCGATCGCGGCGGTACAGTTGAGAGCAGCGGCCTCGCCCAGCAGCGCGATTTCAGTGTCGATGAAAGCTTCGACTCCCGCGGCGAGCATAGCGCTGGCGATTTCGACGCGGATGCGCGAGCGGACGCCCACGCTTCGACTGACGAGCCGCACGTCGGCGTCGGGCGATTTGCCAAAGGTGATTCGCTTCAGATGCTTCGGAATCCGCGCCAGCACCATCGGTTCGTCGGCCGATGCGACCGCATAGCGCCCGGCAGTCGAGAACAGCGCGGCCTCCTCGTTGGCGATATCCTCGAGCGTGCCGAGACCCTCGCTGTGCTCGAGGTCGACATTGAGGACCATTGCGACGTCTGGCTCGACGATTTGCGCCAGTTTTGGAATCTCGCCGCGCGTGTTGGTGCCGCATTCGAGGACGGCCGCGCGATGCTCGCCGGTTAGCGTGAAAATCGTCATAGGTACGCCGATCAGATTGTTCAGATTGCCCGGGGTTGAAAGCGTGGCTCCGAACAGCGCGCGAGCGGCGGCGGCGGTGAGTTCCTTGGTGGTGGTCTTGCCGACCGCTCCACCGATTGCGATCAGTGGAAGCGGGCGGGCCGCGCGCGTGCGCACGAGATGGTGGCGCGCGAGCCGGCCCAGCGCCGCGAGGGTGTCGGCGACCTCGATGCAATCGAGCGCAGGATGACGCCGCCCGGTCGCGACGATCGCGGCTGCGGCGCCCCGCGCGGCGGCTTGTGGCAGGTAGTCGTGGCCGTCGGACACCGCGCCACGGATTGCCACGAATATCGCTCCCGCTCCGATCGAGCGTGTATCAATGCTGACGCCGCGGACGCCGCCGCCGGCCCCGACAGTCGAAGTGGCGCGGACCAGCGTGCCTCCCGTAGCCTCGACAACTTCGGCGAGCGTGAACTCGCACTGATTGCTGGGAATCGGCGTCGCCATCGCAGTACATTGTGCCGAAATATCCGGGGCGCTCATACCGGCTGCGACTTGACATCCCGGCGGGCGGGAATCAGCCTTCAGATTCCAACAGTGCTGCGTCCCTTATCTCGATTGTGAGATGATGCATGCATAAGGAAGACACGAGGAACCACGATGGCGGACAGCAAGGCGCCGATTGTCGGCGTGATCATGGGCAGCAAGAGCGACTGGGAATACATGTCGGCGGCGGCCGAGGTCATGGAAGAACTTAAAGTGCCGCATGAAGTTCGGATCATGTCGGCGCATCGCACGCCCGACCTTACTTTGGAATATGCCGCGAGTGCGGCGGCCCGCGGCCTGCGCGCGATAATCGCCGGCGCCGGTGGCGCCGCGCATCTTGCCGGCGTGGTCGCAGCGAAGACGATAATCCCGGTTATCGGCGTGCCGATGCCGACGACCTCGCTCAACGGAATCGACTCGCTGCTGTCGATCGTGCAGATGCCCAAGGGGGTGCCGGTGGCGACGATGGCGATTGGCAAAGCTGGTGCGGCGAATGCGGCGCTGCTGGCGGCGCAGATAATCGCGCTGGGCGACGCGAAGCTCGGCGAACGCCTGGTAAAATGGCGGGCTGCGCGGGCGGATGAACTGTTGGAGCAGAAGATTCCCTAGGTGAGTAATCCGGTGCGTCAAGCAGGGCAGGGCGCGATCGCCGCGATAGCCATCGTAGTGGCCATTTGCGGATCTGCGCACGCCGCCGACATCAAGATGGCGGGCAAGCTGGTGGTACCTGCAAACGCCAGCGTGATTGCGATTTGCACCGATCCCGTTGTGCAGAACGTGCTGAATGAAGATCTGAGAGCGGCGCGCCATGGTGCTGCGTCCAATGGGGAAGATGCGGTGACGCTCACCGTGTCGGTGAATCAGCAACTGCTTGCGCCGGGAGTGTCATTGAATCAGATGTTCCCGGGCGATCCCTCGATGGTCGAATTGCTCAAGGCGGCCGGCGCGAATCCGCCGCCGCTGGGCGACAGCGGCAATCAACCGATCGATCCGTTCGCACAGGAGGCTCTCCGCCGGTCGTTGTATCCCGACGATACGGCTGCGGAACAGTTCAGAGCCTACCAGGCGAGTCAGCAGGCGTCGCACGGCACCAACGCGCCGACGCCATATGACAAAATCCCGAAGAACCAGATTTACGACACGGTGATCGTCGCACGCGCGTCGCTGGAGGGCGCAGCCGATGAGCTAAAGGTGGTCGTGGTCGTGCACTCGGGCGACGACGCGCGACGTGCCAAGGAACTCGTCGCCGAAGAGATCGCCAACGCCGTGCTTCACTAGCAGGGTGTTGAAAGGCTCATATCGAAGGGCAGTTCGGGCCTTGAACCATTCGACACCCTGCGTAAAAGCTGTCTTCTTACCTACAACATCTCCCCCAAAGGGGAGACCGCCGAAAAAATCCCTTTGGGGGAGAGAAGAGAGAGGGAGCAGGCGTTGAAAATTACTTTTTCAACAGCCTGCTAGCGGCGTGTTACTGATCGGTCGCCGCACGCGGAGGTGGTTGCGACGGGGGCACTGCCCCTTCGGGATTCGTCACGATTGTCGCGGGCGGCAGAGTTGCGTTCGGCGCGACGGCATTAGACTGCGCCGCTGTCGCCATCGCCGCCGGCGAGGCGACCGGAGCCACAGTGGGTACTTCATGCTCCACAAACCGGCGCCACGCGAAATCTGCGACCAGGACAAGCACCGCGACGATCAGCACGACGAAGGCCATTTGGCCGGCGATGCCGGACCGCTTCGCGACCATCGTGATCTCTTGCGAGATTCGCACCACGTTGGCTTCGGCATGCTGAACGTCGCTGACGAAACGCGAGGCGATTTCCTCGGCGTCGAGACCCAGGAACGTTGCGTAGCGGCGAAGAAACGGCACGAGGTAGAGCCGATCCGAAATCAGATCGTAGTTGTCGGTCTCGATCATCTTGATGTAATGCGGCGGCAAATGAGCCTCGCTGGCGACTTGCTCGCGAGTCAGGCCTTTGCGTTCGCGGGTTTCCGTAATCAAGTGACCGAGCGAAGGTTTGGACTCGGCGCCGTCGGCTCCGAAATCCCCAGCCTGAAGTTTGGATTTCTTGTCAGCCACCTGTGATCAATCTCTCCCGGCTAATTGCTTGCGCCCAAAATTGTGACTTTTCACTTTTCGTTGGAATCGGTCGCAAGCAAGCCACAGCGAGAAAGCTACAGTCCAATGAGCCCGAATCCAAGTACCTCGATCCCGGCGTTTATTAATTCTTCGCTCCGGCTTTGCGACAATCGGCTGCACCCGGCGGCGGCGCCAGCGCGCCATTGTAGAGCGCGAGCTTTTTCCCCTCACATCCGATGACCGCCGGCGCGGGCTTGAGCGAGTCCGCAAGCGCTTCGCGGTCGCGATCGTTCGCTATCAGAACCATGCACGCGCCCGACGACCAGACTTGCTGAAGCCGCGCGTCGGTGCCGATCAGGAACGGTGACTTGCCCTGCGATGGGGGAGAAAATTCCGAAAGCTCGCCCCAATACTCAACCCGGGTCTCGCGCCGGCGCGTATAGAACGGGAGCGATTGAACGTAATGGCGGTATGAGGCAAGCGTACAGTCTCCCGCAAGGTAGGGCTCAACGGTCCTTGCCAGGTTGCGATAGGTGGAAATCGACGACGCGTCTTCACGCAAGCGCTCGGCTAGCGGCATCACTGCGACCATCGCCAGCGCGATCGCACCGATCGCGGACGCAGCGCGCGACGACGCGCGCCCAAGCGAGTACATCGCAATCGCGCCTGCGGCCAGAATCCCGCCAATCAGCAACCCGTCGACGCCAAGCCCGGGATTTATCGGCGCCAGTACGAGTTCCGAAAATACGAAAATAACCGCCGCGATTGCCAGGTTCGCGATAGCAACGACGGCGAGCAGACGACGGCGACTCGCGGCGCCGAGCGCGGGCATCCGCGCGAGGCCGTATCCCGCAACGATCCCGAGCGGCGGAAGTGCGGGCAGGATATAGCTGCCGAGCTTGGAGCGGGGGATCGAGAAAAACACCAGGATCACGATGAACCAGATGACCAGGAAGCGCGCGGACGCGCGTCGGCCCGATGGGTCCTTGGCGCTCTCGGGCAAGCCGTCGTCGGCGCGCATCGCGGACCATCCAAGCGGGACGAAGAAAATCCACGGCCATGTTCCGCCGATCACGATTGGGATGAAAAACCACGGACCCCATCCGTGTTCGCTCGACGCGACGTAGCGCTCGAGATGTTCGTGGACGATGAAGAACTGTATGAAGCCGGGATTTCGCGCCTCGGCCAGCACGAACCAGGGGACGACGATCGCCCCGTATATAATGAAACACCAGACGAGCGGCATCTGCGCGACCTGGCGCAGCCTCCGCTCACTTGCCATCCATGCCAGAGCGATCGCGCCGCCCAGAAGCAATGCGATCGGGCCTTTGGCAAGGGTGCCAAGGGCGAGCATCGCGGCCGAAGTCAGCATCCACCTGCGAGACGACGGCCGTGAGAATGACTCGTCACGCGCGGCGACGTAAAACGCGGCGAGTGCCGCGGTCAGAAAAAACGCGAGCGCGGGATCGAGCGTCGCGAATCGAGCAAAGCCGAAAAATAACGGACTCATCGCGAGCGCGAGTGCGGCGAAGAGTCCCGCCGATGCACCGAGCATCGCCTCGGCCAATGCGGCGGTGACGACGACCTGTCCGATACTGAACAGCGCGGCAGGCAGTCGCACCGCGAATTCATTGACCCCGAAGAGTTGGATTGCGGCGGCCTCGGCCCAATAAACCAGCGGAGGCTTTTCGAAATATAGCTCGAAGTCGTCACGCGGCGTGACGTAGTCGCCCGAGATAACCATCTCGCGCGCGATTTCGGCGTAGCGGCCCTCGTCGGGCTCCCAAAGCGCCGGCCTGCCCAGGCCGGGGAGATAGAGAATCGCCGCAAGCAGCGCATAGATGGCGAGTCGAAGAGTGCGGTTGGCGGCGAGCATCGTCGATGCAGTCTCGCGAGGTGATCGCGCGCGGTCAACCGGGGCGCCCCGGCGCTATCTTTAATTCCTTGAGGCTGTCTGCAACAATCACTGTACGCGACGGCGGTTTCGCATGGATTGATCGCTGATCAGGTCGCGCACGTTCCTTGAGCTTCCCGGGCAAAATATCACCGATTCGAGGCACTTCGGCCGTATCGCGAGCGCCGAGCGGATTGGTGTCGGTCGTTGTGCCGGTGTTCAACGAATCCGCCAACCTGGCATCGCTTTGGTCGCGCCTCAAGCCGGTTCTCGACGGTCTGGGCCGTCCATGGGAGACGGTTTTTATTGATGACGGCTCGCACGACGATTCTCTCGGCATCCTTCGCGAAATTGCGGCGGGCGAAGAGGGCCGCGTGCGGGTCGTGGAGCTGGCGCGCAATTTCGGACAGCATTCGGCGATCCTCGCAGGCTTCAGGCAATCGCGCGGCGAGATCGTCGTCACGCTCGACGCGGACCTGCAAAATCCGCCCGAGGAAATTCCGCGGTTGATTGCGGCGATCGATGAAGGCAACGACGTGGTCGGCGGATGGCGCGAGGAGCGTCACGATCGGGCGTATCGGCGCTACGCGTCACGTATGCACAACCGGCTGACCTCGTTGATCGTCGGCGTACCGATGCACGATTACGGATGCATGTTGCGTGCGTACCGGCGGCACATCGTCGATACCGTGGTCGAGTGCGACGAGAAGGCGGCGTTCGTTCCCGCGCTCGCCAACACGTTCGCCAAGCGAGTCGCGGAAATCCCGGTCGGCCACGACGATCGCGCCGGTGGCAAGTCGAAGTACAATCTTTTTGGACTCGCAAAGCTCAGTCTCAACCTTATTACCGGATTTTCTCTGGCTCCGATCCAGATGCTGAGTATGACCGGAATAGGGATTTCGGTGCTGGCCGTAATGCTGGCGATGGTGCTGGTTGCGCATCGGCTGATCTACGGCCCGCAAGAAGAGGGCGCGCTGTGGACGCTGTTCGCGGTCCTGTTCTTTTTCGTCGGGATGATATTCCTGGCGCTCGGACTTATCGGCGAATACGCCGGGCGTATCTACATAGAAGTGCGCCGCCGCCCCACTTACATCGTGCGCGCGGTTCATGGAGGCGACGGCAAGCCGGTCGATTCACAGGCCGGGCCGGCGCCGGACCGCAACTAACGGCGAAGCCGGCAATCGAGCAACCGTGGAGTCGAACCGCTCGAGCGTCGCATCTGGCGCGACTGTGAAATCCGCCGTCTGCGTGCTGTTCGCGTATCATGAGATGGGTTACGCGTGCATGGAGGCGTTGCTCAAAATGGGCGCGCCGATCGCCGCATTGTTCACTCATCGCGATGATTCGCATGAAGAGATTTGGTGGCGATCGTGTGCGGAACTGGCCGCACAGCACGGCGTCCCGGTGCACACCGATGACGGCGCAGACTCAGGGTCGGCCACCAGGATTGGTGCATTGAAGCCGGCGGTAATTTATTCCTTCTACTACCGCCATCTGATTCCCGAGAGCGTGCTCGCGGTTGCGCCGCTGGGCGCTTTCAATCTGCACGGGTCGTTGCTGCCGGCCTATCGGGGTCGTGCGCCGGTGAACTGGATGCTGGTGAATGGAGAACGCGAGGCGGGCGTCACGCTGCATCAAATGGTTGCGCGGGCGGACGCCGGAGATATCGTCGGGAATCGTGCGGTTGCGATCGACGACAGCGACACCGCGCTGACGGTATACCGCAAGCTGGTGCCGCTGGGCGTCGAGCTGATAACCGAGATGCATCCAAAGATCGTCGCCGGCACCGCGCCGCGGCGAAAAATGGATATCGCGAAGGGAAGTTACTTCGGGCGCAGAAAGCCCGACGACGGACGGATAGACTGGCGATGGCCGGCGCGAAGGATCTTCAATCTCGTGCGGGCCGTGACGCATCCGTACCCCGGTGCGTTCTGTTTCGTCGGCGGGCGAAAGCTGCTGGTATGGGAAGCGAAAATTGGCGCGGAAAATGGAACGCTCGGGGAGCCGGGGCGGGTCGTGCGCGAAACTGCCGACGGCGCTCTTGAAATTGCGGCCGGCGAGGGGATCGTGATCGTGAAAATCGCGCAGTTCGAGGGTGGCGCCGAAGGCATTGCCCGCGACGCTCTTTCCGAGGCCGGGCTCGTCAAACATGCTATTCTACTCGATTAGTTTCTTGGAGGTCACATGCGGGTTCTGATCACCGGCGGCGCCGGATTTCTCGGGTCACATCTTTCGGATGCGTTCATTGCGCGCGGCGACGAGGTCTTTGTGCTCGACACCGGCTCGATCGCCAAGGTGCGCCACCTGCTGGACAATCCGCGCTTTCATTACGTGCACGATTCGGTCTTCAACATCGAGTTGATCGACAGCCTGGTCTCGAAGGTCAATCTCATTTACCATCTCGCGGCCGTCGTCGGCGTCGAGCACTACGTCGCCGATCCCTACGAAACGCTCAACGTAAACGTCAACGGCACGCAAAACGTGCTGAAGGCCGCCTACAAGCATAACAAGCGGCTCGTGTTCAGCTCGACCTCCGAGGTGTACGGCCGCAACCCCAAGGTGCCGTGGCGCGAGGATGACGATCGCGTGCTCGGCGCGACCAGTATCGATCGATGGTGCTACTCGACGTCGAAGGCCGTCGGCGAGCATTTCTGTTTTGCCTATCACAAGCTCGGCCTGCCGGTTACGGTCGTGCGCTATTTCAACGCGTACGGTCCGCGGCTGGACAAGGTCGACGTGGGCCGGCTGTTTACGATCTTCATGGGTCAACTGCTGCGCGGCGCGGACTTGACCGTGGTTGGCGACGGGTTGCAGACGCGATGCTTCACGTACGTGACCGATGCGATCGAGGCGACCGTGCGGGCGGGAGTGAATCCCGCGGCGGATGGGCAGGCGATTAACATCGGCGTCGATGTCGAGACGACGGTGCTCGAGTTCGCCAAGCTGATGCTCGAGTTGTTCGGGCCGACCAAATCGAAGATCAAGTTCGTGACGCAGGAGGAAGTGTACGGCAACAGCTACGAGGACATCCCCCGACGCGTTCCGGACAACACCAAGATGCGCACGTTGCTGGGGGTCACTCCAAAAGTGAACCTGCGCGACGGCGTGAAGATCTCGATGGACTGGTTCCGCAAAGAGATGGCTTCCTAGCCAGCCGCAGGCCGCGCAGTCACTTCACTTGGAAGTCGCACTAAAGATCGACGTCGATACCCATCAGGGCCTCGAGCTGGGCGTACCGCGGCTGGCCTCGATGCTCGAAGCCGAGGGCGTCGCCGCGAGCTTCTATATCGCGATGGGCCCGGACAATTCGGGGCGCGCAATCCTGCGGGTGTTTCGAAATCGCGGGTTCATGTCCAAGATGTTCCGCACCAAAGCCGTCTCGATGTACGGCGCGCGCACGATTCTCTCGGGAACCCTGTTGCCGTCGCGGCCGATCGCGCTGTCGTTCCCCGGAATTATCCGTGACCTGAAGGTGCATGGCTTCGAGGTCGGCGTGCATGGCTACGATCACGTGCGATGGCAGGATCACCTCGATAAAATCGGCGAGTCCGGAGTACGCGACGAGCTTGGCGACGCGTTTGAGGCATACCGCGCGATCCTTGGTGAAGCGCCGCGCAGTTTCGCCGCGCCCGGATGGCGCACCAACGATGCGGCGCTCATCGCGCTGGACGCGATGGCGCTCGACTATCGCAGCGACACGCGCGGAATCGCGCCGTATCGTTGCATCGTCGACGGGCGGGTTCTCGCGACGCCGGAGATCCCGACCACCTTGCCGACCCTCGACGAGGTAATGGGACGGCGGGAATTACCCGATGACGGCGCGGTGCGCGGCTTCTATCTCGGCTTGTGCAAGCCCGATGCGCTCAACGTGCACACGATTCACGCCGAGACCGAAGGGATTGGACAGCTTGAGGGCTTCACGGCCCTGGTCCGCGCGCTGAAGGAGCGGGGCGCAAACTTCGTGCAACTGCGCGAGGTCGCGGCGCGGCTGAATCGCGCGGAATTGCCGGCATGCGAAGTCATTCGGACGACGCTGCCGGGCAGGGCCGGGTGGATATCGTCGCAAGGTCCGGTGCGGATCGCTTCCGAATGACGAATCGGCGGCGGCGTGCTATATCCCGAAGACTGAAATTCAATCGCAGGGGTGCCCGCAATGCCCGCACAAAATCATTTTGCTGACAGTCCGCGCGAAGTCGGCCTCGATCCTGAAAAAGTCCAGGCCCTTTTCAATCGTGCCGAACGCGAAGTCAAGGATGGGCTGCTGCCATCGACTCAAATCGCGATCGCCCGCAATGGAAAAATCGGCGCGATGCGCACGGTCGGACGCGCCGTCCAGGGTGAAAGTGAAACGCCGGCCACCAACGACACGCTCTACACGATCTTCTCGTGCACCAAGGCGATCATGTCGGCGGCGTCGTGGATTCTGATCGGCGAGGGCAAACTGAATCCGGGCGAGCGCGTCGCGGAGATCATTCCCGAGTTTGGCACCAACGGTAAGGATACGATGACCGTCGAGCAGGTTCTGCTCCACGTGGGCGGATTTCCCAACGCGCCGTATCCGCAAAGCGAGTGGCTGGATAAGAGCAAGCGGCTCGAGCGATTTGCCAAGTGGCGGCTGGAATGGCCGGTGGGCAGCAAATTCGAATACCATCCGAGCTCGGGCTTCTGGGTAATTGCGGAGATAATCGAGCGCCGCACCGGCAAGGACTTCCGTCAGTTCGTGCGTGAGCGGATTGCAACGCCGCTTGGACTGCCGGAGCTGCGGGTCGGTTTGCCGCGCGAGTATCATCACCGGGTTGCGCAGCTTTGCTACGTCGGAGAGGCGCTATCTGACGAGGAGCGAAAGCAGCTCGGCCTGCCCGCGATCCCGGAAACCGAAGTTACCGAAGAAGCGGTGCTCGGCTTCAACCGGCCCAATGTGATGGAAGCCGGCGTGCCGGGCGGCGGTGGAATTATGACGGCGGGCGACCTGGCGCTGTTCTACCAGGGCTTGCTGCATAATCGCGGCATCAACGGTGCGCCGATCATCAAGCCTGAAGCGCTCAAGGACGCACTGCGCGTGCGCTCGGGCGATTACAAGGATCCGATTTTCGGCGTCAAGTGCAACCGCGCGCTGGGAGTTATCGTGGCCGGGGGCGACGGGCTCGCGAATTATCGCGGCTTCGGCAAGACCAACTCGGCGCTGGCATTCGGACACGGAGGCGCGGGCGGACAGATCGGATGGGCCGATCCGGCGACGGGGATTTCGATCGGGTACACAACCAACGGGTTCGATCGCAATGACCTGAGGCAGGCACGCCGCGGCGTCGCGATCTCCAGCCTCGCGGCGGTCTGCGCAGGGTAGGGGGACGCAGAGACCTTCGACACGCGCACCCCGATCTGACGCGACTGGCTAACAAGCGAGCTAGTCGGCAAAGGGGTTGCGGACCACGATGGTCGCTTCGCGCTCCTTGCCGACGCCGATCATCGCAATCGGCACGCCAACCAGCTCGCTGATTCGTTCGACGTAGCGGCGCACGCCCGAGGGCAATTCCGCCAGCGTGAGCGCGCCCGCCGGGCTCTCGCTCCATCCCGGTATCTCTTCGAAGATCGGCTTGGCATTGATCAGCATCCGATGCGACGGCGGCATGTCGTCGTAGCGTTTCCCCTTGACGATGTACCCGACACAAATTCTGACCGGATCGATCCCGGTCAAAACGTCGAGCTTGGTAAGCGCGAGCGCCCACATCCCGTTGACGCGAGCCGTGTATCGGGCCAGCACCGCGTCGAACCATCCGATCCGCCTGGGACGCCCGGTGGCGCTGCCGAACTCGTCGCCTTCTTCGCGCAGCGAATCGGCCAGATGGCCGGTGAACTCGCTCGGAAAAGGGCCGGCTCCGACGCGTGTCGTATATCCCTTGCTGATGCCGAGCACCGCTTCGAGATTGCCCGGCCCGATGCCGGTGCCGCTGAAGACCGCGCTCGCGACGCAATTCGACGAGGTCACGTACGGGTAGGTGCCGTGATCGATGTCGAGCATCGTGCCGTGGGCGCCTTCGAACAGCACCCGCTTGCCGGAATCGATCGCTTCGCTCACGAACGCGCCGGTGTCGCACAGGTACGGGAGCAGCCGGCGGCGCGCCTTTTTCATCGCGTCGACGGTTTCGTCGGCCTTGATCGGCTTGGCCTTGAGCATTGCTTTCAGGTACGCGTTCTTCTCGACGATGTTGCGGCGGAGTTTCTCCTCGAAAAATTTGAAATCGAGCAGATCTTCGAAGCGCATTCCCACCCGCGCCATCTTGTCTTCGTAAGCCGGGCCGATTCCGAATCCGGTCGTGCCGATCGCGCGCTTGCCCAGCCGCGCCTCGCGTGCGCGATCGATCGCCAGATGATACGGCATCACCATGTGCGCTTCGTAACTGAGCTTGAGCAAACTATCGTCGGCGAGATGGCCGCTGCGCTTGAGGTCTGCGATTTCGCCGAGCAATGCCAGCGGATTGACGACCAGCCCGTTGCCGATTACGCAAGCTTTGCCGGGATGGAGCGCGCCTGCCGGCACCAGCCGCAGCACAAATTTCTTGCCGCCGACCACCAGCGTGTGAGCTGCGTTGTTTCCGCCCTGGAAGCGGACGATCACGTCGGCGTCGGCCGCGAGCATGTCTACGATTTTGCCCTTGCCCTCGTCCCCCCACTGCGTGCCGACCACGGCAACTGTCTTCATGTCTTTCCCCCGCCCGGTGTCAATTTTGTCGGCCTGCGCGCGCACCTGTCGGGCTGAAATATTCCGCGCGCAAAATAAATTCAGAGCTTGAGCAGCGACGCCGCGGTAATTGCGGGGATGGTCTTGAGCCGGTCGAGGACGGCGCCCGGCACCGGTTCATCCACCTCGAAAATGCTGAGCGCGGTTCCTCCCACGCGATCGCGGCCGAGCTCCAGCCCGCCGATATTTATTCCGGCCTGCCCGAGCATCGTGCCCACCGCGCCGACCACTCCGGGAACGTCGCGATTATGCAGCATGAGGAAGTAACCCTCGGGCACCGCCTCGACGCGGTAGCCGTCGATCCGGGTCAGCCGCAGCACGCGATTCCCGAGCACCGCGCCGGAGACTTCGTGCTCGCCGGCGCCGGTACGAACCGTGAGCGTCAAGGTGTTGACGTAATCGGTGACTTCGCGGGAGCGCGTTTCGATAATCTTGATTCCGCGTTCGCGGGCGATAAATGGCGCGTTGACGTAATTGAAATCCTCGTCTAGGAAACCGCTCATCAATCCCTTCAAGACCGCGGCGGTGATCGCGTCGGGCTTGAGATTCGCCGCTTCACCGCCAAACGCCAGCGTCAGCTCCGTGGGCGCGTCGGTGATCAGTTGCGCGGCGAGTCTGCCGAGTTTCTCGCCAAGGATCAGATGCGGCCCGAGTATTTCGAGTTCCTTGGGGGATACCGCCGGGATGTTAACCGCCTGCCGAATGGTGCCTTCGATCAGGAAGTCGGCCACCTGATGCGCGATATCCACCGAGACCTGCACCTGCGCCTCGTCGGTGGCGGCGCCGAGGTGCGGCGTTGCGATCACGTTGGCAAACTGGAGCAGCGGATGGTCGGCGGGAGGTGGCTCCTCGACGAACACGTCCAGCGCTGCGCCCGCCACCTTGCCGGATTTCAGCGCCTCGGCGAGCGCGGCTTCATCGACGATGCCGCCGCGGGCGCAATTGATGATTCTCACTCCCTTCTTCATCTTCGCGAATGCCGCCGCGTTTACCAGGCCCCTGGTGTCGTCGGTCAGCGGGGTGTGGACTGTTATGAAGTCGGCGCGCGCAAAAAGCTCATCGAGGCTGACCAGCTCTACGCCGATACGCCCGGCCGCCTCAGCGGTCAGAATCGGATCGTAGCCGATCACTTTCATCTTGAGCCCAAGCGCCCGGTCGGCGACGATCCGCCCGATGTTGCCCAGGCCGACCACGCCCAGCGTTTTGTTGCATATCTCGGCGCCGGTGAATTTGCCGCGCTCCCATTTGCCGGCTCGGATCGACGCATTGGCCGCCGGAATATGCCGCGCCAGCGCCATCATCATCGTGACCGCGTGCTCCGCGGTCGTGACGCTGTTGCCGGTCGGGCTGTTCATCACGACGATTCCGCGGCGCGTTGCCGCTTCGATATCGACGTTGTCGACCCCAACTCCCGCGCGCCCGATCACTTTTAGCGACGTGGCGGCGTCGATTACTTCGCGGGTTACGCGCGTGCCGCTGCGAATCAGCAGCGCGTCGTAGGGCGCGATTATTTTCGCCAACTCCTCGGGCTTGAGGCCGGTCTTGATGTCGAACTGCAGCTGCGGAAAGCGCTTAAGGACCTCGATCCCCTGCGCCGCAAGCGAGTCGCTCAGAAGGACGCGGAATGTTTGCGCCATGTTGATTCAAATGCTCCGTGCCAGGCGTGCCTGAACTGCCGCTACGCCGGCGCCAAGTTTAATGTTTGCGCCAATCTGCTTGAGTCCCATCTCGAGCGCGCCAACCGCGATGAGCATGTCGAACGGGCTCAAATGACCCATGTGTCCGATGCGCACGAGCTTGCCCTTCATCTGATCCTGCCCGCCCTGAACCGACACGCCCAGGCTGTCGCGCAGGAACTTGACCAGTTTGCCGCCGTCGAGACCTTCGGGCATCAGGATTCCGGTGACCCCCGGCGCGGGATTCTCGGGCGACAGCAGTTTCAGCCCGAGTGCCGCGGCAGCGTCGCGAGTCGCCTCCGCCATCAGCGCGTGACGCGCATAAACCTGCGGCAGACCTTCGGCGTGAATCATTTCGAGCGATTTGTTCAGCCCGCAAATCAGCGACACGGCCGCGGTCCATGCGGTGGTATGCTCGTCGCGCTGCGACTTCAGTTCTTTGAGCAAATCAAAATAGAAGCGCGGCGTTTTGATTTTCTTCGCGACGTCCAATGCGCGCGCTGACAGCGCGACCATTGCCAGCCCCGGCGGAAGCATGAGCGCCTTCTGGCTGCCCGTGACGAATGCGTCGATGCCCCATTGGTCCATCTTCTGTTCGAAGACGCCGATTGACGTGATCCCATCCACGATCAGCATCGCGCCGCGCTTGCGCACGACCTCGCCGATCTCGGCCACCGGATGCACCGCGCAAGTAGAAGTTTCGCTCGCCTGCACCAGCACCGCGCGCGACTCGGGATACGCCTTGAACGCATCCTCGATTTGCCCCGGCCGTGCGGCGCGGCCCCATTCAACCCGCACCTCGTGCCCAACCATCCCGAAGGCGGCGAGCAGCTTGCCCCATCGCTCACCGAATTTGCCGCCGTTGACGTAGATTGCATGCTCGCCTGGCGCCAGCAAATTGGTTACCGCCGCTTCCATCCCGCCCGTGCCGGTGGACGCGAGCAGGATTACCTCGCTCGAGGTGCCGTACAGAGGTTTCATCCGATCGCGCGCCTGATCGAGCGCAGCACTGAACTCGGGCGTGCGATGGTGGATGATCGGACGCGCCATCTCGAGCAAAACCTCGGGCGGTACGGCCGCCGGCCCGGGCGTGAACAGGTATTTTTTCATTTGCGGCATTTTTGATCATTCACGGAGACGCTGGCGATTAGCGATGGCGGCCAAAAAAAAGGCTGGTGGCCGCGCATGCGGATCGCCAGACCCCAGTTTGTCCCGGCTTCGCCGGTTCCCCGTCCTCAGCACTTGGGATAATGGAGCCGGGAGCCGTAGTCAAGGAGACCCTGGGCTCGCGACGGTTTCGAGCCGGCGTTGAAATGGCGCGCCGGCAATTGTTAAAGGTTATCACGCTCCGATGCCGATAGAATGCGAAATCCGCGATGGTTCCCTGGTATGGATCAAAAATCCGATCACCGGCGTGATTTCATACGTGGTCGACGTTCGCGGCAAGAGCTTCGCGTTTACGCTCGGCGGCCGTGAGAGCGCCGATCCCGGCGCGCCGCATCTCAGCGCCGAGGCAATTCGCCACGCCACCGAGTCATGTCCTTTCTGCGTTGGCAACGAAGGGCTTGCGCCGCGCGAGGTCTTTCGGATGACTGCGGATGAAATCCCCGAATGGAACGGGGCGAAGGCTGCCAGCGGCGCGGCTTGGGTCGTGCGCGTGATCAACAATCTGTTTCCCCGAATTCCCGCGGAGCTGACCGGAAATCGCAACGAGTCGTACATCGTGGTCGAAGATCCGCGTCACTTTATCGACGCGCCGCGCTCGCCGGCCGATTTGATGTTTACCGGCGCGCTCGGCGGCGGTCATTTCCTTCATCTGATGCAAGCCGACGCGCGCGTGATGCGCCTCGCGTTGGAGAATCCCGACGTTTGCGCGGTCGTGATCCGCAAGAATCAGGGGCGCGAGTCCGGCGCCTCGCAGCCCCATCTGCATCAGCAGATCATCGGATCGCCGGAGCCGTTTCCCGCCGTGCTCGCGGAGGCCCGCGCCGAGCGTGACAATCCTCATCTATGGCGCGAGATCATCGCGCTGATGGAGCGCCTCAATCTGGTGATCGATCGCGGCGACTCTGTCGTCAGCTATGCGAGCCCGATGGGCGGGTTCCCGCGCAGCTACGACGTCGTGATGCCCAACTACCGGGGACTGGTATCGGAGCTGAGGCCGGACCAGATGCGGCAATTTGCCAATGCGATCCATCGCATACTCATGATCCTTGGGCCGTTGCCACTTGACTATGAAATTCACCAGGGCGAGGGCATTCCGCTGCACGCCCATCTGAACGCGCGGCTCTATCCATATTCAAACGTCGCGGGAACCTTGAACCTGCCGAGCACGCTGCTGGAGACTGCCGGCGCGATCCGCAACGCCCTAGCAGGGCGTTGAAGAATTGGGATACATCGCGGTTTTCGATTTCAAGCGCTTCAACATCCTGCGTAAAAGCTGTCTTCCTACCTACAACATCTCCCCCTTTGGGGGAGACAAGAGAGAGGGAGCAGGCGTTGAAAATTACTTTTTCAACAGCCTGCTGGGCAGGCATTCCGACTAGTGTTGTGACCTGCAAATATCTTGAAAAAGTTCTGGTTCATTCTGGTACGACCAGGCAAGGGGCTCTCCAGGCCGGTTCCCCCTTTCCGCCCCGGAAAGGGGGTGAGGGGGATAGGACGGCAGCATTCCCCAGAGGATTTTTCAGTTCCCCTTCCCCACTTTTTCTGGGGAAGGGGCTAGGGGTTAGGGTTTTGTTCTTCGATTTATTTGCGGGACACGACACTGTGCCAACGGCCGCGCTAATCCGCCTTCCAGACCGGCTTGCGCTTTTCCAGGAACGCGCGCACGCCTTCCCGGGCGTCGTGGCTGTCGCGAACCGAGCGCGCCATCTGCAACAGATCGTCATGCCACGCGTCGAAGGTCTCGCTCATGCATCGGCGCACCGTCGCCTTCATCGCGCGCAAAGAGAGTGGTGCGTTGTCGGCGATCCGCTCGGCCAACGCGGTCGCCGCCTCGCCGAGCTTCGCGTCGGCGACGACATCGTGAACCATGTTCATGTGACGGCTGCGCTGGGCGTCGAGCGCGTCGGCGGTATAGAGAATCCACGCGGTGTTGGCCGATCCGCAAACCTCGATCAGCTTGCGCGTGAAATCGTACGGCACCATCAAGCCGACGCGGCCGAGCGTCATGCCGAGCTTGGCGTTTTCCGACGCGATTCGAAGGTCGCAATGCAGCGCCAGTTCGAGTCCGCCGGCCAGCGCGGCGCCCTGGATAGCCGCGATAGTAGGCACCGGGAACCGCTCCAATCGGCCGAAGACGGACTCGAGCGAGGTCGGGTTGTGAGGCCCACTGGCCTCGGCCACTTCCTTCAGATCGATTCCCGCGCAAAAGCTCGCGCCTTCGCCACGGATGAGGATCGCACGGATTTCGCGGTCGCTTTCGAATTTGACGAGCGCGTTGTTGACCGCCTCGATCATCGGCTGATTCAGCGCGTTGCGCTTTTCGGGACGGTTTAGCGTCAACACCGCGTAGTTCGGATGACGTGTGACTTTAAGCACTTCCTCGGCCATGTCGTTCGCTCCTTGCGTGATGATGAAAAGGATCTGAAGTCGTACCCGCCCGGAGCATCGCACGCCCGCCGCGCCTCCTTCAAGGTTCGGGGCGATTTGGGCGCTGGTTCAGTTTCGATGAAGCTGAACCCGAGGTTCAGGCCGGGTTTGGGGATGAACTGCTCAGCCTGACGCCGCCGGATTCGGCGTGCTACACATACCCTATGGTCAACCGCCAGGATGCCCTGTACTCGCCGCGCTCATCCGAAATCGGGCGACACCTGGTCTTGGTCGAAATTATTTTTGACGGAACAAAGCTAGCCCTAGAGCCCAGCAGTCCCAGAACCACTACATATGGTATGAATCGCTCTTCCGAGCCCTTTCGCCCTATCAGGCCCGCAAACTGAGCCAGTGCCGCGATTCGGGGCGGCTCAAGCGACAATGCTCAACGTGGTCTTGAACACTTCCTCGGCCATGTCGGGCGGGTGCCACACCAGCATCGAAAGCGCTTCAGGCTCTCCGGGCGCAGGCCGCCGGAGCTCAGCTCCTCGCCGGTGTGACCGTGGCGGTCGGCAGCGACGATGGCGGCGATTACGGGACGATGGCGCGGGGAAGGTGCGGTACAAATCAGGGTCGAGCTTCATTTACCTGCTTGCCAGTGGTCCACGAGCGCCTTTGCGCGCGAATAGCCGGACAAGTCAAAAACGGCCTCCAAATTTCCGGTGTCCAGCGGCACTCTCACCCTGAGTCGTTTGCCCGCAGCCGCTTGGGCCTCGAAGGGTCCGGCGATGAGATAGCTGTAGCTGCTCGAAGCTTTCACATCAGAGTTTGGTCCTGCGAATTGAACTATGCCACTCATCGGAGGGTTGTCGTCCACTTTTAATATCGGTCCAGATCTGGCCGGAGTCGCTCCTGACACTATGACCGTCAACATTGGAGGCGAACCGGAAATATACAGTTTTCCCCGTATGAGACCTTGCCTGGTTGTTTTGTAGTCGCTCATCACAGAGCAACCCATTACCTCTAGCATATCGCCGTAGCTGCAGGTTGCCGTCCATTCACCATAAGACTTCGAACGAGTCAGAGCACTTGATGTCGTTGCAACGAATAACAGCAGGCTAGACGTAACGATCAACACCTCGGTGAGATTGAGTATCTGTTTGATATGCTTCACTCGTCCCGCTGGTCCTATATCCTGGGCGTTGAACTGCGCGGCTCAAGCGACGATGCTGAGCATTCTGTCTTTTACGAAGATGATCTTCGTCGGCGTTTTGCCCGCGAGATGGCGCACGACGGCCTCGCTCTTGAGCGCGAGTTCGCGCACGTCGGCTTCCGAAGCGCCCGCGCCGACCTCAAGGCGATCGCGCACCTTGCCGTTAACCTGCACGACCACGGTTACCGTCTCGTCGCGCGCGAGCTTCGGATCGAACTTCGGCCACGCCTCCAGATGAACGGAAGTGTCGTGGCCGAGCGCCCGCCACATTTCCTCGGTGACGTGCGGCGCCATCGGCGCGAGCATCAGCACAAAGGTCTCCGCGCCGACACGGCCCATCTCTTCGGGCTTGAGCTTCGCCAGGTAGTTGAGCTGATCCATCAGCGCGGCGAGCGCGGTGTTGAAGCGCAGCCGCTCGATATGATCGGTGACGAGCTGAATCGTTTTGTGCACGCGTTTGATCGTTTCTTCGCTGGGCTTGCCGCCGGGCCGTCCCGCTTCGACGTAGCGCCGGATCATCGTCCACACGCGCTGGATGAATCGCAGGGTGCCCGCAACGCCGCTTTCGTTCCAGTTGGTCGCTTCGTCAAAGGGGCTCATGAACAGCTCCCAGAGCCGAAGCGCGTCGGCGCCGTACTTGTCGATCATCGCGTCCGGCGTGACGACGTTGCCCTTGCTCTTCGACATCCGCTGGCCGTCGGAGGCCCACACCACACCCTGGTTGCGCAAGGCTGGGAACGGTTCGTCGAATCCAATCAGTTCCGCGTCGAACATGACCTTGGTCCACATCCGCGCGTACAACAGATGCATCACGGCATGCTCTGCGCCGCCGACGTAGAGATCGACCGGCAACCAGTAATCGACCGCCGTCCGATCGAATGGCCTCTTGTCTTCATGCGGCGATGCGAAGCGAAGGAAGTACCACGACGAGCATGCGAAGCCGTCCAGCGTGTCGGTCTCGCGCTCAGCCGGGCCTCCGCATTTCGGGCAGGTCGTGTTGACGAACTCAGGCACGTTGGCGAGCGGAGAGCGGCCGGTGCCCGACGGCAAATAGTCCTTCATCGCAGGCAGCATCACGGGCAGTTGATCTTCCGGCACCGGCACGATTCCGTCGGTCTTGCAATACACCATCGGGATCGGACATCCCCAGTAGCGCTGACGCGAAATCAGCCAGTCGCGCATTCGGTAGTTGATAGTCGCGCGGCCGATTCCGTGATCCTCGGCGTACTTGGCGACGGCCGTGATCGCTTCAGCCGTTGTCATCCCGTTGAGGAAGCCCGAATTGATCGCGATGCCCGGTTCGGTGAACGCGCGGTCCGCCGGTGGTGCGCTCCCGCCGGCGGGTGCGGTCACGCGCGGAATCTCGAGGCGATACTTCGTGGCGAATTCGAAATCGCGCTGGTCCTGGCCGGGCGCGCCCATGATCGCGCCGGTGCCGTAGCCCATCAGGACGTAGTCGGCGATCCAGACCGGGATGTCTCGATCGGTAAAGACGTTGTGCGCGTAGGCGCCGGTGAAGACGCCGGATTTCTCCTTGACCGTGGACATCCGCTCGATTTCAGTCTGGCGGCGCGCGTCGGCGACATAAGCCTCGACCGTCGCGCGCTGCGCGGGCGTGGTTATTTCGGCGACGATCGGATGCTCCGGCGCGAGCACCATGAACGATACGCCGAAGACGGTGTCGGGGCGCGTGGTGAAAAAGCGGATTTCCTTACCGGCATGAGCGGGCGCCGGGAACGCAAGTTCCGCGCCTTCGCTGCGCCCGATCCAGTTGCGCTGCATCAGCTTGATCGGCTCGGGCCAGTCGATCCCGTCCAGGTCGGCGAGCAATCGATCCGCGTAGTCGGTGATCTTGATGTACCACTGATCGAGATCTTTCTTGGTGACCGGATTGTCGGTATGCCGCCAGCAGCATCCGTTGACGACCTGTTCGTTGGCGAGGATCGTGCGGCACTTGTCGCACCACCATTGCGCTCCGGTGGCGCGGTAGGCCAGCCCGCGCTTGTAGAGCATCAGGAAGAACCACTGCGTCCACTTGTAATACTCGGGCGACGACGAATTGATCTCGCGCGTCCAGTCGTACGCGCATCCGGAGATTGTCAGTTGGCGCTTGAAGTTGGCGGCGTAACGCGGGACGGTTTCCGTGGGATGCGATCCTTTCAGGATCGCCTCGTTCTCCGCCGGCAGTCCGAACGCATCCCATCCCATCGGGTGCAGCACGCTGAATCCCGCCATCCGCTTGAAGCGCCCGATTACGTCGCACGGAACGTAGTTGTGCAGATGACCGACGCTCAGCCCGGCCCCGGACGGGTAGGGGAACATCTCGAGGATGTAGAATTTCGGGCGGCCGGGTTGCTCGCGCGTGAGGTAGAGATTGGTGCGTTGCCATTCGGCCTGCCACGCGGGCTCGATTTTCTTTGGGTCGTAACGTTCGTCCATCGTAGTTTTTGCGCGTAGTTTTTGCGCGATGTCGCCGAGTATGCGTCTGGGCTACGCGAGTCTAGCGTGCCGATCGCGCGGCTCCAACTATGTCGCGACGTGGGAAGCGGGACAATCGCAAAAGCGAGGCGTCGCATCATCCTGACTCGGCGCGTTGATGCAGATCTCATGCGGGAATAATCTCATCGGTGATGGTTAAGGATGCGGAAAATATCGTGGTCGGCGCGATCGAGGCGGCGCTTGAGCGCGCGCGCGTCCGTCGGGGCGCATCTATACTGATCGCGCTTTCCGGCGGGGCTGATTCGGTTGCGCTTACTTGTGCGCTGCTTGAGCTTCGCGAGCGGCTGGGACTCCGGATTGCGGCGGCGCATTTGAACCATCGGATTCGAGGCGATGAGTCGGATCGCGACGAGGCTTTTGTACGCGCGATGTGCGCGCGGCTTGGCGTCGAATTGATCGTCGAGCATGCCGAGGGCCTCGACGCGTCGATTTCCAGCGCGAACCTCGAGGAGCGGGCGCGCGAGGTGCGCCGCGATTTTCTCGGGCGCGTCGCGGACCGCGTGGGTGCCGACTACCTCGCGCTCGGGCACCATCGCGACGACCAGGCCGAGACCGTGCTGATGCGCCTGATGCGCGGCGCCGGCGCGGCGGGGATGGCGGCGATGGCCGAGCACGGGCCGGGCCGGTTGATTCGTCCGATGCTGTCGATTTCGCGCGCCGACGTTCGCAGCTACCTGGACGCGCGCGCGACTGCGTTCGTGGAAGATTCGACGAATTCGTCGCGCGACATTCTGCGCAACCGGATTCGCGCCGAACTGCTGCCGATGCTCGAGCGCGAGTACGCGCCGGGACTTGGCGGGCGGCTGGTGGAAGTCGCGGCCGAGATGCGCTCGCTCGACGAGCTGGTCGCGGCGATTGCCGCGCGCGAACTGGACGCGATGCGCCGGCGGGGTGGCGCGCTCGATGTGTCGGGATTCAGCGGGGTGAATCGCGCGGTGCAACCGGTTGCCGTTCGGCTGTTGCTCGCCGAGCGGATGGGATCTTTGCGCAGAATTTCGCGCGCGCATATTGAGGCGATGCGTCAACTCATCCTGGCAGGCGGCCCGAGCGACTCGATCGATCTTCCGGGCGGCTGGCGCGCCGAGCGCGAGTACAATCTGATTCGGGTGGTGCATCCGCGCTCTGAGCGCGAAGCAGGCGCCACGATCGGCGCCGCCGCGGGATTCTCGGTGGCGATTGCGGCCGACGGAATCACAGTTGTCGCAGCGGCGGGGTTTGCGTTCGAGGCTTCGACCAATCCGGCCGCGCACGCGTCGATGCCGGATAGTTCGCTTCCGTTGGTCGCGATGTTCGACGCTGCGAAAATCGCGGACGCCGGGCTGGTCGCGCGCAATTTTATGAAGGGCGACCGGATGCATCCGATGGGGATGCGTGGCACGCGCAAGGTCCATGACGTGTTTGTCGATCGCAAGCTGCCGCGCGCGAGGCGGGAGCGCTTCCCGGTGGTCACGGTCGGCGGCGAAATCGCATGGCTTCCGGGGCTTGCGCGCGCCGACTGCGCGCTGGTCACCAAGGCCACCGAAACCGTACTGCGCGTTGAGGCGTCTGAAATCGCGGCTTAGCGCCTGCCACGTTGCGTGCCGATCAACGCGCGTGATACTTTTCTAATAGCATGAACCAGTTTTCTCGCAGTATTGCGCTATGGCTAGTGCTGGGCCTGATGTTCCTGTTGCTGTTCAATATCTTCAGCAGGCAACAGCCCAAAGAACCTGAAATAATTTTCTCGGACTTCCTCAACCAGGTTGAAAAAAACCAGGTCGCCGAGGCAACGATTCAGGGTAATCTGATCAAGGGCGACACGACCAGCGGGGAGCATTTCAAGACCTACGCGCCCGAGGATCCCGACCTGGTCAAGACGCTGCGCGAAAAGGGCGTCAAGATCGCGGCCAAGCCGGTCGAAGGCGATCCGTGGTGGATGGTCGCGCTGGTGCAGTGGTTCCCGATAATCGTGCTGGCGGCGCTGTGGATTTTCTTCATGCGCCAGATGCAAATCGGCGGCGGCAAGGCGATGTCGTTCGGCAAGAGCCGCGCCAAGCTGCTGACTGAAAATACGCACAAGGTGACCTTCGGCGACGTGGCCGGAATCGACGAGGCCAAGGACGAGCTCGAAGAGATAATTCAATTTCTGCGCGACCCTAAGCGCTTCACGCGGCTCGGCGGGCGAATCCCCAAGGGCGTGCTGCTGGTCGGGGCGCCGGGAACCGGCAAGACGCTGCTCGCGCGGGCGATCGCCGGCGAAGCGGGCGTGCCGTTCTTTTCGATCTCGGGATCGGACTTTGTCGAGATGTTCGTCGGCGTGGGCGCGTCGCGCGTGCGCGACCTGTTCGTGCAGGGCAAGAAGCATGCGCCGTGTATCATCTTCATAGACGAGATCGACGCCGTGGGACGTCATCGCGGCGCCGGACTTGGCGGCGGTCACGATGAACGCGAACAGACGCTCAACCAGTTGCTGGTCGAGATGGACGGGTTCGAGGCCAACGAAGGTGTGATCCTGGTGGCTGCCACCAATCGCCCCGACGTGCTCGACCCGGCGTTGCTGCGCCCGGGCCGTTTCGATCGCCGCGTGGTGGTGCCGCTTCCTGACGTGAAGGGCCGCGAGGGCATCCTGAAGGTCCACACCCGCAAGGTACCGCTGTCCGACGACGTCGATGCGACCAAGCTGGCGCGTTCGACGCCGGGCTTTGCCGGAGCCGACCTGGAAAACCTTGTCAACGAGGCCGCGCTGCTGGCGGCGCGCCGCAACAAGGATAAGGTCGAGATGTCGGACTTCGAGCTCGCCAAGGACAAGGTGATGATGGGCGCGGAACGGCGCTCGATGGTGATGTCGGGCTCGGAGCGCAAGATAATCGCCTATCATGAAGGCGGCCACGCGCTGGTCGCGATGCTTCAGCCCGGTGCAGATCCGGTCCACAAGGTTACGATTATCCCGCGCGGGATGGCGCTTGGCGTGACGCAGCAATTGCCGCTGGACGATCGTTACACCTATCCCCGCGACTACCTGGTGACGCGATTGGCCGTGATGTTCGGCGGCCGCACGGCGGAAGAACTCGTGTTCGGCCAGATGACGACCGGCGCGGGCAACGATATCGAAAAGGCGACCGAGCTCGCGCGCAAGATGGTCTGCGAATGGGGCATGAGCAAGGAGCTTGGCCCGATGACGTTCGGCCGGCGCGAGGAACAGATCTTTTTGGGCCGCGACATCTCTCATCATAAGGATTACTCCGAGCAGACCGCGCTCGAGATCGATCGCGAAGTGCGCCGTATCATCGATGACTCGTATCAGAAGGCGCGCCAGCTGCTGTCGGATCATCTGGTGCTGCTTCACGCGATCGCCGCGCGGCTGCTCGAGAAGGAAGTGCTCGACGGCAGCGAAGTCGAGGCGATGGTGACGGCGTTCCGCGAAGGGCGCGAGTTGCCGCCATCGCCGGCCGCGGTGCGCAACGATTTTCCGCCGCGTCCGGGCACGGAACCGGGCAAGGAAAAGCGTGCCGACAACGAAAGCGAAAGCCCGGTGCCCGGACTCCCGCCGAAGCCGGTTCTCGTGTAGTCGTCTTCGCCGGCGTGGTCGCGGCGCTCTGATCGATTCGCCACGGCGAGTCGGTCGCCGCGTGGATGAGGGGGCGTGGGACCGGTGCGATGCGACGCTCGCGGATCAAAACCAAATCATCAAGTGATCGAGGCTTGCGCGGGCCCGCGTCTCGATCCCGGTATCTCAAGCTTCACGACGGTCGCGTAATCAAGTTCCCTGCGGTAATGGGCGTGCTCAACGTCACGCCCGACTCCTTCTCCGACGCCGCGCGCTATCTGGACGCGGACCGCGCCGTCGAGCACGCGCTTGCGATGGAAGCGGCCGGCGCCGACCTGATCGACGTCGGCGGTGAATCCTCGCGTCCCATGGGCGCGTCGGAGGTGCCGATCGAGGTTGAACTCGCGCGAGTCGCGCCGGTGCTCGCGCGCTTGGGCAAGCGGCTCGGCGTGCCAATCTCGATTGACACGCGCCGCGCGGAGGTCGCGCGCGTCGCGCTCGAGTCGGGCGCGGCGATAATCAACGATATCACGGCGCTCGAGCACGACTGCGAAATGGCGCCGCTGGCGGCGCGAACCAGGTGCGCGGTGGTGCTGATGCATATGCGCGGCGGTCTCGCCAATCATATCGAGTTCGCACGCTACCGCGACGTGGTGCGCGAGGTCCTCGAATACCTGCGGGCGCGCGCGCGATTTGCCGCCGCGGCGGGAGTTGCGCGCTCGCGAATAATCGTCGACCCGGGACTAGGCTTCGCCAAGACCGCCCAGCATAATCTGAAATTGCTGGCCGCCTTGCCCGACCTCTGTGCGCTCGGCTATCCCGTATTGGTGGGAGCGTCGCGCAAGAGCTTTGTGGCCGCAATCGCCGGCGCCGGCGAGCGAGAACTGGAGTTCGGCACTGCCGCCGCGAACGCGCTGGCAGTGGCCGCCGGCGCGTCGATTGTGCGCGTGCACGACGCCGGCGCGGCCGTCGCCGTGGTGCGGATGGCCGCGGCGATGGCGGGACGGGCTCGGCCGTTGGGGTGCGATGCATAACTACATACCCATGATACCGCAGCCGCGATGGCAGGATGTCGTTGACGTTCTGATCGTGGCCTACGTGATCTACCGGATCGCGCTTTTGATCCGCGGCACGCGCACGATGCAGATGGTGGTCGGGATGGTGATCGTGGGCGTCGCGTTCGTCGCGTCGCAGGTGCTCGGACTGTTCACGCTGAACTGGCTCTTGAACAACTTCCTTGGTTCGTTGTTTGTGATCCTGGTGGTTATCTTCCAGGCGGACATTCGGCGCGCGCTGACCCGTGTCGGTGCGCAATCCTTCCTGGGCCGCAATGCGGCT
>Ga0187862_10000541_pt1 | contig 43245 bp, 31 predicted proteins | sample June2016WEW_10_1_FD_133003 | JGI IMG/M metagenome (GOLD analysis project Ga0187862, IMG submission 133003) | Peatland microbial communities from SPRUCE experiment site at the Marcell Experimental Forest, Minnesota, USA - June2016WEW_10_150 | ecosystem: Environmental > Terrestrial > Soil >... | reverse complement strand
CCCCCATTGGGACACCAATGGGCTTGCACTCGGTGACCTTGTCCGTCTCCCGCCCTTTCAACGCCTAGAGGCCCTGGCACCCCCAAGGCTGGGTACAAGAACCGCCGGAAAGACGTTGGCCAGGCGAAACGATGATTAGTCTGGAAGAGGCTCTGGGAACTTCTCGGGTTCTCGACCAAAATCGGGACCTTGGAAGCTTTCGGTTGCTGGGAGGTCGGCTGAGTGCCCACATACATCAACACTCGCGTCCATACGGTTGGCGGATTGGCTGGTTGGGGCTTAAAAGTGGCGAAGGGTGGATGCCGCCTTTGGAGAGCTGGATAAGAGATGCTAAGCAACAGGCGTCTCGGGCAAATCGCAATCGGAATAGTAGTCTTCGCTGGAATACTAGTCGCCCTGACGGGATTCTCGCTAATTCCGCCCTATCCCTTCGGATACACTCTCTCAACGGCAGGCGCCCTCCTGTCCCTTAGATTCTCAGACAGGGCCCTCGACCTCATCTTCGGGCCTGAAGAATCGCCAGAGTCCAAGACGATAGACCCGTTCATGAAGGTAAGATATTACGATGAAATGCGTAAGCGGGTCGAGGAAATGGTTTCTACGGACGATGCCAAGAAAGACCTTGCCCATTTTCCAAACGCCCTTTCCTTCATCAGAGGGCTGTCTCTCATCGAAAGGAAAAATGCTGTGCGCAAGAAACTTGACGGGGCCATCCAACTTGATTTGGATTCCATCTATATCGACCATGACAACGGCCCGATGTTGAGAGCCAGGGGAAGGGTCGAGCAGATGATGAATGATGCGATAGACTGGATGACCCTTCCTGCAGATGCGAAAGATTGGTGGCGTGTGCCGAGCATAAAACCCGAGGATGAACCAAAGCTTCGGTTCGAGTCTCCCGCCAAGAGTGCGAGTCTTAGTGCTTTGAGAGGCGGGTATTCGTCCGTCATAATCCACCTCCTCGCTCTCGAACATTGGACGGACGAATGGAAAAGGCTGAACCCTCCCATCACGTCGAGGGAAGAGTATTCGAAGACTCACCCAATAATAGAACCACCGTTCAAGGTCTCTACGAAGTATTACCTGAAACAGTCGGATGAGCAAGAGAAAGGCTATGAGAACACGATAACTGTGGAAGCGATGACAAGGGAAACTCAATTAGCGATAGACAAGATGAAGGCGTCAATCATCCCCGCTTTCGAGGCCGAGTTTCCTAACCAACTCGGGGAGGTCTCCAACACAGCCCAGAGGCACATAGAGGGCGAGGTAGGGCCGATGAAGAGAACGACCTTCTATTATGGGATGGTCATGAGGAAACAGCGTCAGGAATTGGCCCTCCTGACTGTGGCAATCAAGAACTTAGGAGAACTGTTCCCCAGAGACGAGTCTGTGAAGACGCTTGCTTTGGCCCTCTCCCACGAGATAGACTTCTTACAGAAACGTTGGGCTGATTTGACAAACCCGAAGTTTAGAGGTTTAGGGGTTTGACAGAGAAATGAAGAGCGAACAGCGCGAGAAGTGGTTAAAGAAATTCGTCGAGGGATACATGTTCCGTGATATTCAGGTCTGTCTGGAAGGTTATGCCAACTTTGCCGCGGCTCTGGCTCTAAGTGTCTACACGGATGTTTTGGGTGGTCTGATAAATGGAAACCTTACGGCGAAGGGAGAGAGTGAGGCAAATTACTCTACTTTTCTTGGACGCATGGGATACGAACCCAAGAAGTGCGAGCAATACTATCGAGACATTCGTTGTGGACTTGCTCATCAGTATTTCATTAAGGGAGAAAGCACAGTGGCAAGGGTTGCTCTGGAGAAGACGAAGGGCATCCACGAACGCGATGGGATTACCTACTTCTTCGCGGATACATACTTCGAAGAGTTCAAGGAAGCCTACTTCATTTACAAATCTGAGCTTCGTTCTGACACTTCTCTACAAGCCATGTTTGACAAGGCCCTGTCGGACGAGATAATTCCGTATCAAGCAAGGAAATACTTCGACCCATCTACAACACCACTTTCCTACGAAGTTGGAGCGATTAGTCCCGTTTCTGGTAGCGTGGTTATCTTCATGCCGAAGATGGGGCCAATGCCAGCAACCGAAAGTTCCCAAGGAGAACAAACCCTTGCCTAACCGACAAGTTCCCAGAACCCTGGAAGACTTAGATAGAGAAAAGGTCTACGACAGGCGGAGACTAGTAGTTGGCTGACCCCCTGACTCTCGTGGCTGTGGCGCTCTCGGTGGTCACCCTCGCCGCGGTCCTCCTTCTCGCAATTACGATCAGACGGAGAGCAACCCCGAACGAAATGGATACCGGAGGCCTGGCGTCGACGATTGGGGAGGTCAAAGGATCGGTCTCTGACCTCCACACGGCGGTAAATCAGCTGCATTCCATGTTCGGCGAGATCAAACAGGCCACTAGCGAGACCTCTTCGGGGATGGTCGAAATGAGGAAATTCGCTGAACTCCTCAGCGGAAGCTCGCAGAAGAGAGGAGCTGCGGGAGAAATCATTGTACGCAGCTACTTGGAAAGGCTTCCGAAAGAGATGTGGGAAGAGCAATTCTACCTCCCTGGTTCCAGCGACCGGGTCGACTATGCCCTGCGGATGAACAACGGTGGCGTCCAGCTGTTCCTGCCGATCGACGCAAAATTCAGCCTACCCGACGGAATAGAAAGCTTCGAGGACGAGGCGAACAAGTTGGCGAGGAAGCGTGCCGAGGAGTTGGTCAAGTACATCGCCCCTGGTGTAACTACAGACTTCGCCGTTATGGTTGTGCCGACATCCGTCTTTTACGCCCTGACCTCGGAGACGGTCGGCGCAATTCAAGACATCAGAGTCGTCGCGTGCCCTCCTGAAGGGGTGATCATCTTATGCAGCCTTGCCATGCGCGCGCACCAGGCCATGGTTATCGCTCAAAGCGCGGAACGCTTGACAACCTACGTCAACGTGATAGACGGCAAACTCGAGCAAGTGGGTGACGACGTCGGGAAATTGGCAAAAAATCTGAAGGGCGCCTGGAGATACGCAACCAAAGCAGCAGAGGCCATAGAAGGCACCAGGAGCGAGCTGGACAACATAACGACGCATTTGGGCGAAGTAGCAGGTGCGAAATCGACATCCTCACAGCTTCAGACTCCGACACCCGTCCTTGTCGAGGAGACGGCCACGGATTCCGCTGATGAGACCTAGTGGATGAGGTTCTGCTTGGTCGAAGTCCCGTCGACAATATCAGAACGAGGAGCCGAGGTTCTGGGAGAACCGCAGCCCCCAAGTCACGAGATTCTATCGGCCCCCCAGGCGTCGGTACCTGTGAAGCTCAACGAAGAGAAGATTCGGGCATTAGAGGCTGGCGGCAACGTGCTGGTTATCGCCAATCCTGGTACCGGTAAGACTCTGCTCTTGGCCCACAAGTACGTTCAGTTGATTCAACAGGGGGCAAGACCCGAAGAAATTCTCTGCCTGACCTTCACGAACAAGGCAACCGACGAAATGAGAGGGGCGATAATCGAAGCGCTTCGAGAGAGCAGTCTTCGAGTCGATTTGTCCGGAATCAAAGTCAGTACCTTCCATTCCTACGCTCTAGACGCCATCGGGGCGCAGGAGACGATTTCCAACAACCTGCTCAGGTTCGCCATCTACAGCTACCTTGTCGAAAACCGCGTGTTCAACTACGGGGATGACTATCTCATCTCGACGATCGTCCCCAAGATCGAAGACTCAATCCGGTATCTGAAGAGTTTCGGCGTGATGCCCGACGCCATCAACCTGGCCGAGGTCCAGAAAGGGCTGACCGAATACAGGGACATATCCAAGCCTGAGATGGACAAGTACGCCGAGGCTTTCCTCAACATCTTCAGGCATTACGAGTCAGTGAAGGCTGGCAAGGGGATCGATTACGCCGACATGCTGCTTGAGTTCATGAAACTGAAGAACAAGCCACACTTCAGGTACGCCCTGGTCGACGAACTGCAGGATGCCAGTGCAATCGAAGCAGACATGGTCCTCCAATCCTGCGACACATTCTTCGTCGTGGGCGACAAGAAACAGGCTATCTTCGCGTTTCAAGGGGGATCCATAGTGAATTTCCACAAGTTCGAAAACTCCTCCAAACCGGTCCTGTCGGAGAACTTCCGGAGCACCAATGAAATCTTGGGCTACGCTAGAGCCTTCTTCCTCGGGAGGACGGCCGACCCCAACGCCGCAATCGAGATGCGCGACCTACGGAACGACGAGAAAGCGCCTGGCCCTATGCCCAGAGTCTACGGCGTTACAGCCGAGGCAATCGTCCCGACCGTTTGCGAGCTTGTTCAAGAACTGAGACGTCAAGACAAGAAAGTAGCCGTAATAACGCGGACTAACCGTCGGATAAGAGAAATCTCTCAAGAGCTGAACATGCGACGCATCGAGCATTCGTCCACCTACTTCCAGGCTTCGGATGACGCTCACACCTACGTCGTCCGGTTCCTTCTTGGAATCTTCAGCAACGAAGTGAACGACGTAAGGAACGCGATGTTCACTCCTTTCTTCCCTATTTCATTACGGGATGCCTTCTCGCTTGCCCAGCTCGAAGACGATGAATTTCGAGAGGACCTTCCCATCAAATGTCCTGAGTTCAAAAGGATGCGGGACGCTGTCAAGAAGTTGCCCGATGTGGACACACTCTTCCGAAGGCAAATCATCCCAGTAGCCATATCCTATGGAAGAGAGTATCTGCTCGCTGCCGTTAGCCTTCAGAAGGCCTTTGCGGAATCCATCAACGTCCTCGGGGAGATCGACCTGGATGGCGTCGTCGCGTACCTTACGTCGTGTGACCTCGCCGCCGACGAATTTCAAAGAAGGAAGGAAGTCATTCTTACCACCGTACACAAGGCGAAGGGAAGGCAGTTCGACGCTGTGGTCTACGTTCCGCAGGCCACAGGCCGTGAGAACTTCCAGGACGAGGTTGTGAAGAGGATACTCGAGACCCGCTCGGTGAACGTCAAGGAAGAGCTCGAAGAGGAGCCTCTCCGAATCGACTTCGTTGCCCTGACCAGGGCCAAGGATGAGCTCCACATAGTCGTGGAGGACGCGCTGGACTATCTGAACGAGTTCGCCGAACCTGCACGAATCGAGCTCGGCGGAATAGAGCGGACCGATACATCAGACAGGTGGAAGCGTGCGTTCAACCTCTTCGTCAACGGCGAGACAGAGAAAGCGAAAGAGCTGATCGAAGCCAGGAGCGCATGGCTGCGCGACTTCGTCAAGGATTGGTTCAACCAGCTGGATCACGTGTCGTTCTCATCGCTGCCTAACGGCGGTGGAGAACGGGGAGCGCAGGAGTACCTTGTCTCGAAGGTTCTGAATATCAAAGTACCCTCCACGAGCCTTGAGATTGGAAGTCAGGTCCACGAGATCGCCAGTGCGATCCTGCTTGGCAACGAGTATGCTGTTCCTGAAGGATTGAGCCCGTTCGTGAGCAACGTTCAACTTCTGATAGACCAGATCAAGAAGGACTACCCTGAGGCTATGACTGCGGAACAGGAGATCATTGTCCCACTCGAGAAGCTTGTGGGAGAAGGAGAAGGGATGCAATTCCAAGGAAGGATTGACGCCATCTTCAGAAACTCGGCTGGGGTGCACCTCCTCGTGGACTGGAAGACGGACATGAACGAGAAAAGGGCGTCCAGTCATCGGCAGCAGCTTCAGGCTTATCGTCATGCATATTCGATTTCATCGGGGGTCCCAATGGAAAATGTCAAGATTGCGATCGGATATGTTGGGCTGCGCGGTCGCGTGAACCTGAACCACACTCGAGCGTCGCTCGACCAAATGCAGCCCCGTGAAGATGCCTTTGGAACGTTCAAGGACAAGGTAAGGAGAATCTGGCAGTGGAAGCAGAATCCCGATTCGTTCCTGGAGGAGCTGGGCGAAAGTTCGCGGGATCTGATTTGTAAAGCGGTCCAAGAGGAATTCCAACTGGAGGTCTAAAGAAACCCCATCAGGCTATGATCGTTTCCAGATTTCAACTGCCCGGTCGGCCAAGATGCCAGCTCTTTTCTTGATGTCGCCTTCCTTCCACTCGTTCCACTTCGCAGCTAGTTCCTTAGTGAGTTCAACATTGGATTTGCTGTACCACTTTGCCTTCTTGTCCTTGAATAGGTCCTGTTGTATCGATGAGTTCGGCGGTCCTGCTATCAAAGTGAGGTTTCCCGCCGTGTGTACGTACTGGTTGAATACTAACTCCCAGTTGTCGCCGAGATATCTCTTCCATTCGTCCGTAATTGTTTCAGGTAACACGTGTTCGACTGTCAAATGATTGAACTGTATCGGTTCAGGGTGTTTGAACGACTGCTCCAAGGTTGCCAGAACGAACCAACATCGCCAGTCGGAGTCCTGGTAGATTGGGAAGGACTCGAAACTCTCTCTGAACTCTGCATCCAATGGCCAGTACTGGGTACTCCTTGATTCCTTTGCTTTCAGTTCCTTGACCAAGGCTGACGAGATATCTTTGTCCGGCAGACTGCAAAGGGAGGCGAAGAGCTTGTTGAGCGCATTCGTCGGCAGTTTCCCGAAATATCTACGAATGACATACGATTCAATTGTCCGGAGAATCGAAACGAACTCATCAAGTGAAACGATCCGCGATTCATACGCATGATACACTTTCATTGTGAAAGGATAATGTACAGTGAAATCAAACTCATTGAGCCGCCTGAGACCCTCTGCAATTCCAGGCTCATGCACAGTGCTAGGGAAGAGTAGTCGTTGATGGTACTTCGCATAACTGCCAATGGCTCGGAGCTCCTCTAGTGTGTGACCTTCGTCAGCATTCTTGACACGTTCCCGAATCTCGGCATAGACATTTTCCTTCTTCACTGTCGCGCTTTTGATCATCGTCAGGTAGTGTCGCAGAAACAACTCTAGGTTGCTGGTTCGCTCTCGTGTCGTTACTCCGAAACCTTGCTCCATCGGAAGCCATGTGTGGTTGTATGCGTGTTCAGCCTTGGTATCATCTCTTACTGACATCATGAAGAGGTTTCTCACAAGGTCTGACTGCGCGAGTTCCTTTCCCCTATAATTGAGCGTTTCAAATATCCTGTTCGGATTATCTTTTTCGTCGAGCCGCATTGTCACTAGCTTCAGTTTCCTTATTGTATCGAAAAGCTTTGATAAATCGTACTTTCCTTTGAAGGTCTCTAGTAATTCAGTGAAAAATCCATATGCAGGAATCAGCTGGCTCGCGTCAGAGGAGCTGGGGTCCTCTCCACTGATTATCTGGTCGAATGCCTCTCTGTCAGCTTTCGTCAACCGCAGCTTGGCTCTGTCTTCACTCTTGGTAGCGTCCTCGTTGAACAGGAAGTGCTCCTCGATTTGTTTGACTAGTTTATTGTCACCCCTATCTTTGGCTCTATTTCGTATAACTGCCAGTAGCAAGATAAGCGTAGTGAGCCTTTGCTGTCCATCAATTATTATTCGCCTCGTAATCTCACCAATCTTCTCCTCGACGGTCTTGAGAACGACAGGCCCTAGAAAATGCTCTGCAGGTTCACCTTTCGCCTGTTTCTCATACACCGCCCAAAGATCCTCCCAAAGGTCGGCCCATTCCTTAGCGTCCCATGCATACAGTCTCTGCCAAACTGGTATCACGAATTGGGTGCGGAAGGAAGATACTACATCACTAAATGGCACTTCGGCAACGTCTTTCACTTCTCTCGACTGGAGGATGTAAGCAATGGTATTTATTCCATAGAGGGTTGTTTGTAGCCGAATCGTCTTCAATTGAACCAGTACGCCGCGGAATTCATATGCACCTAGGAGATGAGGCAGGCTTGGGAGGTTGATTCGGTTTTTCTAAGTTCGGGGGGGCGATGGTTCAGAACCCCGCAGTCGCCCCGTTGAATTCGACTGTACTCTAGGCCTAGTTGCTGGTGAGAGATGACGGAAACTGTCGGGCAATGTCACCCCATTCGGCACGATACAATTCCCCGCAAGATTGAACAGCTTTAACTATTCATGACTCTTCTCTAGTGGAACATGCCACGAATCGAACTCTACGAAGGGTCGCAGAAGATTGCAGACATAGGCCTCCCCGAAAAGAAGTTCAGCACGGGGTCTATTGGTTACTGGGCCACTCATAAGGTGGAGATCAACAGGAAGAGGTACCAATGCCAGTTCCAGCTAGTGGAAATAGGCAGCAAGCAGAAGAAAGAGTGACCCGACGCCAGGAACCCAAGGCTCCGAAAGAGGGACCAACGGGCAGAGGACGCCGGAGGATATTCCCGGAGTACAGGCCTGAGTTCAGCGGACATACTCCCCGATCGATGTCAATAGACGGGAAGACCTTCCCTGTAAAGAACTGGAGAGAGGTTTTGGTGAGGACATGTGAGATAGCTAATGCAAGAGGACCCTCAGAGTTTCCCAAAATCCTAGGTCTAGAAGGCACCAAGAGCCCTTGGTTCTCTCGGAATCCTGGAGATCTTCGCGACCCGGTTAGGATAAGGGGCACAGACATCTTCGCCGAAACCAATCAGAACGCTAATTCCATCGTTCTTCGCAGCTTTCATGTTTTGAACTTCTTCGGTATTGACCCCAAGATTGACATTGAGCTTGAGAAGTGACGCGCCCAATCCTCAAGGCATGGAAGGTAAGTTCAGTTTATACGGAGAATCCTGATGAGAGTGGACGAGCGCACCGCTTGAATCATTGGTGGTCTTGAATGAGCATGGAAAGTCTCACAGCCGTTAAAACCATTCTCGGTTCAATAGAGGCTGACCCTGCAGGCATTGAAAGGTTCCTGTCGTTTCTGGGGTATCCTATTCTGCCACAGAAGGAGCAGCCTCTCGATCCAGATACTCTCTTCCAGCAAAAGGAATTGAGGGAAAGAATCGCCGGGGCACGCAAGCTTTTCTCCATGCAAGCAACATGGGAGCACCCATCCACAGGTCAAACCTTCAAGAGAGAAGCTGCGGTCGTCTTGATAGAGACAACAGACGATCAGGTTCTTAAGACCCGATTATCCTTTGAGATTTCGAGGTACGCAGTCAAGTTCGGACTTCCAGCGACTCAAGCATTATTCTTCCTAGTGGCTCCGAAGAGTCGTTCCTTTGTAGTCATCACGTACGAAGCGTCTGAGACGGCAGACAAGACACAAGTTCGTCGTCTTATTGTCGATCTTGACAACGTCGCTCGTACCGATGTCGATGCTCTTAGCGGTCTGTTCTTCTCGAAGATGACACAAGAAACGATAATTCAGCGATTCAGAGCTGCACTTCCATACCTGAAAGTCGGACGCGAGTTCTTCCAACAATACCATGACTTCTTCTCCAAGCTATCGACGCGAGTGTCCAAGGTTCTAGGGTCGGACCAGGAGGCCTACGGTTATGTCCAGAGGCTCATGGGGCGTATCACTTTCCTCTATTTCCTCCAGCGAAAGGGTTGGCTGGACGGGGATAGGTCGTATCTAAAACGAAGGACAGGCAAACTTGGCGGGCTAGAGTTGTTCGATTTCCTTCAGGAGCTCTTTGACAGGCTGAACACGGAGGATCACCCACCTGATAAGGGGAAGATTCCCTATCTCAATGGCAGCCTCTTCGAGGAAGAGCGATATCCAAGACCTCAGCTTAGACGGATTGGAGAAGCCTGCGCCCCGTTCCTAGGAGATCTCATGAAAACCCTTGACCAGTACAATTTCACGATATCTGAGAGCACTCCTTTGGACAAGGAGGTGGCGGTGGATCCAGAATTGCTTGGAAGTCTCTTCGAGTCCATGCTCCCCGAGACGGAACGAGGCGATAAGGGAACATTCTACACTCATCAGGAGGAAATGCTCTTCATGGCTGGTGAGGCTATGCGGGTATACCTTCAGCGTTTTCACAATCTGCTGAGCCAAGCGCAAATCTTCTATCTGGTCCATGGTTTAGAGCTCCCTACATCAGAAAAGATTGAACCCAAACTAGCCAGAGATGTGAAGGACCGACTGAGAGCGATCAAGGTGCTCGACCCTGCGGTGGGGTCGGGTGGCTTTCTCATGGCAATGCTCCAAAGGTTGCTTGAGACAAGATCGAGACTTAACGGCATAGTCGGTACCGTCGAAAGGGATTACGATTCTAAACTTGAGATGATCGAAAACAGTCTATTCGGCATTGATATAGAGGAAGAAGCAATCGAATTAGCTCGTCTAAGATTGTGGCTGACCCTCGTGGTAGACGAACCAGTCGAAAACGTGAGACCGCTGCCGAATCTAGATTACAACCTCCACAAAGGTGACAGCCTCAAGATTCCCGAGTTCGAGAAGCAGCGCCAAGCTAAGCTAACCGTCGACATGACAATCAGGGGCGCACTCTTGAATGAGATCACCTCGGTCAGAGAGGAATACTCGCGTTCCCACGGAAAGGAAAAGGAGACGAAACGAACCGAATTGGATGCCGCCCTTCGCAAACTCTTGGAGGTGGAGACGGGCGTAAGACCACCAAGGATAATCCCGTTCTCGTATAGGTTCTTCTTCGCTGACTTGATGGCAGGAGGAGGATTCGACATTGTCTTGATGAACCCCCCCTACATTCAGCAGGAAGACATCGGAAAGCTGCCATCACAAGACCCGAAAACATACAAGTCTGACATAGCTCTGGACGCAGAGCTGCTAACGGAGAAGAAGTTCTCTCCCAACAAACAATCAGATATTTCGGTGTACTTCCACATCAGAAGCCTGTCATTGTTGAGGGATGGCGGCGCGGCGGTCGTCATTGCGACGAACAAGTGGCTTGATGCCCGATACGGTGTCCCCCTACAGGAATATCTCCTCAAGAATGCAACCTTGGAATGCGTGTACGATTCGGCTCGCAAATCTTTCTCAGCCGAAGTCAACACGGTGATCACAATAGTGAGGAGAACGAGCGAGAGGTCACTGGACAACATCGTTCGATTCGTGAATTTCCAGTCACCTTTTGGGGATGTTTCCGCGGACCTGCTACGAGAAGTAGCTGACGAAATGAACGAGGGAGTACACTTCCGAAAGATGTACCGAATAACGGCCAGGTCGCAACAGCATCTATGCGAGGATGGACTCTCTGAGGAGAACGAGGAAGTCGCGCCCTCAGAAGCAGGTAACGAAAAGCTTGTCATTGTTGAGGGGCCAAACTCCGGTGGCATAGGTGGGCAGAAGGAGTATGTCGGAACTAAATGGGGCAACCTCCATCTTCGGGCTCCCTCTGTATACTACCAATTGCTAGTACGAGCAGGAACCAAGTTGGTGCCTTTGGGAAAGTCGGAGAGGATTCTACGCGGGTTCACAAGCGGGAATATTGATTTCTTCATTCTATCCAGAATCAAGTCGGAGTCAACTAAGCTCGTTCGATGTCGGAATGGATTCGGGCATAAGTTTGTTGTCGAAAACGAGTTTTGTCCTCCAATCCTAAGGGACCCCGAAGACGTCTCGACCTACTTCTTGAAATCCAGCGAAGTCTCCAACCGCGTCTTCTTGTGCAGGTTGCCTCGAAGCAGACTTCGCGGGACTCATGCTCTAGATTACATAAAGTGGGGGGAAACTTCGGATGAGGCGAAGGTCAAGGTATTACGAGGGAAGGACAAGGGCAAGAAAGTTCGCATCCCAGACCTGGCCACAGTCAGTGGCAGATTAGAGTGGTATCAATTGCCCAACACGCTCCCCACGAGGTTACTTCTCCCCAAGATCGTGAAGAATCGGCATGTGATTCCCCTGTGCGAGCACGAAGTTTATGCAACTGACAACTATAACATGCTTTATGCAAACAATCCTCTTGATCTTTGGTTATACCTTAACTCGAGTGTTTTTCGGCTTTTCATGGAGCTTAACGGGAGGTCGGAGGGAGCCGGAGCGTTGCAAGTGATGGCCTACGAATATCGCCAATGTCCGGCCTTAATCCCGCTACCAGCGCTCTCTGGGAGTTTCAAGAAGCTCCAAGTATTCAAGTCGAGAGTTGCCCATCGCTTCGTCAACATCTCGGAAAGTGGACCGTTGGAGTTCGACCAGGAAGACCGAAGGGAGCTCGATCAATTGGTTCTGGAATCAATGGGTTTCACAGACAAGAAAGAGCGCGGTGAAGTCCTTGAGCAGATCTATTCCTGGCTCCGAGCCAGAGTTCAAGAACGATTGTTGAAGGCGAAGTCCGGCCCTGAGAGCGTAGTCAATAACCTCGGCGGAAGGGGTGGGCAGGCAGACTTGAGGGAGTTCGAGTGACCGATTTCCGTTACGTAGTGGACAACAACGGCGGGAACACGGTTGCTGAAGTGTTGAAACAATCAATCAAGAAGCAATCCTATTGCTCGATAGCTTCTGCCTATTTCACTGTCTCAGGATTCGACCTCATCGCCAACGAGCTTGAGAAGACAAGGAAATTGCGGATGCTTCTCGGCAAAGAGCCCGGCTCTGACCCGTTGAACATGATGATAGCCGACGTCTGGAGGAGTATAGACGTTCGAGATTCAATCAAGCAGGCGGAGAGGGCAGTGGGATTCTTCTCGAGACCGGAGGTTGATGTGCACCTTCATCAGGGTTCGTTCTTCCACGGCAAGGCGTACATTGTCAATCATCCTGAGCCGGTGTTCCTGAATCCTCTGCTTGGATATGGCGCTGCCCAAACGGAATCTCAACCGGCTCCCAAGGAGCGAAGTGGGATAGGGAGGGTGCGGCCTGCCGAAATCAATTATTCAGGGGAACCTGTCATCAAAGGGAACGGCTCTGCTGCTTTGGTCGGGTCTTCAAATTTCACCTATGGCGGTCTCGTACACAATTCGGAGTTGAACCTTCTGGATTCAAGCGGCGAAAGCGTCGTCGAATTGCTCACCTGGTTCGAGGAGATGTGGCAGGACTCAGCCGACGTCAAGGCAGACTTCATCAAGGCACTACAAGGGTACTACAAGCCATTCGCGCCGTTCTGGATCTACGCGAAGGCTCTCTGGGAGCTGTACAAGGAGGAGCTCGAGCCTCCGGAGAAGGGAAAGCCAGGATCAACCATCGAACTAGCCGACTTCCAGACTGCGGGCTATCGAGCGGCGAAGAGGATCCTTGGTCTGTGGAATAGTGTGCTAATCGCGGATGCGCCGGGGCTCGGCAAGACCTACATCGCCGGGAAGCTCTTGGAGGACTACGCTTATCACCTGAGGGAGAATGCCCTCATTATCTGTCCCGCTGAGGTCCACGATATCTGGGACCGCTTCGCGAGGTCGCATAATATTCCAGTCAGTAACATTCTGCACACCGAAGTCTTGGGGAGAGGAGTCAAGAGTGGGGCGCCCAGAGAGGATCCCTCTGACTACAGGGATTTCTCCTTCATTCTCGTGGACGAGTCGCACCACTTCAGGACTCCCGGGGCTGGTCGCTATCTTTGGCTTCAGCAGGTCCTGGGGCTTCCAAAGCCTATGGTCAAACTTGAAGGTGAACTCAAGCAAGTGGAGCGTAAGGTCGTCTTTGTCACAGCCACACCAGTAAACAACAGCGTCTGGGATCTATATTGGCAGCTGGTGCTGCTCTTCGGGTCCAAACTGTCTGAAATCGCGGCCCGACAGGGAATCGCAGATGTCGCGGAGTACTTCAAGGACGCGGAGGAGGGTGTCGGAAACGTCTATGACCTGATTGAGGCAGTTGCAGTCCGAAGGTCACGAACCTTCATCCGCGAGTATTATCCTAATGCGACATTGCAGGGAGTGAAGGTCACCTTCCCTCGTCGTGAGCTTAGACCTGTCGAATACGATGTGGACAAGAGGCTCCAGTCGCTTCACACAGATGCTGCGGTCGCTATTGAGAGCAGCCACTTGGTACCTTACAGGCTTGAGAACTACAGGACGGGCATTCGGGATGACACGAAGGTACTGCGAGGAGAGCTACTCGCGGCCCTGTTCAAGGTTCTGCTCCTCAAGCGATTGGAGAGCAGTTTGTTCGCTCTCCGACGTACCATAGAGAGAATTGTTGACCTGTACGATGCTAGCTTGAAGTTATTGGACAAGGGACAAGTCTGGCCCCCTAACACACTCAGGCCCTATCTCGAAGAGCTCGAGCAGGCCGGAGAAGACGATGGCGGATCTGACAGTCTTCCATCTGACGTGATAACAGACCTTTCGGACTTGGACGTTCGTGCGATGAGAAGCGACATGAAGCAAGACCTAGAGGGGTTACGGGGGGTCCTGGCCCTCCTCCCCGTTGATGAATCCGAATTGGTCAAACTTGACCAGAAGTTTCACAAAGTTGAAGCTCTCGCCTTCAGCTCCAAGAAGGTCCTGATCTTCACATCCTTCGTCGACACCGCAGAGTTCCTCTTCAGGCATCTCAAGCGCAAGGGGATCTCGGTAGGGCTAGTAACTGGAGAAGGCGCAAAGTTCTGGAACGGAGCAGAGGACGTGCCCATCGGAAGGGAGAAAGTGATCAAGCTCTTCTCTCCCGTTAGCAATTCATACACGCCCGCGCCAGAGGAGAAGGAGATTCAGGTCCTAATAGCAACTGATGTGCTGTCGGAGGCAATCAATTTGCAAGATGCAGACGCAGTAATGAATTACGATTTCCCTTGGAATCCGATGAAGCTGGTGCAGCGGGCAGGCAGGATTGACCGTATCGGGTCCCTGCATGATAGGATTGGAATATACGACGTATTCCCAAATGCTGGTCTGGATACACTGTTGGGATTGATGCAGCGATTATTGGACAAGATCTCGCAGGCTCATCGTTCTGTCGGGCTAGAATGGAGCCTGGTAGGGGAAGCTCCTGTCCCGGTCGACTTCGCCGTGACATTGGAAAGGGTGAGAAAAGGTGATCAGAAAGTCCTCACTGACATCGAGAAGAAGATGGAAGGGCTCGTTGGTCTCGACCCGCAGGAGCAGCTGATAGCAATCCTACAGACCCTTTCGAAGGAGGAGATTGAACGGATACCCGACGGTGCAGGGAGCCTTACGACTGTTCCAGGAGGAATCAAAGGCAGGTATTCGGGATTCTTCGTGGCCTACCGGAAAAGGAGGCCCGACGGAAGCGTCGACAGGATTTGGCGTTTCTACCCAGAGGAGAAACTGCAACCTCTGGGCAATAAGACGGAAATCGTCGAGCAAATCCGGTTCCTAAGGAGCCATCCCGCCTTGGACAGATTCGGGGAGGAATCGCTAAAGAGGCTGAGGGAGGCACGCGTATCTCTCGAAACAGATCTTGCCGCATTGGATGCGAAGCAGCGCACGATGCGAATGGAAGGACCGATCAGAAAGGCATTCGAGTTCGTGATGAAGATTGGCAGAGCAGACCTAGACCGGTTCCTGCAAATGTCCTGGCAGAAGCCCATAGTTCAGAGGAAACTCAGAACAATGAGGTTCGATGACGAGGAGGAGGCAACGAGGGCCTTGGAGGAATTGGCTTCAGCCTTTGGGGAGAAAGAGGAGGAAGTCAAGCAAGCCAACCCTCCGGGACAAGTCCCTAGAACGGATGTGGAGGAAGAAGTCGATAGGGAAGCAGCCCCCTTGCCTGAAGGCCGAGACCCTTCTTTGGAATTGATCTGTTGGATGCACATCACGACGGGGTAACACTAGATCATGTTGGCACTTCTCTAATGACTCGAGAGTCGTTGCGGTCGGCTTGGTGAAGTAGTCCGCTATGAATGGCTACATGTAGAATCTGTAGTGGCTCTCAGGAGGCGTCTCTTCCTCCAGCTCAGAAAGAATCTTTCCCACCTTCCTGGAGAATTCCAATGTGATCGGCAGAACCGTAGCAAAGGCAGTTGTGTTCCAGTTAAGTTTCGTCAGCCCCATGATTTCCTTGCACACTTCCTTGAGTTCTGAATCTCCCTGGTGCGTAATCAGCAACGGTTCCGGCACTCGGCTACCTGGATAGGTTCTGACCCTTGGAATGTAACCCGATGTGTAAAGGACACATTTCTGGTCTGTAAGATAGACCATCGTCCCTCGGAGGGCGGGATAGTTGCCTGTTCTCAGGAATCGAATGTCGTTGTCTCGGTGAATCGTGACGTAGTCTCTTGCCCTGCTTCCAATCGCCTCGTCAAACCCGGTCTTCTCCTCTTCAGAGAAAAACGAAGTCTTGTGGACGACGACTCTGGCAGTGTCGTGTCCGGCCTTGTCTTGGTACTTCTTCAGAGCATCTGTCATTAGTTCTAGAGCTTGAGAGCTGGATAGGTGGGACTCCCATTTGGCTCTGTCCTTGACCACGTCTCTTCCTCGTAGTACTATGCCTTCCCCATTGTGTGTGAAGACCTGCGCCATCGAAGTCTCGATATCTCTGTCAGGATTCCTCAGATTGCGATAGAAGGAGACGCCAACAAAACAGGTATCTTGACGCAACTTGGCCAGCCTCCATGGCTTCCCGTTTGCCTTGTAGTAGACAGCGGTTCCAAAGTTCCAGGCAACAGTGGCCGGTTCTTGGACACCACGTCCACGCTGATTGCCCCACTCGGAAAATCCGCGCATCGTGGAGCTTAGCAGGAGCTGTACTGGGATGTGAAACTTCATCGTCTTGCCCTTGAGTGCGTTGTGGAAATCTAGGTCTCTCTGAGGAGTTTCACGAGCCAACTCAGCCTCAGCGGGGAACCATTCCTCAAGGAGGCTCTGGTTTTCTTTCGCCATTTGTGCTGCAAGCTCCTCAAGATCGCTGAATTGGAGTGTCTTTGCCCCGCGCGTCCACCTCGAAATCCCGCACCTCTCTTCGATTAATGGAGGTAGGGCGCAGACGATGACGTGCGGTTTGTCGTCCTCGTCAGAGATTCTCTGCACTGCGGCGGTGTAGAGGTTGACAGCCGCGGCTATCCGTTCGTTCACCTGGTCAATGTCGGCAGCATGCTTGACGTCCACCTCGTTTAGTGTAGCGTTCCAGTTGTCTGACAAGGCGAATTCGCACTTGATGTGTGTGTTCAGATTGAACCCAGGAAAGTCTGGGTACAGCCACCTGTTTGTGATTTCACTTTGACTGCGTATCGGGTCTTTGAGAGATTCTATGAACCGCTTAGTCAGAGTCGTGGTGACCCCGTCGCTCACGATCCCAACCTTAACCTGCGGTGGGGAGGGACCTGATTCATCTGGGTAGAAATACGGGCCGAGATACTTTAGTCCTACGCGGGGGTCCTTCTCCTCTTTCTTGTTTCCGAATACGAGGTCGGGTTCCTCGATGTAGTCTGCTATTAGGGAAGTCATGTTCCCGCTCCCTGATGGGAGAACTCTGGTATTCCCTCCGACACTGGTCTATCGGCCAGGACCCCCACGCCTAGTGTAGAGCTGACAGGTTGAGAGGAGATGAGTACACGTCCATGCGCAAGCCCTAACTTCTCCTTTCCTTCTGAGAACTGCTGAGCCCAGAAGAGAACCTCATTCAGAAAGGTTTGGTTGTATCTCTTGTTCAATAAACTTGTGAGCACCGCCCCTTCCTTCTCACCTGCAGAAGGCGTCTTCCCATCATCCGTCAGAATGAGAGTTGGGGAGAGTCCCAGGTACACCCGATTCTCAAAATGATCAAAGCCAGCGTTGACCGCATAGTGGATGAAGACGGTCTTGCTGAGTACGGGAAGGTAGGCCTTCCTCGCGACAGTGAGGTCTGACGACTCTCTAAACCTAGGCCTCCACGATACCTTTAGGAATTCTCCATCGCATGGGAAATAATAGCGATCTGTACCTTCCATTTTCATTAGTCCCAACCTTCTTGCCAAGAATCGAAGCTCCTTGTTCAGTAGTTCAATCAGGATTTTGCTCTTGTCTTCGTCGGCAAGCCACGAGCCAACCTCATGTTTTCTGATGGAATCGGTTGTCATCCGGTTCCACAGAGGGTTTCTGATGTCTGATAGGTCCTCGAAGGTGGCTTCTTCACTCTCCCACCTCTTGGTGACATAGCCGTCGGGTAATCTGTCTGATGACCCGGGTCCGAAAAGACCTTGTCTATGAACACCTGTGAATACAGCGTTATCAGCAATCGAGACCTCAAACATGTTGGAGAATATCGTTTCCTTGATTCTGTCAGGCCGCCCACTCAGGACACTGAGTTCGAATTGAGTGTCTAGGACACGCTGTTGAACGAAATCAATCTCGGCGTCGGAAGCCCGCATGCTCTGGGTACCTCGTCTAAACAGAATCCAACCCGCTAGGAACGGGGTATGGTTTCGTCGCTGCGCATCGGTGTATGCGCCCCCCTTGGCCGCTTTGATTAGCTCCGTACTGGGTGGGAAGAAGATTACGGCAAACCTGCGTTCTCCGTTCCCGAGATCTCGTCTGAATTCCGCGTATTCAATCGAAACCGGATGGATCAGGTATGCGTCGTACTTAGTTTGAAGGTCCGCCTGGTCGATGTGGAAGTCGTCTGGGAGGCCAACGGGGATATATTGCCGGTTCGATTTCTTGTCTTCGTCGAGGGTTGACTTTGATTTGTCTCGAAATCCAATCAGCACCCACCCTCCTCCATAATTGAGGAAGGCGAGGAAATCCTTCGCCAGTTCGGAGAATGGATGATCCTTTGCAATACTAATGGTCTCTTTGAAGTCTAGGTAGGGCTCTTCCTTGTCGTGGGCAATGAGGAAGTCTATGACGTGATCATCGAGAGGCTTGCTCTCCGCTTCTAGAAGGCGTTCGGATGCGGCTTCAATCATTTAGGGGTTTCATGAAGTTATGGGCCTAAAAGCTCTTCACCCATGAGGCGGGATTGGACCGCTCTTGGCGGGAAACTATAAACCGCCAACGACCGGTGAAGATCAAGTGGTTGTATCTAGTGAAATTGGGATGAGGCGACGAGAACGGGCCGGAATCCTGTCTGCGCCCCTTATCACGCTGGGCATCATTTTGGTTAACGAACTTGTCTTCCTCCTGTTTCTGCAAGACACGTCGTTCCCCTTACGACTTCTGAACAACTGGACAAACTTCCCGCTGGGGTTGGTAACCGCGATCTTCACTCCTGATTCACAGGTCTTCCTCTGCTACACTGGGAGCTTCCAGGCATCCGTCTGCTATGCTAGCTATCTCGCTTGGCTGGTCATGTCTGCTGGCAGCCTTGGTGCCTACCTCGTCCTCTTCTTTGTGGTGAACCTCGGCCAGAGCACCCGGGAGCTTGCGGTCCGGTCGACCTTCTACGCTGTGATGATCATTGCCATTTCTGCGGTCTCGAACTATCTCGGACTGCTAAGGGAGCCTGGCTCGATCGGGCCCTCAACGGCCATCTTCGCGGGTTTGGGGATAGTTCTAGGGTTTGCAGCCTCCAATTCAATCGTATGGCTTCGGACAAGTCGGGCCTTGCACCGCGCGCGCGATGTCTGGGCGATCGGGCTGGGAATCGCCCTAGTGATAGGACTATTGGGCTTCGCCTTGAGGGACCCGGCCGACTTCTTCAACATCAGTTCCACCCAGAAGGTGGACGCGACTGCGCATGTGTTTTGCTTCGTTGTCGGGACATTGACGTCTGTTCCGGTCGGTCTACGGTTCCTGCTTTCTCACGAGAGCCGGCCGACAGCGTAAAGCTCCCCATTCAGGCTCGGTTTGGATTACTCCACATTTGAGACAATACTTCGACGAAACCAATTGAAAACTATATTACACGAGGCTTCCTAATTCGTCATGATGCCTGAAGTGCTGCGCCCTGAACTAATCAAGAAGATTGAGACTGATCGTTCCTGTAGACTGATCACATACATACAAAGCGATCGTGGTGTAAAGGTCGGGCCTGGTACAACAGGGCTGTTCCAGATGGCGGGGGACCTCCCTAGAAGGTTCATTGACCACTTGGGCAAGATTGGTCATGTAGATAAGATCGGACTGTTCCTTTACAGCCGGGGTGGCGACGTTGCGGTTCCATGGGTTCTTGATAATACGATTAGGAAGTACTGTGATCAATTCGAGGTGATTGTTCCCTACAGGGCTCATAGCGCAGCAACGATGGTGACGTTGGGAGCCGACACAATTGTGATGGGCAAACACGCCGAGCTCGGACCGATTGATCCCACTATGAGCATACTTGAGGTGAACCAAGAGGACCCTACAAAGACGAAGGCGACGACCATTGCCGTTGAAGACATTACGTCGTTCATCAAGCTTGCCAAGGAAGGCATGGGTCTTTCAGACCAAGCGGAGCTTGGGAAAGCTTTCCAACAGCTGGCAGAGAAGGTGGGGCCCGTTGCCTTGGGCACTATAAGCAGGCAACAATCATACATCAGGAGGGTGGCTGGGAAGCTACTCGAATTGCGAAAAGAGAGCCCTGAATCTGCCGCGACTGGGTCTGTAGTAGAGAGCCTGATAACCCAGGCTTTCTTCCACCAACACGCTATCTCGAGAGAGGAAGCCAAGAAGGATTTTGGATTGGGCAATATCATAACGCCTGACAGTGCCCTAGAAGACACGATGTGGGACCTCTACCTTTCCTACGAAAGTGAGATGGGACTTGGAAGCTTCATCAAAGTGGAAGACTTGTTCCAGCCGAATGACCCAGACGAGAAGAGGGTAGCGGGAATAAAGGGCATTCTAATTGAGTCGGGAGAGTTACAATCGCAATATGGGGGAGACCTGGTTGTAAATCGCATCAGGCGCCCCTTGCCTACAGTCAACCTCAATCTCAATTTGGGACTGCCCCCCTCAACTCCGGGAGGAGCGCCGCAACTTGACCAAAATGCAATACAACAACTTCAGGTAGTCATTCAGCAGGTTGTCCAAGAAGAACTCCGTAGGCAGGCGCCCATCACGGGTTACTCGGTGCGGTTAGACCGGGATAAGTGGGAGACTAGGCCGGCAGGTCAACAGCAGTAAGATAGAGGTCCTGAGAAGCAGTAGGCGGCTCGTTGTAGAAATCTGTAGTTCTAGGCTCAACGCTAGTGGCACCCTCTCGGAAGCTTAGGGTCCAAGCTAGCCGTCCTTGTGGAGCAACTCTGATACTGACAGTTACCCGTGAATCGGTGGGCATAGCGCAAGTAATGACCTGCTTCGATTCCTTTTAAGCCTACTGTCAAGGATATTCCTGCTCAGCCGCTACGCAGCTTGACAAGAGGTCATCCAACTATCCTCTGCCGACCAACGTAGGCTTGGTGATTCCGCCAACTAATTTGTTGAGTTTCTCGTGATTCGCCGCATTTTGTTGTACAAAAACGTCAGCAGTCGCCAGAAATGTACGTCCAAGGCTCGTAGGAAGATATTCCAATGCCACATGTACTTCGAGCGAGGGCTAAGCCTCTCCCAACTAGCGGGTACACTTTCCACGAACTTCAGCGCCTGAGCTCGCCCGCGAGTTGCAGAGGACCCCCTCTTTCTCTGCTCCGCCAATCGCATGTCCAGCTCAGATCTGAAGGATTTCCATCCTCTAGTCAGGTACCAGAGGGTCTGAAGCCAATAGCGAATCGTGTGCGATAGCGGGGGGGATTTGACGCGCTCAAAACGTCCAGCATTCGTCAGAAGAACGCCATCCTCTTTCATGAATTGAACGCAGCTCTGAAGTATCCTATGCCTAATCCCAACAGGTACCCAGATTGCGGCGTAGCTGCAGATGACCACATCCGCTGGCGCGAAGCCTCTCGGATCCAAATCCACGATGTCAGCCAAGACGAATTCGTCCAAGTTTCTCTTCGCCTTCTTTTCCACCCTCTTGTTGAGGTCAACACCTAGGACGTGTGACGTAATCCCCTGCTTGCTGAGATTCTTCTTCAGCGTCTTCGCAGCAACGCCATTGGAGCACCCGACGTCCATGATTGTGAGAATGTGTTTTTGGGTCGAGCGGGCGTAATCTACTACGTGGTAGGCAATGCCATTCTTCACATACCGATTTGGCCTGGTGTAGCGAACTGTCCAATTCGTGCCCACCAGCTTAGCTACTCCACCAGGTGAAGAATAACGCGTGCTCTGCTCGGATATCATTCTTCCAAGTCCACCGAGTGTCCTCAACTTGAAACGATGAGAACTACTGATGTTTGGGCCACAACGATGCCGTTCGAAAGCGCCTGAATAATGATTGTGTAGTGACCTTGAGGCGCGTTGTTCGAAGTTATCTTGAAGTCAAGGCCCTTCGAATTTCCCTGCTCGCCAATCAAACCGGCGGACGAGGAGCTAGGCACTATTGTCAAGCCCCGATGGTCGCCAGTGAACGTCTCGGTCACGGTTATGTCGCTATATTGTGCCCTCGAACTTAGGCTCTGGACCGTCACATAGGAATCCGTTGAATCGTTTGGCCCAATCGTCGATTTTGGCTGCAGCGCGAGTAGGGGCCACAGCCATCCGACATTTGTGAACTTTACGATGGGTGCGAGGATGACATTGAATGTTCCCAAATTGACTTGGTGGCTGCCCGTAGCATCGGAATAGCTGGCTGACGCATTGACTGAATACTGGCCATCATCCATATCGTGTGAAGTGACGCTGAACTGGAAAGTGGAGTTGGTAGAAACATCCTGTGGGGAACTCGATGTACTCTGAAAAGCCGGAGACGAGAGAGTAAGGACTACGTTACTCGCTGCGGACCCGCTGTCAGAGACAAACACCGAGATAAAGGCGGATCTGTTTGAGTAGATAGCAGGCTCATTGGGTTCGTTAATTGACAGTACAGCTCTACTGGACTGTGGGGTTACAGTCAAGATTCCTCCTGAGGTACGGGGGTATGAGAGGTACACTACGATTCCTGCAGCCACTGCGATGATAACAATGACCACCACCGCCATGATTGTCGTTGTTGACCCCACACCGGAACCTCTCATCACACTGGGTCGGCTAATCGAAGTCATCTGATTCGCTCCGTCGCGACAGTTGCGGGAAAGACAATGTGAAATTCACAAGGGGAAGATAACCCCTCACTGCACCCACCTGTTGCCTGATTCAATCCTCACACCCTTCCGTATGCAGGATGTTGTAGGGCGGGCAGTAATCCCTGATCAGCTTCTTCTCTAGATTACTCGCCGCGCTGTCAGTTCTAGTTTGATACGCAGTGAACCGTCTCGCGTCGCCGATGTCGCCGCGATCAAAGTGGTCGAGCAACCTACGCTGAAGGTCGTTGGATTTTCCGACGTACTGAGGCCTGTTGAATCTGTCCAGGATGACATAGACGCCTTTGACATCCGGCACTGAAAGTATGTTCTGGATGCCGAACCGCTTCCGGTTGAACCTCCTGACCGGCACCTAGCTAGACACCTCTGGCGACATTAAGGGGTTAGTCATCCTTCAGGCTTCCTAGTATCCATACGATGTCCTCGACTCCGAGTAGACGTCAAGAGCTTCGAGCCCTAGGGCGATAATGAAAACTACACCCATGAAAATCGCGAACACTGGGTAGACATAGACCATCACGAGTGCAGTCAACGCTGCCGATCCGATTATTGAGGGAACCAGCATTTTGGTTATGGCCCCGATTACGATTGCGAAGAACGCGAAGAAAAACACCCCAGCGATTCCAGCCAGATTCTGCCACTCACCGAAACTAAAGTATTGAAGGGTTAGTGCTCCTAGCGCTAGGGAAACAGCAACCAAAAGAAGTACGACTAACGCTTCACCCTTCGCCAACCTGTATTATCGGGCTGTAGCTGTCACTATCAGCTTAAAAGCTTTAGGGTGTTGCCCTACTGTGGCGGTAGCGATATGCGAGTGTATCCCGTCCAGATAGTTCGAGCGCCCCGAACTTTTTCTTCGAGTAACTATAATAATGAACATGAGGAGAGTGTGACGGGCTTGTCGGTCGAGCAGTTCGATCTTGCTTATGCGAGCCTTCCTGACCGACTGTTGAAACTACCAGCATCCATTTTCAATCCTAATCGGATTCGCATAATGCTCGTGTTGTACCATATCGGGGGAGCTGATTTCACCCAACTGAAGCAGTACCTAGACCTGACAGACGGAGCTCTTGCCACCCATTTGAGGTCCTTACTCAAAGAAGAGTTGATTGTGACTCAACCAGAACGTATAGGGGGGAGAAATCGGACCGCATACCTGATAACCCAGAAAGGCACCCAGTCGATCGAAACGCTGCTAAACGACTTCGTAGAAATTCGCAAAGCGATTCCCGCGTGACAACCTATTCAGACGTGATGGCGTTCCTCACGAATCTCGGGCTGGGAGACGGTCTAGACTCATTCCCAGATCGCATTCGCATCCAGAAAGTTGTCTACCTCCTGAAGCAGTTCGGTGCTGACCTGAATTTCGGATATACCTGGTACATTCGTGGTCCTTACAGCCCTTCGTTGACACGCACTCTCTTCAACCCCACTGAAGGAGATATCAGTACCGAGCGCGAACTCTCCTCCGAGGAGCTGAAGATTGTCAATGAGGTACGCAACTTTCTCGGGGGTGACTTCTACTCCTTCGAAGGCATGGAGTTGATTGCATCTTTGGTTTACCTCATCAAGCACGGGCCTTCCAAAGGGCTTTCAAGCAGGGCAAAGATTTCGCGCTTTCTGAATGAGCAGAAACCGCAGTACTCATCGATTCAGATTGACCAGGCATGGGACAAGATCGCGAAATCCAAGAAATGGAATGCCTTCTTGGCAAGGCTCGAGTAACCCGACAAACTGGGCGCACACATTCCTAGATACACCTGCCAAGCGAGGTGGGGGACCCACCCTCGCTCATCCATATGCATGAGATTCCCAAACGAGAACCACTCCGAACTAAGTACCGCAAACGGGGGTTAGTGTGCCATTCCGGGCGACTGGACCCTGAAAATCCCGCTTCCGCTATTGCAGTATAGACGAATTTCACTAAAACAAAGGTAGCGAGGGGAAGTCTTTCAGCGCTTAAGTTACTTCATGCAGAAGGTAGCAGGGGGAGTCCAAGAGTCCTTGGAGAATGCGATTGAGGGCGGTGCCGGCCTCTTCAGTGAGATACAGACAGCGATACAGAAAAAGGGACGATTCGCTATGCTTGCCGGAGCTGGAATCTCTGTCTCGGCGAGAGTTCCCGGGGCTGGCAAGGTCGTCGAGGAACTCAAGTCCCATTTCCCAGACAGGCTGGACCCGAACAAAGAATACGGTTACGCCGAGGCTTTCGAATTAGCTCTCCCAGGAACAGAGAATCGGGGGAAGAGGAGGCAGTTCATAGAGCAACTTTTCGCAGGAAAGAAGCCGACCGATGAACATCACCTCATACTCAGGTTGCTTGGGAACCGCTCACTTTCCGTGGTGCTAACGACGAACTTTGACCACCTCCTTGAAGCAGCTTCCTATAGCTCGAACATGACACCGTTGTCCGTGTACGCTCATGACGTAGACCCTGAGCCGCTTGAGTTCGCAATTGCAAATCCGCGTTTGGTGAAGCTTCATGGAGATTTCCTCTACGATGATCTCGCAAACCTAGACGTCGAAATGAAAGCAAGACTCACCGATAACATGCGTTACCGCATTGTCAACCACCTAAGAAACAAAGGCCTAATCGTTGTGGGGTATGCAGGGAAAGACAACTCCGTCATGGGGATCTTGCAAGAGGCGGCAAGGAACCCTCAGGTGCTGGATGGAGGCGTCTTTTGGGCCATCCACCGCGAAAGCGAACGGGATAACCCTCTGCTGGTGTCACTCAGCGACGCAATGGCGAGGTCGGGTAAGCCATTCAGGCTTATCGGACCAACCGATGCAACGCCCTTGCTCAAACAGCTATGCATTGGAGCAGGAACATCGGGGGAGGCTCCTGTTCACTTCGGCTTTTCTAGGGATGGCCCGGAAGGGACATTCGGCTCTTTGCCACATCTCGTGCGAGCGCCAATTCAATTCCCTCCGCCCTCGCGATGGGAAGAGAAGCATGAGAGGGACAAGAATGCAGTCGGACGTCTAGCTGAACAAATGAGTTCGAAGCGGGTGATATTGATTAATGGGCCTCCATCATCCGGGAAATCATCATTAGTGAGCGAGCTTGTTTCGACCATAGGGCATGAACGTGCCCTTTACTTCGACGTCCAATACTCTAGCAATCCTCCACAGGATGATCTCTCTGAGCAACTCACGCGCTACTCGGAGACGCTAGGCGTCCCTGCTTCAGAATGCAACTCCTACGGAGATATCCTGACAAGACTCTTCGGCAAGAACGTGGTAGTACTGATTGATGGACTTGGTACTCGAATTGGGCTTCGGAGTTTCCTCCCAACCATCGCTGAATTGGTGTACTCTTGTTCCATCGCCGGCCGGGGAAATGTCGTCCTAGTCATACCGGACTTCTTAGAATCATACCATGAATTCGAGAGGAACCCCAGGGGTTACGGTAAATCCGGCACTCTCAGGGAAGCACTCCTCCTGACTATCCTGCATGCTGGGTTGAAAGCAAGTCAATCGAATACAAAGGAGAACCAGTCTGGTAGAATTGACTGGGATTCGCCCATCTTTAATCCTTGGAATAGCGCTGTGAAAACATTCAGTGGCACTCATTATTACATGGAGGAGCACCTTGTCCTCGGCGACAACTCACCAGGGACTCCAACTGGGCAGTTACCCGACCGGTTCCGGGAGAAAGGATTCAAGGAATACGAGGCCTTTCGAATGACCTCGGTATGGCCGCAAGATTATTCCATGACTGCCGCCGATGTCGGGGCCTTCGAACTTACAACCACTAGTGACAACGCCGCGGCAGCTCTTCCTCCGGGCATGGAAATCGATGAGGTGGGTTCCGTCTTGGCACTGTCGAACCTGCGGTTCGGGGAGACTTTGCCGACGCTTGAAAGCATGGATGTAGGAGTAACCAGGTCACTTGTAGACGATCTAGCAAAGTTAGGGTTGGTGGAAGTCAGGTCAAATAGGTACCTCTACAGATCCTTCGATGCCAAGTACCGCTCTTCATCCGCAGCTCAATTTGATCCGGAGATCTACTCCCATAACCATTCCACCGCCTCGTCAGCTTTGCTGGACGGACGCGCAAAACTCGACGATAGGGATGTTCTCCTCCGCCTTGCGAAGGGCTATCATGGGCTTGCGCGTCGATCAGACGGAGAGAGAACTAGGCATTTCGAGTCAGAAGCAATCTTCTTCTACGACTTGGCGGGAAAGTACTTTGATTGTCTAAGAGATTTGATTGGGCTGTGGTCGAGAACAGGAAGAGGGACCGGATTCCAAGGTCATTTCCTGTCATATGCCCTGCTCGCGATTGATGGGTCCAACAAGGTGAAACTCTCCTCCCTTACACCCGTGGAACTTGTCCTGTTCAACTTGGGAGCCGTCTCAAATCTAGCTCGTGCATCCGACCCATCGCAGCTAGACATGGACACAGTTCATTACGGTCGATTGCTTCTGAGGGCAACACAACTAGAATTCGAGAATAGGTACCCGGAGGAAGCAGAAGCATTGACTTTGATATGTGCCGCCAGCGGAGCGATGCTGCTCTATGAGGCGCCTCAATACAGCACGCATCTCTATGGCAGAAACATCTCGCTTACTCCGGGAGAACCTCTGAGGTATGATGAGCCCCTCAAACCGCTGGAGATGTTTACGAACGCCTTGCGTAGAATCAAGGGAGGAAAATTCCTGGAGGTTGTCGCGATGGCATCGATGAGCGTTGCACAGCTCAGTTCAAAGCCCGAGGATCGGATCGAGTGGGCGAAGAAGGCCGCCAACAAATACCTCAAACTGCACGACGAGACTGGGTGGGCCGACGCTCAAACGAGTTTGGCCCAAGGTATGATCATGTCGTCGGACTTCGAGGGTGCAATAGGAGTTCAGAAGTCAGCACTCGAAATCTATTCGCAGCAATCGGGGTTCAGTTCTGGGAAATCGGAAGCTTACCGGAATATCTTCCTTTGCAACCTGTATCTCGGAAATCTCGACCTGGCCGAGGGTTACTTCTACGAAAGCAACCTGGATGCACTGTATTCGAATCAGCCGATAGTCTTGGCCAACCTACTCTCTCTTCTCACATATAGCATCGCAATCCGACAAGCCAAGGAGAAGCTGGGTTCTGTCAGACTTGAGCCCAACTTGCCATCGCCTAGTACCGTCTATCGAGCGTCAATGAGGGAGATTCCACGCATATCGATTGATCACCCTGGTCAAATTTACTATTTGATAACCGAGACTCTTCAGGCTCGATTTTACGATTGTTTAGCAAGAAGGGACAGGGAGGGCTGCGTGGAAGTAATGCAAGACTTGAACAGTTTTGGTCGCCGACAAATTCTGATTCCAATCGACGCAGAGGAAGGCAACAGAATGTTTTCTGAAGCCTTTTCCAAAGTCTTCTCCAAACAGGATGACGAAAAGATTGCGAAGTATGACGAAGCCATCCACGCCAACCCCTCTGATCCCAACCTACACTACGACAAGGGGAACGTGCTTCACGACTTGGGGCGCGACGAAGAAGCCCTCGTAGAGTTCGATAGCGCTATCTCTCTGAATCCCCAGAGTCCGCGATACCATAACGTGAAGGCAACGTCTCTATCGGCGCTAGGTCGCGACGATGAGGCCATTGCGGAGTACGACAAAGCCATTCAACTCGATCCTAAAGAGTCGATTTACCACGGTAACAAGGGCCTCCACCTGTCCAAACAGCGAAAATTCGAAGAAGCCATAGAAGAATACGACCGAGCGATAGTACTTGACAACAAAATCCCAAACTGGCCTCATAGCAAAGGCATTGCTCTCGAGGAGCTTGAACGTGATGAAGAGGCGATCACGGCATTAGATGGAGCTTTGAAGCTCAATCCCGTGGATGCCTACGCGCATTTCTACAAAGGCAATGCTCTCGTGCATATCAAGCGTTACGCCGAAGCGGTAACCGAGTATGACGAGGCCATAAGGCTGAAATCTGATGACAATGCCTTCCATAACAACCGAGCTTACGCGCTTCAGGAGCTAGCCAAGAAGAATCGGGGAGAAGAAAGGCGAGCGCGCTCCACCCGATCAGACAAGAGGAAGAACAACCGCGCCAGGTCGAACTAAGCCGCCCCTAGTCTGGCCGGGATTCGAACTCATCTTTTGGTTCTTGACCCCTTCCGGTTCTAAACCTTGGCCTTGCGACCTCTACCTAGCGTGAGGAGGCCTGGCTCAGCATAGGCCAGGGCGGCGAAGCGTTCCTCAGACCGTTTTAAGCTCCTGTTCTCTCTTCCCTTGTGCAGTCCGAATCTTCGACGCATGGGACAGTCAGCCTCTCGGCGATGAAACGTCTAGCCCTTCAGGAGCTCCCCGTGGGTCCACTCCGCGATGATATCCTCTCCCAGCCTGATCAGCTTACGCCCGAGGAGTTCCTCGCCAGCGCACGGATGTGGCTCCGCCTGGCTAGGGTCCGCTAGCCGGCTCCAGGACCGCCCTCCCGTCCCCAAGGTTCCCCTTCCACGTCCACCCCTTCGCCATCCACCCCTCCACTTCAGACGCAGGGACGACCTTCTGCCTCAGCCCCTGATTGAAGGTGACCTCTATGAGCCTCTGGCGCAGGAGCCCAATCACCTCCTCGTCCGTCTTCTCGTCCACGTGCAGCTTCTCAACTTCTTCCGGCGTAAGCACGGTCAGCAGGAGTTGCTTCCTGATCTTGGTTACCATGTCCTCCTCCCGCGCCCCCGTCCCGGTGCAGAGATACCTGTTCGCCGCCTTCAAATAGGCGCCCCTCATCTTCTCTATTGTCTCCTCGTCCAGCCCCTTGTGGAGGGTGTAGACGAACTCGATGTTCCCAGCGTGCCCCATCCAGAACGTCCTCCAGTCCCTGATCAGGAGCCCGTCGGCCTCTCCCAGCATCATCCTGGTGTCGAAGTACCTTCTCAGGATGTACGGCCTCCAGGGGAACCCGGCGTCCCGGATGGCGTGCCTGAGGACCTCCCTCAGCTTCCCCGTGGTGACGTGCTCCCCGTAGTATTTCTTGTAGTGACTGTAAGGTGCCTTGTCCGTCTTGTGGTTGTACTCGCTGACGCTCACCACGGCCGTGTCCGGGGTCAGCTCCTCCCCCCTGGCCCTGTCCTCCAGGTACTGGCGGATGTACTCGCACGTCTGTGCGGGGGCGAAGCTGATGAACGGCTTCCGGATCTTCGAGATCTTCTTCCTGACTATTACCAGGGCCGGGACCTTGGCGAATGCCACCTTCCCGTTCTTCACCTCCAGCTCCGGGAGGTCCCCTATTTTGAGCCCGTCCAGACCGTCCGCCGACCCGATGGTCGCAGGCCTGAGCCCACTGAAGGCCATGAGCGACCCGGCCACCCTCACCCTGGGGCCGCAGTGGTCAAGGAAGGTCTGCACCTGGGCCAGGGTGGGTATCACCTCTTCGGCGTACCGTGGCTCGCTGTCCGGGACGTTCACCTTCTCGTCCAGCCTCAGCCCGTTGAACCTGGCCCAGGATTTTACCGCCTTCACGTGGGAGTTGATCGTTACCCCCGAGATCCCCCTCTCCTCCATGGCAGAGATCATGCCGGTGAGGAAGGTCATCAGCTCGGTCCTGTTCATGGTGGCGATCTTCGCCGGGGTGATGGGGATGAGTTCGTCGCAGATTCTCCCCATTCGGAGGAGGTAGCTCTTCCCGGTGTTCAAGGAACCCCTCAGGACGTTCTGGTACCAGGCCTTGAAGGCGGGGTCCTCCTCGAGGAGGTGGGCGTACTTGGACTCTCTCCTCCGCCTCAGGGGGCCGCGGTCCTTCCGGTCACCTGCGGATTTTTCTTCTTGAGCCTGCACGCTTTCGAGGCCGCTGCGCGCATTTAACGGCCGGAACCGACCTCCCTCGAGGGCAGAACCCGTCGGGCCCGCACTCGTTTGGGTTCAATTCCCTGGTCCCCCTTCGCATTTGGCCCTGTCTGCTCTTTCATACTATTTCATGCTGCCGTCATTCGATACAAACACCAATGAAACCAATGCCACAATGCCATGCTTCCCTTCACCCCTGCCTGGGAAGCATACCACCAATTCGAGTCCCAAAGACTCACAAAGGGCATCCGCAAGTGAAATGGGGGGGGGAGTTCGGACTCCGGGGCGTCCGAAACCCAGCATCAGCAGATGCATTGGGTTCCATTGTAACCAGCATGACGCTGGTCTCCGTTAGAAACACCACAGTCTCCAGTCATAGTTCTCCAAGCTCCTAACCAGGCCGAGGATACGGGCCCGGAGGGTTCCGACACAATTTTGTGTCGGACCCCATTTGTGTTCGCAGCTTTCTTGGCCAATATCATTGGACAACTATCCAGCTGAGTATTAATGCGCCACTCTCGGGTTCTCCAAGGTTCCTAGATGATGCGCCCTTGGCAACTACGCCAAGGGTTCAGGCCGGAGGAGTTTGACTTTAGGTTCGAATCCTAGCCGGGCTATCTAAAATGAGCTCTGTTAGCTAATCAGAGCAATAGTAGTAGCATATAGCTGATTTACGACCTGATTCCACCTGCATAGGGTTATGGTTCTGGCCAGACCCCCTTGGACCAAGTGCATGTTCAGCCACCCCACAACGGCTTTATCATACAACTCTATTCGCGCGCGAATGAGTAACTACGACCATCGGATGAAGGGGTCGAAGCCAGTCGCCTACTTCGCTGAGTCGTGGTACAACAAGAAGGGCGCCATGGAAAGGGTGCGCTACATCGTGGCACCAATCATGAAGTATCACAGAACCGCAAGGAGCATCTTGGAGGTTGGCTGCGGAATGGGTGACGTCTTGGTCAACCTCCCCAAGAGGTATTCTGTCAGCGGGCTGGACTACCAGGAGGACTTCATCAAGGTTGCCCAGAAGAGGATGCCCAAGAGCAAGTTCTACGTCCACAGCATGCACAACTTCAGGATTGACGAGAAGTTCGATGTCATCTTTTCTGCCTTCGACGCTGTCAACTTCCTAGAGGACTTCTCACAGTGGAAATCGACGTTCAAGGCAGTGAGCGAGCATCTCTACGACAACGGATTGTTCATCTTCGACGTGTATACGCCGAAGATGCTGACAGTCACACGCCGTTGGTTGGAGAAACACAGGAGGACCTCCCTATCTGGCAGAGAGTTCAGTATGGGCTATTACTTCGACAGAGGCCTGGTGAAGGGAAACGTGCTCACGTGGGATTCAAGAGTCTTCGAGAAGCTCCCGAGCGGGCTGTACCAGCTCAACAGGTACAGGTTCATTGAAAGAATCTACCCCGTCGCGAGGATGAAATCCGCGCTCTCGGAGCGCTTCGACATTCTCGAAGCGAATCTCAGGGAAGAAGGCAGGGTGATCCTGTTCGTCTGCAAAAAGAGGTAGTCTGCCGCGCGCACACGCGCGCTAGACAACTCATTCAGAGCCTATGGCGAGCGGGGGGAGCTGTCACAAGATGCCAAGGGGTAGATGAGTAGATTAGTTGAATGGAATCAAATCGGCCCGAGTTTGAACCCAATTACGTGCAGCCCTGAAACCCGTTGAACTCGCTTCTCACACGATTACTGGTTCTGTCTTATCGTCAGTTGGAAGAGGTTGCGACGACCTGACCTTCAGGAAGACAATTGAGACCAGGGCCACCACAGCAACCCCCACCGCGATGTAAGGTAGCTCGCTAGCCGTTGAAATTACAATCTGCGGGTTCATTATGCCCCCGAGAATCACAGAAGAGACGATGATTCCGACTGAAACATAGAACAGAGCCTTGTACTCTCTTTCCGGTTTGAAACTTTTCCTCAGTTTCTTCCTGTCAATCTCACCTACGACGAAGTTCATGGAAACGCCCGCCGCGCCCAGGATAAACGGAACATCGAAAGCAAGCCTGAGCGGATGATAAGTCAGGTCGATGAATTGCTGCACGCCAAGAACTGAAAAGAGCAATAGAAGGAGGAGGAGAGCGACGGACCCAAGGAACACTCCTTGGTCAAACAGCCTCCCGGAGAGGGTTGGTCCGTATGTTCTCCGCCACGGAAGTGTCTGCTCCCCCGGTTTGATGTCTTTGGTGGTTTTTTCCGTCAGCACCGGCAGCTCGTTCTGAAGCAGGTAGATCTTTTCCTTCTGGTCAAGCTCCATTCTCTTACCGTCGTAATTGTACACCGCTTTCTTGACGAGCCTCGTGAACGGATACAACCATTCGACACCTCTGTCTCTGGCCGTCGTGAGCGCGTCGAGAAACGTGTGGAGAAAGGCTCCCAGACCGAGGAACGGGTTTACAAGGTAGACCACGCCCAGAAATAGGAGATTATGGCACAACGCGCGATGAGGCTGCCTGTTCTTGAAGGACTCCTTGCTCATGAAACCGTATTCTCTATCTAGGTCAGGAATCGCGGAGCCGAGCCCCATCAGTAGTATGATCTCTGGCTTGTGGAAGAAGACGGTCCCGACAAGCATCCCAAGCAAGACGTGCGTTGGGAAATTCATGCCCGTTCGCCGTCTGTCAGTCTCTCGGCGACGTCTTATCTGTTTGTCTTGTACCCGCGGGCCTACCAGCCCGTTCCCTACGCCTGCTAGACTGCACCCTCACACGCAGCGATTCATCCCGCCGATTTCTGCGACCTGCTCCTCAGGGTTCATCTCCTCTGCCTGACCTGATTCACGTATTCGTTCCACCCGGATTTCGGTCTTCCCTCCTTCGTAAGCAACCCGAAATGGTTCTCTTGAGGGGGAAAGGATTTCCAGTAGCTGTCGGAGAATCTGAACCAGCCGGGGCCGGTTATCGCATCGCAGGTAAACGCCATTTCGCATGCGGAACGAATATATTGGCACTGCTTCACCTCGTTATACCCGAAGAGGCGGGGACCAGTCGGATAACCCGTCTCGATTACAATAATAGGAAGTCCGGTCTCCTTCTTCACCTGCGAACCGACCGTGCTCAGTTCGGACGCGTCAATCGTACCGGTACGAAGATAATTCGGATAAAAATCCATGCCGAGAACATCGGAATGCTTTGCATAAAGCTTCCAATCTGCATGCTTATCGTCGCGCGCTATTAGAGCTGGTTTGGGCACAGGAGACGATGGTCCCACGGTGACCCCACGGAAGCGGGTGCTGCGCGCGCACAAGTTAGACTCAGGTTACCAGTGACAAGGCTCTGGGTCTTGGTTCCAACCCCATCCTAGGTGCGGACCCTAGCCGGGCTATTTAACCCTCAGAACGATTTAGCGCACTGTCTTCGACCTAGGTTCGATTCGTAGCCGGGCTATCTGAAATAAGCTCAAAACGGACTCTATTCTGCCGTAATCGCCCAATCTGAGTTATTCTGAGGCACCGTTTTCTGCCTGATTCGAATCCCAGCGCGCGCTGGGTACATTAGCGGGCCCGCCATCTCCAGCCCGAGCGACCACTCTTGACGAGAGATACACCTAGTGGTTTCTGAGCGTCTTCTCGAACTCGTACGCTGAAAGCCCGAGCGCTATCAAGACTACAATCTCGCCGAAGATGTACTCCTCCTCGAGATTCGTCCTGAGCACGAGGAGCATGACGAGGAAGGCTGCGGCGAAAAACGCCACGTAGAAGGCCTGGAAGGGCACTATTGTTCGCCTCATTCTAATCATGCTATCCCACATCGCTCTGTCGACCAGGTATCCTTCCGCCGCTTCTCTTACCAGGCCGCTCTGCAACAGCTTCTTCAGGTGGTACTCGGCGACCGAAGGCGAACTGAGGCCCAGACCTCTCTGAACATCACGGATGCTCGCAGGCTGTCCAAGCTTGAAAAGATAGCGATACACCTTGAGCGTCGTTCCCTTGAGGACATCGGAGCCGGGCCGGTCGTCACGCGTCAATTGAGTCAGGATGCGGCTCTCGTGATATATAGCATGAGGGTGTCCTAAATCTAGCACAGCAGGAATCAGCGCGACCTAGAACATAGAACTATATTCGCACCAATGGAATAGGAAGCTAGGGGATGTTCGGAGATGGCTGAATTCAGGAAGGAGATCACGATCGGGAGCACGCTGGCAATAGTCCTGATAATGGTGCTCGCGTCAGTCCTGGTGTACGCACCACTGGGCCTCGGTTCGAAGACCAGTTCCGGCTCTTCGGGGTCCAAGGGTACGACCGCAACCTCAATCACGTGTGCTTCCAACTCGTTTGTGGAGGGGAGCACCAATTGCGTGGCGAGGGTCTCTGGCGATCCCCCCGCCGGCACGGTCTCATGGGAGCAGGTCTCTGGGCCGGGCAAGGCGACCTTTACGCCGAGCACCTGCCAGTTGGTGGCTGGTGCCTGCGCGGTGTCGGTCGCCGAGAGCCAGCCCGGGAGTGTCACCATAGCCGCGACCTACAGTGGAGACCAACGCAACACCTACAGCACAGCGCAGGTGTCGATTCCGACCGGCTTCCCCACGATGGGCGTGGCCGTGAATCCTAAGACGAACGTCGTCTTTGGAGCCGACCAAAGCAAGGACAGACTCATAGGCATCAACGAGACATCGGGCAGCATAGTCGGCAACGTCTCAGTCGGGGATTATCCGTACTGGGTCGCTGTCAATCCGGTCACAAACGTGGTGTACGTGACGAACATCTATTCCGCGTCGCTTTCTGTTGTGAACGGGACGACCTTTGCCCCCATAGCAACGGTGCAGTTCGGGAGCCTCTCCAACAGCGAAGTCGCCGTCGACCCGACGACGAACATGGTCTATGTGACAAATCCGGCACCGGCCACCGTGGCTGTCATCAGCGGATACAACAATACAATCGTCTCTCGAATCACGCTTGGTGGCTCAGATGACCTTGCCGGCATTGCAGTGAACCCCACGGAGAACATCGTATATGTGGCGGGTTGCCTCGCTGCGGGTCCGGGGTTCGTCTCGGCAATCGCCGGTTCCAACGACAGCGTTGAAGCGACAATCCCGATTCAGGGGGGCTGCCCAGGCGGAATCGCGGTCAATCCCCTGACTGGAAGAGTGTACGTCTCCTACGGGTCCTCGCTCTTGGTCATCGACGGCGCCAGCGACCACATCATCGCATCGATCATGGCCCCTTTCTCCATCGGAGTCGCCGTCGACTCCTTGACGAACCTTGTCTACGTGGTGGACTATGGCTCGACCTCCGTTGCGATCATAAATGGCTCCACCGACAGGACTGTTGCGACTGTGCCGACCGGAGGGTCGCCTTTCGTTGCCGCGGTGAATCCCGTGACAGACCTGGTGTACGTCAGCAACTTCAACTTCTACGCCATCCAAATCATTGACGGAAGGACCAACGCTCTGGTCGGCGAACCAATGGTCAGGATTTTTGGCGTGTGTGTCAGTGCCACGAAGGGGTGTAGCGGATCGGCGTTCTCGCTTACGGTGGCCAACAATGGTACCGTTACCATCAACCCGACCACCATAGCAATCACCGTCTCGGAGAACAGGGACGGAAGCTACATCTATGCGACCCTATCGCTGAGCACCACCTCCTCGATTGCGCCCAACGGTCCTGCTCAACTCATCGTGTTGCCTTCCTGGAGCACGGTCGGAAACAAGACCGGAAGTTTTTCGCCGGGCGATACGGTCGACGTACTTGTCTGCCTGCCCATCGGCCCCTGTACGTCTGACCAAGCCGTTGTCAGCGCCTAGACTCGAGAGCCGACCACGGGTATGGCTTCCCGCAGATTCATCGGCGCGCGCGCCGAGACACGAACCCGTGCACATACCCATTTCCAGCACCATTTTTGAAGCGTCTCCCGTCGGGCCCGCAAAGAAGCAACCTAACTCAGGCTCGTCTTGTCAGAAAGAGTGCTCAGGACGAGACGATTGCGACATTCGAAGCCCTAGAGAGTCGGATTCAAGTCCGTTCGACAGTAGACTGTTAGTCGCTTCAACAGCGTTCGAGATGTGAACTAGACGCTCTCTTGAGTGATAGGATCCTCTGTTGGGGGTTGAACTCTTCACATGGTCAACTGGCATTGATGCGGATACTCTCTCGCTGTTCCAGGCCGTACCGTTTCACTTTTTCCAAGTCTATTCCACGTCTCTTGCAGATGTTCTCGATGAGCCCAAGTAGGCGCCAGCTGCCGAGACTGAGAGCTGTCGCCAACATCGCGCGCTTCAAGGGATTTCCACTGCTGTCCTTCAGTGCGTTCCTCGCGGCCGTTTTCGTCAATTGGAGATAGCATGCGTAGTAGACCGCTAGTTGAGAAGCGTCCAGCGTCTCGTGACTGACTCCACTGCCCTTGATGGTTCCCAGAGGTATGTTCTGCATAGGCGTGATCGTGAACTCGGCAGGTCGACCGCGCACCTCCAACGCGTCCATTCTGTTGACCAGCCTGACAGTCTCCCAGTTGTCCTCCGGCGTCTCGTCCATCTGACCTACCTGTATCGTGAACGCTGGCCGCCAGTAAGCCAAGTTGAAATTCACTAACCCCTTGAGAACTATCTCCTGCCATTCTCCGTCCGGTCCGATCCTTAACGGGAGGGTCTTGTTCGGCATGTGGATTGTTGCCAGCCTTTCACTCCCAGTCTCGATGCCCGCTTGGACTCCCACCCAGTGGCCAGGGCCCGCCCCGACGATACCGCTGATGGCCCGAGGAAGCTCCGGATATGCCGCGGGGATGGAAATCCGCCCGTGAGTGGGGTTGGCTGATACGAGACCGTCCACAGACATTATCGCCCTGAAGAGCTCCTCGATTGCATCTTGGTTTGGGACGAAGTGTGCTTCGTGCTTGTAGGCGAAGATCTCGTCGCTGTGCACCCAAGCGTTCGTGTTGCCGGCCGCCACGTTGACCGCCACCTCGCTCTTCACCATCTCGGTCGTATAGTACCGGATCGGTCTGAGCGTCACTTCGCAGAAATCACAGCCTATTCCGCAACCCCTCATCACTTCGACAAACCCCTTCACCGTGGGCCCCTTGATCAACGGTATCTCATCCAGGTTCGGGAACTGCTTCTGCCCCGGCCTGCGCGACACGAATTTCGAGTGCGAGACCCAGTTCCGCCTGAAGTCGTTCCCGAAGCTCGAGAACCCTTGGAAGTACTCGCTCCCGTAAACCGCTCCTGTCGCGAAGTCCTCGAACAGCTCGTTGGCGATGTCGTCTGCCTCACCCTGGAAAGCGAGGTCGATTCCGAGTGCTTCCATTTGCTCAGGGAGGGCCATCAGCTCCCATACGCCGGGACCGCCGACGACGAGTTTGGCTTTCTTGCTGGCCCTGGCCCTGTTGAGCCTCGCGATCAAGGACTCGAACTCCAGCCTGACCCACGACTTCGACTTGTTCGAGAACAGGGCGGAGTAGCTCATCGTCAGGGGCCCTAGGCCTAGCGGGTCCATTGTGTAGACTCCTATCACTTCGGTATCGTCTCGGACCACCTCCTCGAGGTGATCCTCGTGGGCCACGACGATTTCTTCTGGTTTGTGCTGGGTCAGAAGTGCAGATTCGAGCTTCCTAAGAGCGTAGGGGGCAACGGAAGCCCGGCCTCCGATTGCCGGGGGCGATTTCCCTTTCAAGAACTCCCAAACGATCCACGGGACCTTGTTAGAGGGAGCGCAGGGCAGGAAATCAAGCAAGGGGAAGTTGCTATACTGTCGATTCAGTGTCGTGTCTGAGACTAGCACAACTCTTGCCGTGGTGAGTCACCTCCTACTGAGCTGATGAGACGCCCCGCCGATGATAAAAATCTTGGCCAGTCCATGGAGGCATTTCAGAATCACGATAACAGCATGCCATCGACAAGTTGAAGGCCCTCCTCTCCCCGAACTTCGATTCCAACATTGAGAATCGTCTCATTCGCTTAAAAGCGGAACCCGGGGGCGGCCACTCAGAAGAGATAATGTCTCTCAAGACAGAGCGAGCTGTCGAGTTCCCGTTCCCAAAGTCGAAACCTGAGGCGAGGAAGGGGAACTTCTCAGAAGTGCAGCTTCCGTACACGATGGAGGAGGCGATGGCAGAGGCAGACAGATGCGTGACCTGTGGCAACCCCGCCTGCATAGACATCTGCCCAGTTCAGACCGACATCAGAGGCATGTGCGAGGCAGTGGCGAGGGGCGACTTCGTAACAGCCTACCACCGGGTCCGAGAGACCAACGCCCTTCCTGGAACTACCGCCAGGTGCTGTCCTCAGCTTGACAGCCTGTGCGAAGCTGCATGCGTAGTTGGGTCCCAGGGGCAGCCCGTTGCCTCAGGCATGATCCAGAGGTTCGTTGCCGACTGGGAGCGGATGCAGTCAAGACAGCCCAACCCCATGGTGACAAAGGAGACTGGGAAGCGTGTAGCTGTCGTCGGTGGTGGTCCAGCAGGCTTGGCCGCGGCTGAGCTGCTGAAGAGGTACGGTCACTCCGTCACAATCTACGAAGAGCTGCCATTTCTCGGTGGGACGGCCTGGTATGGAATACCTGACTACCACTTGCCCAAGGATGTTCTGCAATATGAAGTAGAACGAATCCTTGAGATGGGCATTGAAGCGAAGAAAGGCGTCAAGATAGGCAGGGAGGTCAGCCTTGCCGACCTTAGATCAGAGTGTGATGCCGTGATGCTGGCCACGGGAGCCAAGGACGTCTCTAAGTTCGACACCCCTGGTTCCGACCTTAAGGGCGTCCATGATGGCTACAAGTTCTTGGAGGACGTCTTCGGTAATGGAGTGGAGGCGTATACGACGGACCCGAAGTACAACCTCGGTAGGGAGGTCTTGGTCATCGGAGGAGGCGACAGCGCCCTGGACTGCGCGAGGACAGCCTTGAGGCTGACTAAAGAGAACGTGACGATTATCTACAGAAGGACCGAGGTTGAAATGCCAGTCGACCCCATCCTTGTCGAGGAAGGGAAGGAGGAGGGCCTGCAGTTGAAGTTCCTTATGGCTCCGAAGTCTTACAACGGCTCAGGTGGTAGACTCTCGAGCGTGACCATGACGGTCATGAAACTCGGGGCAGTAGACGCCAGCGGCAGGAGGAGTCCGGAGCCTACGGGGCAGGAAGTCGAGCTGAAGTGTGACTCCGTGATCGTGGCTGTCGGGAGAGGCCCCAACTCTTTCATCCAGAAGCAAGCGGGACTGAAGGTCGGCCCAAAGAGCGCCATAGCAATTGACGGCAGCTATCGTACATCAATGCCAGGTGTCTTTGCCGCCGGCGATGTCGTCACGGGAGAGAGTTTAGTGGTGAAGGCGATGGCGAAAGGGAGGGAGGCAGCCCAGAGAATCCATGAGTACTTGATGAACCTCGAGCCGAAGCACGTATCCCTCTATGACTACTACTATACCAGGAGGACTTCAGGAGGTTACTACAAGAAGATGCTCGACGGGAACGAAGAGACTCTTCCTCCGGCGTGAGACTGGAAGTAGATTTCAAATCATCTGTCTGGGTCTTGATGACTGCTTCCGTGGGCCATTCTTGTGAAGGACAACAACGCCCATCTTTCAGCTGGAGATTGGCTCCGTGTCTCTCTGCCCCAAGAGGGGCAGATTAATCTGTGCCAAGAAGTGCAAAAGGTACCTCGGCAAGTGTGGTTCCATCCACGAGCAACTCACGGAGTCTCTCGACCACCCGTAGGACACCTTCATGAGATCTGGGGAGTATCACAGTTTCCTCGCAGATTAAATAACTGTCGAAGAACGGGGTTCTCAGACGCCCTGGTAGTATAGAGGTCAGTATGCGACCCTGTCACGGTCGTGACCCGGGTTCGAAATCCCGAGACGAAAATCCCGGCCAGGGCGCCTCCTCCTCAACCGAGCGCCCGGGCGACTGCACTGCAGACTTGTTCAAGTTCAAGTTGCGTGAATGATATGTACCGATTCCCAGAATGGTATGTATCGACTCTTGTCGGAGACATGAAGCCAGCATTCACACCGATGGACCTTGACTTCTCAACTGGTATATACTCTGAATCCGAATCTTGGGTGACCTCTGGTCGTGGTTGTGCGGCTTCGAGGTTCGGAGCCAAGTAACTTGTTGAAATCTGGAGAGGGCAGGTTCGTCGCCGTCCCGCTAGCGCTGCTGTTCTTGTTCGCATTCGCCCCGGTCGCTCACGCAACCCCTCCACCAAACCAGTTGGCCTTGACGATTTCAGGAAGCGTAGGGAACTCGGGTCAGCAAAATTACACGCAATCGGGAGGACAAGTTGTTTACGCCTCCATCCTGGGTCAGGTCGTCGACCCCTCGACTGCGGTCTTCAACGAAAGCCTCTTCGCCTCAGTGGACGACCTCGCCACTAGTGGGACGGCCAACTTCTCCCTTTCGGGAGAATTCTTGGGCAACGAGACCAGCTTTATCCTTGGGGGCACAATCGAAATAGCTGACGCGATACCCGCCGAGGCATTTCCCCTGGGTTGCTGGGACGGCATCACCCTTCCCTTGTCCCCGGCTTGCACGAGCCAACTGCCGGGTTTCTTCGTCGGGATAGGAACATTGGAAGGCACCGTTTCCTCGTCGCTGCAGCTCCCGCTTGGGATGGAGATCGAATCGGCGTATCTCAACCCCGGACCGCTTCTCGGACCACTAGTCTTGGCTTCGACCAACGATAGCGTAGTCATAGTGTTCTCGTATGCCGCTGCCACAATAGACTGGCAGGACATCCAGACAAGCGGATCTCTAGCTGGCACTCTGGGCACAACACCTGTGAACGGCTTGTTCAACATGACGACGAACGCGCATGAGGACCTGTTCGCGGGAACCGAGACTGAGAGCGGGACCATGGCATTCTATGACATGACTCCCAGCTACCTGGACGCAAGTGGGTCGTTCTCCGGCTCATCCACGATTCCCTCATCCAACACGATCGACTGTTCTTTGATTACTGGGATAGCCGGTACATGCACGGAGACGGGTCTAGCCTCGTCGGGCAACTTCACTCTTGACCCCAGCGACGCCTTGATCCAGGGGGCCTACGACATAAACTGGTCTGTGCCCGCAGTCTCCTTCTCCGGCACATCCACAGCATTAGTCTCCCAAGGAGGTGTAACGGGCGTGCCTGAATTCAGCACTGGCGCTCTGACACCTGTTGCGACGGGGATGGCACTGCTGCTCCTGCTGAAAAGGAACTGGCTTCGAGCTAGGGCTCGCGATTGAGCCTAGCAGTCTCGAACTCCTCCCCTCTTCCATCGTGCCTGTATGCCGGTCGGTTTGTCGGTCTGAAACATAGGGTTCCGGCGTATGTCTGATGAGGCCGTCGCTCTACTCCCACTTGTGGAAACCTGGGTGGCCTTCCTTCACTGCAACGTACAGTCCCGACATCGACACGGTCTTCACGCCATCCACCTCCAAGCTCCCTTCCACCCTCACCCTGTCTCCTTCTATTCCGGTGCACCACGCACTCAGGTGCAGTTCTTTCTTCAGAGGGGAGGGTTTCAGGAACCTGACTGTCAGCTCCGCAGTCACGGTCCCGGGGGGGGTCTCAAGACCCCTGGCCTTCATCAGAAAATAGGCCGCGGTCATGTTCCCGTGGCAGTCCAAGAGCGTCGCGATTATGCCCCCGTTCGTGATGTCGGCGAACGCCTTGTGCTGGGGCCAGGGCCGCCAGTCAGCGACCAGGCGATCGCCTTCAGGCCTGCTCTTGATGTGTAGACCGTCGGGGTTCGCAGGACCGCATCCGAAACAGACCGCCTTGGGTGAATACTTATCCTGGAGGCTCTCCATTAGTCTTCATCAATCCGATTCGAGAATGCGACCTGCGACCCTGGTTCTGATAAAGGGTTTGCGGGTTGGTAGTCGTGCGCGCAAGGGTTATGGTTTGAGGTCTCATACTTGATATTTCCTGTACTTTTGTTCTACCCTTACCTTAGCAGGCGTTTGAGATGGTTTAGCTCCGCACCGCATATATAATCCCGCTCTGAGCGTCTTTGTTGTCAGTCTTGGCAGCCTTGCCACCGCTCGACTCAGGGGATATCGCGTGGGTGCTGACGGCTACCGCCCTCGTGATGATAATGACCCCTGGACTTGGCTTCTTCTACGGAGGTCTTGTAAGAAGAAAGAACCTCGTTTCCACTATAGTCCAGACGTTGACAATATTCGCGGTGGTGAGCCTTGTCTGGGCCTTGTGGGGGTACAGTCTCGTCTTTGCCCCCTCGGTCAACGGGGTGATTGGGGACCTTTCAAAGGCGGGTCTGGCTAACGTAGGCGCTGCCCCGAATCCGACATACTCCAACACAATCCCCGAGCTGTTGTATTTCGCCTTCCAGCTGAAGTTCGCGGCTATCACCCCGGCGCTTATCATCGGCGCGTTCGCCGAGCGCATCCGTTTCAAGTCCCTCCTGATATTCACAGTCCTCTGGACGACGTTCATCTACTGTCCGGTCGCGCACTGGGTGTGGGGCACCACGGGTTGGCTGAAGGCGTTGGGTGTGATAGACTTCGCAGGTGGGCTCGTGGTTCACATCACTGCTGGAGTCTCCGCTCTAGCGGCCGCCGTGGTGATAGGAAAGAGGCAAGGGATAGAGAGTTCAACTGAAGTTCGTCCCAGCAATATTCCATATGTTATACTGGGAGCGGCCATATTGTGGTTCGGCTGGTTTGGGTTCAACGGGGGGAGCGCCCTCGCCGCGGATGCGATCGCCGTGCAGGCCATCGTCAACACTAACATGGCTGCGGCCGCGGCTGCGGTTAGCTGGATGCTGGTGGATTGGTCACGGAAGGGGAAGCCTTCTG
>Ga0187862_10000524_pt1 | contig 43927 bp, 39 predicted proteins | sample June2016WEW_10_1_FD_133003 | JGI IMG/M metagenome (GOLD analysis project Ga0187862, IMG submission 133003) | Peatland microbial communities from SPRUCE experiment site at the Marcell Experimental Forest, Minnesota, USA - June2016WEW_10_150 | ecosystem: Environmental > Terrestrial > Soil >... | reverse complement strand
TGCAGAAAGCCGTTGCCCAGATTATACCAGGTTTCGACCTGGTCCGGGTTGATGGCGGCGGCCTTCTTGAAACAGGCCATCGCCCCGTCCAAATCTCCTTTGAGCAGAAGGGCATTGCCCAAGTTGCTCAGGGCTCCCGCATTCTCCGGCGCGCTTGCCAAGGCCTTGCGGTATTGCGCGATGGCTTCCTCCAACTCTCCCTTCTTGAAATAAGCCAATCCCAGGTTGTTGCGGGTCTCCGCATTCTCCGGCGCGCTTTCCAGAGCCTTGCGGTATTGCGCGATGGCTTCCTCCAACTCTCCCTTCGTGAAAAGTGCAAATCCCAGGTCATCGCGGGCCTCCACATTCTCCGGCGCGCGTGCCAGGGCCTGTTGGTATTGCGCGATGGCTTCCTTCAACTCTCCCTTCTTGAAATAAGCCAATCCCAGGTTGCAGTGGATTTCCGCGTCATCGGGCTTGATTTCCAGGGCCTTGCGGTATTGCCCGATGGCTCCTTCCATTTGCCCGTTCTTGGCGAGAGCAGCGCCTAATCTGAGGTGGGCGAGAGCGTTCCCGGAGGTGCAGGCCAGCGCGTGCGTCCAAAGGGATTCGCTGTCGCGCCAATATGAACTCTGCCTGTGTCCGCAAACAACCAACGCCCCTATCACTGCTATCATCATACCGCCCAACACCACCCGCCGATCCTTCCACCCCGCGCTCCAATCACCCACCGCCCATGTCCCCGCCACAGCCAAACCGATCCCCGGCAGATACGTGTACCGGTCGGCATGGGCGGCATCCTTGGAGATTTGAATGATCCCGATCACCGGAACCAACATCCCCAGATACCACAGCCAACCCATCAACAGGAATGGGCGCTTTTTCCGGCACACCACCACCCCCGCGGAGATCCCGGCCAGCAAGACAAACGCCAAACAGACCGTCCCTATCGGCTGACCGTTTGGGGCGTTGGGATAAGAGGCAGCCAATCCCGCCGGGAAAACCATTTGCCGCAGATAAACCACATACGAAACCAAGGCGTTGCCGATGCGTTCCAGCAATTGGAGATGGTGGGCATTCACCACCAGTCCCGGCACCAGCGCCGCCGCCGCGCACGCTCCCGCCGAAAGCGCAAACAGCGGAATCTTCTCTCCAACCAGGCGAAAAAACTCCCGCCAATTGTGCAAGCGGCCCAGCGGCCACCAATCCAGCAGCAGCAACACAAACGGCAGCGTCGCCACCATGCTTTTGGCCAAAAGGCCCAAGGCAAACAACAAAACCATCACAACATATCCGGCACGGGACGGCTTGCCTACATGGTGGACGTAAGCCCCGATGGTCAGCAGGAAAAAGAACCCACTCAACACATCCTTGCGCTCCGACACCCAGGCCACCGATTCCGCCCGCAACGGATGGACGGCGAACAGCGCCGCCACAAACGCGCTGCGCCACAGGCTCCCGGTCAGTTGCCGCAACACCAAAAACAGCAACATCGCGTTGGCGGCGTGCCACAGTACATTGACCAGGTGATGTCCGCCCGCGTGCAGCCCGAAGACCTGGCAATCCAGCATATGGGAAAGAGTGGTGAGCGGAATCCAATTGGCGACTTGCGCGTGAGTGAAGGCCCAGCCAACCGCGTGTGCCGACAACCCCTTTTCCACCACCGGGTTCTCATACACGCTGGTTGGATCATCGTAATTGACGAACCCAAACCCCGAGGTCTGTCCAAACACCGCCAATACCGCCAGCGCCAGAAAAGCACAGACGCACACCACCGGCAAGGACTCCGGGTTTCTTGCTTTCGAGGTCGCTTTTGAGTCTGTTGCGTTCAAGTTTCAGGTTCCCGATTTCAACTTCCTCATGGCCCGCTTGCGGCTCCTGCCCGCTCGCGCCGGGCGAATCTCCCATGGGCCACATCCTCCATTACCACAGCAATCCGCGCAATATCAATGGGGAAGGCAACAACTGGCGCCGCAACGGAGTGGGCCAGATTGGGATTGACGCCGGTGGCGGGTTTGGATATTGTTCGCGCACCAAAGAAAGGCGCGCATGAATTTCAAACTGCTCTTTAAAGCGATTCTTATCCTCGCCGTGCTGGCGGTTCTCGTCATCATGGGGATGCACAATCCGCAGCCAGCCTCCCTCAAGCTGCCGCCCATGATCAACGAACTGACGCAGCCGTCGGCTTACATGTATTATTTGTTCTTCGGGGTCGGCTTCGTGGTCGGCGCCATCTTAATGACGGGTGGAAAGAAGGGTTCCAGCAAGCCGGCCAAAGAGAAATGATGCGGTTTCAGGGCTTCGTCCGCAGGTGGCCTAAGCAGGTCGTTTATCCAGCAGGCACTCGCACAGTTCGGTCAGGCAGAGGATTGAAATGGCAAAAGAGGCGAACAAGCCGGCTGCTTGGAAGCCGGCGATGGGAACGCAGAAATATATGACCACGGCTATCGCGAGAATCGTCAGCTCGAAAAGCAACCTAAACCACCCCTCCGCCCGCCTGCGAAAACAAAAAAACAGGATGAGAACGACGGCGGTTCCCCCAAGCACTTCAAGAACCAGCGCGTTGGAAAGGCGCGTGGCGAAGCAGAAACAGGCGAAGACGATCACCCCCGACACCAGCGCCGCCAGAGGCATCAGCCACCGCATTGTGCCTCTGTCATTCTCAGGAGGGGATGGATAGAAATGATTCCGCACACCCTCAGAAATCGCCAGGAACGCAAAAAATGCTATTGTTTCCCACGTGCTCACTCACACGCAATATAGACGCATTTTGTGCGGGAGTCAAGTTTGGAGGCGCCCGGATTGCCGGGGGGCGCAAATCAGGTTTTAACAACGCCCAGGTAGAAACGCAGCGCGGCGGCGTCCGATCGGCGCAGCGCGCCGCCTCTGCCTTAAAGCGGATTCGCGCCCAATTGCCAATAAACAGATCAATTCCCCTTGACATCCGCCCGCTTATATGCTAACGTTCCTACAGACATGATAGGGAATCGGGAAAAGTCGGCGGGAGTCGCCATCGCAAGCCCCGGCAAAAGCGGCAGACAGGTTCAAACCACCCCGTGGCCCCCGTCCAAAAAAAGCGGATTTTGCCAAACGAACCCATTTCTGTTTTCTACAACATATTGTGCTCCAATAACTTATATCCGAACTAAAATGGCTTCGCTCAGCAAACGAACCCAATTCGCCCACCCCGCCGCCCGATGGGCAGTTCCACTTCCCATCTTCTCCACCCTCCCCCATCTCCCCTGTTTCCAATTCCCATTTCCCTGTTCCAAGCACTCGGATTCAAAAAAGTCAAATGGCCACCCGTCCGGCGAAATGAATGCTGGATTTGGCGGTTTAGGTGTGGCAACATGCGGCGAATGACCACTTCCAAAGGAGACATCAGCAAAATGTCGTTCGGGCGCACTGGCGACGGCACGCCTGTGGACATTTACACGTTGCGCAACGCCAATGGCGTCGAGGCGCGCATCACTAATTACGGCGGCATCCTTGCCTCGTGGAAGGTGCCGGACCGGCAGGGCAAGTTGGGCGATGTGGTGCTGGGCTGCGACACTTTGGAGGGGTATCTCAAGGGGACGGCTTATTTTGGCTGCATCGTGGGCCGTTGCGCCAATCGCATCGCCAAGGGCCGGTTCACGCTCAACGGCGTGGCGCGCCAGCTCGCTGTCAACAATGGCCCCAACTCGCTGCATGGCGGGCTGCGTGGTTTTGACAAGGTGGTGTGGCAGGCCGCGCCGTCGGCCACGCCGGACGGTCCCGCGCTGGAACTGAGCTACCTGAGCAAGGACGGCGAGGAGGGATATCCGGGCAACCTCCACGTCAAGGCTCTGCACACTTTGACCCGCGACAACGGGGTTCGGATCGAATTCACGGCGAGCACCGACCAGGATACCGTCGTCAACCTGACCAATCATTCCTACTTCAATCTGGCGGGGAAGGGCGACGTGCTTGGGCATTCGGTCCAGATCAACGGCGACCAGATCACCCCCGTGGACGGAACGCTGATTCCGACCGGGGAGTTGAGGCCGGTCGAGGGCACGCCGTTTGATTTCCGGCGGCCGGCGCTGATCGGCGCGCGGATTGAGGACAACGACGAACAGCTTAGATTCGGCGGCGGCTACGACCACAATTGGGTGTTGGGCAAACCTCTGAACAAGCTGGGCGTGATGGCGCGCGTCGCCGAGCCGGCGTCCGGCCGCGTGTTGGAGGTTCTTGGCACGCAGCCCGGCGTGCAGTTTTACACGGGGAATTTTTTGGACGGCACGATCCGGGGGAAGGGCGGCTGGGTTTATCAGCGCCGCGAGGGATTTTGCCTGGAGCCGCAGCATTTTCCCGACGCAGTCAACCATCCGAATTTTCCGACGACGGTGTTGCGGGCGGGGGGGACCTATCGCCAGACGATCATTTTCCGGTTTTCGACGGAGAAATGAACGGCAGTGGGACGACGCGCGCGAGGACTTTCGCGGCGCCGACGGCGACGAATAACTCCGTGTCCGGCGCGCCGGCTTCGCGCCGGACATAGCCCAGGGCGATGTTGGCCCGGAGCATGGGCGAGGCGGCGGCGCTGGTGATCACGCCCACTTCCTTTTCCCCCTGAAAAATCTTGGCGCCGTTGGCGGGCAACTCCGGCAAATCGTCCGGCAGGCGGAGTCCGCGCAAAGACTTGGCCACCTGGCCGTAAGTGCGGAGGCGCGAGATGACTTCCTGGCCGATGTAACAGCCTTTGCTGTAACTTACCGCCCGGCTTTCCAGGCCGGCTTCGGGCGGAAGATTGGTGTGGTCCATGTCCGCCCCAAAACGGGGCAGGCCCGCCTCGATCCGCGCCACCTCCAGGGCGGCCCAGCCGCAAAAGCGCCCGCCCGCCGCCCGTGCCGCCGTGCGCAATTGTTCCGCGGCCCGGGGCAGGGAGGAGGTGGGAACAAAAAGGTCGAATCCGCTGGTCCCGATTCGCGGCTGGCTGGCCACATAGATTTCCCCCAGAGCGGCGTCCTCAAGGCGGATCGCGCCCATGAAGTTATGGGGAACGGGCAGGCCGAGGCTTTCCAGCACGGCGGCCGCGCGCGGACCTTGGGCGCTCAAGAGCCCGTAAAGGGGCGCGGCGTCGTCCACTTGGGCGTCTTCGGCGATGATGTATTTTTCGAGCCGCTCCCGCACCGCCGCGCTGAGGCCCGGTTCGAAGTCCAGCAGGAGTTCATTTTCCAGGCAATAAATGTTGAGGTCACTTTCCATTTTGCCTTTGGCGTTGACGAGGGCGGCGTAACAGCCTTGGCCGGTCCGCAAATCCTTCACATTGTTGGTCACCTGGCCGTTGAGGAAAGCCCGCCGGTCGGATCCCGAGACACAAAGTCTGCCGCGAAAACTCAAATCCAGCGCGCCCGCCGTCCCGCGCAAGGCGGCGTGCTCGGCGCGCACGTCGCCGTAATCCTCCACCGCCTCCATCCCGTGCAAGAGGAGAAAGCGCCCGCCGAGATTTTGATGAAAATCATGCAACAACAAGCTGTCCATGATGCCAATATATCACGCCGGGGGATGGTGTCGAAGCGCAATCCTTGGAAAGATTTGTATTCGACAGGGGCGGTCCTTTCTGGCAATGCTGTGGGAACATGTGCGGCATTATTGGATATGTGGGAAAGAAAGCGGCGGCACCCATCCTGCTGGAAGCCTTGCGGCGTCTGCAATATCGCGGCTACGACAGCGCGGGCGTGGCGGTGCTCTCCGGGGGCGCCCTGGCCGTGCGCAAAAAAGTCGGCAAGTTGGACGAAGGGCTGGTGCGCCTGATGCGGGATGAACCTGTCACCGGTCATCTGGGGATTGGCCACACGCGCTGGGCCACGCACGGCCCGCCCTCGGATGTCAATTCCCATCCGCACCTGGACCAATCGGGGAAAATCGCCGTGGTCCACAACGGGGTGATTGAAAATTGCGATCGTCTCAAGCAAAGATTTCTCAAGGCGGGCCATGTGTTTCAATCCGCGACGGACACGGAGGTTCTAGCGCATTTGATCGGGGACTATTACGACCGCCAGCCCCGGACCGGCGGGCAGGCGGCGTCGCTGACCCAGGCCGTGTGCGATGCCTTGCGGGAGGTCATTGGCACCTACGGGATCGCCGTGATCAGCAGCGAGCATCCCGGCCAGATCATCGGGGCGCGCCGCGGCTCCCCCCTGATCATCGGGATCGGGGAGCATGAGAATTTTCTGACCAGCGACTCCAATGCGATCGTCGCCCACACCCGGCAGGTTGTGTTCCTCAATGATTATGACGTGGCCACCGTCACCAGCGACCGGTTCGACGTGCAGAACCTGGGGGCCGACACGGCGCATGTGCAGATCAGCAAGCTGGAATTCGCCTCCGAGGAGGCCGAGCGCGGGAAGTATCCGCACTTTATGCTCAAGGAGATATTCGAGCAGCCGCGCACGGTGGAAAACGCGTTGCGCGGGCGCATTGATTCTGAAGGGGTCACGGCACGCTTCGGCGGGTTGAACATGGAGGCGGGGGAATTACGCTCCATCGAACGCATTGTCATCGCCGCCACCGGCACGAGCTGGCACGCCGCGCTGGTGGGCGAATACTTGATTGAAGAGCTGGCGCACCTGCCGGTGGAAGTGGAATTCTCGCATGAGTTCTCCACCCGCAACCCGCCCTTGCAGCGCGACACGCTCCTGCTGGTGATCTCCCAGTCCGGGGAAACGGCCGACACGCTGGGCGCGTTGCGCGAAGCCAAACGCCGCGGACATCGCGCGCTGGCCATCGTCAATGTGGTCGGCAGCACCGTCGCGCGCGAATCCGACGGGGGCATCTACATGCACGCGGGGCCGGAAATCGGCGTCGCCTCCACCAAGGCCTTCATTTCCACCCTGACCATCCTGACCTTGCTGGGCGTCCATTTGGGCCGGATGCGCATGCTTTCCGCCGCGCGCGCCCTGGACATTTTGCGCGCCCTGGAGGCCGCGCCGACGCAACTGGAATCCATTCTGGCCACGGACAACGCCCTGAAACAACTGGCCCTGAAATACGTCAAGGCGGAGGACTTCTTTTTCCTGGGCCGCGGCTACACTTTTCCCATTGCCCTGGAAGGCGCGCTCAAGCTGAAGGAAATTTCCTACGTTCACGCCGAAGGCTACTCCGCCGCCGAAATGAAGCACGGTCCCATCGCCTTGATTGATCCCCAGACCCCCTCCGTTTTCATCGTGCCGCAGGATTCGATGTATGAGAAAACCATGGCCAACCTGGCGATGATCCGCGCCCGCAAGGGACCCATCATCGCGCTGGCGACCGAGGGGGACACGCAAATGCAAAGCGTGGCGGACGACGTCTTTTACCTGCCCAAGACCCTGGAGCCGATCTATCCCATTTTGGCGGTCGTGCCGTTGCAACTGCTGGCCTATCACATCGCCGTCGCGCGCGGCTGCGACGTGGACAAGCCGCGCAACCTGGCCAAGAGCGTGACGGTGCAGTGAGTTCCCGGCATGTTGAGCGAAGAAATTCCACCGCCCGCCCAGGGCGCCAACCGATGAAAGAAATAATCCTGCTGTGCCATGTGCTGTTTGGGGTAGCTTGCCTCCTGACGACAACATGGCTTTTTGTGGACGTGTTGAACGCACACGAGGGGAACCTGGTTCGGATACGATGGATGAGCCGGTTGGCAGCGGTGTTCATTTGGCTTGCCTTCGTGGCCGGAGGCTATTGGTATGTTGTGGATTACAAGGCCGACAAGGCTGTGATTCTCCAAGGGCCCTGGCCGTTCACCCACAACTACTTCATGGAGACAAAGGAGCATTTCGTAATCACACTTCTGTTGCTGGCGACCTATCTGCCGATTGCGGCTTCAAACAACCTGGTGGCGAGCCAGGAGGCGCGGCGGCTGGTCCTGTGCGTGGCTGCCTTGGTCGCGGTGCTTTCGTTGATGGCCGAGGGGCACGGCGGGATCATTGCGATGGGGGTGAAAGCGGGGTTGCTGGCGAGACCCAATTGATCTGGAGGAAGAGATGGAAAAGAGCGCCGACTTAAAACACACAAAATCGTTCGGCATGTCAGTGGCGCTTTGCGCCGTGCTGAACGCGCTGCTGGTGATCGCAAAGGAGAGGAGCAAGTTCGTGGCGGATTGGATGCAAAGAGCAACCGGTCATCATTGGATCACCCATGTTGCCATTATTCTCATCCTCTTTGCTTTGTTCGGCTGGTGTTTCGCCAGAACCAATGGCGGTCAAGGACCGGGCATGTCCGTCAATCGTTTGACGAGTATCGTTTGTTCGGGAGTGGTCGCGGGCGTTCTCATTGTCTTGGGCTTCTATGTAATCGCCGGTTAAGAAAACTGTCATGAACGCCAAACAACGATTGCCATCCGTTACCCTGCTGGCCGTCCTGAACCTGGGGATCGTGGGGACCGCCCTCGCCGGTCCGCCATTCGTCACCGATGATCCGGAGCCGGTGGATTATCAGCATTGGGAGTTTTATATGGCTTCGATGCATTCAAAACTCGGGGGCGATTGGTCCGGCACCGCGCCCCATTTTGAAGTCAACTATGGAGCGGTCCCGGACCTGCAGCTTCACCTGATTGCGCCGCTGGCTTATGATTCGCCCCCGGAAGGAGCCGGACATTACGGGCTGGGCGACCTTGAACTGGGGGCAAAGTACCGGTTTATCCAGGAAACGAACGGGTGGCCGCAGGCGGGAGTTTTTCCGTTGCTTGAATTGCCGACCGGGAGCGCCGGGAACAATCTTGGCAATGGTAATGCCCAGGCATTCCTCCCCTTATGGGTGCAGAAGAGTTGGGGTTCGTGGACGGCCTACGGCGGGGGTGGCTACGGCCTCAATTCCTTTTCCGGCCACGACAATTGGGGTTTCGCCGGTGGGGTTCTCCAAAAACAGATTTTGACCAATGTGCTCATTGGCGTGGAGGTCTATCATCAGACGGAGTCTCAAACCGACTTTCCCAATACCGGCACGGCGTTCAACGCAGGCACGGTGGTTGATTTGAGTGAGAATCACCATTTGCTTTTCTCGGTCGGCCGGTCCATTGACGGCCCGGTGGGATTTCAATGTTACATCGCCTATCAATTTACATGTGACAACAGCCTGTTCCATTTTTGGAAGAACGGCCACTTGAATGGCGCGCCGTGAGGCCGGCAACTGGATTCGCTCTTGCCATGACGGATTGGAGGATGCAACTCAATCGCCTTCCTGGCGCTCGACGCGGGCGCCGAGCTTGCGCAGTTTTTCGTCAATTTTCTCATAGCCGCGATCAATGTGATAGACGCGGCTGATCTGGGTGACTCCCCGGGCCACCAGGCCCGCGATGATCAGCGCCGCCGAGGCCCGCAAATCGCTGGCCATGACTTGCGCCCCGCTCAGGGGCCGCCCGCCTTTGACGATGGCGCTGGGACCTTCGATGGCGATGTCCGCGCCCAACCGGGCCAGTTCGCTGACGTGCATGAAACGGGACTCGAAAATGCGCTCGGTAATGATGCTGATGCCCGGGGTCATGGCCATGAGCACCATCATTTGCGCCTGCACATCGGTGGGAAACCCGGCGTAGGGAAGCGTGGTGATGTCCACCGGCTTCAACCGCCCGCGGCGGGAAATCTTCAGCGCAGGGCCGACGCGCTCCACGTTCACCCCGGCGTCGCGCAGTTTGTCCAGCACGGCGCGCAGATGGTCGGGGCGCGCGCCGAGGATGGTGACCTCGCCCTGGCTGGCAGCGGCGGCCACGGCGAAGGTGGCCGCCTCAATGCGGTCGGGGATGACTTCGTGTTCCGCGCCGTGGAGACTTTTCACGCCGGTGATGGCCAGGGTGGGACCGCCCGCGCCGGAGACCTTGGCGCCCATGGCGTTGAGGAAATTGGCCAGGTCAACGACTTCCGGTTCGCAGGCGGCGCTTTCGATGAGGGTCATGCCGTCGGCCAAAACGGCGGCCATCATGACGTTGGCGGTGCCCAGCACGGTCGGGCCGCAGCGGCCGCCGAGGAACACCTCGGCGCCCTTTAATTTTTTCACGCGGGCGTGGATGTAGCCGCCGTCAATTGTAATTTTTGTCCCCAGCGCCTCCAGCCCCTTGAGGTGGAGGTCAATGGGGCGCGCGCCAATGACGCAACCGCCGGGCAAGGAGACGACCGCCTCGCCGCGCCGGCCCAGAAGCGGCCCCAGGATACAGACCGAGCCGCGCATTTTGCGAATCAGATCGTAATCGCCCACGCCCTTGACGCGGGCGGCGCGCACGGTGAGGGCGCCGCCCTGGAACTTCACTTCGGCCCCGAGCGAGGCGAGGATTCGGCCCATGAACTCCACGTCGCTCAATTGGGGGACGCGCCGGATGACGCACGGCTCGCCGGTGAGCAGGGTGGCGGCCATGATGGGGAGCACGGCGTTTTTCGCGCCGCTGATGGCGACTTCGCCGCGCAACGGCGTTCCGCCTTTGATGAGAAAGCTGTCCATAATAAAAACCTGTTTCCCGCCGGGCGCGCCCTCAACCGGCCTGCCGGCGCGCGATCAAAATTCTTGGACGCTGATTGTAATCGGGTTCCACCGGTTCGACAATCCAGTTTTGCCGCCGGAAAATTTCCGCCGCCGCCGCATGGCTCTCCTCGTCCAACTCCAGCATGAGGCGTCCGTCCGGTTCCAGAAAAAGGCCCGATTCGGCGGCGATGCGCCGGTAAAAATCCAAGCCGTCGGCGCCGCCGTCAAGGGCCTGGCGCGGCTCATGGTCGCGCACTTCCGGGTCCAGCGTCTGGATCCGCTCCGTCGGGATGTAGGGTGGATTGGAGACGATGAGCCGAAAACGCAGCGAGGGCGGCACGGCGGCGAAAAGGTCGCCGTGATAAAACCGGATGGCGGCGTGATGGCGGGCGGCGTTTTCGCGCGCCAGCGCCAGCGCGTCGGCGGAGGCGTCGCTGGCGTGAATGGCCGCCCGCGGGACGTTGACGGCCAGGGCGATGGCCAGGCAGCCGCTGCCGGTGCCCAGGTCCAGGGCCGCGGCGGATTGGTCAGGGGGGGATGCCTTGAGGAATATCCAGGCGCGTTCGGCCAGCAACTCCGTTTCCGGGCGGGGCACAAGGACGTGGGGATTGACGGCTAATTCCAGCGCGCAAAATGGAGCGGAGCCAACGATGTACTGGAGCGGCTCCCGGTTGCCCCGGCGCTGGACCAGGGCGCGCACGGCGTCCAATTCTTCCTGGGTGAGGCTGCGCTCGAAATTCAAATATAGCTTCATGCGGGGCATTCGCAAAGCATGGGCCAGCAGACTTTCCACCTGGAGCCGTGGAGAGAGGACCGCCTTTTTGGCCAGAAAATCCGCCCCGCGTTGAATCACTTCAAGAATGGTCACGGGGTTAAAAATAGGTTTAAACGGCCAAGTTCAAAGCGCAAAATGGCGCTTCCGTATCCGGTTCGTCACCAGATTGTTGCGATGGGTCGCTTGACAAAGTTTGGGGATGGGCTATAAATAACAGCGTAAATGAATAAAGCATTTGCAGTCCAGACCAGTCTGTGCGCGCATCGCTCCGGTGGAGCGATTCCGATGTGGCGCGCCTGTCGGACTGCTGGCAACGTGGATAGTGTTTTCTAAGGAAAAACAACAATTTCAAGAACCCACGATGGCCAGTCAATCGTGGGTTTTTCGTTTTATACGACCGCAATGCAACAATTTTGAAATAATATGAAGAAAAAGAATCAAGTAGCGACGTGGTTCCAGCCGGATACCCGGTTCGAAATCACGCCCCTGCTCCCCGTGCCCTTTCGCGGCACGCAGGAAACGGAACTGGATCGTCTCAAGGCCCGGCTTTTGAAGCAGTTGCTCGACCAAACGGAGGATCCGCAGTTTTATGCGCCCTTGCGCCGCGCCGCCAATGAAGCGGCCGCGCTGGCCTGGTTTACGCCTTTCCCGCTCCTATTCTTCCCGGCCTTGCTGGAGGAGAAGGCGCGCGCGGCGCGGCAGCAAGGAGCCCGGCAGCGCTGCATCCGGCTTCGCAGCCAGAATCTGTTGGAGAATGCGGTGGAGGCGTGATTGAAAACTTGTGCATGGAGTGGGGAACCCTCTGGCGCAGCCCTGGAGGCCTCCGGGGCTGCGCCGATTTGGGGGTCAGGATCTAATCCATCCGGCTAATGTGGCGAATGTGGTTGACCGCTCCGACGCGATGCCTAGTTTTGTCGGGTGGGTTACCAAACCAATCCATGGATGATGCTGCCGTTTGGGCTGTTGCTCGCCGCAATGGCTCTGGGGCCGGTGCTCCTTCCTCAATGGTGGCAGAAGCATTACGGCGAGGTGGCCAGCGCGCTTGGGGCCGTGACGGTGGGCTGTTATCTCTTGATTCTCCCATCGGCGGCGGCGCAGACGGTTGTGCGGACCGGTTATGTTTACCTGGGCTTCATTGCGATGATGGGTTCGCTGTTCGTCGTCTCCGGCGGCATCCACCTCAACCTTGGCGAGGAGACGACGCCGGCGGCCAATGTGGCCTTCCTGCTGGCGGGGGCGTTGCTGGCCAATCTCGTCGGCACCGTCGGTGCGTCCCTGCTGCTGATCCGCCCGTGGCTGCGCTGCAACGAGCAGCGCCTGCGCGCCTATCATGTGATCTTCTTTATTTTTATCATTTCCAACGTCGGCGGCTGCCTGACGCCGTTTGGCAATCCACCTCTTTTTCTGGGCTGCCTGATGGGCGTGCCGCTTTGGTGGGTGACGGAACATTGCTGGCCGATGTGGCTTTGCGGCGTCGGGTTCCTGCTGGCGGTTTTTTATTCCCTTGACCGCCGCAATGCCCGGTGCGCCGCCGCGCCGCCGCCTTCCGGGCCGCGCCAGCCGTGGCGGGTGGAAGGAATGTGGAACCTCGTTTTTTTGGCGGTGATTCTGGGGGCGGTTTTCGTCCCGCGTCCGCTCTTTTTGCGGGAGGGGCTGATGTTGGCCGCCGCGGCGGCGTCCTGGTTCACCACCGGCAAAGCGGTGCATCAGGCCAACCATTTTGATTTTCATCCGATCCGGGAAGTGGCGGTGTTGTTTCTGGGGATTTTTGCCACGATGATGCCGGCGCTGGACTGGCTGCAAACCAACGCCCGGATGGCGCTGGGCGCGGACCCGTCGCCCGCGCTGGTCTATTGGAGTTCGGGCGCGCTGTCGAGCCTGCTGGACAACGCGCCGGCCTACCTGAGTTTTCTGGGCGCCCTGTTCGGCGCGCAAGGGCAGGGGCTGGGGCATCCGGCGGAGATGAAACAAATACTTGACGCCGGCCATTTGGGCCAATCGCTCGCGGCGCTGAGCGTGGCGGCGGTGTTTTTCGGGGGATGCTCTTACATCGGCAACGGGCCAAATCTGATGGTCAAAGCCATCGCCGAGAGGCGGCAGGCGGCCCTGCCGGGTTTCCTGGGGTACATTTTTAAATGGACACTGCCGGTAATGCTGCCATTGCTAATAGGGATTTGGCTGATTTTTTTCCGGTAGGACATGCGACTGGGATACAACATTTTGTTCGTGGTTTTTTTCTGGCTGAGCGCGCCCTGGTATTTTTTGAAAATGTGGCGGCGCGGGAATTGGCGGGCCGGTCTGGGGGAGCGTTTTGGCCGCTACAGCCCGGCCTTCAAGGCGGCCGCCGCCGGGCGCCCGACACTCTGGCTCCATGCGGTGAGCGTGGGGGAAGTGGGCGTTTGTTTGCAATTGATCCGCGCGCTGGAGCCGCGCCTGCCGGGCTGGCAATTCGCCGTTTCCACCACCACCTCCACCGGCATGGGCGAATTGCGGCGGCGCCTGCCCCCCCACCTTCGGCGGCTTTATTATCCGGCCGATTTCCCCGGCGCCGTCCGCCGCGCGCTGGAGACGCTGCGCCCGCGCGCCATCATTCTGGTCGAAGCCGAATTGTGGCCCAATTTTCTTTGGCAGGCGCTGGATCGCGGCATCCCGTTGTTTCTGGTCAACGCGCGCATCTCCGACCGCTCGCTGCGCGGCTACCGGCGCTTCGCCTTTTTGTTCCGCCCCATTTTCGCGCAATTCCGCGGCGTCGGCTGCCAGCATCCCGGCGACGCTCAACGCTTGCTCGCGCTGGGTTTTCCCGCCGCCGCCGCGCGCGTGACGGGGAATTTGAAGTTCGACGCCGCCAAACCGGACGACTGTCCGGGCCTGGACGCCGCCGCGCTGCTGCGCCAGATCGGCGTCAAGCCCGGCGCCCTCCTTCTGGTGGCCGGGAGCACTCACGCGGGCGAGGAGGCCGTCCTGGCGGAAATGCTTCCGCGGCTGCGCCGGCGTTTCCCCAATCTGTTTCTCATCCTGGTGCCGCGCCATTTCGAGCGCGCCAGGGACGTGAGCCGCGAACTGGAGGCCCGCGGGCTGAAGTTCATCCGCCGGTCGGACATCACCCCGGAGACGCGCCTGGCGCCGGGCGAGGTGGATTGCCTGCTGGTCAACAGCACGGGAGAACTCAAGTTCTTTTATGAGCAGGCGGCGCTGGTCTTCGTGGGCAAGAGCCTCACCGCCCAGGGCGGCCAGAACCCCATCGAACCGGCGGCGCTGGGCAAGGCCATGGTGTTTGGTCCGAACATGCAGAACTTCGCCTCCGTGACCCAGGCATTCCTGGCCGGGCAGGGCGCCGTCCAGGTGCGCACCGCGGCGGAATTGGAAGAGGCGCTGGCTCAATTGCTTGGCAACGACGCCCTGCGCGCACAGTTGGGCGCGAAGGCCCTGCGGATTTTTCAGGAGAACCTCGGCGCCACCGAACGGACGGTGGACATGATTTTGGAAACGGGCGCCGGCGCGTTCTGAAAACGGGCGCCTGCCGTTCAAGGCGCCTTCAAGCTCGACGTCACGTTGGCCAGCGTGAGGATTCGCTGTTCGGGGGTGGGGGGATTGACCAGGAATATCCCCATCATGTTCTGCCCCGGTTTGAGCGGGCATTCCAGGACCAGCGGCCCGGCAGTCAGGGGATAATCCCGCGAGAAATCGGAGGTCCGCACCCGGATGATGTTATTGGTGACAGGCTGCCCGTTTTGGTCAATGACATTGCAACGAATCTCCAGGCGCGCCGCCTGCCGGACGGCAACGGGGGCCTGGAATTGATTTGAGATCAATCTTATCCGATTGTCCGGCTTCCCGCGGTAGTGGACGCTCCAACTGTTGAAAGCATAAGTCACCGTCAGAGGGAAATCCGGCAGGGCGGGCGCCTCGGCGTCCTCGCACAGAACCGACGTGCCGGGCCAATCCAGGTTCGGAGCGCCGAGCGGGGTGGACTCATTCTCGACAAACGCGTGCTCAATGGTTCCTTGAAAACCGCGATTCTTGAGACAGACCCACAAAGGGTACTCCCAAGTGTCGCCGCCGATTTTTAAGAGGACGTTCGTGACGCCGGAATTGACAAGGTCCCGCGCCACTTCGGCGGTGCCGGGGTAAAGTTCAGGGCGCCGGCAAAAATATCTTTCCTCGCGCGTTTTGAACCGCTCGTCGGAGAGTTGAAATATCGGATATTGGAAATTGTAATAAAGCACCAGCAGCGCGTTCAACACCAGCAACAGCGCCGCCACCAGCACGCACCAGCGATTCCACACCCAGCCTAAAACCATCCCCGCGAACGGCGCCGCCATCATGAAAAAAGGCAGGTGCAGCCGCGGGTGCCACGGCTGCCACTTCAAGTAGCCGGAAAAGAGCGCAAATCCGGCCATGACCAGGCCGAGGTAAACCGCCAGCGGCGATTTCCATTTGAATTTGATCAGAAAGAAAACCGTCCCCAGCAGCACCGGCAAGACCGTCATCATCCCGCCAAAGCCGTCGTCGTTTTTGGCCTCCGCGTTGGGAGGCAAATAAAAAACCGTGTCGTGCCAGACGCTGCCAGTGTCCTGCGGCGGCTCCCCGATGGCCTTAAACAAACCGAGAAAAATACGATGCACGCCGTCGGTAACCGGCGCAAACGGAGTGCTGGCGTAAAGCCCCAGATTACGGAGTATATTTGCCGCCAGTTTGGCCGGCGCGTGGTCTGCCAACGTCTGAATCTTGCGGGTGTCCTGGGATCCCAGCGGGTTGTGGAACACCCTGTCATTGCGCGTCATCCACGGCAGGTTGACCGCCAGCGCGAAAACCGCCATCGCCAGCCCGAGCGTCAATAACATCCGGAGCGATTTGCGCAACAGCCAGACCGCCAGCCCCAGGACAAACGGCGCGGCATTGATAAACATCGTCGGCTTGTTATTGATTCCCAGCGCAAACGCCGCCGCCACCCCCAGGGCATAAAAACGGTTGGCCGGCTCTTGCGCCAACAGCAGGCCAAAGACCCCCAGCAACATCACCCACTGTGCCGCCAAATAATCATTCTGCGTGGAAATCGCGTCGGGGATTCCCGCGGGAATCGTCATGGCAATCAGCGCGGCAAACAGGCCGCAGAACCGCACCTTGCCCGGATCCAGCGGCGTCTTGCCAAAATGCCACCCGCAAAATCGTTCCGCCATCAGGCCGGCCATCGCGGCGCACGTCGCCAGCGCGCACCACTGCGGCAGATTCAGCGCCCAATCATTGCCGGAGAGCAGCATCAGAATGCTGGTTTGCTGTTCGGCGCCGGGGGCCGATTCCAGTTGCCGGATGATGTTCGTCGGATAATCCGCCAGACTGCGCTGCTGCAACCAATGCATCACGCGCGGCACGTGATACGTCATCGAATCCCAGACATTCGGCGGACACTGCAACGCGACCACGCCGACGACCAGCGCCATTGCTGCCGCCAAAACAAACAGCGTGATAATCCAGCCGCGCGACAATGAACCGGTCGCCGGCCGCACGGAGAACTGCCTCCATCCTTCCCGGAGTGCGGCCCTGATTTTTTCCGGGGTGGGTTTATGCATTCGGACGACCGCCGCCAGCAGCGCCGCATCCACCGCCAGCCAGGCCCCGAGCACGGTTCCCCTTGTCAACTGGCGCAGGGCGCCGGCGCACTCGGTAATGCCGGCACAAAGGAATCCCATCAGCAGGAGAGTGAACGCCCAGCAGACGCGCCAATCCCTGCCGATCAAATTTCGCGCGGCAAGACCCCGAAAAAAAAGGCAGCCGCAGCCAACACAAAACCAGAGCGGCGAGAGTGTGAAGAGCAACTGAAAAATCGGCGGGTTGAGGTCCGTCATGGAATCACTTCCGCCGCCGCGCCGGCCGGCCTTGAGAAACGAAACCTGCCATGTTGCCTCTGCTCATGGCAACGAATATGTCAGCGCGGGAAGTCAGGTCAAGCGCGGATTTCCGGCCCGCCGGACGCGCCCTGCGGCTCGCCCCTTTCCAGCGCGGCCAGCACCTGCGGATCGCGCACATCCACCCACCGGCCCTGGATTTCCAGCCCGGCCAAACGATGCCCCGCCTCCAGCATGGCGGTGAGCGCGTCGGTCAACTCGTATTCGCCGCGCGGGGATTTCGCCAGTCTGGCCGTAAACTCAAACAAGAGGGGTTTGAAAATGTAAATCCCCGCGTTGTACCAGGCACTCTCTCCCGGCCGGAGACGCCCTTCGCGCCGCAGCGCCTCCAGTTGGGCCGCAGTGGGTTTTTCGACCAGTTTTTCCAGGCAGAAATCCGGGTCGAAAAAAAACAGCCCGCCCTTGGTCACATCCTCGCTCCCGGTGCAAGTGACCAGCCCGGAAAAACCGCCGCTGCCATACCGGCGCAACATCCCCCGATAAGTTTGGGGCCGGACCAAAATATCGCCGTAGGTCAGCAGAAAATCATCGCCGCCGACAAATTGTCTGGCAACCTCCGGGGCCTTGCCCGTGCCGTCCTGCACCACCTGTCGCCCAAAGGAAACTTTGGCGTTCCATTTTGCGCCGTCGCCGAAATGGCTTTCGATCACCTCCGCCCGAAACCCCGTGACGATGAAAAAATCCCGGATGCCCGCCGCCATCAGTCCTTCGAGAATGTGTTCCAAAATGGGTTTGCCCTGGACACAAAGCATCGGCTTGGGCAATTGGTTGGTCAGTTCGCCCATGCGCGTGCCCTTGCCGGCGGCCAAAATAACAGCTTTCATCACCACCCCAGATAATCCGCCCGCGCCCGCCGCGCAACCAAATGTTGAAACCGCTTTCAGGACTGCGGCTTCGCCCCTTCCTCCGCCGGTTGGAGCACGACCTCCAGCCCCTCGCGCGCGGCGTCCACTTTCAACGATTCCTTGAGGGTGGCCACGAAGCTGCGGCCCCACTCCACCATGCGCGTGATTTTTTCGTCGTCGTGGGACGGGTCATGATGGAATAGAAACAGCCGCTTCACGTTCCCCTGCGTGGCCAGCGCCACAGCGTCATCCACGCAGCCGTGGCCCCAGCCGACCCGGGCCTGGTATTCGCCGAGATCGTATTGAGCGTCAAGAATAAGGACATCGGCGTCGCGCACGAAGTCCGCCATTCTTTGGTCCATGCGCTGCCCGTAGGCCAGGAATTCGGTCGTGCCCGCGAACTCCGGATGGGCCGTGTGGTATTTGTATCGCTGATACGGCTCATGGTCCGGCAGGTAGGCGATGGAGCCGCAAGTGCTGTTGATGCGGTAGCCCACACACACGCCCGGATGGTTCAGGAAGATGGATTTGACCTCCACCGGCCCGATGTGAAACCTGGCATCCTTGAGCTCCTCCACCGCGATGTGGCTGGGCATCTCCCGCAGTCCGACCGGGAAATACGGGCTTTCCATCTGGCTGGAGAGCACGGTGAGCAGGCCCGCCTGCGCGCCCTCGTAGCCCAGAATCCGCAGTTTGTTCCTGGGATTGTAGGCCGGGTCAAAAAACGGAAATCCCTGGATGTGATCCCAATGCGTGTGGCTGATCAGCAGGGTCATGGACAGGGGAACGTCCGGGTATTCCGCCGCCAGGCTCAAACCCAGGCCGCGCAAGCCCGTGCCGGCATCAAGGATAATAAGCTGCCCGTCCGCCCGCACCTCCACGCACGCGGTGTTCCCCCCATAATGCATGGTGGTTGGCCCGGGGGTGGGCAGCGAGCCGCGCACCCCCCAAAACCGCACGATCGCCGGCCCCGGCGGAATGACCCCGCCCCCGGACGGGGCCGCCGCGTCGGCGCTTTTCCGGGGGCGGGTGGCGACGGTGGTGAAGAAGGCGCCGCCGCCGGGAAAGGCCTCCAGGAGACGGGCGACATCGTGCTGAAAAATAGGTTTGATAATCTGTTCGTCCGCGCCAGCCTCCACCGCGCCCTGGCGGTCCACTCCGTAGTTCCCGCTGGAGGTCAGCACGATCCGGGGCTGCATCCCCGGCTGCGCGCGCAGGAAGCGGCAGAGTTGGAACCCGTTGCAGCGCGGGGCCAATTGGTCGCACAGGATCAGGTCCGGTTTCCCAGCCAGGGCCAGCGCCAGCCCCGTTTCGCCATCGGCGGCTTCGATCACCGCCAGCCCGGCTTGGCGGAACCAGAGGGCAAGCGACTCGCGGACTTGCTGGTCCTCGTCAATGAGCAAGACGGTTTTCATGCGCGCAGCGTATTCTGACTCCTGAGTTCGATCCTGATCTTAATGCCACCCCACCCCCTGAGGGCAAGACAGAGATTAGGATCAAGAGTAACTTTGGAATCAGCAAAGCCGCCAGAGAAACCCGCGCCAGCCCTGCCCGGTCACTTGCTGCCGACAGGATCGAGGACCAATTGAAAACCTTCCCGCGCGGCCTCGACCACAAGAGAGGAACCGCGAGAGGCGGCCATTTCCCGCGCCCGAGCCACCATGCGCGAAATCTCCTCGTCGTTGTGATCGGGATCGTGATGGAAAAGGAACAGGCGCTTGACCCCGGCCTTCAGGGCGAAGGCCACCGAATCTTCCGCGCAACTGTGGCCCCAACCCACGCACGTCAGGTATTCGGCGGCGTTATATTGGGCGTCCAGAATGAGCACTTCGGAGTCGCGGATGAATTCGACCACTTTGCGATCCTGCTCGTCGGCCAACAGATGCTCATCGGTCGGGTGGCTGGAGGTGTCAAAATCCGCGGTGGGGCGCAGGCGTTGAAAAAGTTCCACGTCCGGCAGATAGCAAATATCTCCGCCCGGGGTTTTGAGGCGGTAGCCGGTGCAGACTCCCGGATGATTGAGGAATTGCGCCTGGACCGGCACGTCGCCCACTTTGAAATCAAGCCCCTTGACCTCCTGGATGGAGATGTGGCCGGGCATCTGTTGCATGCTGATGGGAAAATACGGGCTTTCCATCTGGCTGGACAAGGTGCTCTGCAACCCCTGGCGCGCGCCCTCGAAGCCAAAAATCCTCACCCGGTTCTTCGGATCGTAGGCTGGCAGGAAAAAGGGAAACCCCTGGATGTGGTCCCAATGGGTGTGGGTGATCAGAACGCTCAAATGGATGGGCCGGCCCTGGAACTCCGCCGTCAGCGCCTGGCCCAGCCGGCGGATGCCGCTGCCAGAATCAAGTATGATTATATCCCGCCCCGCGCGCACCTCCACGCACGCGGTGTTGCCCCCGTAATAGACCGTCTCCAGGCCCGGCGTGGGAATGGAACCGCGCACGCCCCAGAATTTCAGGAGGGCGCCCCGCGGCGCCGACGCTTCGGCCCTGTCGGCGGGGGCGGCTGGGCCGCCGCTGTGCCGGGATAGAATGGCCGCAAACGTCTCGAAGTCCACCGGCCTGCCCAGATATTCGTCGGCGCCGGCTTCCAGCGCCCGGAAATGGTCGCAAGCGCAGCCATTGCCGGTGGCGACGAGGAGGCAGGCGTTGGCCGGGTTTTGGCGGCGGCGGAAATCGCGGAAGAATTGGAATCCGTTCCCGCGGGACTTGGGCAGATCACAGAGCACCAGCTTTGGGCCATGCTGGACGGAAAGTTCCAACCCCGTGGCGGCATCCCCGGCTTCGAGCACGGACCATTGCCGTTCTTTGAGCCAGGAAACAACCGTCGCACGAAAGTCGCGATCATCATTTATGATCAAGGCCGTATTCATGCTGTTCGGACCCAATAATATGACAGTTTTGTGGCTAAATACAAGCGCACAATTCATCGATTACAATCCTAGCGCCATTTTGTAGGTGCTTTCTCCAAGGATCTCAGGTAACCTCATCTCCATGCAAAGCGAGAACTGATGTCATCACCATGTTTTATGGATTATTTCGTTTACATAGTCTGTCTGGTCGCGGGGTTGGTATTCACACTGCTTTCGGTTTTTGTGGGGCACTTGGTGGGCCACCACGACATCGGCAGCGGCGGCCATCCGGAAGCCGGCGCGGACAACAGCGACGGCCCCGGCGTCTCGGCCATCAGCCCGACGATCATTTCCGCTTTTGTGGCCGGCTTTGGGGCGTTTGGGATGATATTCCACGAAATTCCGGCGACACAGCCTGCCTATTTCAGCGCGCCGCTTTCGATGCTTTGCGCATTGGGAGTCGCGGGAGTTTTGTTGTGGACGCTGCGAAACCTCTTCCGGCACACCCAGAGTTCGAGCGAATCGCGCATCGAAAAACTGGTGGGGGTGAGCGCAACGGTCATTTCGCCGATTCCGCAGCACGGCGTGGGGGAAATCGCCTACGTGCAGGGCGGATCGCGTTACACGGCCCCGGCGCGGACGGAATCCGGCGGCGCGGTGGGAAGCGGGGAAACGGTGAAAATCAACCGGATCACCGGTTCGCAGTTTTACGTTGTGCCGATGTGAAGTTTGTTTCTTAACCTCTTAAAATTAAAATACTACTTATGGACCTACCCACTCTTGGAAATCACGCCGGAGCCATTGTCGCCGGCGTCCTGCTCGCCCTGGTTATATTTGCGATCCTTTGGATCGTCCTCAGCCGCTACACCAAGGTTGGCCCCAACCAGGTCCTGGTGATTTCCGGCAGCACGCACAAGGTCGTCGAAGCGGACGGCACGGTGCGAACGCGCGGATTTCGCATCGTCAAAGGCGGCGGCACTTTTGTGATGCCCATTTTGGAGAAGGTGGACGTCCTTTCGCTCGAATTGCTCACCATTGATGTCCAGACTCCCGAAGTCTATACCAGCAAAGGCGTCCCGGTGCGGGTGGATGGCGTGGCCCAGATCAAAATCAAGGGGGACGACGTGTCCATCGCCACCGCCGCCGAGCAAGTCCTCAGCAAAACCATTGACGAAATCAAAAGCGTGGCCACCCAAACGCTGGAAGGCCATCTGCGCGCCATCCTCGGCACGATGACGGTGGAGGACATTTACCAGAACCGCGACGCCTTCGCTTCCAAGGTGCAGGAAGTGGCCGCCGGCGACATGGCCAACATGGGATTGGGGATTGTCAGCTTTACCATCCGCGACATTCGCGACGGCCAGGGATACCTCGACGCCCTGGGCAAGCCGCGCATCGCCCAGGTCAAACGCGACGCCGTCATCGCCCAGGCCGAAGCCGACCGTGACTCCATGATCCGGTCCGCCCAGGCCACCCAGGCGGGGCAGGAAGCCAAATTCGTGGCCGACACCAAAATCGCCGAGGCGCAGCGCGATTATCAAAGCAACGTGGCCGTCTATCAGGCCGCAGTGAACCAAAAGAAAGCCGAGGCGGACCTGGCCTACGACTTGCAGAAATTCAAGACCGGCCAATTGGTCAAGGCGGAGGAAATCCAGGTCAGCATCGTCGAGAAGCAGAAGCAGATTGAGCTGCAACAACAGGAAATCCAGCGGCGCCAGCGCGAATTGGAAGCCGGCGTGCAAAAACCCGCCGACGCCGAGCGTTACCGCGTGGAGACCCTGGCCGCCGCCACCAAATTCCAACTGGAAACCGAGGCGGCCGGCGCGGCCTCCGCCGCCAAGGCCAAGGGCTTTGCCTCCGCCGACGTCGTCAAGGCCACCGGACTGGCCGAAGCGGAAGCCAACAAGGCGCGCGGTTTGGCCGAAGCCAGCGTCATCCAGGCCCAGGGCGCGGCGACCGCCGAAGCCATGAAGCTCAAGGCCGATTCCTTCAAACAATACAACGAGGCGGCCGTAATCGAAATGATCGTCCGGGTCCTGCCCGAAGTAGCGGGCAAAGTCAGCGAGCCTCTGGCCAAGATGGAGCGGATGGTCATCATCAACAGCGGCAACGGCCCCGGTGGCGGCGCCAGCAAATTGACCGGCGACATCACCCAAATCATCAGCCAACTGCCCCCCGTGATCGAAAGCCTGACGGGAATTAAATTTGAGAAACTGCTCCAACAAGTTCCCGCCTTGAAAAAAGCCATGGGCACGCCGGAAACCGAAACCAAGTAAACTCGAAAGGACTGACTATGAGTCTTGCGATAATTGGATTGGGGGGTGGAGAAATTCTGTTGCTGTCGCTGTTTTGCATCGTCCCGCTGGTGCTGCTCTCCTGCGCCTTCTGGATTTGGATGCTCATTTCCGCCATCAAAAACAAGAACTTGGGCGAGAGCGAAAAGATTTGCTGGGTGCTCGTCATAGTTTTCCTGCATTTCATCGGCGCGCTGCTCTATCTGATCATCGCCCATTCCGGCGCCAGCAAGCCAACGGCGGCCTGATCCGCCGGGGAAACAGAGAATCCTTCCATGCGCCTGTTTGAAGCCATTTTGGATGCCAACCATCGCGCCGTCGCCGGCGACAGCAGAGCGGGCGTCCATGTCGCCGACTTTGCCGATGAATTGCCGGTCGTCGCGCTGACCTGCATTGACGCGCGCCTGAACCGGTTTTTCCCGGGGGTTCTGGGCCTGCCGGACGAATACTTCATCTGGCTGCGCAACGCCGGCAACATCATCACCAGCCCGGTGAGCAGCACCATGCGATCGCTGGCGCTGGCCTGCGCGGTCAAGGGCGGCCGCGAAATCGCCATCATCGGGCATACCGACTGCAAAATCCCCCACACCACCATCAGCCAGTTGATTGACCTCTTCAAGGCGCTGGGAATCGAGCGCCAGAAATTGCCCGAAAACCTCACCGAATACTTCGGCGTCTTTGCCAGCGAACAGCAAAATGTCCTCCGCAGCGTGGATTTCGTCCGGCGCAGCCCGTTGATCGGCCCGGCCATTCCCGTGCATGGCTTGATGGTGGCCACCGACACGGGAAATCTGGATTGGATCGTCAACGGCTACGAAGCCCTGGGCAGGCCCGTCGCGCAGCCGCCCCCGGCCCTGCAAATGCCCAGCATCGGCGCCATGGCGGGAGAATTGATGTCCCGGGCCGGCGCCGAATTGAGCGGCTTGAAGGTGCCCGACGTCAAAATTGGCGAGGCCGCGACCCGCGCGAGCCAATGGATGTCAGAGATAAAAATAGCGCCCGCCCCTGCCGCGCCGCCGTCGTCGCCGTCGTCACCGCGGCCGGCGCCCTCCCCGCCCATGCGCCCGCCGCAGCCGATTCCCATTCCGCCCCGCATCGAACCGCCGCCAAAACCGGGTGGTTCAAGATATAGACCTTAGACTTATGAATATTATAACTGGACGAAGCAAACACCTTTTCTTTTGCGTGATGGGGCTGCTATGTTGGTTTTCGGCCTTCCCGGCGCCGGGCCAGGCACGGTTCCTCATCACCGACCACAATGCGGTAGGCGACGGCACCACCGTCAACACCAAGGCGATTCAAAGTGCCATTGATCAGTGCGCCGCAAGCGGTGGCGGCGTGCTCGTCGTGCCCAAGGGGGTGTTCCTTACCGGCGCGCTGTTTTTCAAACAGGGGGTCAATTTGCGAGTGGAACAGGGCGGCGTGCTCAAAGGCACGACAGCTCAGGCGGACTATCCGCCCATTTACACGCGTTGGGAGGGCATTGAACGCTATTGGACTTCGGCCCTGTTGAACTTTGTCGGCATGACCAATGTTGAAGTCAGCGGTGAAGGCATGATTGATGGTTCGGGTGCGGAATCCTGGGGAAATCGAGGTGGCGGCGGCGGGGGAACCAATTCGACTCCGCGCGCCACCAACGGGAGCGACGCAACCGCCGGCGCGCTTTCCCCGGCCCCTTTGCAACCCACGACGGCAACGCTCTGTTTTCCACCCGCGCCCGGCAATCTCCCGGCGGTCAACGCCGCCGGAGTGGCCGTGCCCGGGCGGGGGGGCCTGGGCCGTCCGCGGACCCTGGTCTTCCAGAGTTGCCGCGGGGTGCGGGTTTCGGGCTTGCATTTCAAAAATGAGGCCTGCTGGTGCGTGGTGTTTATTTACACCCAGGACGCCGTCGCGGAAAACCTCACCGTGCGGGCGGAACACACCATTGCCATGTCCGACGGCATGGACATTGATTCCTGCCGCAACGTGCATGTGACCGGCTGCGACATTGACTGCAACGATGATTGCATTTCCTTGAAGTCGGGAAAGGACGAGGATGGATTGCGGGTCAACCGGCCTTGCGAGGATATCGTGATTGAAAAGACCCGCTTCGCCTATGGTCACGGCGGCGCGGCCATGGGCAGCGAAACTTCCGGCGGCATTCGCAACGTGGAGGTCAACGACTGCGTGGCGGAGGCCGGGAACTTCGCCCCCATCCGCTTCAAGTCGCAGCCCAGCCGCGGCGGGGTGGTGGAGAACATCACCTATCGCAACCTGCAACTCAACAACACGCGCCAGGCCTTCGAGTTCAACCTGGAATGGCGCATGGTCGCGCCGGTCGCCCCGCCGGCCAAGGTCCTGCCCGTCGTCCGCAACGTCAAGATGATTAATATCTCAGGCACGGTCAATTCTGCGGGCATCATCCACGGGTTGCGCGACAGCCCCATCCAGGGCCTGACCTTTGAGAATTGCAACCTCACCGCCCAACGCGGCTTGACGTTGGAAAACGTCACCAACGTGGATTCTTCCGGCCTGCACATCCAAGTGGCCGCCGGCGAACCCTTGATCCAGCGGACCACGGGGGGCGGACAGCAGCAGCAGTGAGGGGCGGTGGATCAGGACCCATGGTCCTCCCATCCGGCCTGCTGCCCTATTCCAACATGCCCAGGGCCACCAGCACCGCTTCCTGCTTGTGCGTCAGGACCTCCAGGAGGTCTGACTGCGCTTTGGCCAGATCGGCTTGTCTCTGTTCCCGCGCCGCGGCCGCGTTGTCCGCGGCGGCGTTGACGTCGGCTATGGGCGCGTGAAAATCCAGGGCATTCTCCAAGGCGCGCTCCGCGGGATCCAGCGACACGGGCAGCTCGCCCGTGAGCGCCCTGCTGCCCAGATCCAAACCGATGTCGGGGCGGCCGGCGGGAAGTTGGGTGATGACGCGGATGCCGTTAATGAGAAACAGCGAGTTGAGTTCGACCGCATAGGCGTCGGTTTTCATTTGCAGCACTCGCAGAAGCCTCGGGGAAATCACTTTCCATTCATCGTCGTCTGTCACAGAAAGCAACATCCGATTGGTCGCCATAATCCTTTGGAGTGCCGGCCCAAAATCAACCATCAGCCCGCCGGAAGGCCCTGCCATGCCCGTGGCCGTCTGCATTCCTAACATGCCCCGCGCCACCAGCGCCATTTCCTGCTTGTGCGTCAGAACCGCGCGCAGGTCCGACTGCGCCTTGTCCATGTCCGCCTGTCTCTTCTTGCGCGCCGCCCGTACCCTGGCCAGGGTTGCGTTGACGTCGGCCATCTTCGTCTGATCCGACATGGCCCTTTGAATCAAAGCGTCCACCTCGGGTTCCAGCGCCACGGGCACAAGGCCGGTCAGCGCCTGGGTTTCGATGGGGGTGACGCGGGCGGCGCGGCCGCCGCGGCCGCCACGGCCCACCACGCCGCCGCCGCGGGGGAAGGCGCTGCCAAAGAGCAACCGCACGGCGATAGTGTGGGCCTGCATTTTCAATTGCACTACTTGCAGAAGTCTTGGCGAAATCACACCCCATTCATCGTCGTTGGTCACGGAAAGGGATTTCCGCTCGGCCTCCAGTATCTTTTGATAGACCGGGATGAGAGGATCCGGCGGCGGAGCGCCGGCGCCACCTTGCGCCATCACGCGGGCGGTTCCCAGGCTCATCGCCAACAGGCAACCGGCCAGGCTCAATCCTATCTTCAATGTTTTCATAATGCCTTCCTTTGGTTCGTGGCAGCTAGCTTTTCAACCCCGCGGCTCACCGGGAATTGATGGTCGAGAATGGCCTCGGCGGAGGCCGTGCAAATATCTCCGGGGATGTTCTGCCCGGTGCTCAGGTAGCGCAGGGGAAGATGGCCGCCGAGAACCAGGTTCCAGAGCTTTCCCCATCGCGGCTCTTCGTCCAGATGGGTGATGATGAGGTCCTCCACCGGCAATGGGGCAAAGGCCCGCACTTGGGCCAGGGTCACGGAGATATCATAGGCGCCGTTGAGGGCCAGGTGGAGGCGCGGCGCGCTGAATTGTTTTAATCGGCCCGCCAACTCCTGGATCGCCTCGGCTTTCCGCCAATCCACCCCCGGCAAATCAATGAAACCAATGTCTTCGGCAATGTTCCCCCCGCCCGTTCCCCAGGAGCGCTCGCTGGGCACGTGCAAAATTTCGCAATAGACGGTCAGCGATTCTGCCATGTTGGCCGTGGCCCCATCCAGCCGCCACACGCGGGCCAGTCGTCCCTCCACCAAGGCGGCTTGGGTGAGCCATTTGCAAAGGCAGGTCGTCTTGCCCGAACCGGACGGGCCGATCACCGCGTGCAGCGAATGGGCGGGCGAGGCCTGCGCCGGCCGCCACGCCGCCGCCAGAAACGCCCGCGCCAGCCCGATTTCCTCCCCCAGCGACGCCGGCGCATTGTCTCCGTGCCGCCGGCGCACCTGGTCCAGGACGCGCTGGGCATAAAGCGGCTGCAATCCCGTTTTTTGCAGCACCTCGCCCAGCCGCCAGCCGTTGGTGTCCAATTCGGCCACCTCCGCGGTGAATTCCGGCAGGAGGACCGTGCCCGCCTCCGCCTTTCCGGGAGGCGTCTTGACCTGCTGTTCGATCTGGTCCAGACGCTGCCGGAACTCTTCCAGCGCCTGGGAAACGGGAGCCGCCTCCCCTGGCGGCGTTTGGGGACGATGGGCCAGCACTTCGATCATCGGTTTTTGCCAAAGGCGGGCCAGGCCGTTGGCGGGCAGCGGGCGGACGTGGAGCACCACAGCCTCCGGCCCCAGCCGGGCGCGAATCTGCGCCACGGCCTCCTCGGCCGACGCGGCTACGAAAGCGATGGGTTCCATGTTCAACGCGATTTCATAATCTAACGCCAAAGCGCCTCCTTTCCAAGTCCATTCGCCGACAACCATTACACGCCTCTTGACTCCCGTCCCAGGCGGTTCACAGTATGTGTCTCCATGCGCCCATGAACATGGACAATCCCACTAAAACCGCGGCGGCTGACGGCCCGAATGACGTTGCCGGCACCCCTTTCGGGAGGGACATTTCTGCCGAGGTCTTCAAGAAATGTCTCCTTTACCTCTTTTTGTTGGGATTGATCGTGCGCGCCGGATTCCTGGTCGAGCACGCCCACAGCCCGTCATTTGGCGTGCTCACGCTGGACCAAAAGTATTACGACACCGCGGCCAAAATGCTCCTGGCCGGCGAAGACCTTCATCTGCTTCGCGGATTAAGGCCGCTGCTCTACCCGATGTTCCTGGCCGTGCTTTACAAGCTGGGCGGCCCGCACGGAATTGACCTGGCGGTGATCACGCAACATCTCCTTGGAGTGGGGACGGGTGTGATTGTGGCCCTGTTGGGCGCGCGGTTGTTCCGGCACCGGCTTTGCGGCCTGGCGGGCGGGGTCTTGTACCTGCTGGCCCCGGTGCCGCTTTACTTTGAAGGCGAGTTGTTGATTGAGCCCAGCTACATTTTCCTGATCTGTCTGGCGCTGCTGCTGCACTTTCGCGCCGCGGAAGCCGCCGGAGGCAAGGGGGGCCTGCTTTGGCTGGCTTGCGGCGGCTTGGTGGCGCTGATCGCGCAGGCGCGCGCGAACATCCTCGTGTTCATGGCCGTCTATCCGCTCCTGGCGGGCTGGCATTGCTGGCGCTCGCGCCGGCCGGCGGCGCTCCTGCCTCTGTTGGGGCTGGCCGGCGGGGTGGCCATGGCCGTGCCGTGGGGATTTGTCAACAAGATGCAATCCGACCATTTCCAGGTGATCCCGTCCGCCGGCGGGGTGAACCTTTATCTGGGCAACAAGCGCACGGCCGATGGCATGGTGGTGGAACTCAACCGGCGTGTCAATTACAGCGAGCGCTATGAAGATTCGGTGGAAATCTGGGCGCGCCAGGAATACGAGGCGGCCATGCGCGCGCAGGGCCTCCAGCCTGAAAACAGTCCCATGGCCATCTCCCGCTATTGGACCCGCCGGGCCATCGCCGAGGTCCAGGCCGCCCCGGCCGCCTGGCTGCATCTCATGGCCAAGAAATGCTGGCTCACGCTCTGGAACGCCGAAGTGCCCAACAACAAATCCTTCGCCTTTCTTGAGCGGGAATTCTTGTGGCTACGCCTGCTGCCGGTGCGCTGGGTGGTGTTGCTCATGCTGGCGCCCGCTGGAATTTGGGCCGCCGCCAAATGGGGAAACCGCGACGCGCTTTTTATTCTGCTTGTTTACGCCTCCCTTTACCTGGGGACAAATGTCGCCTTCTTCATCTGCGACCGCTACCGTTACCCGGTCTGGCCGGCCCTGGCCGCCATCGGCGGCGGCGGCTTGCTGGCCTTTGTCGCGGCGTTGCGGCGGCAGCGCTGGCGTGCGGCGCTCTGCCTTGCGGCGGGCATGGCTTTGATGGCCGCCCTTTCGCTGCCCAACTGGTTCGGGGCCAGGCTCCCGAACTTTGCGCGCGATTATCTTTTCCGTTCCATCGCCTGGTACGAAAAGGGGCGTTTCCCGGAGGCCTTGAGCGACATCGAACGCAGTGTGGCTTTGGATCCGCAGGACGTGACCGCGCTGCATCATCGCGGCAACGTCTTGCTGGCGCTGAACCGGTTGGAGGAAGCCCGGCAGGATTTCGAGCGGACCTTGAAAATCAATGCCGGGGATTCGGGCGTATGGAACAATTACGGAGCGGCGCTGGAGGGCCTGGGCCGGACCAACGAGGCCTTTGCGGCGTATCGTCGCGCCACGCAATGCGAGGCGCCGAGCAGAAACGCCTTCCTTTCATTGGCCTTCCTGCATATCCGCGCCGGGCGCCTCGATGAAGCCGCCGCCGAGCTGGATCAGCTCCAAGAGCAGAAGCCCGGGCCGGATGCGGTGGCATTGGCCATCCGCTCCGTTCTCGCCCGCAAGCGCGGGGATCCCCGTCAAGCCGGCGCGCTGGAGCAACAAGCCCGCGGTCTGGACGCCGATGCCGCCGCCTGGGCCATCGCCCGCGCCACCACCGGCGGCCAGACCCCGCGCTCCGACTGAGGCAAGCTTATGAAAATGCTTTTGATCTTGCGCCAACGAACACGACCGGGAAATTGCAGCCCCTTATGCCGCGGCCTCCTTATCTTGCCGGCCATGGCCGCATGACAATAATTGAAACGCCCCGGCTCCGCATTCTCGTGCTGACAAAGGGGCGGCCCGCGGGCTATTTTCACGCATGGCGCAAACTTTAACCCTGGGACATTCCCCCGACCCGGACGACGCATTCATGTTTTATGCGCTGGCCAGGGAATTGATTCCCACGCACGGATTCGCGTTCCAACACATTCTCCAGGACATCCAAACCCTCAATGAGCGCGCGACGCGCGGCGAGCTGGACATTTCGGCCATCAGCTTCCACGCCTACGCCCATGTCAGCGGCCAGTACGCCCTGCTTCCCAGCGGGGCGAGCATGGGCGACGGCTATGGCCCGATGGTCGTCGCGCCCCGCGCGCTGACGCGGGCCGAACTGGCGGACAAAAAAATCGCCGTCCCCGGAACCATGACCAGCGCGTTCCTGGCCCTGCAACTCTGGCTGGAGCGTCCGGCGGCCCGCCTCAACTTTGTCGTCGTTCCCTTTGACCGGATTTTTCAGGGCGTGCGGAGCGGGGCGGCCGAGGCCGGATTGATCATTCACGAAGGCCAGTTGACTTTCCAAAGCGAGGGCCTGGCGCTGTGCGAAGATTTGGGCGCGTGGTGGAAGCGGGAGCAGGACGGCCTGCCGCTGCCGCTGGGCGGGAACGTGATCCACAAACGGCTGCCCGTCCCGGCGCGACGGATCGTCGCGGAAGTTTTAAAGGCGAGCATCCAATTCAGCCTGGAGCACCGCGCCGAGGCGGTGGCCCACGCCCTGCCCTACGCGCGCGACATGGGGATGGATTTGGCCGACCGGTTTGTCGGCATGTATGTCAATCATTGGACGCTGGATTACGGCCAGGCGGGGCGGGAGGCGATTGGGCGTTTCCTGCGCCTGGCGCACCAGCGCGGGCTGCTGCCGCGGCCGCCGGAGTTGGAATTCGTCGTTTGAACCGGCCTTATTTCAACCCGCCGTGAAAATAATCCTTCTCGTACTTGGCCAGTTCTTTGTTGACCTTCTTGAGATCAACGCTTGGCGGCACAATGAAGGCCGTCCAGGCCGGGCGCTGGGGCATTTTGTCAATGGCTTCAAAGAGCGATTTCAGCCCGTCGGTGCCCTCGGCGCAATTGAGCGAGTTGAGGGTCGCGGCCTTGAGGCTGCTTTCCCACTCCGCCGGGGCGAGGAAGGTGGTGATGGGGACCAGTTTGCCGGCGAGCATCTGGTTGCTGTATTTGGCGAAATGCCCCAGGTAACTGTGGGCCAGACTGATGGCCATGGTCATGCTGAGAATTTGGTTGAAATAGGTGATCTGGTCGTTCATCACCTCATCGTTCCAATAGCGATTGTCCACCATGTCGGGCGGCTCGGGCGGAGCATCGGTACCCTTGTCGTGGGCCAGATTGAGGACATATTGCGCGAAATAACCGGGCTGGATTCGATCAATGGCCCTGGCATGGGCGATGTGGTTGATCAAATCAATGAAGCCGACGGAAATGAAAATCTGGTTCAGCGCCTTGTTCTCGTCGTCGCCGGGAACGGGCGTGATCACGGGCGCATCTACCAGTCCTAGGCGGATCATGTCTGGATCCACCTTTTTCTGGTACTTCTCGTCGAGCGTATCGAAAAGGTCATTGCCGATCTTGCGCACGGCCTTCAGGGCGGTGGCGTTGTAAACGTGCGGCGGCGGCTCGGGCGCCGCCAGCGCCGGAACCACGATGGCGAGCCATGCCGCTGCTATCAGTTTTTTCATCTCTTTCCAGACCATTGCCAAAGCCGGGTTGTGTGTGAACTCTCCATTTGATTATCGGCCTCTCCGCGTTAGATCATAAATGACCTTTGGCGGTCAGCCGCGCCAGGCAGGCCGTCTGGCCCGCCCTTGCTTGCGTCCAGTTTTGGTCGGAATCGCGCCGGATGACAAGGAGAAACGCCCGGTTCACTGGCGCCCCGGCCATTGGATCGCGGCGCTCACCGGCTTGATTTCACGGGGCTTTTCCTCCACCGCCTCCTTGTAGGCCAGAATTCCATTGACGATGCTTTGCGCCATCCGCTGGCGAAACTCCGCGTCGTAGATTTTTTTGGAGTCCTGTGGATCGGTCATGAAGCCGCCCTCGATGAGGATGGCCGGCATCTGGGCGTCGCGCAGGACCTCCAGGTGGGAGCGTTTCACGCCGATGTCCTCCAAGGGCAGCTTGGGGGTGATGTTTTTGAGCACCTCATAAGCCAGCAGGATGTTGTGGTCGTCCTGGCCGTTCCCCGCGCAAGCGGGCGCGTGGCCCCGCCCGCCTCCGGCGTTGCTGGAATTCATCCCCGCTGGGGGCAGGCAGTGGACTTCCACTCCGCGCACACGGGTGGAATCCGAATTGTAATGGAGGCTCACGAACAGGTCCGCCCCGGCGCGCGACGCCAGCGCCGACCGTTCCGGCAAGCCGACAAAAACATCGGACGCGCGGGTGAGAACCACCTTGAAGCCCGCGTCCCGCAGGAGCTTTTCCGTGGCCAGCGCCAGCAACAGCGTGTATTTCTTTTCGAAGTTTCTCCCGTCAATGTTGCCCGGGTCCTTCCCGCCGTGGCCGGGGTCCAGGCAAATGGTCCGCACCGGGAGGCTCGATTTATGTGGAAACAGGACCGGCTCCAGATTTTTCTGGACATCGGAGAGCGAAATCAAGGCAACCCTGCCGCGGCTGATCACGGGAAGGCAGAGCATCACCGTCACGCCGCAAATTTGCGATTTGCGCGCATTGCGCGCATCGGTGGCGAATCTCAGGCCGGCGGATTGATTGGTCAGCTCGATGGGATCATTCTTGTCGCGCCAGGTCATCTTGAATCCATTGGACTCCGCCCACTCGCCCAGACGCACGTAATCCTCGCCATCCACCGGGATGAGTTCCAGGCCCTGGATGGCCGCATGGGCCGGGGCAGCCAGAACAACGGCGAGCAGAACGGCGGCAAACGAGGCTTTCATCTGTGCGGAATTTGCATGGAGAACACAGGCACACGCAAGTTCAAAGCGCAGAATTGTGTCTTGCCATCCTCCCCGCCGCAAACCGCTAAAAACCGTTGACGCTCATCTTCCTGCCACCTAGATTCTTGGCGCAGCTTGTGTCCCAACTGTCAGGAAAGAAAGTCTTTTTGATGCATGCCAGTTTTATGAATTCGACGACGAGCGAAGAACCTTCGCTGGAAGCGGCGCCAGGACTGGATTAATCCCTCCATGAACATCCACGAATTCCAGGCCAAACAACTGCTGGCCCAATACGGCGTTGTGATTCCGCCCGGCGAAGTGTGCGCCTCGCCCGACTCCGCCCGGCAAGTGGCCGAACATCTCCTCGCCCAGGGCTGGAAACTCCTCGCCGTCAAATCCCAGATCCACGCCGGAGGGCGCGGCAAGGGCACATTTAAAAGCGGCTTCCACGGCGGCGTCAAACTTTGCCAGACCGCCGGGGATGTTCTTGAAATGGCCAAAGCCATGCTCGGCAACGTCCTGGTCACCAAACAAACCGGGCCGGAGGGCCGTTTGGTCAACAAGGTTCTCGTCGTCGGCGCTCCGGCCATCAAAAAGGAACTCTATGCCGCCGTCTTGCTGGACCGCGCCGCCTCCCGTCCCATTGTCATGGCCAGCACCGAAGGCGGGGTGGACATCGAGGAGGTCGCCGCCAAACACCCTAGGAAAATCATCAAGGAAACGGTCAATCCAGCGGTGGGACTGATGCCCTATCAAGGGCGCAAGCTGGCCTTCGCCTTGGGTTTCAGAGGGGAATTGATCGCCGCCGGGGCGCGCCAGTTCGCCGGGCTTTACAAAACCTGGTGGGAATGCGACGCCAGCATGGTGGAAATCAACCCCCTGTGCATCATCGCCACCCCGGAGGGCAAAGAGGCCCTGATGGCAGTGGACGCCAAAATGAGCCTCGACGACAACGCGCTCTATCGCCACCCCAACCTCCAGGCCATGCGCGACCTGGCCGAAGAGGCGCCGCTGGAAATCGAAGCCAGCAAGTTCAACCTCAACTACATCAAGCTGGATGGCAACATCGCCTGTCTGGTCAACGGCGCCGGCCTGGCCATGGCGACCATGGACATCATCCAGCATTATGGCGGCCAACCGGCCAATTTCCTCGACGTCGGCGGAGGCGCGAGCAAGGAACAAGTCACCGCCGCCTTCAAAATCATTTTGAGCGACCCCAACGTCAAAGGTATCCTGGTCAACATTTTTGGCGGCATCATGGATTGCAACATCATCGCCGCCGGCATCATCTCGGCGGTCCGGGAGACCGGTCTGAAACTGCCCCTCGTCGTCCGCTTGGAAGGCAACAACGTCGTGGCGGGCAGGCAGGCGCTGGCCCAATCCGCCGTGGCCGTCATCAGCGCCGATTCCATGGCCGACGCGGCCCAAAAAGTGGTGCAAGCTGTGCCAAGATGATAATTTGACCGCATGAAAAACCGTATGGGAACCTTTTACACAAAATGCAAAGTGGAAAACCACGTTGACCGGAAGAAATCCGCGGAAGTTCCGAAAATGCTCGTGGACAGCGGCGCGGAATTTACTTGGATCAACGCGGAGACGCTGAAAAATATCGGGGTTAAACCCGAGAAAAAGGATTACACCTTCTTGATGGCCAATGGACAACACATCACCCGTCCGGTTGGTTTTGCCATCCTTCACGTTGGCGACGCGGTCACAATTGACGAAGTGATCTTTGGCGAGCCGGGAGACTTGCAAATCCTCGGCGCGCGGTCGCTGGAAGGAATGAATTTGCGCGTGGATTCCCGCGCGAAAAAACTGGTGGCCGGCGGACCGATCCTGGCCGCCGCGCAGAAAATCGGAATTGAAATATCAAGTGCCCCTTCGAATTAAGAAAAATTTGATTTATGCTCAACGCCACCGAAATTGCCTTCTGTTGTTACGCCGTCACCGACATGGCGCGCGCGCGGAAATTTTATGAGGGCGCGCTGGGGCTCAAGCCCGCCACAGCCCACGATTCCGAACATGGCCAGTGGGTTGAATATGAACTGGGGCCGCACACCCTGGCCCTCGGCTCCTCCCCGGGCTTCAAGCCCAGCCCGGACGGCTGCTGCGTCGCGCTGGAAGTCGGGGACTTCGACGCCGCCATGGCCCATCTCCGCGCGCACGACGTGAAATTCCGCGTGGAGCCGACGCCCACGCCCGTCTGCCACATGGCCATGATATTTGACCCCGACGGCAACAGCATTTGCATCCACAAACGGAAGGCAAAGTGACTGATTGAAAATTCGCGGCAGGCGCATAAATTGACTCCATGATTGACGAAGCAACATTGGCGCAGATGAACGGCGAATATCTCATGCCGCCAGACGCTGGTCCGGCTTGGCGCGCAGCATTCGCCGCCGGAATCGACATGTCGCTCCTGGAGGAAAATTTGCGGCGCACTCCTTGGGAACGGCTGCTGGCAAACGACCGCGCGCTCGCGTTGGTTCGCGCCGTTCAAAGGGCCAAACCGGTCGATGATGGAATCGCTCACTGAAATTTTGCGGCGGCTGCATGACGCGAAGGTCGAGTTTACGCTCATCGGCGGGCTGGCGGCGAGGCATTACGGCGTCACGTTGGTCACGGAAGATGTGGACATCTGTGCGCGATTCACGCCGGAGAATTTGAGCCGCATCGAAAATGCGTTCAAAGATTTTCACCCCCGCCATCGGTTGACCGCCCACAAAATGCCGTTCGAATTGACAGACGAGCTTTGCGGCAGGCTGAAGAACATTTATTTGACAACGGACTTGGGAATTCTTGACTGTTTGAGCGAGGTTGCGGGAGTGGGAGATTTTGAGGCTGTCCTTCGCCAAAGTGAAGCGAGAGAATTTCCATTTGGCTGTTGCTATATCATTAAAATGGATGCGCTGATTCAAGCAAAGCAAGCAGCGGGACGTCCGCATGATTTAATGGCAGTGGCACAACTTCAGGCTATCAAAGGAAAAGACGAGCAGCAGAAAAATTTATTATAACCAACTATCACAACCCATTTTAATCATGTCCATCCTCGTCCATCCCGACACCAAAGTCCTCGTCCAGGGCATCACCGGCAGCTTCGGCGCGCGCCACACCCAACTCTCCCTGGACTACGGCACCCGCATCGTCGCCGGGGTCACGCCCGGCAAGGGCGGCCAGATTTTTGAACATGCCGGCAAGAAAGTTCCCATCTTTGACACCGTCGCCCACGCCGCCAGAGAGACCGGCGCGACTGTTTCCGCCGTCTTCGTTCCCCCGCCCTTCGCGGCGGACGCGATCCTGGAAGCCGTGGATGCCGCCCTCGATTTGGTCGTCGTCATCACCGAGGGCATTCCCGTCAACGACATGGTGAAAGTCAAACAGGCCATGCGCGAGAGCAAAACGCGCCTGATCGGCCCCAACTGCCCCGGCATCGTCACGCCCGGCGAAGGGAAAGACTCCACCGGCGGCTGCCGCGTCGGCATTGCGCCGGGTTACATCCACAAGAAGGGCCACATCGGCGTGGTTTCGCGCAGTGGCACGCTCACCTACGAAGCCGTCTGGCAATTGACCTGCCGCGGGGTCGGCCAGTCCACCTGCGTGGGCATTGGCGGCGATCCCGTCAACGGCACCTCGCACCTGGACATCCTCAAAATGTTTAATGACGACCCCGAAACCCATGGCATCATTATGATTGGGGAGATTGGCGGGGCCGCGGAGGAGGAAGCGGCCAGGTGGATCAAGCGCCATTGCCATAAGCCGGTCGCCGGCTTTATCGCCGGCGCCACTGCCCCGGCAGGAAGGCGCATGGGCCACGCCGGAGCGATCATCAGCGGCGGCAAAGGAACGGCGGCGGCAAAAATCGCGGCCTTCCAGAAAGCGGGCGTTAGGGTCGCCGCCACCCCTTCTGAAATGGCGGACACACTTCTGCAAATGATGGCCTGAGCCGCCGCGCGAGTTTTCAGTTGAATATTCGCCGCCGGAACTTACAGTTCCCGCAACGAACACTGCCGGATGAGTCTGCTTGACTTCATACTCAATGTGGCCGGCCTTCTGCTCTGGCTGAACTGGCGCGCCGCCCCGCCGGCCGTGAGGACGCCGGCGCAGACGCCGGCCCTGTCCCCGTCCCGGCGGGTGACGCCGCCGCGCGCCCGCCAGTTTTATCTCCTGGCCTTGCTCGCCCTGCTGCTGGGGCGCGCGGTTTTCTATTGGCAGGCCGGGCCGCAACTGGACTGGCTGCCGGGCATTCCCCTTGGCCCCATCCGGCTTCCGTTCCGCAGCGATTTCCTTGGGCGAATGCTCCTCTTTTCCTGCTTCAGCTTCGGCGCCACTCTGGGCGTCTTTTATTTGTGTCTGCTGGCCCTCTCCTCGCTCCATTCCCCCGTTTCGGATGCCGACCCCGCGCAGCGTTTGGTGCGGCGGCATCTGGGCGCGCTGGGACGCTGGCCCAACGCGGCGAAGCTGCTGCTGCCCATGCTGGTGACCATTCTCCTCTGGTTTTTGCTGAACCCGCTTCTCTTGCGCTTCGGCATGGTGCCCAAGGTCACCCCCTGGCATCTGCTGGCGCAGGGGGCGGTGATCGGCCTGGCGGTTTACTTCGTCCTCAAATTCCTGGTGGTGGGATTGCTCCTGTTGCACCTGCTCAACAGCTACGTTTACCTGGGCGATTTTCCCTTCTGGAACTTTGTCAACACCACCGCGCGCGGCTTGCTGCGCCCGCTGCGATGGCTTCCCTTGCGGATCGGCCGGGTGGACCTGGCGCCCGTCGTGGGCGTGGCGCTGGTGATGCTCGCGGCGGAATTCGGCCGGCGCGGCCTGGACCACCTTTACCATTGACCCGGATTGTCCAGACTGAAGACATTCCGGCCTTCCCGCGCTACGGCTGCTCCATCTCGGTCTGGGACGCGGCGTTGGTTTGGGTGTTGCTCAAATCCAAGTTGACGGGACCGTTGGTTCCGAGTTTTGCGGCCATCTTGGCTCTTCGCTCGTTTTCCTGTTTCAGTTCCTCGGCAGCGGCGGCGTTGCGTGTATCCTCATCCGCCCGGATTTCCATTTCGGCTTGTTCCACGGCGGCCATTTGATGCTTTTGATCCATGGCCACTTTGGCGGCGATTTCCGGGGTCTTGAGCACCGTGGGCCGCATCAAAACAATCAGTTCGGTGCGTTCGTTGTCAACGGCCGTGCTTTTGAACAATTGGCCCAGCACCGGAATGTCCATCATCCACGGAACGCCTGCGTAAGTCTTGGAACGGCTCGCGCTGATGAATCCGCCCAGGATGATGGTCTCGCCGCTTTTGACGGCCACCTTGGCCCCCGCGTCGCGTTTGGTGGTGGTGGGGACATTGCCCGCGCCGGGAATTGCCACCGACGGACCCAATTGCTCGATCTCCTGGTCAATATCCATCACCACCAGCCCATCCGGGTTGATGAGCGGCAAGACGCGGAGTCGGATGCCCACTTCCTTTTCCGTGTAAGTGGAACTGGGGCCGGTGGAATAACCGTAATTCATGGTCCCGGTCACATAGGGGACCGTGTTGCCGATGAACAACTCCGCCTCCACCGCGTGCGAAGTTTGGATGCGCGGGCGCGAAAGGACGCTGATGCGGCTGTCTCCGGCGACCGCCTCCAACACCACATCCAGGTCGTTGCCGTATTTGGCGAAATAACTGAATCCGCCCGGCAGGCTGGCCAGGACCGAACTGCCGATCGCGCTGCCGATGGCGCCGTTTCCATTGGTGCTCGAGGCGGACGAGCCGGTCAAAAACGAGCTGGCCCCGGAGCTTAAATTATTCACTCCTCCGGCGCCGGTTATATTATGCACGGTCTGCTGTTGCTGCAGATAGCTCACGCCGGTGTTTCTGGTGTTGCTCAGGTTGACTTCCAGGATGACCGCCTCAATGAGCACCTGGGCCAAAACCACGTCCAGCTTGCTAATGATATCCCTGATGACTTTCATGTCCTCGTCGTTGGCGAAGACCAGGAGGGAATTGGTCCGCTCGTCGGCGATGATTTTGGTCTGCCCAAACAAGGAAAAACCTCCGGCCCCGCCCCCCGCGCCGTTGACGATGTTCCCCAGCCTTTGGCCGAAATTGCTTCTGGCTCCGGCGGCCCCGGTGCTGGGCCCGGCCTGCGTGGGGCCGCCAAAGGCCGCGCCTGCCGCCGGCGCGCCCCCGCCGGCGGCGGTGCCGGTCGGCCCGGTCTGAAAAGCCGCTCCAGAGGAGCTTCTGCCCACCGCCGTGCCGCCGCCGGCGCCCAACTGGCTCAGCGCGCTGGCAATGTCCGACGCCAGCGCATACTTGATCGGGATGACTGCCGGCTTGATGATCAACGGCGAGGTCACGTCAATTTTCTCCAGCATTTCGAGCATGCGCTTCACGTTCTCCGTGTAGTCGCGCAAGATGAGGCTTTGCGTGCTGGGAATATAGATGATGCTGGATTGTGATTTCGCGAAGTAGGTCAGGGCCTGGACCACCTGTTGCGGGTCGGCGTATTTGAGTTGCACGATTTCCGTGATGAACCTGCCCGAATCCGGCAGACTCCCGGCGGCGTTGGTGGAATAATTGCCGCCTCCCCCCGGCGCGGTCGCCTCACTGACCACTTTGAAGAATTTCTCCCCGATGGGCACTATGGTGATGCCATTCATTCCCAGGATCGTTTCCAGGGCTTGGATCGCTTCGGTTTTCGTCAAGTCCCTTTGGGTCTTGAGCGTGATCGTGGAAGTGCCGGCCACCGCCATCGGCCCCGCCGATGTGTGCAGCGCCGTGCGCCCGACCAAATCCGCGTAGATGTCCAGCACCTGATCCACAGGCATGGTCCAATTGTATTTGATGTCGGCAGGTTCCACGGCGGCCGCGGGCGCGGCGGGGCTTGCGGGCGGGACGGGAGCGGGAGCGGGAGGCGCGGGCAGCGCGGTCGTATTGGTCCTGGGCATACTCAGTGGGTTCCCCGCGCGCGGCAGTCCGGGAACGGGCTGCGCGTTGGCCGCTAGCGCCAGCGCCAGCAACAGGGACGATGAGAAAACGTGTTTGAGCTTCATAATGTGTTCACTGGTTATTTCCCGCGTCGGCGGGTTTCTGGCCGGCGGGCGGCGATGGAGAAGGCACAGGGAACGGCGGCGGCGCGGAAGTGGACGACCCTCTGGCATTGGGAGCCCTTTGCCCTGGCACGGCAGGACCTCTGGCATTGGGGCCCCTTTGCCCCGGCGCGGCCGGACCTCCGGCATTGGGAGCCCTTTGCCCCGGCGCGGCGGGACCTCTGGCATTGGAGGGCGGCCCCGATGGCGCGGACTGCCCTCTGGCGTTGGGAGGCGGGCCGGGCGGTGTGCCGGTTTTTTGGGGGACGGGCGCGGGAGTTTTGGCGGCGTTTTTGGGCAGCACCAAAGTCTTAGCTGGAACCAGTTTGGTGGCCGCTGCCTTGTCGCTCTTCTTGTAATCCGCCGTCAAGGTGATCATGCCCTTGAGTTGATACCGGTTTGGCTCAACGGGTTTCAAGTCCAGTTCCCGCACCCGAATCATCGCCGGATCATTGCCCACGCTGTAGAGAAAATTCACCAGATTCTCCTCCCGGGCTTCCACGGAGATTCTGATGGACTGGGACTCAAAAAACTGCGAGGCCGCGTTAGTCCCCAGATGCACCAGATTCACGGGGTCGTACTGCGAGACGTTCACCCCAGACTCCACCGCTTTTCGGTGGACCGTGGTCTGCAACTGAATCTCGCCGCTGTAGTTGGTCGCCAACGAATTGCCCTCCCCTTTTCTCAACTGCTCCAATTGCCGCTTATAGCCGTTGGTCGGATTGTTGTCCATTTCGATCATGGCGGAGCGATTGGCAATGGCCTGGCGGGTGAGGTCCAGTTGCCTCTTAATGTTCCCATAAGCCTTGAATTGGGGCTGGACAAAAAGCAGGTCCAGCACCACAAACGCTACCACCGCGATCACGACGATGATCCGCTTTTCCGCCGGGCGCAAATTCAGGCTGTCAATAAACGTGTTCACGGGGCCTCCTTGTTGACGATCGCGCAACTGAATGTCCAATCGGTTTTGTTGCCGTGGCTGGAGGTCCGGGGCACGCCGACTTCCGAAAAAAGCGGGCCGCTGTGGCTGGCATCCTGGGCGTGCCGCAACGCGTCATTGAAGCTGGCGATGTCCGTCGTTTCATCCGACGTCGAACTGCCGTGCAGATCAAACTTGTCGCGGGCGAAATACATGTCTTCCAAAGTCACCGTCTCGGGCAGATTCTCCGCCACCGCCCTCCAGCAATCCAGGGCGGCGTACTTGAGGTTTTGGCGCTCCTGGAGAATTTGAATCTGCTCCTGGTCCTCCATCGCGTTGGTGTACGCCGCACTGATGCTCGCCAGCTTGTCGCACGTCAGGTTGTATTGATGCTTCAACCCGGAGAGTATCCCAAAATAGACCAGCACCCCGAAAAGATAAACCGCCACTACGCTCAACACCCCGCGCATCCAGAGCCGGTCCACCAATTGCTGGTGGTATCGCGCGCTGAATTCCGCGGGCAGCAGATTGGTGGTCGTCCCGTCCCGGCCGGCCCGCTCGGCGCTCAAGGCCGCCAAATCCGCCGGGGACGCCGGGGGAACGATCTCCACCGCCGGATCGGCCCACGGCCTGAACAGCGGCTCCCAAACCCCGGCTTCCGCCGGCCCCGCCACCAAATGGATCCGCGGCGGCCTGGTCAGCCAGCCCTCCAACTCACCCGCCCAGGCTATCTGCTCCAGGTGCGCCTTCAACTGCGCCCCGCGCTCCGGTCCGGCCGGCAGCGGCAGCACCGTCACGTTCTGGATGGCGCCCCCATACTGCCACACCATCAAAACCGGATCCTCCGGGCCGCCGGGAAAAATCCAGACTCCGTCCCCGTTCATCTTCGCCGCCAAAAGCTGATCCAGCCCGGGGGATTCGATCCGGTCCGGCTGGAATCCCTGCAATTGCAGCTCCCCCAAATACTCCTCCACGTAACTGCGCAAGGCGATGACGACAATCACGTTTTGCAACGCGTCCGGCTTCGCGGTCGCCGGGCGGGGCATCAAATAGAAGCTCCAAACAATGTGCGTCACCGGCAGGGGCGATATTTTCTCCAGTTGCAGCTCCAGCATGGCGGCCGTTTCCGAAATTTCGGCGACGGGCAACTGCGCCGCGCGGATAAACACCTTGTCCAGCGGCAGCCAGGCCATGTTGAGCCGGGGCCAGACCAGCGACTGCCAGTCTTTGCCCACGTAGGCCGCCGGCGCCATCTCGCTCAGCGTGAGCGTGATCTCCTGGTCGAAGTGAAAGTGGTCGCCCTTGGCCGAGTAGCGCCAGAGCCGCCGCCCGCCGGGCATGGTCTGAAGCACATTGGCCGAATTCCAGCGCGCCATTATTCCCCTTTCCTGCGGAGCACCGTCTTGCCGTCTTCCGACAACGCCATCAGATGCTCCTCGGTTTGCGTCACCCGCAGCACCTCGTCAATCGTGGTCTGCCCCGCCTTGACCTTTTTCCAGCCGTCATTGCGCAAGGTGTGCATCCCGCGCGACATCGCCTTTTGCGCGATGGCCGAGGCGGTGGCCCGGGAAATGACCAGCGGGCGCAGGCTCTCGTCCATGAACAGCAGCTCGTAAATGCCCATGCGCCCCTGATACCCCAGCATCCGGCAAGCCTCGCAGCCGGTCCCCTTGCAAAAAGTGGTCGTGGCGATTTCCTCCTCAGGAAACCCAATGCGCAACAAGTAGTCGTGCTCCACCGGTATGGTGGTTTTGCACTTGGGGCAAATGGTGCGCACCAGCCGTTGCGCCAGCACCGCCTCCACCGACGAGGCCACCAAAAACGGCTCGATCCCCATGTCAATCAATCGCGTGAACGCGCTCGGCGCGTCGTTGGTGTGCAGCGTGCTGAAAACCAGATGGCCCGTCAGCGAGGCGCGGATGGCGATCTCCGCCGTCTCCAGGTCCCGGATTTCCCCCACCATGATCACGTTGGGGTCCTGGCGCAAGATGTGCCTCAGGCCCATGGCAAAAGTCAGCCCAATGTCGCTCCGCACCGCGATCTGGTTGATCCCCTTTAATTCATACTCCACCGGCTCCTCAATCGTGATGATCCGCTTGGTCACCGAGTTGATCGTGCTCAAAAACGCGTAAAGCGAAGTGGATTTGCCGGAGCCGGTCGGCCCCGTCACCAGAAAAATACCGTGCGGTTTGACGATGATCTCCCGGATGCGCGCTTCCTCCTCCGGCGCGAATCCCAGCTTCTCCATCCCCAGAAATATCTTCCCGCGCGTCAGCAGCCGCAACGAGACGCTTTCCCCATACACCGTCGGCACCGTCGAGACGCGGATGTCTATTTCCTCGCCTTTGATCCGCACGTTGATGCGGCCGTCCTGCGGCAGGCGTTTCTCCGCGATGTTCATGCCGGACATCACCTTGATGCGCGAAATCAACGAAGCCTGGTACCGTTTCAATTGCGCGGGCATCGGAGTCTGGTGGAGGATGCCGTCAATCCGGTAGCGGATGCGCAACTCATCCTCCGCCGGCTCAAAATGAATGTCCGTCGCCCGGTCCTTGAACGCCTCCCAAATGATCTGGTTGACGAATTTGATGACGCTGGCTTCCTGGTCCCCTTCGGTGATTTCCTTGTCCTCCACCAGCAACTCCAGCGGCTCGTCGTCCCCGGCCATTTCGTCGAGGGTCTCGGCCCCCACGCCGTAGTACTTCTTGAGCGCCTTCTCCAGCTCGACGCGGGTGCTGAGGGCGAAATGGACCGGGCAGCGCGCGTCAAACTGCACGGCGCTGAGCATGGCGGAGTCGAAGGGATTTCTG
>Ga0187862_10000518_pt1 | contig 44154 bp, 27 predicted proteins | sample June2016WEW_10_1_FD_133003 | JGI IMG/M metagenome (GOLD analysis project Ga0187862, IMG submission 133003) | Peatland microbial communities from SPRUCE experiment site at the Marcell Experimental Forest, Minnesota, USA - June2016WEW_10_150 | ecosystem: Environmental > Terrestrial > Soil >... | reverse complement strand
CGGAGGCACGGACCCCCGCCGACTTAATTGCCGCCATCGGCCGGGCTCTGGCCAGCGTCACGCCCCAAGACGCCTTGGGCTGGTTTGTCTCATGCGGCTATAGTTTTTGTTGAAACGCTCTAAGGTGGGGGAGCATCGAGTGAGCAACGACAAAATCCCAACAAGGTTAATCTCTATCATTCAAGTCGGGATTTGGCATGCCGGTCGCCAAAAATGCCGCCCAATAACCCCTCCCGTAGCACCCTGTCAAACTCCGTCAAAGCAAAAATGCAGGTTTGACCGCAAAAAGCGAATCCTTAGCAATGTGCTTATGATTGGAGAATTAAGACCAACTCATCCAGCCGCCACCAGCTGCGCGCCTTCGCCTTCATCCTTTCATGTCCGCCTTAGCTTTAGCGACGGCGGAAGCCTCTAGTCTTTCAATCGCGACCCACCACCACCCATGCCACTCAAGGCCACTCAAGGCCAATCAAGGTAAATCAAGGTAAATTCACCCTTTAGCCTTCTGCCTTCTGCCTCCCTCTGTCTTGTTTTGCTCATCCTGCTTGGTTTACCGCGCAAATTCGCCCTCCATTTGACGCCGCAAAATTCATATCATATTCATTTCCAGTATCTTATGAATATCCCAACTTCTTCTGGCACCGACTTTGCTCACTCATTATGGAAATCATGAAGAAAATCGAAGCCATCATCAGACCTTTTAAACTCGGCGAAGTCCGGGATGCCCTCACCGACCTCGGCATCGGCGGCATGACCGTCAGTGAAGTCGAAGGCTGCGGGCGTCAGAAGGCCCTCAACAAAAACTATCGCAATCCCCAACACGCCCTGGATTTTCTTCCCAAACTCAAACTCGAAGTCGTCGTCACCGATGCCCAAGCCGGTCCAGCCTCCGCCTCTATTGTCGCCGCGGTCCGGACCGGCAAACTTGGCGACGGCAAAATCTTCATCACCCGCGTGGATGACGCCATCCGCATCCGCACCCTGGAGAAAGGCCAACTGGCCATTTGAAACACTCCCTCCTTCCGGCCAGATGTTCCATCGGCGGGGCCGGTTTGCGGTTGAATTCCCTTTGCAGGCCGATATGCTGCCGCGGGATGTTTCTCGTCAAAACCAATGATCCTCACCTCTAGCACGCGCCGCCCGCGCAACGTGGATTCCAAGCGCGCCGCTGCCATCCTTTACGGCGACTGGGGCACCAGCAAAGCCTATGTCATCGGCATTGCCTTCGCCGTCGGCGGTTACGGTTCCTTTTGGTTGATCGCCGCCATGTGCGTTCTCACCGGCTTGGTGGGGGTCAACTACATGGCCATCTGCAAACATTACCCCGACGGCGGCGGCGTTTACGCCAGTGTGCGCCATCGTTCCGAAATGATCTCCATTGTCGGCGCATTCCTGCTCATCGCCGATTACATCGTCACCGCGGCCCTCAGCGCGCTCTCCGCCTTTCAATACTTGCAAGTCAGCCGCCCGGAACTCTGGGCCGGCGCGGCCATTCTCTTCATCGGCGCGCTCAACTATTTCGGCCCCAAGCACACCGGCGGCCTGGCGTTCCTGGTCTCCCTGCCAACCGTCATCGTCGTGGTGGTCCTGGGGATTTTCTGCATCCCCCACCTCCGAGAAGCCGTGCATAACTTGCAGCCCCTCCAGGGCGGTTTCTCCAAAAACTGGGTCGGCTTTGTCGGCGTGGTTTTGGCCTTGTCCGGCGTCGAAGCCATCGCCAACTCCACCGGCGTGATGAAACTCAACAAGGGTTGCACCGACGCCAACCCCAACGTCTCAAAAACCTCCACCCCGGCCATCCTCTGGGTCCTCCTGGAAGTCTGCATCTTCACCGCCTTGCTCAGCCTGGCCGCCAATGCCTTGGGCGGCTTGGTCTCCGTCCCCACCGACCCGGGCCAGATGAACGAAGTCAACGCTCCCGGCCATCCTGGCGTCCGTGATTACATGCTCAAATACATGGGCGAAATCTTCGTGGGCGGCGCGTTCCATTCCCCGGCGCTTGGACACCTCATGGGCCTGGCTGTGGAAGTGGTCTTTGGTTTCCTTCTCCTCTCCGCTGTCAACACCGCCATTGTTGATCTGGTTGCCATCTCCTTCCTCATGTCTCGCGACGAGGAATTGCCCCCGCAATTCCAGCGCCTCAACAGTTTCGGCGTCCCCAACCTCGGCCTGGTTACGGCGGCGGTTGTTCCCGCCCTCCTGGTTTTGTCGGTCCAGGATGTGGGCGGGTTGGCGGACCTTTATGCCGCGGGGGTCGTCGGTGCCATCGCCACCAACCTCGGCGCCAGCTCCACAGACCGCAAATTGAGCCTTCTCACCTGGGAGCGTCTCTTGATGTTTTGCACCTTCCTCATCATGCTCGCCATTGAACTGACCATCTTTTGGACCAAGCCCAACGCCCGCAATTTCGCCGCCGGCGTCCTGGTCATTGGCTTGATCCTCCGCGGCCTGGCCGCCGAAAACTCGCGGCGCAAAAAAACCGAAGCCGCCGCCGCCGCTCAAGCGGCCGCCGCCGCCCAGCCCGTTCTCGCGCCTCTGGCCACGCTCCCCGCCCGACCCCACGAAGTTTCCGGGCCGCCCATGCTCTGCGCCGTCCGCGGCGTGGGCAAGACCCTCGATTTCGCCATCGAGGAAGCCATCCAAAGTGATCGTCCCCTCTACCTGTTGTACATCCGCACGGTCCCCATCTTGATGGAGGATGATTCCAAGCGAAAATGGCAGGAGGACCCCGAAGCGAAGGAGATTTTCCTCGAGGCCAGGAAAAAAGCCGGCTCCCACCCCCTCTTCCCCTGTTACGCCGTCAGCGACTCGGTCGCGCACACCGTGGTGGATATTACCGCGACCATGGGGGCCTCGCTGCTGGTTCTGGGCGCGCCCGAACGTCGCGGCCTCATCAATCTCCTCCGCGGCAATATTATACGCGAAATCCTCGACAACCTCCCCGACGACATCCATCTGCTCGTCTATGCCTGAGCGCATCCCCCGCGGCATCCGCTGCGCCCTTGTTTTCCCGTTGGGCCTGCGCTAATTTTCCCGCGCCATGTCCGATTCTTACATCCAACAATTGCTCGCTGACCGCATCGGCGGAAAGAACTACGGCAAATCCGGCGCCATTTATAAATTTGAAAAAATCAAACGCGCCAAACGCGCCGCCCTGGCCGCCCATCCCGGAGCCGAGATCCTTGATCTTGGCGTCGGCGAACCCGACGCCATGGCCTTCCCCGAAATCGTCGCCAAGCTCCACCAGGAAGCCGCCAAACCCGAAAATCGCGGCTACGCGGACAACGGCGACATGGTTTTGAAGGAAGCCGCCGCCCGCTATCTGGAAAAAGTTTGCGGCGTCGCGGGCATCAATCCCGAAACCGAAGTCCTCCACTCCATCGGCTCCAAGGCCGCGCTTTCCATTTTGCCCGCCGCCCTCATCAATCCAGGGGATTACGTCTTGATGACCACGCCCGGCTATCCGGTTTTTGGCACGCACGCCAGATATTATGGCGGCAAGGTCCACCATTTGCCGCTGCTGGAAGCCCATCGCTTTTTGCCCAGCCTCCAATCCGTCCCGCCCGATGTTCTCTCGCGCGCCAAAGCCCTGGTGCTCAATTATCCCAACAACCCCACCGGCGCGAGCGCGACCCCGGAGTTCTTCGCCGGCGTCGTCGCCTTCGCCAGACAGCATCGCCTGGTGGTGATCCACGACGCCGCCTATGCCGCGCTCGTCTTTGAAGGCAAACCCCTGAGTTTTCTCGCCACTCCCGGAGCCAGGGACGTGGGCCTGGAACTTCATTCCACCAGCAAGAGCTTCAACATGACCGGGTGGCGCTGCGGGTTTGTCGCCGGCAATGAACTCCTCGTCCGCGCCTATGGCGATGTCAAAGACAACACCGACTCGGGGCAATTCCTGGCCATCCAGCATGCCGCCGCACTTTGTTTCGATCACCCCGAAATCACCACAAAAATCGCCTCCAAGTATTCCCGGCGCATGCGCGGCTTGGTCGAAGTGCTCAACAAGTCCGGCTTCTGCGCCGCCAAGCCCAAAGGGTCGTTTTACCTTTACGTTCGGGCGCCCAAGGCCGCCGTCTCCCCGGGCGGCCGCCGCATCGAGTTCAACAACGCCGAAGAAGTTTCACAGTGGCTCATCACCCGCAAGCTCATCTCCACCGTGCCGTGGGACGATGCCGGGGCCGCTCTGCGCTTCAGCGTGACTTTCATCGCCAGCGACGAGGATGACGAAGAGCGCGTTTTGCGCGAACTGGCTTCGCGTTTGGCGGATGTGACGTTTGAATTCTGACAATCAATCCCCCACAAAAAGGAAATCATCATGCATCTCAAGAAAATAATCTTCCCATCACTCCTTGTCCTCGGTCTCGGCTGCTGTTATCTGCTGCCCTTTTTCCATGCCCGGGGGGCGGCCGATGCTCCCGCTCCCGCCTCCGCCCCGGTTCCAGCCATCATCCAGAAGGGCTTCGGCATGTGGGCGAAAAACCGTGACGCCTCCTGGGCCTTTGATGTCTGGAAGCTCGGCGGCTTCCTGGAGCGCGACAACAAACCGGCCACCCTCTCCCGCTACTTCGCCCGGCTGGATCAGACCCTCGGCAGCTACAAAAACTACGAGGTTATTGACACCACCGGTGTCAGCCAGAATTCCGCGGCGATTTACCTCTGCGTCAACTTCGACCGCGCCGCCATTTTCGGCAGGTTCATGGTCTATCGCACCGACAGGGATTGGGTGGTGCAAGACATGGACTTCAGCCCCAAGCCCGAGGCCCTGATGCCGTGGCTGGCGTTCCAGGGAGGAAGCTATGCGCAGTAATCCTGCTTCCCATGGAACGATACCCGCTATGTAACCTGGGGGTGATCGCCCTCACTTGTTGGTTTTCTTTTCTCGGATTCCGCGACCCGGCGCTTCAGGAAAAATATCTCTTCTGGCCGGAAGCCATTTTGGCGTGGCGGCAATACTACCGGCTCCTCACCTCCGGCTTTCTTCACCTGGACGGGATGCACCTGGCGATGAACATGCTGAGCCTCTATTTCTTTGGGCCGCTGATCGAAAGCATCTGTGGCCCGGCGCAGTTCCTTCTCATCTACTTGGGAGCGATGGTGGGCGGAAGCCTCCTGGCTCTTTACGTCCATCGCCATCACGATTACAGGGCCTTGGGCGCCTCTGGCGGAGTGGCGGGCGTCATTCTGGCCCACATCTTTTTGTTTCCGGGCGGCCGCATCTCCATGGTCTTTTTGCCGATCGGCATCCCGGACTGGTTGTACGCCATCGCGTTTTTGCTGGCCTCCTTTTACGGAATGCAACGCGGACTCGACAATGTCGGCCACGACGCCCATGTGGGCGGCGCCTTGGCCGGTTTGTTCACCGCCGCCGCCCTTCACCCTGCCGCGATCCGGCACAATCCGTGGTTGTTCGCCGCGATTTCGTCGGTAACCGCGCTCCTGATCCTCTACATCGCGCGAAATCCGTTGTTTCTGCCATTGCAGGGCCTCGATTTCACAACCAGGAAAGCCCGCCCGGCCGGGCCATCACGACGATTTTCTCTGCGGAGAATCTTCCATTCCACACGCCCCGCCAACCGGCTGCCGCCGGCCACCCCAAGCCGGCCGGAACGCCGCGTTGATGAGATCTTGCGGAAAATTTCCCAAAGCGGCATCCACAGCCTCACCAACGAGGAGAAGAATCTGCTCAAGGAAGTCTCCGAGCATCAGCGCCGGCGGGAGGCGCGGGAGAATCCCAAATTGGGCTTTCCGTTCTGAGGGCCGATGGCGCAATTGGAATCCAGTCCCAAACCAGCAAACACCCGGTCCCGGTCATGCCGCAAGCCGGGATGAGAAGATGGTCGGGGCGGTGGGATTTGAACCCACAAAAAGCCCTTCGTAAATCTTGCCTGATTAGCCGTTTTTATGGACAAGAGGCTTCGGAGGTCATTCCTTTTTCCAGCGATGGCGGTCGCCGAAAGATCATCCGGGATCAGCCGCGAGCGGTATTTGGCAACCAAGTCCTTCAAGGCTCTATCTGTGCCATTCCCAAAGCGCGTGTTCAGACGCGCCAGCTTCCAACCCGGGCACGCGTCCAGCAAAAGGGAGTGGTCATGCCCGCCAAACCAAGGCATATACAGGCCATGCAAGACATATCCGTGCGTCAGGAGAAATTGATTCTCCCCACGTATTTGCCGGCCGCGCCGTCCCGGCATCCGATGTTCCTTGAGAAACGGGTCTATCAAGGCAGCAGCGGCAAGGTTTATCCTCTGCCCTTCACCGATCGCATTGCGGAAGCGCCCGTGGATCGAAAGTGGCAGGCGGTATGGCTCGAAAACGAATTTCTGCTTGTCCTGATCCTGCCCGAGATCGGCGGGCGCATCCACGCGCTCCAGGACAAGAGCAATGGCTACGATTTGATTTACCGCCAGCACGTCATCAAGCCCGCGCTGGTGGGGCTGGCCGGGCCGTGGATTTCCGGCGGCATCGAGTTTAATTGGCCGCAGCACCATCGCCCGGCCACTTTCCTGCCGGCCGATTGCCGGATCGAATGCCACGCGGACGGTTCGGTGACGGTATGGTGCAGCGACCATGATCCGATGTCCCGCATGAAGGGCATGCACGGCATTTGCCTGCATCCGGGCCGGGCGTTGCTGGAGTTGAAGGTGCGCGCCTATAACCGGACCTCGTTCACGCAGACTTTTCTGTGGTGGGCCAACGTGGCTGCGCGCGCGCATGAAGGCTACCAGAGTTTCTTCCCGCCGGACGTGCAGCACGTGGCCGATCATGCCCGCCGCTCGATGAGCGCCTATCCGCTGGCGCAGGGATTTTATTACGGTGTCAATTATAAGGAGAGGGGGCGGTCGGGCGTTCCGGCCGGGGAACTGCCGCGACAGTTTGTTCCGCCGCGGGCGCGCCTACGGCCCGATCCCGCCCAAGCTTGTTCTGAAATCCCTCGTTACGCGCCGAACGATCTTTCTTTTTACGCCAACATCCCGACCCCATGCAGCTACATGTGCTTGGGCAGCAAAGAGGATTTTTTCGGCGGCTACGATTATAAGAAACAGGCGGGGATCGTCCATGTTGCCAGCCATCATATTTCTCCCGGCAAAAAGCAATGGACCTGGGGCAACCACGAATTTGGCTACGCCTGGGACCGAAATCTGACCCACCCGGACAGCGCCGGTGAATATGCCCCTTATGTCGAGATCATGGCCGGCGTCTATACCGACAACCAGCCGGATTTCAGTTTTCTGCAACCCGGCGAAACCAAGGTCTGGAGCCAGTTTTGGTACCCGATACAAAAGATCGGCCCGGCGCGCCACGCCAATCTTGAGGCCGCGCTCAGCCTTGAGGTGTCCCGGGCCAAGGCGCGGATGGGAGTCTGCGTGACCGCTCCGCTTGAATCCGCGCGCATTCAGTTGCTGCGCCGGGGCCGCTCTGTTTTTAGGTGTGACTGCCATCTGACACCCGGGCAACCTTGGGTCAAAAAGATTGCTTTGACCAAAGGAGTCCGGGCCACAGACCTTCGCTTGCGAGTCCTGACCGCCGAGGGGCGCGAGGTGATTGCCTATCAACCGCAGGCGCGGCCGCCAACCCCGGCGCCATTGCCCGCGACCGAACCGCCCTTGCCGCGCGACATCGCCACTGCGGACGAACTTTTCCTGACGGGCCAACACCTGGAGCAATATCGCCACGCCACGCGTTGCCCCACCCTTTATTGGCGCGAAGCTCTGCGACGCGACCCGATGGATGCCCGATGCCACAACGCCATGGGACTGTGGCGTCTGCGGCGCGGCGAGTTTGCGTTGAGCGAGGCTCACTTCCGCACCGCCATCGCCCGCCTGACCGCGCGCAATGGCAATCCCGCTGACGGCGAAGCCTTCTACAACCTGGGGCAATGTTTGCTCCATCAGGCGGCGCAGGCGGGCAACGCCGAAGAACGGCAGACGAAAATGCAGCACGCCTACGATGCCTTTCACAAGGCGGCTTGGAACCAGGCCTGGGTTTCCGCCTCCCGTCACGCCTTGGCGGAACTGGATTGCTGTGTTCAACGCTGGGCCAGCGCCCTCGATCATCTCGATCACTCCCTGCGCTACAATACCGACAACGCCCGCGCCCGCGATCTCAAGGCCATCATCTTGCGCAAGTTGGGCACGGTCTCGGAAAGCGACGCTCTGCTGCGCGAAACCCTGGCGCTGGACCCGTTGGATGGGTGGGCGCGGTATTTGACAGGCCAGCCCATGTCTTGCGATTGGCAGACAAGCCTTGACCTGGCCCACGATTGCGCCCGGGCGGGTCTCTACGCGGACGCCATCGCCCTCTTGGACAGCGTGAAGCCGGCCCGGCGCGACTTGCCTGATCAATCTTGGGGCGCGGCCCCGCTGGTGCAATACACCCTCGGCTGGCTGCACGAGCAGGCTGGCCAGCCCGAAATCGCCGCGGCCCGCTACAAAAAAGCCTCACTGTTGCCGCCGGACTATTGCTACCCGGCCCGCCTGGAGGAAATCGCGGTTCTGACAGCGGCCCAACGCCACAACCCGAACGACGCTCGCGCCCTTTATTATCTGGGCAACTTGTTTTACGACCGCCGTCGTCATGAGGAAGCCATCCGTCTATGGGAAAAGAGCGCGAAGCTCAAACCGGAGTATGCTGGGGTCTGGCGCAACCTCGGGGTCGGCCTTTTCAACGTGCTGCGAAAGCCCGCCCAGGCCCGCCATGCCTACGACAGGGCCTTTCGGGCCGATCCGGGCGACGCGCGACTGTTATTTGAACGCGACCAACTTTGGAAACGCTTGGGCGAAAAACCGGCCAAACGGTTGCGCGAACTGGAAAAGAACGCCGCGCTGGTTCAGCAACGCGACGATCTGAGCCTCGAACTGTGCGGGTTGTATAATCAGACCGGCCGGCACCACGAGGCCCTGAAACTTCTCGGCTCGCGTCGCTTCCAACCTTGGGAAGGCGGCGAAGGCGCGGCCCTGGGCCAATACACCCGTGCCCACCTGGCTTTGGGACGCGCCGCCCTGGCTGACAGACAACCGGCCCGGGCGCGCGAGCATTTTGCCGCCGCCCTGACCGCGCCGGAAAATCTCGGCGAAGCGAAACATCTCCTGGCAAATGACAGCGACGTCCAGCTATGGCTTGGCCGAGCCGAGGCCGCAGTGGGCGATCGCCAGCGCGCGCGCGCCTGTTGGGAGGCGGCCGCGAAGTTCAAGGGCGATTTTCAAGAAATGAGCGTCCGCGCTTTTTCAGAAATGACCTATTATTCAGCGCTGGCCTGGAAGGAATTGGGTCAATCAAATAAAGCCGCGCCACTCTTGCGCGATTTATTGGCTTTCGCGCGCAAGCTCGAAAACACCCCCGCCAAAATTGATTATTTCGCGACCAGCCTGCCGACCATGCTGCTCTTCGACGATGACCTGTCACAGCGGAAGCAAACCCGGGCCATGTTTTTGCAGGCGCAAGCCTGGCTCGGTTTGGGGCGGACCAAAAAGGCCCGCGCCTTGCTGGAAACCGTCCTCCGCCGCGATCCCAACCACCCCCTCGCCGCCGACCTGGTGGCGGAACTCCGTTTCCGATCATGAATCGAATCCTTTTACTGGCAGCATGTGGCTCGATGCAACTTTCGGTATTTGCCGCGCACACCATTTCGCTGGCCGGCAATTGGCGCTTGGAATTGGACCGATCTGATGCCGGCATTGCCCAACAGTGGTTTAACCGCCGGCTGACACAAAAAATCAAACTTCCCGGCTCTCTTTCCCAACGCGGCATCGGAGACGACATTACTCTTTCCACGCCGTGGACCGGCGGCATCGTGGATCGCTCGTTTTTTGATGCGCCCAGTTACGCGAAATACCGGCAGCCCGGCCATATCCGCATTCCGTTCTGGCTGCAGCCGGAAAAATATTACTCCGGCGCGGCCTGGTATCAGCGCGATTTCCACCTGCCGGAGTCCTGGGACAATCCACGAATCGTTCTCTTTCTGGAACGTCCCCACTGGCAAAACATGATCTGGCTTGACGGCAAGTTTATCGGCACCGGCAACAGTCTCTCGACGCCCCATGAGTTCGACTTGGGCAAGGTCGTCTCCGGTCCGCATTCGCTGACCGTGCGGGTGGACAACCGCCGTATTATTGACATTGGCGAAAACTCCCACGCCATCAGCGACCACACGCAGGGCAATTGGAACGGCCTTGTCGGAAAACTTGAACTGCGCGCCACCCCAAAGATTGATTGGATTGAAGACGTGCGCGCTTATCCCAACGCCGCCGAAAAACGGGTCACCATTCATGTAACACTGCTCAGTCCGTTCGGCTATGAATCGCCGCCCGCAATTTTCGAAGGGTCGCCGCCACAAGGTGACATTTCTGTCTCTGTGGCGACCGAAAAGAACGCCCCAGTTTTGCAGGTTTCGCCCGTGACGAAGCATTTCGTCTCCCTTGAGAAGAAAATTGAGGCGGACTTTGAGTTCGTCTTGGGAGACAAAGCCCGGACATGGGACGAATTTTCTCCGGCGCTTTATCGCGCGCAAGTCAAGTTGCGCAACATCTCCGGGCTTGGAAATCTTGACTTCGAAGACGAGAAATCTGTCGTTTTTGGCCTGCGGGATCTTTCTACAGACGGCACGCAGTTCACCATCAATGGCCGAAAAACCTTTATTCGCGGCACGCTGGAATGCTGTATCTTTCCCAAGACCGGGCATCCGCCGACCGATGTCGAGGACTGGAAACGCGTCCTGCGTGTGGCGCGCGGATACGGCCTGAATTTGCTTCGATTTCACTCCTACTGTCCGCCCGAAGCCGCCTTCATTGCGGGCGACGAAATGGGTTTTTATTTCCAAGTCGAAACGTGCTGGGCCAACCAATCCACAACGCTCGGTGAGGGCCTGCCGGTGGATCAGTGGGTGTATGATGAAACCAGTCGCATTCTCAAAGCCTATGGCAACCACCCTTCATTTCTTTTGATGCCTTACGGCAATGAACCGGGAGGCAACCAGGCCATTGCCTATTTGACAAAATACGTCGAGCATTTCAAGGCGGTGGATTCGCGCCGCTTATGGACCAGCGGTTCGGGCTGGCCTCAACTTCCAGCAAACCAGTTCCATGTCGCGCCCGATCCGCGTATCCAGGCCTGGGGCGCAGGTCTGAAATCGCGCCTCAACGCCCGGCCGCCCGAAACCGAGACTGATTACACAACTTATATCCAGCAGCGCAGCGTCCCGGTCATCAGCCACGAAATCGGCCAATGGTGCGTCTATCCCAATTTCGATGAAATTTCCAAATACACTGGCTGCCTCAAGCCCCGAAACTTGGAGATTTTCCGCGACACACTCGCGGCCCAGGGCATGGGAAAACTGGCGCATCCGTTCCTGCTGGCCTCCGGCAAGTTGCAGACCTTGTGCTACAAGGAGGACATCGAATCGGCCTTGCGCACGCCCGGCATGGGTGGATTTGAGTTGCTGGATTTGCACGATTTTCCCGGCCAGGGCACCGCGCTGGTCGGGGTGCTGGACCCGTTTTGGGGGGACAAGGGTTATGTGACGGCGGCAGAATACCGCCGCTTTTGCAACACGACCGTTCCGCTGGCGCGTCTGGCCAAACGCGTTTTCACCACCGATGAAAAACTCGAAGCAAAAATCGAGGTGGCTAACTTCGGCAACGGGCCTGTTTCGGGCGCCGCCGTCGCGTGGAAGCTGGTCGCGGCCGGAAACAAACTGAGGGCCGGGGGCACGTTGCCGCCCACGGACATCCCGGTGGGCAATGGGATTTCCCTGGGCGCCATTTCCGTGGATTTGAAGAATTTCAAAGCTCCTGCCCAATGCCGGCTGATTGTACCCATCAACGGTTCGACCGGACGATTTGAAAACGATTGGGACCTTTGGGTTTATCCGGTCTTGCCGGAGGCGCCGGCCGCAAAAGGCATCCTCCTGACTTCGCGCTGGGACGCCGAGTCGCAAGCCAACTTGCGCGCGGGCGGGAAGGTATTATTGACAGTTCCGGCAAAAGCGGTGCGCAATTTCGACGACGCTCCGGTGGCGCTCGGTTTTTCGAGCATTTTTTGGAACACCGCCTGGACCGGCCGGCAGCCGCCCACCACACTGGGCATTCTTTGCGATCCCAAACACCCCGCCCTGGCCGGGTTCCCCACAGACTATTACAGCAATTGGCAATGGTGGTACTTGATCCATCGCGCGGGGGCGTTGCGGCTGGACGTTTTGCCGGACGGCCTTGAGCCAATTGTCCGGGTCATTGACGATTGGGTCACGGCGCGCCCGCTGGCGCTCGTCATTGAAGGCAAAGTCGGGGCGGGCGGAATCATGGTCTGCGGCTTCGACTTGACTGAGGGGGCGAACGATCCAGTCTCCCGTCAAATGCGCCAAAGCCTTTTGAGTTACATGGAATCTGATCGTTTCGCCCCTGCCACCCGCCTAACCCAGGAGCAGATAGGCGCCCTGCTGAATACGAACAAATATGTATTTGACGGCAGCCAAAAACGAAAACAGTCAAATTTGCCGCTCCTGTGACCGCCAAATTCCTCAAACTCACCGCCCTAAGCGGCTACGCGGACGCCCCTGGGCTTCTCTGGCAGAATTGGATTTGATCCCGGTTAACATCGCTAAGAAATCATGATCACAGCCACACAGACCCAAGGTTCGGAAATCGAAGCGAACTACAACTACTCTTATATCTGGCTTGTTTCGATCGTCGCCGCCTTGGGAGGGCTGCTCTTCGGATGGGACTGGGTGGTGATCGGCGGCGCCAAACCATTTTTCGAGAGATATTTTCAAATCCACGACCCAAAGCTGGTTGGATGGGCCAATAGTTGCGCGCTGATCGGCTGTCTGGCGGGCGCGCTGGCGGCCGGCGCCTTGAGCGACCGTTGGGGCCGGAAACGACTGCTGATTCTATCGGCTTTGCTGTTTGCCGCCACTTCCATCGGCAATGCCTTGGCTCCGATATTTTCGATCTTTATCGGCTGGCGCATCTTGGGCGGGGTGGCCATCGGTCTGGCGTCCAACCTCTCGCCGATGTACATTGCCGAAATCGCGCCTGCGCGGTTGCGCGGAAGGCTCGTTTCGATGAATCAACTGACCATCGTGGTGGGCATCTTGCTGGCGCAGATTATCAATTGGCGATTGGTGCGCGATGTCCCGCACGGGGCGACGGATGAATTCATCCGCAACTCCTGGTTCGGGCAATTCGGATGGCGCTGGATGTTCGGATTGACCGCTGCCCCGTCACTCCTTTTTTTTCTGGGGATGATGTTCGTGCCGGAAAGCCCGCGCTGGCTGGCGAAGAATGGCCAGATGGATGCCGCCCGGCGCATTTTGACCGCCGTGGGCGGGCTGGGTTACGCGGACGCCGCGTTAAAGGAAATCCAGTCCACCCTGGCCAGCGAAGAAATCAGCCACGTGCGTTTCGGCGACTTGCTGGAACCGCGCATGAGAAAAGTGCTGGCTTTGGGCGTCACCCTGGCGGTCTTTCAACAATGGTGCGGCATCAACGTCATTTTCAATTACGCGGAAGAGATTTTTCGCGCGGCGGGTTACGATATTTCCACCGTCTTGCAAAACATTGCCTGGACCGGTTCGGTCAATCTGATGTTCACGTTTGTGGCGCTGGGCGTGGTGGACAGGGGAGGGCGGCGTCCGTTGATGCTGTTCGGCAGCGCGGCGCTGGCGTTGATTTATTTCGCCTTGGCCTGCTGCTACCACTCGGGCCTGACCGGGCTGCCGATGCTGGGCTTGGTATTGGCGGCCATCGCCTGTTACTCGATGTCGCTGGCGCCGGTCACCTGGGTGGTCATCTCGGAGATTTTTCCCAATCGAATTCGTGGCGCGGCCATGGCCGTGGCGGTGGGCGCGCTCTGGATGGCGTGCTTCTTATTGACCTATACATTTCCGATGCTGAACGCAAAACTGGGACCAGCCGGCTCCTTCGGGCTGTACGGCATCATCTGTGTTCTTGGTTTCGTTTATATTCGTGTTAAACTACCCGAGACGAAGGGTAAAACTTTGGAGCAAATCGAACGGGCGCTGGTGGATTAATTACCCCGTGGCATCTCCAACATAAGTTATTATCCCTGAGTTACTTGCGTTCATAGCGTCGGAAATCTCCTTGAACTTCCTGGACCCCTCTCCATCGCAACGCGGAGTTCACGGATTCCTCCGATTTCTCCGTTTTCTCCGTTTTTTTTATCCGCCATCCGTGGTTAAAATCATTCAATGGATACCGAACGCAAATCGCTCGACGCCGATTGCTCCCGGCGGGCTTCGCGTTGAATGTGCCAGCCTGATGGCGCCGGCACGTTGGATCATTCCGTCGTCTTCCAAGCCGTTCCGCCCATGCTGTCCCAGAGCGGTTTCAGGTCCGTATCATCAATGGCCGCGCGTTTCACCGTATTCTCGTCGATGTTCATGGCCATCCACCATCCCAACCAATGCTACTGGGTCGTCTCAGAACCTCCCAATCCCCCAAACCCTCTCTGGCCCCCCGTCTTGGCCCACCATCGCCTTTAATCTGTCCTTTTTGTTCCAACATCTTTTCCTGTTTTGAACAATCGCCGACAGGCTGCAGTTTTTGGCGCATTTTCCAGAAATTGGGGATACAACGTCCCCGCCGATCCACCGAACCCTTGGGCGATGAAGAGTCATCGAGTTCATTCCGCCAACCGCCCTGGATCTCCAGCTACGACCGCCGCCCGAGCAGGCAAGACCCAAAACTGAATAGAATAGCCGCTTGCTTTTCCCGCGGCTCATCTCTATACTGCGCGCACTCTTCTAAGTGGCGGCCTTGTCAACGCGGGAACAGGCGTTGACGTGACCGTCTTTGCTTTGGCCATCCATTGGCAGATGGAACGCCGGGGGCGGGTCGTAAATCAATTATCTGTTCCGGCCGTTGTGAAAACCAAACATGACACAGTCAACGCAAGCGTGCATTATGAAATCCTTCGTCAACCAGCTCTCACAACTACTTTCCCATCAATTGCTTCCCGAGCCGGATATCGCGCCGCCGCCGTTTGATTCCAGAGGCCGGCCCAAAGGCCGCGGCCGCGTTCGCTGGCTGGAAACCTTGTTGTTTGTCACGAGTTTATTGGTTTCCAGCCGGGTGAGCCACGCGGCGGCCATCACCTGGACGAACGGCGGCGGCGGCAACTGGAGCGCCCCCGCCAACTGGAGCCCGAACCGGGTTCCCGGCAGCTCCGACGACGCGTTTATCACCAACATCGGAATCTATACCGTGACCCTGGACGCCAGCCCCACGGTCAACAGTTTGACGCTGGGCGGCGGCGGGGGACAGGAGACGCTTTCGACGGCGGGGTACTGGCTGACGCTGAACAGCGCCAGCCTTGTGACCAACAACGGCATCCTGGCCTTGAACGGCGGCGGCAGCGGTTTGGCCGGCGGCGGGTTGCTGACCGTGAGCGGCCTGCTGGATTGGACCGCTGGAGAAATCGACGACACCCTGGCGGTGGCCACCAATGGCGTGCTAGTGCTGGCTGGCGCGAGCGGCTCTGCCTACAATTTGTATGGAATTATCACCAATAGCGGCACGGTGCAACTGGTCAGCGGAGATCTTCAACTTAACCAATGCGGGAACTCCCCGGCCACATTCGTCAACCTTCCCGCGGGGGTCGTGGAGTTGACAGCGGACGTTTCGATTGTCCAAGCGTGCAGTCCCACCCCGTTTGTCAACCAGGGAACACTGGTGAAATCGGGCGGAACCGGTACGAGCGGCATTTCCACGATTTTCAACAATAGCGGCACGGTGGAAGTCAACACGGGGACCCTCGGCATTTACTATAATTCCACATTGAGCGACGGCAGCGTGTTTATTGGCGCGGGCCAGACCACGCTAAACGCCAATACAGCAGTCCTAAGCGGCAACCTTACCAGTTCCAATCTGGTTCTGACGGGGGCGGGGTTGTCCGGCACCGTAGTGCTCAACGGTTTGCTGACCTGGACGGGTGGGGCAATTAACCCCGACTGCGTCCTGACCATACCCTCCGATAGCACCCTGATTCTGGTTGGCGCGAGCGGCTCCACCTACAATTTGTATGGGATTATCACCAATAGCGGCACGGTGGAACTGGTCAGCGGAAATCTCCAACTTAACCAATGCGGGAACTCCCCGGCCACGTTGATTAACCTGCCAACGGGGACAGTGCGGTTGGCGGCGGACAATTCGATTTTTCAGTCGTGCAGTTCCACCCCGTTCGTCAACGAGGGAACACTGGTGAAATCGGGCGGAACCGATACGAGCGGGATTTACACGTATTTCGACAATAGCGGCACGGTGGAAGTCAACACGGGGACCCTCGGCATTTACGGCAACTCCTGGCTGAACGACGGCAGTGTGTTTATTGGCGCGGGCCAGATCGTGCTAGACGCAAACACCACAACTCTAAACGGCAGCCTGATCGGTTCCAATCTGGTTCTGGTGGGAGGGGGATTGTCCGGCACCGTAGTGCTCAACGGTTTGCTGACCTGGACGGGTGGGGCAATTAACCCCGACTGCATCCTGACCATACCCTCCGATAGCACCCTGATTCTGGCCGGCGCGAGCGGCTCCACCTACAATTTGTATGGGATTATCACCAATAGCGGGACGGTGGAACTGGTCAGCGGAAATCTCCAACTTAACCAATGCGGGAACTCCCCGGCCACGTTGATTAACCTGCCAACGGGGACAGTGCGGTTGACGGCGGACAATTCGATCTTTCAGTCGTGTAGTTCCACCCCGTTCGTCAACGAGGGAACACTGGTAAAATCGGGCGGGACCAATACGAGCGGGATTTACATGTATTTCGACAATAGCGGCACGGTGGAAGTCAACACGGGGACCCTCGGCATTTACGGCAACTCCTCGCTGAACACCGGCAGCGTCCTGATTGGCGCGGGCCAGATCGTGCTAGACGCAAACACCACAACTCTAAACGGCAGCCTGATCAGTTCCAATCTGGTTCTGGTGGGAGGGGGATTGTCCGGCACCGTAGTGCTCAACGGTTTGCTGACCTGGACGGGTGGTACAATTAACCCCGACTGCATCCTGACCATACCCTCCGATAGCACCCTGATTCTGGCCGGCGCGAGTGGCTCCACCTACAATTTGTATGGGATTATCACCAATGGCGGGACGGTGGAACTGGTCAGCGGAAATCTCCAATTTAACCAATGCGGGAACTCCCCGGCCACATTCATCAACCTGCCAACAGGGATAGTGCGGTTGGCGGCGGACAATTCGCTTTTTCAGTCGTGCAGTTCCACCCCGTTCGTCAACGAGGGAACATTGGTGAAGTCGGGCGGCACCAACACCAGCGCCATCCAGCCCACCTTCAGCATCAGTGGTGGCTCCATCGGTGTGGAGAGCGGGGTGCTTTCGCTCAACGGCCAAAATTTTGCCCAAAACGGCGGAACATTCCTTGTCAGCCTGGGCGGAACCAACACCGGCCAATCGGGGGAACTGGCGAGCGTCAACAGCACTTCGCTGGCCGGACTATTGACTGTAAACCTGACCAACGGGTTTGTGCCCGCGCCGGGCAGTACGATCCAGATTCTTTCGTGTTCCAGCCTGAGCGGCACGTTTGGGCCGCTCAATGTTCCTTCCGGCATGAGCGTCAGCTACAGCAACAATGGCGTCTATGTGACTGTGACCAATACGCTGGCGCTGGCGCCCGCCATCACGGTGCAACCGCCGACCAACGTGACAGTGCCTTACGCCGGAAACGCCGCCTTCTCCGTGGCGGCCACCGGGATGACGCCATTGAGCTACCAATGGTCGCGCAATGGCGCCCCTCTGAGCGATGGCGGGCCGTTTTCCGGTTCGGCCACCGCGAACCTCGCGCTCAACGGGGTCACCGATAACAACGCGGGGAGTTACACTGTGGTGATCACCAATGCTTATGGCTCGGTGACGAGCACGGTGGCGACGCTGACGGTGCTCAATTGCACCGCGCCGCCTTCGGGCCTGGTGGCGTGGTGGCCGGGCAACGGAAACGCGCTGGACATCGTCGGCGGCCAGAACGGCACTCTTGAAAATGGCGTGACCTTTGCCCCGGGCGAAGTCGGCCAGGCCTTCAGCTTCAACGGGAACGGCCAATCCGTGGTCATCCCGGACTCCCCGAGCTTGGAGCTGACCAGCACCTTCACCATCGAAGCGTGGGTTAATCTCGCGACGTTGACGGTTGACCCCAACGGACGTGGCCGCGGCATCGTCTCCAAAGTGGGTGGCGCCGGGGGAAACAACGGCTACCAGTTTGCGTTCGGACAGAATACGCTTGGCGGTCAATTCAACAGCCCTGGACAGGGTTGGCCGCAATTTGCCGTTAGCGCGACGCTTCCCACACTCTCTGCCGGAGTTTGGATACATGTCGCCTGGACATACGACCGGAATACCATGTTGATTTACTTGAACGGACAGCCGATCGCGACCAATGTCATCGGACCCCAACCGATCGCCACGTCCTCCTCCAACCTGCGCATCAGCGGCGACGACAACGGCAACGTCATGTTTGACGGATTGATTGACGCAGTCTCCATTTACAACCGCGCCCTTTCCTCCAATGAAATCGCCGCGATCTACGGCGCAGGGGTGGCGGGCAAGTGCCTGAGCACGGCGCCGGCCATAACAGGGCAACCGTTGAGCCAGACGGTCGTGCTGGGCGACACGGTCACGTTCAGCGTTGAAACCACCGGCCTGCTGCCCATCACCAACCAATGGCAGCTCAATGGAACCAATTTGACTGGCAACGGACGCATCACCGGCTCGCAAAGCAACCTGCTGACCATCAGCAACGTCCAATTCGCCGACGTCGGCAGCTACACCGTCACCGTGACCAACGTGGCTGGCGGAACGATCAGCCAGCCGGCAGATCTGGTGGTTCTGCGCAAAACGCCGGCCATCACCTGGACCAACGCCGCCCCCATCACCTACGGCGCGGCCCTGAACAAAACGCAACTCAACGCCTCGGCCAGCGTGCCTGGAACCTTCGCTTACGCGCCGCCCGCCGGCACGGTCCTGGGCGCGGGTTCCTACCTCCTGTCCGCCGTTTTCACGCCCAACGACACGGTGGATTACAACAGCGTGACCACTTATGTCAGTCTGACGGTGTCCAACGCGCCGCTAACGGTGACGGCCAGCAGCGCTACGCGCGCCTACGGCCAAGCGAACCCGGCCTTCACGGGGACGATCACGGGATTGCAGGGATTGGACAACATCACCGCCAACTACTCTTGCGCCGCCGTTGCGGCCAGTCCGCCGGGCAGCTATACCATCGTGCCTTCCCCGGTGGATCCGTTCGGCCGGCTGGCCAATTATTCAGTGACCTTCAACGACGGCACTTTGACGGTCAACTCCGCCGCGCCGCCGGTCATTTTGTCGGTTTCACCCGTCACCGGCTCGACCAACGGAGGCCAGACGGTGACAATTACCGGAACGAACTTCGAGGTGGGTGCCAGCGTGAATTTCGGTTCGGCGCAGACGTCCCTGGTCAATGTGACCAGTCCGGCCAGCCTCACGGTGACGACCCCGGCTTCCTCGCCGGGGGTGGTGAACGTGCGCGTCAACAATCCGGACGGGAACAATATCAGCCTGCCCAATGCGTTCACGTATGGAATTCCGCCGGTCATTCAGGAGCAACCGTTGAGCCAGTCGGTGGTTTCGGGAAGCAACGTGCAATTCGTGGTCGAGGCCACGGGCGAAGGGACGCTCAGTTACCAATGGCAATTCAACGGCGCCAATCTGTTGAATTTGGGCGGCATCAGCGGGGTGCGGACGCCAACACTGAACCTCAGCAACTTGAACCCCGCGGATGCAGGAAACTACTGGGTCGTCATCACCAACACCTTCGGCACGTTGACCAGCACCTCGGCCGTCTTGACCGTTCTGACGATGCCGACGGTTTCGACGCCGCAGAGTCTGGCCGTTGGCGTGGGGGCCAACGCGAGCTTCTCCGTCAACGCCGGCGGGACCGCGCCCTGGGCCTTTCAGTGGTATCAAGGCACGACGTTGCTGGGCGGAGCAACCAATCCGGTTTTGAATTTTCCCAGCGTGCAAACAACCAACCAGGGCCAGTACACCGTCGTGGTCACCAACATTGTCGGGGCGGTGACGAGCACTCCGCCGGCGATGTTGACGGTGCTGGGCTATTGCGCCAGCGCGCAGGCGGCGCAATCGCTGTATCCGGCCGGAACGACGATTCCTTTCACGGTGCAGACGTTCAATTGCGGCGATCAGACGGCGGTGGACAACAGCGCGGCGGTGCTTTGGCTTTACAACGCGGGTACCAGCCGCACGATTCCGTTCACCACGGGCGCGACCGGAAGCGCGACGGTCAATTTCACGCCGCTGGCCGGGGAAGTTGGCCAGGTGCAATACGCGGCGGCGTTGCCCGGGGTCAACAACCCGGCGGCGCAAGGGTCGTTGACACTTTTGGGCATCAGTCAGAGTCCGCCCGGTCTTTCGACCGTGCTGACCGTCGGTTTTCCGCAAACCAACACGCTCACGTTGTCAAATCTAACCAGCGTCGCCCTGAGCGGCCTGACCGCCAACGTGCTTGGGGCGCCGGCGAACGTCAGTGTCCAAGTCAGTGTGCCGGGAACGCTGCCGGGCAACGGCTCGGTGCCGGCAACATATATAATGCAAGCCGGTGGCGCGACGCCCAATCAGGCGCAATTCACCATTGAGTTCCCCACGGCGCAAGGCGTCACCAATGACTTTCCGATCAATGCCAGTGTTGTCCAATTGGAGCCGCAACTGACGGCCGTTCCAGGGTCCCTGGGCGGCACGATGATTGGCGGACAGCAGACGTTCGTTTCCTTCACTGTGGCCAATTTGGGCGGCGTGTCCAGCGGGAACATCCAGTTGCTGCTGCCCATCAACGCGCCCTGGCTCTCGGCCGTGACCGCCCAGCCGATGGCCTCGCTGACCCCGGGCCAAACCAATCTTGTCACTCTGGCGCTGACGCCCGCGACCAACCTGGCTTTGGGGGCCTATCCCGGCTCGGTGGTGGTGGCTTGCGCCAACTCCAGCGTTTCCGTGCCGTTCACCTTTGATTGCGTTTCCACGCAGGTCGGCAATTTGCAGGTGACCGCCCAGGATGAATTCACACTGGTTTCTCCCGGCGCGCCCAATGTTTCCAATGCTACGGTGACGGTGACTGACTTCTTGACTGGCACCAATGTGGCCAGCGCCGTCACGGGGCCGTCAGGCATCGCGGTGTTCTCCAACCTGACCGCGGCCTATTACACCATCAACGTCGAGGCGACCAATCACGGCGGCTTCGGCACGACGCTCCTGGTGGCGCCCAACCAGACGACCAACGTCAATGCCTTCCTCCCGGTCAATTTGGTCAGTTATACGTGGGTGGTGACGCCGACGGAAATACCGGACAATTACGATTTCACGCTCACGACGACCTTTCAGACGCAGGTGCCCTGGCCGGTGGTGACGATCACTCCCGGAGCGATCAACCTGTGCGGCATGTCGGGCACCAACCAGATTGACCTGGTGATTACCAACAACGGGCTGATCTCCGCCCAGGATCTGGTGCTGTCTTTTGGCAGCAACCAGAATTGGTCCATCGTGCCGCTGGCCAGCAACCTGGGCGATCTGGCCGCGGAGAGCAGCCTGGTGGTGCCGGTGATCATCGCGCAACTGGATTCGAGCACCGATGCGGCTTCCAGCATTGCCGCCGGGCTTAACTGGCATGTGTTCACCCCAACGCAGAGCAACTATTACACAACCCCCATTTTTGTGTACAACGCCAACCCCAACGACTGCATCATCAGCAGCGCACCGGTGGTCAACCCGCCCGCGCCGCCAGGAACCGGTGGTGGTGGCGGCGGCGGCGGTGGAGGCGGAGGCGGCTCAGGCCAGGGCACTCCCGATCAGCCTTATGTCGCGACGCCTAGTTACAGTTTTGTGCCGCCGGTGACGGGCGCCATCGTGGACGTTACCCTGCAAATTGATCAGCATGCGGTCATCGAGCGGAACGCCTTCAAGGCCACCCTCCAGCTCAACAACAACGCTGGCTCGTCCATTTCCGATCTTCAGGTGACCATCAATCCCGTGGACGCTTCCGGCAACCCGGCGCCAAGCCTCTTTGACATTTTGCCGCCGACCTTGAGCGGCATCAACGCGGTGGACGGCACCGGCAGCATGGCCAACGGCACTTCGGGCACGGCGTCCTGGACCATCATCCCGGCGACCAACGCCGCGCCCAGCGGGCCGACACAATTTGCCATTGGCGGAACGCTCTCCTATATGCTGGACGGCCAGCAGGTGGTGATCCCGCTGTTTGCGGTGCCCATCACCGTCATGCCCAGCCCCATCCTCAACGTGGACTACTTCCTGCAACATGATGTCTATAGCCAGGATCCGTTCGTGTCCCAATACGAACCGCCCGTCCCGTTCGGCCTGGGCATCATGGTGCATAACGACGGGGTGGGATTGTGCGACGATTTCACCATCACCTCGGCCCAGCCCCAGATCATCGCCAACTCCAATGGCCTGCTCATCAGCTTCCAGCTCATCGGATCGCAGGCCGGAACCAACCAGTTCGTCTCCCCTTCCCTCACCATGGACCTGGGGGCCATCCAGCCTGAAAGCGCCGCCACCGGCGTGTGGCTGATGACCTCCTCGCTGGAAGGAGCGTTCATCAGCTACGCCGCCACCTTCCAGGAAGTCAACGCGCTGGGCGCCACCAACATTTCCCTGGTCAACAGCGTCACCATCCACGAGATGAACCACATCGTCCGCATCACTGTTCCGTCCGACGACGGCATCCCCGATTTCCTGGTCAACGACACCACCAATATTGACGCGCTGCCCAACAACGTTTATTCCAGCACAGGGCCGGTCTTCGCCGTGACCTCCCTGAGCAATGTGACCGTCACCGGAACGCTCTCCCCGTCCCAATCCAACATCACCGCCACCCTGGCCGCGCCGTCGGGCTTCGTCTATTTTGAGTTCCCGGATCCGAGCCAGGGCACGATGACCATTGCCGGCGTGACCCGCTCGGACGGAGTCAATCTGCTGGTCGGCCCGAATGTCTGGCAGACGCCGGAGCGCGATCACATGCTGCCGCCGCAGCCGCAGAACCTGGTGCATATATTTGACTACAACTCGACTGGCTCCTATACTGTCACCTATGGCCCGATGGTGACCCCGCCCACAGTTACGACCCTCCAGGGAGTGAGCACTAACCCCGCCGTCGCCACCTTGAACTGTCTGGTCAACCCCAACAACGGCAACACCACCGTCTATTACCAATGGGGTCTGACCACCAATTACACAAGCGTCACGCCGTCGGTTTCGTTGACCGAAAGCCTCAACACGCCGCAGGACGCGGCGATTGTTCTGGACGAATTGGTGCCCAACACGACGTATCACTTCCAGGCGGTGGCGGCGAACAGCGCCGGCACCAGCTTCGGCGGCGATGTCACCTTCACGACGCCGCTGGTTTCACTGCCGGTCATCACGGCGGCGACCAACGTAACGCTGGCCGTGGGCCAGTCCCTGGCCTTCGTCAACCAAGCCAACAGCCCGGTCATTTACAGCCTGGATCCGGGCGACCCGGCGGGATGCGCCATCACCACCAATGGCATCTTCACCTGGGTCCCGTCCTGCGAGCAAGGCTCGACCACCAACCAAATTAAGGTATGGGCCACCGACATCCAATACCCCATGGTCAGCAACTTCATGACCTTCCAGGTCACCGTGGGCGACTGCGTCGAACTGAGCATTGGGTCGGCGGCGACTCAGAGCGGCCAGACGGCCTGCGTGCCGGTGACGCTGGTCGGGGCCAGCGTGCCGTTGAGCGACATCCAGTTCACGCTGCTCTTTCCCCCCGGCCGCCTCACCAATTGGTACATTTCCTCCACCAACATCGCCGTCGGCGCCGCCATTCTGCAATCCTCTTCGGCGTCGCAGGCGCAATTTGACGTGAGAGCGTTGTCCGGGCGCTCCCTGCAAGGCCCGGCGAGCATTGCGCAGATTTGTTTCCAGACTCTTGGGGAGCATTCTTATTTCGCCACGATGGTGATGACCAACCTGCAAGGGACCGAAACCGACGGAACGCTGGCGGGCGCCTCGACCGGGATTCCGGGCATGGTAACCGTGGTGGCGGCGGAACCGTTGCTCCAGGCCGCCGCGAGCACCAATTCGACCGTTATGTTGACGCTCTACGGCAATCCGGGATCGAACTATGTCATCCAATCCTCGACCACTCTCAACAGCAACGGCTGGCAGGCGGAGTTGAGCACGGCGCAAAGCAATATCATGTTCCAAGTCCTTGTCCCGACCGGCGGCACCAACGCGCCCGCGCGGTTCTTCCGCGCCTATCAGCAATCGCCTTAGAAATCAGCGGCGTTCGTCAATGGGAACGTAATGGGCGGCGGCGGGGCCGATATATATTTGACGTGGACGGCAGATGCGCTTGTGGGAATCGTCGAGGATTTCCTTGAAGTTGGCGATCCAGCCGGGCATGCGCCCGATGGCGAACATAAAATCACGCGAGCGAGATCCACCGCTGGTCGGCATTGCCGCGCGAATTCGCGCCACTCGGTCGGCCTTTTCCGCTGTATCGGGGCTGTGCGTGGCCTGGTAATCGATCTCCTCCCGTGCGGGATCATCGGTCGGAGGTGCGTGAGAGCTTCGCGGGTAATTCAGGATCACCTCGACGATCTGAAGCCGTTCAAGTTGTTCCGAGCGCATTGTCACGATTTGAAGGCACAGTAACCTCTGCACAGTCCGGCTGGAAATAACCGAATCGCCTGACGGCATCACCTGCGGTCAGATGCCGGCGTCGCTCATTTTTGAACCAAATCCATGCAGATAATTTCCCGATCGTTTCGCGCATCTCCTTGCCGTCGGCGGTAGTGGCGCTCAGGGTTTCCAAGATCCGCTCTCCGGTGGCGGCCTTGAGGCAGCGCAACTGGCCGTAGCTGCAAACGCCGTAAACATATCCGTCTTGCAGGAATGGTGTACTCAACGTCGAGTGCAGCGAGATACTGCTTCCGACGAGCCGCGCGCACGATGGTCCAAGGGTAATCGAGCAAAATGGAGGATGGTGTGCAAACATTTTTTGAAAGACGTGCCTGGCGAAGAATCACTGCCATGAAAAGGCCTTGCGGTTGGAGTCCGGTGGCAGCCCGTGACGCCTGAGCTGTTAATCCCACGGGATTCCTGTTCGTTGCTGTCGGTGACGCCGAGGACATCCGCCGCACCCGCCGCCCGCTCGCCGCTCTGATTAACATCGGCCGCGAAGCCGAGGATGACGGCGATGAGCAGTAAAAGCAGCGTTGTTCCTGCGCTACCGCGCGGAATTCTGGCAAGGACTCCGTAACGCCGCCGTCACTTGCTTTTCCCCCTTGCATGGGCGAAATTAGCACGCTTGTCGCTTATGCCATTACTGCGTGTGATGAGGTTTTTTCTCGCGATTGCCCTGGCGTCGGCGGCTTTGGCGGTGGTGCCGGCGCAGTTCAATTCCGCCGGGCCGGGCGGCGGCGGGGCGCTGTTTGCGCCGAGTTTCAGTCCGTTTCACCCGGGCGAAATGTATCTGGCCTGCGACATGTCGGAGGTCTTCCACTCCACCAACTACGGCTCCAACTGGAACGTGGTAAACTTCCGGCAAATCGAAGGCGGACGCCAGGCCATCGTGCAATTCACCAGCGACTCCAACGTCCTCTACTGCATCAGCCTGGCCAATGACGCCATGACGCCCGCGCGCAGCGTGGACGGCGGCGCGACCTGGCAGACGCTATCGGCCGACCCGACTTACGGCGGCGCTTACGCCCTTTTCGCCGATCCCGCCTCCACCAACCGCCTGATCGTTTCCGACTACGACGATTTCTACCTCTCCACCGACGGCGGCAATTCGTTCACGCTTGAATTCACGGACGACAACGGCGGCAACGGCTGTTTTCTCGCGGGGGCATTTTTTAATGCGTCAAATATATTTGTTTGCACTAGCCTGGGCCTGGTCGTTTCGACCAACAACGGCGCGAGCTTCGTCCTGGCGGACACCGGCGGGATCAACACGAACAACGAGCAGATTTTCTCCTTTGCCGCCGCGAAGCAAAATGGCGTCACCCGCTTCCTCTGCACCACGCAGCAACAGGGCAACGTCTATCCCGGCCTGACCATCGAAAGCCAATACACCGCCTACGTGGCGACCTATTCGCTTCTGTGGGGCCAGGCAGAATGGGCGCTTGCCACCAACGGCGTCTCCGGCCAGGACGACCCCGTTTTCGTCGCCATGGCCCAGAACGATATTTCCACCGCCTACCTCGCCGGCCAGCAAAACACCGACGTCCAATATCCCGCCGTCTATAAAACCTCCAACGGCGGCACGAACTGGACGCTCTCGCTCCTTGTCACTAATAATTTCAACGTCTATACCGGCTGGGCTGGCAACCACGGCGACAGCGATTGGGGTTACGGCGCGGGTGCGCTTGGCCTGGCTGTGGCGCCGAACGATTCGAGCAAAGTCGCCTACACCGACCTCGGCTTCACCCACCTCAGCACCAATGGCGGCGCGTTTTGGGAGCAGGGTTACGTCAATCCTGCCGACCAAAATCCAACCAACGCGCCCACGCCCAAAGGCCATTTTTACCACAGCGTCGGCCTGGAGAATACCTCGTGCTGGTTCATCGCCTGGGCCAGCAGCAATCAGGTTTTCGCCGGTTACACCGACATCAAAGGCGTTTACAGCACCAACGACGGCGCGTCCTGGTCCTTCGGCTACAGCGGCGACAGCTACAACTCGATGTATTGCCTGAAGAGCAACAACGGCGTGTTTTACGGCGGCGTCTCGACCGTCCATGACATGTATCAGAGCACACACCTGACCGACGCCAGCATCGGCAACGCTGGCGGCGCGATATTGCTCTCGACCAACCAGGGCGTGACGTGGCAAACGATGCACAACTTCAATTGCCCCGTCATCTGGTTGGAGGTGGACCCTGTCAATACGAATACGATTCTGGCCAGCGTCATCGCCACCAACCAAAGCACCGCGGGCATTTACATCTCCACCAATATCCAACTCGGCGCGTCGTCCACCTGGCGGCGCCTGGCCGCCCCGCCCCGCACCCAGGGCCATCCGATGTGCGTGCATCGGTTGGCCGATGGTTCGCTCATCTGCACCTATTCCGGTCGGCGCGCGGGCAGCCCGCAGGAATTCACCGCCAGCTCCGGCATTTTTTACAGCGTCAACAATGGCGCGTCGTGGGTGGACTGCTCGGACGCGAACATGGACTATTGGACCATGGACCTGGTGGTGGACCCGAGCGATGCGGCGCAGAACACCTGGTACGTCGGCGTCTATAGCGGCTGGGGCGGCCCGCCCAACGGCCTCGGTGGTTTATACATGACAACCAACCGCGGCACCAATTGGACCTGGCTCGTCTCCAACGACGGCGTGACCTCCTGCACCATCAACCCGCTCAACACCAACGAACTTTACGCCACCACCGAGGACGCCGGCCTCTTGTATTGCGGCAACATCCGCAGTGCCAGCCCCACGTTCGCCACCGTGGCCGGATACCCGTTCGGCCAACCTGAGCGCGTCTTCTTCAATCCCAGCAAACCCGCCGAAATGTGGGTCACTAGTTTTGGTAATGGCATCCGCATCGCCTGCACCCAACCCCTCCCCGGCACACTCATCTTGACACCCCCGGCCGCCGGCTCCGCGCAAATCACTCTGCAAGCCGCCTCCCCCAACGCCCCCTACGCGATCCTCGTCTCCACCAACCTGTCCACCTGGACCCCGGTATCCACCAACACCTCCAACTCAAACGGCACCCTCCAATTCACCGACTCCACCGCCACCAACGCCGCCCGTTTCTACAAAAGCCAGGCGCAGTAATGAAATGCAGAAGATCAATTGCGGAATTTAATAGCCTTGGCTGCGGGCATTCTTCTCCTTGACAACAGGTAGTGATTGATGTTGGCGTGCCGGGTCCTGCGAAGGAGTGTGAGCCGGTGCGGCACCGGACCGAAAGCGTGTCTCACCTGACGCAACAACACGGGCAAAGGAGTTTCAAACCGTCGCCAATAGCCGTCAATCAGTTCGCTCCAGCGCTGCACCTCAGGACGCGTGTCCTGATCGTCAAACCCGGCGGCGATGGTTGGGGTGTTCACTGGTCGATCGGGCTGGGCAAAGGCCGGCCGTCAACTCACGCTTACGCCACAAAGCCGGAAGCGGAAACGCTCGAAATAGAACGTCTTGATGAAACGATAGAGCCATCCATGCCAGACGCTCCGCGATGAGACCGTTCGAGAATGACGATGAAGCAGAAACATATCATCGCAGCCAATCATCCACTACAGGGGACAGTTTTCCGGCCAGCGCCGCGGCGAGGAACGCCGCCAGCGCGCCCGCCACGACATCCATCGTGTAGTGCGCCCGCAACACCAGCACGATGACCATTTCTCCCAGCGCGATGCAGGCGGCGATGACCCCGAGCCACGCCGGTCCGAAATGCGCTGCCTCGATGGCTCCGAGCACGGCCACCGCGGTGTGCCCGGAGAAGAAGAAGTCGTTGCCCACGGAATAGGTCACCAGCAGCGCCGGGAACCCCGGGTTTCTCCAGATCATGCCGGGCGGCGGTGGCAAGGTGCAGAGAGTCTGGCAGAGTTGCCGCAGACCGAAGAGGATGAGGATGGCCAGAAACGGCGCAAAGGTGGAGCCGAAGATCGCCACGGCGATGAGAAAAAGGCCGAACAGGTCAATGAAACTTGAACTGATGATCAGGGCCGCATTGGCGGCTCGATCATGGGTGGCAAAGTAGCGGTTCCAGCGCGCCGTAAGATCGTGGACGGCATCGCTGATGCCCTCCTTCGGCGCGGACTTGCGCGCAATCAGCGATTGGGTCCAGAACCAAGCGACCAAGGACCCGGCGACGACAACGGCGCGGAGGCCAATGGCGGGCCAATGCAATATTGCAAGGACAGAGGATGCGGCATCAGGTGTCATAATATATCATGGTGTCAGGCGTCAGGTGCGCCGACGGGTCTTGCTTACCTCAAGCATCGTTTCGAGTTGCCGACGGAGTTCGTTGGAAATGGGGTCGCTGTCGGCGCTGCGATCCCGCGTTGGCGTTGCTTCGATGGCTTCGCCGACGGAGATGACGGCATGAATCGGCGGATGCGACCGGGCGGTGTCGGTCAGGTCTTCCTCGTAACGCTCCACCGTTTCCAGCAGGCGCTCGGGCGGGGGCGCGCCAGCCAGGTAATCACCCGAGTAACAATGCAGTTGCTGGGCCAAATACAAATCCGCCAACTGCCGCCAGCGGCGCGCGCTTTCTCCCTCGTCAAGTTCGCCATGAACCATCTCCGACAGGATGGCCGTGCGCAGAAGCTTGATCCGCGTCATCGGATCAGGCTCGCGGCGTCCCCCGGTCCACTCCTGCTCCAGCGGTTTTAGCAGATGATCCAGCAGATGCGCCAGCCGTTCCCTGACTTCGCCGGATTGGGTCGCGCCGAAGTATTCCATTTCCTTGAGCGCGAGCAAGGCGTGTCCGGCTTTGACAATCCGGTCGCATAAGGGCAGATGACTCTGTGGCTTCCAGGACAAACGGGCTTCGATTTTCTGCAAGACAGGGGCGATGGTTTCCGCCAGGTCGCCTTCGAAAAAGTAGCGGACGAAAACCGGATGCAATACGACCTTGCCCGGCAGGGGCGAAGCGGCCCGCTGCCTAGCCGCCGCTCGGGCCAGAAACGCCACCCCATCCATCAGGTTCATCAGCCGGTCGTTGTTGCGGGTGACGAAGCCTTCCGGAAAAATGACCAGGGGAAAACGGGCCTCGGCCAGAATGCGGGTGGCGCATTTGAGCGATTCGCGATCCAATCCTTCCCGGTAAACGCTGAATCCTCCGAGGCGCGGCAGCAGGAAGGAGAGCGCGCGGCTTTGCATGAAGAGATGCCAGCTTGCCATGACATGGAACGGCCGGGCTGCTTGGCGGGAGAGCAGTCCCAAGACCATGGGATCACAGGGCCGGCAGTGATTGGAGGCCAGCAAGACGCCGCACCCGGCCTTCAGCGAAGCGGTCAGACGCTCCGTGCCCACGCAATTCCACGACGTGATGCCGGAGCTTCTGCGAAGAAACGCGGGCAGATACCACTGGATGATCCGCGCCCAGAACGGGCTGAAGCGCGGCGGCACGAAGCGATAGGTTTTGGCAATGATGATCTTGTGCATTATCAGGAAACGATCCGACGGGAGTTCATTCGCCTGTGCCTCCCTTGGAGAGCAGCGCCGCCAGTTCGCGAATTTTACGCAGATCTAACTTGCCCGTGCCGAGCATGGGCAGCGCCTCCACATGGCAGAACTGGTCGGCGCGCGGCTTCCAGAGATTCGGCAGGTCCAATTGCGGCAGCTTCGCGGTGAACTCCGTCCATTTCGTTTCGGACAGCTTGTGCAGCACCACCAGCCGCTCCCCTTTCTTTTCGTCGGGCACGCCGGCCACGACAAACATCTGCTCCGTCACTCCGGCCAGTTCGTGCAGCTTCTCCTCGACTTTAAGGTGCGGGACCATCTCGCCGCCGATCTTGCTGAAACGGCTCAGGCGGTCGGTAATCTGGAGGAAACCATCCTCGTCCAGCGCCGCGATATCGCCAGTGACATACCAGCCGTCGCGCAGCACTTCCGCCGTCTTCTCCGGCAGGCCCAGATAACCGCGCATCACATTGGGGCCGCGCACGAGCAGCAGGCCCGGCTGGCCCAGCGGCACCGGTTGCCGCGTCTCGGGGTCCACGATGCGCACGCTGATGCCGGGCAGCGGATGGCCGATCTTCCCGCGCTTGACGCCGACCTGGCGGAAACCCGCCGAGCGGAAATCATTCGTGTTGACAGCCACCGTCGGCGAGCATTCGGTGCAGCCGTAAGCCTCGAAGGGCCGGATGCCGAATTGGTCCTCGAACGCGGACGCCACCCGCTCGGGCAGCTTTTCCGCGGCCACCGCCACAACGCGCACGCTGCCCAACTGCTCCGGCGCGCAACCGCGCATATAGACCTGCAGGAACGTCGGCGTCGCCAGAAGGAACGTCACTTTGTAGTCGCAAACCAGCTGGCCAATGGTTTTCGCATCGAGCGGGTTGTAGTGATAAACCGCGCCCACACCCAGCACCGCCGGCAGACAGAGCGTGCCGGTGAAACCGAACGAATGGAAGAACGGCAGCACGCCCAGGAACCGATCATGCCTGTCCAGGCTGAACACTTGTTCCAACTGCTCGATGTTCGATCCGATGTTGTAATGGCTCAACATGACCCCCTTCGGCTCGCCCGTGCTGCCGCTGGAAAAAATGACCGTTGCCAAATCGTCCAGTTCCACTTTCTTCTCGCGCCCCAACGCCCATTCCAGCCAGCCGGCGGGCAATAGCCAGGCCATGAAAAACGCGGCCAGCTTCTCCCCCGCACCCGGATGCGCCGCGCGTTCCTCCAGAAAAACCAGCTCGCACGGCACCGTGAGCTTGACCTTTTCCAGAAACGCTTTCGACGTCACCACGGTTTTGATGTCGCACTGCCGGATGCACGAAGCCAGGGCCTGCTCCGACAGCGTGTAATTCAGATTCACCGGCACTTTGCACAGCAGCATCGCCGCGAAATTCACCAGCGCGCCCGGCACCGAAGGCGGCAGGAGCAGCCCGACCTTTTCCTGCCCGGCCCATGCGGATCTTAATCGCCGCGCCAGAAAAATCGTTTTCATCAACGCCGAAGCGAAACGCACATTTGGCGACTGCGAGCCGGCCATGGCAAAGCGGAACGGATGCCGCCGCGCCGAGAGCACAAACGCGCGCTGTAGGGGCCGCATCCGCCCGCGGCGATAGGACCACGCCGACGCCAGCAATTCCTGCACGACGTGGCGCACCTCGGGCGCCGTCGTGTTCGGCGGCATGGGCGGGCCGAAGCTGACCGTGACCGGATAGGGAATCTGCCGCGGCCACTTCCAAAGGAAACGCCGCTTCTCGAAACTGAAGATGCTGCCCCACACGCCGTCCAGCGCGACCGGCACGATGGGCGCCTCCACACCTTCCATGATCTTTTCCAGCCCGCGGCGAAAGGGCAGCAACTGCCCGATGCGCGTCACCTGACCCTCCGCGAAAATGCACACCACCTCGCCGGCGCGAATGGCCGCGCCGGCGGTTCGCAGCGACTGAAGCAGGTCGCGCGGCCGCTGCGCCGAGGAGATCGGAATGGCTCCGAGAATGCGCGCGAAGGGCTTCACCCAGGGCAACTCGTAAAACCCGGAGAACATGATAAACCGCACGGGCCGGTCCGTGGAGGCGGTAAGCAAGAGCGCGTCCACAAAGGAAACGTGATTGCAGACAAACAGCGCGCCGCCCTTGTCGGGGATATTCTCGCGGCCAAGCACCCGCACCCGGTACAGCGTGCGGGTGAGCAGCCAGAGGCAAAACCGGAGCACCGCGTCGGGCAGCAACCACAAAACGTAAATCGTTCCCGCCAGCGTCGCCACCGCGGTCAGCACGAAAACAGTGGGCGGACTCAAATGCAGAACGACGGTCACCAGAAGATAAATTCCAGCCGCCGCTTCTATGCCCACAAACGAAAGCAAATTGGCCGCCGCCAGCACACCCCCCTTGCTTTCCCGGTCCGGACGATGCTGGAGCAGCGCCGCAATGGGGACGATGAAAAATCCGCCGAAGAAACCCAGCAGGGACAAATCCACGGCCACGTTGGCAAAGGAAAGTCCCCGCCGCCCGAGCAAAGCGGCCAGCACGGTCATGCCGACGGAACCGAGCGGGATCAGGCCGTATTCGATTTTGCCGCCGGAAAGATACCCCGCGGCAAAGCTGCCCAGGCCAATGCCAATGGCCGTCGCGGCCTGAAGATAACTGCTCTGCTGCGGATCGGCAAGATTGAGCACGTCCTTCGAGTAGATGACAATGAGGGATTGAACCAGCGCCGCGAAGGTGAAAAAGTAGGTGTTGCCGAGCGTGGCCAGCCAGAGCACGCGGTCTTTGCGGATCAGTTTGATTTGTCCCCACAAATCCGCCACAAAATTGCCGCGGAACTTTTTCGCCCGATCGGCGGCCGGCACCTTGCTGATGCCGAAGCTGGTCAGAAGCCCAAATCCGGCCAGCACGATCAGCACCACGCCGGACAGGGCTTGGCGTCCGGCAAATGTTTTGCACAGCCATGCGCCGGCGACGGTTCCGCCGATGATGGAAATGAACGTGCCCAGTTCGAGTACGCCATTGCCCCACGAAAGTTTTCTCTCCGGCAGCAGTTCCGGGAGCAAACCATATTTTGACGGACCGAAAATGGCGCTGTGAACTTCCATCAAGAAAACGCAGGCGATGGCAAGCCAAAGCTGCTTGCCCGCCAGTCCACCCAGCGCCAGCAGCATGACAAAAATCTCAAACACCTTGATGCCAATGGTGACGGACCGTTTGCTGAAACGGTCCGCGAAATAACCGCCGGCCATGGAAAAGAGGATGAACGGGACCGCGAACACAGCGAGCACCACCCCGACAAGCTGGTCGCGTTTGTCATTGGAGAACCCCATGCCCGTGATCAGCGAAATCACAAGCCATTTCAGCGTGTTGTCGCTGAACGCGCCCTGGAATTGCGTGACGAACAGGAACCAAAAGCCGCGTTGCCGCGCCTCCGGCGCCAAGTCGGTTTGAGCTTTCATAATGGAAGCCGGGTGGCGCGGGCCGGGATCAGTTTGGCCAGCGCCAGGTGCGTTGGCACGTAGGCCAGCGTGAACAAAGCCAGAAACCAGACCACAAGATACAGGCCCGGCGGCATCCACGACTGCGGATGGGCCTCATCAAGGCCAAAGACGTAATTGACATCGCGCGGCCATTTCGGGTCCGCCAGGATTGCGCCCGCCGGTGGCAGGAGGAAAAAGGCGACCAGGCACAGCACGCCACCCAGTCCAGTCCATAACTTCAAGGCGCGCCGGTCGTAACCCAGGCGGAAAACCAGGTAGCCGAGCAGGAAAGGAAGCCAGCCATGAAACAGCGAAAGCCCCCGCAAAAAAAGAGAGCGATGCGAATCAAACATATAGCTCGTCATACCGGCCATGTGGAAACCCAGCAACTGACCGCCAAAATCAACGCACCAGAAGCATTGCGGAATGATAATGCCCACCGCTGATATGGAAGCCAGCAGCGCGTTATCCATCCAGATGGCGAACAAGGTCAGGAACAAGGACGCGTCGCAGAAGTAGAGAAAATTTGTCGGTCCATAGTTCTTCCAGTAAACCGGCACGAACACCATCATGAAGGCGGTGTAGGCCCACTTGAGCCACACTGGCACCCGCGGCTTGTCCAAGGCACTTTTTGACAACGAGGCGGTTTTAGGAAAGACGCTTGTTTTCATGCTTCTTGCTAGTTTTGTTCTAATTTCATTGGGCCGTCAATTATTCATGCGCCAACGGCTGCCAAATGCCTTCACGAAGTCCGGCATCCGGCACGGAACTTCGCGATTTTTTCTTTTGTTTCGGCGCGGCTTGGGTATTTTATTGATATGGCCGAAATCACCCGCATTCTTGAGGCCGTTCAGCAGGGCGACTCTTCAGCGGCTGCCGAATTGTTCCCATTGGTCTATGAAGAACTGCGCAAAGTGGCCGGCCAAAAGATGGCGCACGAAGGGCCGTATGCCACGATCCAACCCACGGAACTTGTCAATGAGGCCTGGCTGAGGCTGGCGGGCAACCAGAGCCAGGAGTGGCAGAACCGGGCTCACTTCTTTGGCGCCGCCGCCGAAGCCATGCGCCGCATCCTGGTGGAGCGGGCACGACGCCGGAACCGCCTCAAGCGCGGCGGCCAGTGGGAGCGGGTGGACATGGAAGAGGCGGATATTCCCTCTCCGTTGCCCGATGACGATTTGCTGGCTTTGGACGAAGCGCTGGCGCGGTTGGCCGAGTTCGACTCCCGCGCCGCCGAAGTGGTAAAGCTCTGCTTCTTCGTGGGCTTGACGCATGAGCAAGCGGCCAAGGAATTGGGCGTATCTCTCAGCACCATCGAGCGCACTTGGACGTTCGCCCGGGCCTGGCTGTTTCAGGAAATCGAGAAGGACCGCAGTCCAGCGCGCCAGATTCCCCAGGATTCTGTGAAGGGAACCGCCAGCCAACAGCGCATGCAAGGTTAAGGCATGACCTATCTTTGAAACCAGTAGAACACATCCGTGAGTTGTTCTCACAGGCGCTGGAGAAAACGCCGGCCGGGCGCGGGCAATTCCTCGATGAAGCCTGCAAGGGCGACCCGGAGCTGCGTTCCCAAGTGGAGTCACTTCTTCGCGCCCACGAACGAGCCGGCGACTTTCTGCAGAGGACGCTCCAACCGTCGCCGCCTGGCGCCGGGCCGGGGCGCGCCGGCCTCGGCCACGAGAAGGGTCAAGAGGCGGGAGTGATTTCCGAGGCCGCATTCACGCCGGCACCGGCCGGGGCCAAAGCTCGCTGTTTCGCTGACTACGAGTTGCTCGGGGAAATTGCCCGGGGCGGCATGGGGGTGGTCTATAAGGCCCGGCAGATCAGCCTCAATCGTGTGGTGGCTTTGAAGATGATCCTCGCCGGCCGGTTCGCCGGCGAAGCGGACGTCAAACGCTTCCGCGCCGAAGCGGAGGCGGCCGCCAATCTGGACCATCGCCACATCGTGGCGATCTACCAAGTCGGCTTCTCTGAAGGGCAACATTACTTCAGCATGCAGTTTGTCCAAGGCCACAGTTTGGCCCAACTGGTCGCCGGGGAGCCTTGGCGGGCAGGCGCAGGCAAACAGGCGGCGCAATTAGTCGCCAAGGTGGCTCGCGCGGTGCAGTACGCGCACGACCAGGGCATCCTCCACCGCGATCTCAAGCCGGCCAATATTCTCATTGATGCCGCCGGCGAGCCGCACGTTTTGGATTTTGGCCTGTCCCGGCGGATCGGGGCCGACAGCAGCCTCACGATGGAGGGAGCCGTCCTGGGCACCCCGAGCTTCATGGCGCCGGAGCAAGCGGCGGGCAAGACCAAGGATCTCGGCGCCGCGGCTGATATCTATAGCCTGGGCGCCATCCTCTATTTTCTGCTCACCGGACGGCCCCCCTTCGTGGCGGCCTCGCCTTTGGACACCTTGGTGCAGGTGCTGGAGGGTGAGGTGGTCGTACCGCGGACGATCAATCCCCGGGTTGGCCGCGACTTGGAGCGAATCTGCCTGCGTTGCCTGGAGAAGTCGCCGGAGCGGCGCTATCCGGCAGCCGCCAATCTGGCGAAGGATTTGGAGCGGTTCGTTCGGGGTGAGCCGGTGAATGTCCGGCCACCGGGGTTGCAGTCCTTCCTTCTCCATTGGCTGCGATGTCAGCCGGCTCTTGTGTCACGTCTGCTCGGCTTGGGAATCTGCCTGGCCATCACGCAGGTGACTTATTACTACCACCCGACCCTGACCCAGTATGCGCGGATCATGTGCGTGCTGGGAATCTGGGCCTTGTTGTCCGTCCTCTGCCAACGAGCCTTGGAACGGGAGCGCTGGAGGAACCTTGTGCCTTTCATCTGGGTGGCGGTGGACACAATATGTCTGACAGCAACTTTATGGCTTGACGAAGCCTTGCCCGGAGGAGGAAAGGCTTCAACCCTGGTGTCTGAGTTCCCTCTCATCGCCACTTTCCCAGCTTTGGTGGCCCTGTCGGGACTCTGGTTTCGAGCACCGCTGGTTGGCCTGACGACCCTCCTGGCCGTGCTGGGCTACAGCTTTCTGGTTTGGGATGACTTCTCCCGCCACGGTCGGCTGGACCATTTGGACTGGCACGTCGTTTTCCTGGTGCTGCTGGTCTTCACGGGCGGCGCCGTGGCTTACCAGGTTCATCGCGTGCGGGCCTTGAGCCGTTTCTACAATCGCCGCCCCTAAGCCCGGATGGCTGAAGGCCGCCCAAACCCACTGTGAATCCCAACCAGTGCGAACCTGCGTTTGGAGGTTGAATGGCCGACTGATGGTGCATGCAAGGATGAAGGCGGGCCTTGGACCGCGAAAGCCACGACTGTGTGACAAAACCGAGTTCACATGGCTCACATCAATTCTCTTATGCAAATCACGCAAAAAAACCACTTCCCAACGAGAGCCTCTCTCTCGACCGGATGGCAGTGCTACTCGTGCCCTTCGGCGGAGTCCGGCTCCAGCTTGGCCCCCCGCCCGGCCAGTTGATGGATAGCCTGCTCCGCCATCGTGGCGCTTTGCTCCCACCCTTGACGATTGTTGTCCGTTGCCGCAAAGGTCATGGGGCGCCCGATTTGCAGAACAATCTTCCGACAGCGCGGGAAGCGCGCGCCGGGCGGGGCGGCTTCAAATGTTCCCCGCAGGTGACATGGCACCACCGGCACGCTGGTTGCAACCACAAGGGCGCCAAGGCCAGATTTGAAGGGAAGCATGTTGCCATCGCGACACCGCGTGCCTTCCGGGAAAAGTATGTAAATTGAAGCCCCATCAAGCAGACGTTCGCGCAACGTCTGCATGGAATGCGCCCCCGCTCTTTTTTTGCGTCGCCAGATGGGCAGCGCATTAATGCAGATGGCCGAGAATGCAGCCACCGAATTGCGCGTGAAGAACACGTCGCCCGCCGCTATGGGCGATACATAAAGCCGCCATCGGAGGGAAAGACCGGAGACCAGGACGAGGGCATCGAGATGACTTTCGTAGTTTGCGATCATTACGAATCTTGGCTCTGACGGCAAACGCTCCCGGCCCCTGACTTCGAGGCGATTCCAGCAGGTGAGAAAGACGCGAACCAGAGTCCACCAGCCAATTCGCAACAGTTTTTCCGCCAAGCCGCTTTTGCGCTGTAGCGAGCGCCACTGTTCATGGGCGGGCAGGCCGAAATCGGCGGCCGGTTTGAGCTTCCAATCGTCCATGCTCACTCCCCGGTGAAAATGCGCGCCGCCTGATTCGATCCCAGCGCGCCCAGATGAAAACAGAGATAATGAAAAACGGGGGGAACCACCAGAACCAAACTGTCAACCCGGTCCAGCAAACCACCATGACCGGGCAGAATTCCGCCGAGATCCTTGACGCCCAGATCACGCTTGATCGAGGACAGCGTGAGGTCTCCCGTTTGCCCCAGGATGCTCATCATGAAACCAAGAATGAGCAGCCGATCCAGCCGCCCCATGCTGGTGCCGCAGAACACCCAGTGTCCCAGAATTGCCACCAATCCCGTCGTCAGCACGAGCGCCCCGGCACAACCGGAGACGGTCTTGCCCGGACTGGTTTTGGGCAGCGCCTTCGGTCCGCCCACGGCCTTGCCTACACAATAAGCGAACACATCGTTCATCTCGACACCGACGAAAATGAGCAGCAGAAAAGGGCGGAATCTTTCATCGTTGGCGATCATGCCCAGATACCCCAGGGAATAGCCGAACATGAGGAAACCCATCAGGCCGAGAGCCACCCTCTGAATATAGCCCTTGGGTTCGTCGCGCGGAATGGTCATGACCGACAACGCTCCCAATGTCAGCGGGGCATTGGAAAAATACATCCGGTCGTAATGGTCCGCATTCGCGCAGGCCAGAGAAATGATCCCCAAAACGACGATGATGCTGATGGATGTCTCCCGAAACAAGCCGGTGGCTCGGGCAAACTCACGGTAGCAGAGCAAGCTCAACGCCAACACCCCCAGGATGACCCAAGCGGCTCCGAGCAGGATGGGCGCCAGCACCACCAACGCCACCCAGACCCAGGACTTCCAACGCACGCGAATGTCGTCGTATTGCGCGCGGCTTGCCACTCCGGTCCGCCAGAGCAGTTGATTTACCGCCCACGACACCACAAAGAGGCCGCCTATCATGATCACGACCCACTTCGTGAATGGATAATCGAAGGCGTGTTGGCAGCCGAAGAATCGTTCGGAGGTGCTCGCGCTCATAACTAATGCGATTTGAGGGCGCGAGCAATCCGCAAAAGCCGCCGCGCCGATGTCCAAAGACCGCCCACAATGATGAGCATCAGGCTCGCCGCCATGAGACCCCAACGTTGACCGCCCATCGTGACCCAAGGTTGCCACGCCAGCGGCGCAAGACCGCAATAGAGCGCGCACAACGTCACGACAAACATCCGCTCAGGTTTGGCCATGGGGCCGCAAAATTCCTGGGGCGCGCCAGCCACCTTTCCTTCCGCGCGCACATAAGCGATGAAGAGGGCGACACTGGCTGTCAGCGCGCCGAGCATCGGCGCGCTGCCAACCGCATAGCCCGCCCCGATGAAAATGGCCGAATCGGAGACGCGGTCGGGCACTTCGTTGTGTAACTCTCCCAAAGGCGAGGCAACGTCCCTTGCCACCGCCACAATGCCGTCGAGCATGTTGGCCAGCAGGCGCGCTTGCATGAGCACGGCCGTGGCAATGAACGCGGGCCTCGTAAATCCTGGCCGTCCCGTGAATGCAAACGCCGCGCCTGCGGCGATGCCAGCCGCCATCCCGGCCACAGAGATGGCGTTCGGGGACACGCCACGAACTGCCAGCCAGTTACCTGCCCGCTTGGATGCGCTCAATTCACGCGACCGGATGGGACGCCGCTCCGGAGTGTAACCAGGGTCGTTCATGCTTGTTTCCCCATCAAATACATTCCCCCGACCAACAGCACCATACCCGCCACGTTGACTGGACGGATCGGTTGCCCATAAACGGACATTGCAATGAGCGCCGCCCAGATGAACGTGCTCGCATAGACGGGATAGAGGACGGCCAGGGACCCGCCGCGCTTGAACGCCGCCACGAAGAGAACCATCACTGCGATGTAGCAGACCACCCCCAGCAGAATCCGCGTGTTGGCCACATAACTCCCCAGGCCGCCCGTGGCCCGTTGAGCGCCCTCCTTGTAGAGAAACTGGCCGGCCGCCCCGAGCACGGAAGCCAGCAGGAAATACAATATGGAAGCGAGAGGTGTTTTCATGTCGCGGGAGGATCTTGGCTTAATGGCTGGCCTGCTTCATACGAGTGGATGATGCGCAGGACTTCATCCCCGATCGCTGCCTGCGCCTCCAGAGTTTGGCCCGCCACATGGGGGGTTCCGATGAAGTTGTCAAGCGTGAGCAGAGGATTGTCTTTGGAAGGCTCCACAAAAAACACATCCAGCGCTGCCCCCCCAAGCGGCCGCCTTTGAGCGCGTCGAAGAGATCCTCTTCAACGACGATCCCGCCGCGTCCCACGTTGATCAGCAGGGCGTCTTTCTTCATGAACGCCAACTGCGGAGCGGCGATGAGATTTCTGGTGCTCTCCAGCAAGGGCGCCTGAATCGCCACAATGTCTGAGTCGCGCAGCATTTGCTTGAGATCCACAAACTGCACCCGTAACCTCGCCGCTGCTTCCTGCTTGTGTGCCTTGGCTGGACTGCGGTCAAACGCGCTGATCTTCATGGCAAAAGCCTGCGCTATCTCCGCCGTGCGAATGCCAATCCGCCCAAAACCGACCAGTCCAAGCTGCTTGCCAAAAAGGCCCCGATTGTAGCCGTGGTGTTTCTCCCAGCGATTCTCCTGCAATAAGCGATGATACCACGGGATGCGGCGGCAAAGCGACAACATGAGCGCGAACGTATGCTCCGCTACCGAGTTCATTGAAAGCGGTGCCATGACCACTCGCAGCCCGCGCGCTGCGACGGTCGCCAGGTCAATCCCATCCAAACCCATCCCCGGCCGGATGATCAGGCGCAACGCCGGCGCCGACTCCAATGCAGCGAAATCGAGCCGCACTGGACTCCGCACGATGACGATCTCCGCCGCCGCCAGCAATCGCCGTTTTTCCGCATCGTCGGGATTGACTGACACGAGGCACTCATGACGCGTCTGCAAACGCGCGAGGGTCTCCGGCCATAACTGACTGAAAATGGCAATTTTCATGGCGGGTTTCCGTCGGTCAGGCAGATGGCATTCGGCGGCAGTTCGCGCTTCTCCTGCGACGCGCCCTTCGACAAGTCGCGCCAACATGCGTAGTATTCCGCTCTCTTGGCAATGCCCAAGGCGCAATCCGTTTTGTAAATGGAGGTCCAGTTGTCCCGGGCCAAGCCAAACGCCGCGCGGAGGCAGTCCACCGTCTCCGGAATCGTGATTGACTCCATATGAACACTGAATGTGACATAGACCGTCTTGCCTTCGCTGTGGAGGCCCTCTTCCCAGACATAGACCTCAGGCCGATCCCGACGGCGCCGGCCCAACTCCTGATAATGCTCCGCCAGGTCCGCTGTGGTTCCCAGCCCTTTTCCCACCAACACCCGTGGCATGGAAGCAAGAGTGGCCATCAGATCCTCGCGGCTGGCGCGCCGCTCCAGATCGGCCTGGACCGCGATAACATGGCCGAAGGTGGTGTTCACATCCACCGACATGGAATAGAGCTGGAGCGCGGGCAGGACGGTGTTCACATCGGGGGCGTGATGAGACTGGCCCATCACCGGAAGCAGCGCGTTGATGGCATTGTGGGGCCGCTTTGCCGGATCTGACCCGCGCCGCACCAGTGTCACAAACGCCTCCCGCAGTCCATAAGCCCGATTCAGGGCAAACACCAGACGGGTCGTGCCGGTCGAACTACAACTGATGACTCGGATCAGATTTCTTCCAGCCGATTCCGTATAGTTGGCGAAGGAATTGAAGGACACTCCGGCAAAATCATGCTCCTCGCCGCCCTGGACAATCCTCACCAGGTCGCGTCGTTCGGCACAAGCGTTGGCATACTTCGTTGGCACACCGCTGGGCGTGCAGTCGAGGATGGCGTCACATTGTTCCAAGAGGTCAATCAAGCTGCCAGATATGTTGCAGAACCGCGACGCAACATCGCCAATAGCTGGAGCCTGCGTTACAAAAACCGGATAGCCCAGGAGTTGGGCAGCGCGCAGACTGAAACTGTTGGGACGCCCAGCCACGCCGATCACCTCCATGTCCTCTTGCAAGCGCACGGCGTCCGCAACTCTGCGCCCGATGACGCCATATCCCAGGATGCCGACTTTCAGCTTGCTCATAAGTTTGAAGTAATTGCGGGCGCGGACCACCGCCCCAGTCCGAGCGCGGTATCGGTAACGTGAACGGATTCGAGCATGGTCATGCCCGGCCTTTGACTGAGGCGAATCGCATCAATGATCTCAGGAACAGGCGTGGCCTCCGGCTCCAAGTCCATTGTCAAGCAGAGGCTGCGGCGAACCGCCTGGACCGATTCTTCCCAAATGAACAGTTCGGGACGATCCGCCCGCGGGCGTCCGATGTCGCGGCAGAATTCTTGCAGATGCGCGGTGCTCTTCCAGCCGTCTTTGGCCTTGCCCACCAGGATGCGCGGTGCTTGCCCCAGGAGCGTCAGAGCCTGTTCCACCGAAACCGGCGCGTCGAAATCCAGTTTCATGAGGTGCAAATTGAAATGGGTGTACGGCACAATGACGCGGCCAACTCGGATGCTGGGAGTGACTTGCCCCAAGACCAACTGCATCTCGAAGTCCTCCGCTGGTTCAAGGAACAACGGTTCGAGCGCATCCACGCGCCCTGCGGCACGATCGCTGGCATGGCCACAGCGCAATATCGCGGTCGCACACCATCGCCGGGTCGGTCCCAGGTCGCGAAGCGCATGAGCGATTCTCGCAAAAGCAGTCACATTCGGCGCGGCCATTTTCACGAGAGGCTGACCCAGGATTTCGGCCGCATTGGAAAGAATGGAAAAACAAATCGGCAAGGTGTGACAACTCCGTGGGTCGTGGATAACGGTGGTGGCGTTGCCGGTCGGCGCTTCCCCGCACTGAACCACCACATCCATACCTAGGAGTTGCCGACTGTCCGCCACCCGGTGGACAGCGTATCCTTTGCGCTGGGCCATTTGCAGCCGTTGCCAATTATCATCCACGATCCCGTGGAGCGCCATGTCCGATTGCACGGCCACCGCGTCGGCCACGCGCTTGCCGATCAGGTCATAGCCTGCGATGAGAACCTGGATTTTTTTCATGGGCGCGTGTTGGATTGAGCCGCCGCCAGCGTTGATTCTTCCTTGGACTTGGGAATCCCGGATCGCATCAGAGTGACTCCTTCTGGTTCCAGCACGCCGTTGAGCCGCAGCAGTTCGGGGATGGGACAGATCCACTGTTCGGCCTGCTGCGCCCCTTCATCCTCCCGGATCTGGCGCAATACCCGCCGCATCGCCGCGATTGCCGCGCGGATGCCGTGATTGGCATAGATGACCATCTTGACTTTGCCGGATTGCCGGAGTTGCCGCTGGGAAATCGAGTAGTAAGTGGTCGGCACAAGCACCAGAGGAGCGGCGCTATCCCATGCCGCGATGAATGCCATGATCTCATCGGGTGAACTTGACCTGGAATGAATCAAAATCGCATCGGCGCCCGCCGTGGCGTATGCCCGCGCGCGCCGCAAAGCTTCCTCCTGACTCGCCCCCGCAATCAACGCCTCGATCCGTGCGATCACCACAAAATCCGGGTCGCGTTGCGTCCTCTTGGCCGCGTGGATCTTCTCAACAAATTCAGGGATGGCCGCAAGCCGGTGCTCGCCCGGCACCAGACTGTTGCGCTTGGGAAATGCCGCGTCCTCGATGCACACGGCCGCCACGCCGGCCGCCTCGAACGTCTTCACCATTTGCGTGACTTTGCGCGCGTCCCCAAATCCGCAGTCGCAGTCCGCCACGACGGGAATATCCACGGATTGCGCCATCGCTTTGGAAGCCCGGGCAATCTCCGCCATCGTCAGCACACCGTCATCGGGCACCCCCATCGCGCACGAGATTTCCAGGCTGCTGGCCCACACGCCGTCGAAACCTGCTTCGCGGATCAACCTCGCGCCCACGGCGTCGTGCGCTCCAAGCACGCGGATTAGTTTCTGTGGGTCGGCCAGCATGGAGCGCAATCTTGATGACATCCTAATGGCAGGCCTCCGCGGCGAGTTGCAGAACTTGGGAATCATGCGTAAACCTCCGCCAGGAATTCGCGCAATTCCTCCCCGGCAAATGGGACCGGATTGACGCTGAGATCGCCTTCGGTCTTTTGTGCCAGGAGGGACAATTCCCATTCCTGGATTCCGCACGCCCTCATTCCCTGCCCCAGGTCAATCCTGCCCAGGAATTCCGCAATTATCTTTGCAAACGCCGCGTCGCGCTGCTCGATCGGCAGTTGGCGCGTGGCCGGATCGAGGATCTCCGTTACGCGGGCAAAACGTTCCACGTTGCCGCGATGACTCCACATGGCCCAGCATGGATAAAACAGAGCCACGG
>Ga0187862_10000516_pt1 | contig 44335 bp, 36 predicted proteins | sample June2016WEW_10_1_FD_133003 | JGI IMG/M metagenome (GOLD analysis project Ga0187862, IMG submission 133003) | Peatland microbial communities from SPRUCE experiment site at the Marcell Experimental Forest, Minnesota, USA - June2016WEW_10_150 | ecosystem: Environmental > Terrestrial > Soil >... | reverse complement strand
TCCGAGAATCAGTTTTTTGCTCATTTTAGCTCTCCAGAAGATCTAAGCATCCCTTCTCTGATGCATGCAAGCCATTGTAATTTAGGCAGAAAACATCTTCTATTAAAGTAAAACCGTCCTTGTTTCGTGTCAATTGCCACGAACTTTGATAGGGGAAATGTCCGACATGAAAGCAACAGGCACCAAACTTCGGAGGAATTTGTCTTATTTTTTCGCATTAATCAGCACGTTGATGCAACTGGTCAGGAGAAGGTACCTGTGGAAATGACTATCGAAAGCGCCGGTCTTGACAGACTCTTTGCCAAAGGCAACGATCGCGCCAGAATGCTTGGAAAAGGAAAGCTCACGGGTCAACAACAACGCTTCAACCGGGTAGAACATAGAATAGTAAGCCCTGCTCGCCGCAAAACTGAAGTAGCCTTCCCTCAGGAGCAGTTCAGCTGCACGGATGCTCTGCAGCGACTTGTCCAAAAGCTCCCGGACACCCTCTGTCATATCCAGACCCCTTCCTTCCCTGCGTTTAGAATAAGGGGGGTCCTCCGGGAACGGAACGCATCAAGATCCATGAGGACCAGAGATAAAACAACATCATGCTTAAGCGAAAGGTCGCAAATTGCCGGAAAGATGCGCTCGAGTTCTTCAAGTGGGTCGGGGAGAGGCCTCAGCAACACCAATAAGTCGATATCCGATTCTTCTGCAAAATCCCCGCGGGCATAGGAACCGAAAAGAACGATCCCCTTCAGACGATCGGCGTATTGGGCGCTCAGCAACGCTTTTGCTTCAGCGAGCACCCTATCGACTTTTCCGGGCCGTTTCCTTCCCACTGGTCTGCTTCACCTTCAGGAAAACTTCGCAAATTAAGAAAAACGAACACGATTCGGCTACCGCGCTACGCTCCCCCACCCTACGAGCTTCGCCAATTGATAGCGATTATAACACAAGGCAATACTTCAAAAAATCCATAAGCAGGGGCCCGACGGGTAGTCCAATTTACTCAAGGCAGGTTATTGCACAGAGGATAAAAGAAAGCAATTTTTCTGATCGGGACGACTGGATTCGAACCAGCGACCTCTGCGTCCCGAACGCAGCGCTCTACCAGGCTGAGCCACGTCCCGATCTAATAGTGCCGCTTATTTAACAAAATTCCCCTACCCTGTCCACATCCTTTTGGATTGAGAATAACCCCGAGATCGATCTGACCGGAGAAAGTAATTCAGGATGCAAGCCGTGCTTGAAGCGCAACGGACCATTATCTTCAATTACAGGAGCAAGATGAAAAAGGCAAGAAGCACGAATAACCCGGAGCTATGACCGAGAGGGACGCATGGTTTTTTTTATTCCCGCTCCCTGCTCCCGGCTCCCCGCTCCCGGCTTCCTGCTTCCCGATTCCAGGAGGGAGATGAATATGTCAATCGCTATCACCATTATCGGCGCTTTACTGATAGTCGCTGTGCTGTGGGAGGCGTTCGAAACTGTCATTTTTCCGCGCCGGGTTACCCGGCGGGTACGGATGGCCCGCATTTTTTACCGGGTGACATGGCGTGTATGGAAAGCGGTTGTACACCCGATATCGGCCAGGCACTTGAGAGAGAATTTATTGAGTATCTACGGGCCGCTCTCTTTAATAGTGCTCCTGGGTTTATGGGCCTTTATGCTGATCCTGGGTTTCGGGCTCCTGTTTTGGGGAACCTCGGTCATATCGGAAGACCAGAAAAGCCTCGTAACAAATCTTTATTACAGCGGAACGACTTTCTTCACGATCGGATTGGGCGATGTGCGGGCACTAACGCCTTTCGGGCGATTTCTGACAGTAGCAGAGGGTGGAACAGGGCTTGGTTTTCTGGCGCTTGTCATCGGCTACCTGCCGGGTTTAAATCAGTCCTTTTCAAGGCGTGAGGTAAACATATCGCTTTTAGATGCCCGAGCAGGTTCGCCTCCTACGGCTGCCGAAATGCTTTACAGGCACCACGACGAGTATGGCATGGAATCTATCCGGGAGATTTTGCGCGAGTGGGAAAGATGGTCTGCGGAATTGCTCGAAAGCAACCTGTCATATCCGGTACTCGCCTACTGGAGGTCTCAACACGATAACCAGTCATGGCTCGCTGCGCTGGCCGCCATTTTGGATATCAGCGCATTCGTAATGGTTGGCCTGGAAGGGGCTTGCGTGCGTCAGGCGCAAATGACTTTTGCCATGGCGAGGCACGCTGTCGTGGACCTTTCGTTGATTTTCGGAGTTACGCCCCGATGGCCTGATCCTGACCGTCTTCCACCCACTCAACTGACTAACTTGAGATCCAGGTTAATGGCGGCTGGTTTGCGACCCCGCACTGGAGATGAAGCGGATCTGAAGCTGATGGAACTTCGAGGCATGTATGAGCCCTTTCTTTTTGCCCTCTCAACGCATTTTCGCCTGGCTCTGCCGCCCTGGGTCCCGGAAGCAGCCGTTGCCGACAACTGGCAGCAGAGCGTATTGACTCCGGAACGTGGACAGATAAGGGTTGTTTCGTCACGCAGAAGGGGTGAGGAACACTTTTAGTCCTCCCCTGAAAGCCAAAGACAGGATTCCACCACAGAGGCGGGACAGGGTCCGGACAAGAAGAGGACGAAGAGGCAAAAATGCCTTTGGCCCGTTCTTGTCCCGTTAATCCTGCCAAAGGTCTTTTGCCTTTGACCCGCTGTTTTCCCGTCAATCCTGTCTGAGTGCTTCTGCCTCTCCCGGGCCTGTTCATGCCCCGCCTCTGGAGTGAATCGCTTTGGTGAGTGCTTACGGCTTCTGTGCTATAATTGAATTTGGCATAATCAAGATTCCGGTAACTGAGAAACAGATACAAAAATGCTCGAACCTGAAGTCGAAAACCAAAACGGACCCGTTGGGCCGGATATCGATGATAAGCTCGCCCAATCCGGGAAGACTGAGAACCCAGCCGCTGCCGAAGGTTTGAGTGGCGAACCTGGCTGGCGGTCCGACCGCCCCGCCGCACTTGTGAGCCGGATATCCGCGTTTCCGCACCTGCCCGGTATATACATGTTCAAGGATGCAGACAGGGTTATCCTTTACATCGGAAAGGCCCGGGACCTGAGGAAAAGGATCGGCAATTATTTCCGGGGTGGTGACGCAGTAGATGTCAAGACCAGGATCATGCTCGCCAAGGCCGCCAACGTCGAATACGCCATTACATCATCCGAGAAGGAGGCGCTGCTCCTCGAAGCCAGCCTCATAAAGAAACACCGCCCGCGCTACAATGTCGTGCTTCGCGACGACAAAAACTACCTTTCGATCCGGATCGACCCTCGTGACCCCTACCCCAGGCTGGACATAGTACGGCGATTTCAAAAAGACGGAGCGATATACTTCGGCCCCTATACATCGGCTCGAGCGGCCCGCGACACGCTCAAATACCTGCACCAGCTTTTCCCGCTCAGGCTTTGCAAGGGTAAAAAGCTCATCCCGCGGGAACGCCCCTGCCTGAACTTTTCGATGGGCCAATGTCTCGCCGCCTGTGCAGGCAAAGTTCCCCGGGAAGAGTACATGAAGATGGTCGAGGAAGTGGTGCTCTTCCTGGAAGGCAAGACCGACATCCTTCAAAGACAGCTTCAAAAAAGGATGCACGAGGCCGCCGAGGCGCTGCAGTTCGAACTGGCCGCCTTCTACCGCGACCGGCTGCGAAACATCGCGGCCACAATCGAAAAGCAGCATGTCGTATCCGACCGCTTCCTGGACCAGGACGTGCTGGGCATCTACCAGGAGGAAGACCGGAGCGAACTGGTGGCCCTCTTTATCCGGCAGGGAGTGCATTCCGGCCAGAGGGCTTTCGACCTCAAGGAGGCCCAGGGGGATCAGCATGAGCTGATCTCGGCATTCATTCATCAATACTACTATGAAGGCGCCTTTATTCCCGATGAAGTGCTCGTCCCCGTTTCGCTCGATTCCGAAACGGTTCTCTCGGAATGGCTATCGGAGAAGAAAGGAAAACGCGTGAGGGTCTGGGCGGCCAAAAGAAGCGCCAGGAAACATCTGCTCGACATGGCGCAAGCCAACGCCCGCGAGGGATTCATCAGCCGCAGGCGGTGGCAGAGGCGGGATACGGCGCTCATAGAAGGTCTTCAGCGCCTCCTCAAGCTGCCGAGAACGCCTGCCCGAATTGCCTGCGTGGACATCTCCAACATCCAGGGACAGCACGCTGTCGGGGCGGTTGTTGTTTTTGAACACGGACGCCCCGATAAGAATTCCTACAGGCGCTACCGGATAAGGCTTACGAGCGAGCCCGACGATCCGGCAATGATGGCCGAGGTAATAGGCAGGCTTATTGAAAACGACCCGGAACTTTCCGCAGGCCTCGATCTGCTCCTTCTCGACGGCGGAAAAGGCCAGTTGAACAAGATCGTGCACCTGCTGGAGCAGCTCGGAACTTCTGAGCCGCTCCCGGTGGCCTCCATTGCCAAGGAACGCGAATCAGACATAGGGGAAAAGGGAAAAGGGCTATACGAGAAAATTTATCTGCCCGGTCGAAAGAACCCCCTCTTTCTGCACCGGAATCCGGACATTTTGCACCTGCTCCAGCGAATACGCGACGAGGCCCACCGGTTCGCCATATCGCACTATCAGAACGTACACAGGACCTCCCTTCTCACCTCGGCGCTGGACGGTATTGCGGGAATAGGTCCCGGCAGAAGACAGATGCTCCTCCAGCACTTCGGCAGCCTGGATGCAATCCAGGAAGCCTCAGCCATCGAGTTGGAGAGGGCCGGCCTCCCCCTGAAGGTAGCGCAGAGCGTCATTCGCGTCCTTTCCGAAACTGAAAGCAGTGCGATTTTGGAGGAGCAGGAAGTTACGGAGGACTCACGAGAAGACGGGAAGACCGATCATCGACAGGTCAAGGAGACACACGAAGAAAGAATTAGGACGAACTGAGGAATTCAGGGATTAAAACGATTAAAGCTTCCTCAATTTTTTTTCAATGCGGTTTTGTAACGCAGCTTCACGAAAAAGACCAGTCCAGCAAGCAGGGCCGCCCCGACCACAATATCGACCTGATGGGAATAGCGTAGAACAAGGTTCCATCTTTCACGGAGGTACATCCCGCAGACAAGGAGGAAAGAATTCCAGAGAGTCGCACCGGCAAGGGTGGCCATAAGGAAAGGCAGAAGCTTCATTTTACCTGTCCCTGCGGGAACTGAGACAAGATGTCTTACAACGGGTATGAACCGGCTGACGAAAAGGGTCAGGGTCCCCTTTCTGCGGCTGAAAAAATCCTCCGTCCACTCAAGATCGTGCGGGTTGAGAAGCAGGTATCTGCCGACCTTCAGCACAAACGGCCTCCCTCCATAGTAGCCCATCGTATACGAGATTGCGGACCCGACTAACGAACCGGTGCTGGTTACAATAATGGCGGCCCAGAGATTCCATTGGCCATCGGCAACCATAAATCCGACGAAAGGCATCACCGCCTCGCTTGGGACCGGAGCGATCATGCTCTCGAGCGCCATCAGGAAACCCGCGCCGAGATACCCTGCACCATGAAGACACAATATTGCGAAATTCGATACCAGGTTTGTCAGCATGCAATTCTTTTCCTCTTTTTTCCTATCCGGTAAGCAAACACCAGCCGACCGCGCCCTGTATTCAAAACAGAATTCGGCGCAAATTGCCAGAACATTTTTGCGAACATCCATCCAAGAGTAGAATAATAGAAGAATCAGGCATGTATCGCACTTATCCGTCTCACGAAGTCTTATATTAATTCGGTATTTTTACCTGACTGCAACAGAGCTGACAACCTTGGTGTTTAACCATGAACGAAGACGAAATAATCAACTACCCCATCGAAGACTCGATAGACCTGCATACCTTCAGGCCAAACGAAGTGAAAGACCTTCTGAACGACTACCTCGAAGCGGCGGGTGAGAAGGGGTTCGAAGAGGTCCGAATAATTCACGGAAAGGGCACAGGTGTCCTGCGCCGAACGGTCCATGCGGTCCTTAAAAGCCATCCCATTGTGGTTTCGTTTAGCGAGGCCGGCCCTGAGGCAGGTGGCTGGGGCGCAACGATTGCCGTGCTGAGGACTCAGGACTGAGGACTGAGGAAGTAAACTCGTGACTGGGCTTTTTCCATTCACGATTCATGACTCGCCCCTCACCCCTTCACCCTTGCCCCCGCTTCCTGCTCCCCGCTTCCCGCTTCCCGCTCCCTGCTCCCCGCTTCCCTTCTCCCTTCACACCCGGGCGCCCTTGTCATAGCTTCCCAGGAATTTGAAAAATTCGGTCTTTTCCAGCAGTTCGGCCAGGATGTGCCTCCGGCTCTCATCGGTCACATCGGTTTCCAAATCTACATAGAACAGGTACTCCCAGGGCCTGCTGTGGATCGGCCTCGACTCGAGTTTGACAATGTTTACATCGTTTTGTGCAAAAATCCGAAGCGTTTCGAACAAGGCCCCCGGCTTGTCGCTTACCGAGTAGATCAGGGAGGACTTATTTTGAGGACCTGGAAGAGATTCGTTCCTGGATATAACCACGAATCGGGTGAAATTCCGGGGATTGGTCTCTATGCCCTCCTTGAGAATCGCCAGCCGGGCAACCTGATCTGCTCCTTCGCCGGCTATGGCAGCCTCTTTGAGATCAGCGCCCTCTTTTACCCTTCCAACGGCCGAGGCAGTATCTTTACACGCTATCAAGTCCCAGCCGGGATTTTTTTCCAGATACTCCCTGCACTGCTGAAAGGCCTGAGGATGTGAGTAGATTCTTTCCAGCCCTTCGATCGATGCCTCCGGCTGCCCCAATAGATTATGTTTGATCCTCAAGGTCAACTCACCGACTATTTTCAGTTCATATTCGAGCAGCAGGTCATAGTTCTCATGAATGCTGCCCGTAAGGCTGTTTTCTACCGGAACGACGCCGAAGGCCGCCTGTTCGCTGTCCACCAGAGCGAAGACCTCTCTGAATGAGGAACTGTTCCGCAGAGGGACCTCATCGCCGAAAAATTGCGTGCACGCTTTGTGAGAGAAAGATCCTGGCACACCGCTGTAAGCAACCGTTGCAGGCGCCCTGCCCTCACCCCGGCGCGGTCTCATGACGGTGGCTTTGTCGAGGTAAGCGTAATCGAGCTGTTTTCCCACAACAGGGGCAATTACATAAAGGTCTCTCATGAGCTGCTCGAACTGTTCCGGATACAGGCTCTGGGGCCCATCGGATAACGCTTTGTCCGGTTCTGTATGCACTTCCACTATGAGACCGTCGGCGCCGGCAGCTATGGCTGCGCGGGCCATGGGACTGACTTTATCCCTGATCCCCGTGGCATGGCTCGGGTCCACAATAATCGGCAGGTGGGTAAGCTTCTTGATGACGGGAACGGCGGTAAGGTCCAGAGTATTTCGCGTGTAGCGCTCGAATGTTCGAATCCCGCGCTCACACAGCATAACCTGGTCGTTGCCTTCCGAAAGAATGTATTCGGCCGACATGAGCCATTCCTCGATAGTCGCCGACAATCCCCGCTTCAAAAGCACCGGCTTGCCTATTCGGCCAACGGACTTCAGGAGTTCGAAATTTTGCATGTTTCGAGCCCCGACCTGAACAACGTCAACGTATTTCATCATCAGGTCGGCCTGGCTCGGAGAGGTCATCTCCGAGACAACTCCAAGTCCGGTCTCTTCCCTTACCTCACTGAGTATCTTAAGCCCCTCCTCTCCCAGACCCTGGAACGCATAGGGCGATGTCCTCGGCTTAAATGCCCCGCCCCGGAACAGCACTGCCCCGTGTTTGCGCACGGTGCGCGCAATGTCCAGAGTTGTCTTCCTGTCTTCAACACCGCACGGACCGGCGATCACTACCAGGCGGTCCCCGCCTATGGCGACATCTCCGACTTTTATGATGGAAGCGGCGGGATGCAGTTCGCGACTCACCAGCTTGTAAGGCTTGGATATGGGAACGGCCTTTTCCACGCCAGGCAGCGATTCATAATATGCGCTTTCCTTGTACATCTTGCCGACAATTCCCAGGACTCGTTCTTCCACCCCTCCTATGTCCTTCACCATATGGCCCTCGGAGCGAAGCATGTCTTTGAGCCTCTCAACTTCTTCCTTTGTTGTCCCTTTTCCGAGTACGAGAATCACGGCAAATCCTCCGATCAGGTTTTTGAGTTGACTGCAATAAAAAAAAACCCCGAAGAAAACTCCTCGGGGCTTAGGACTTAGGGGCCCCGGGGAAGATTCCTGATCCACCCTGGGGACTTTCCATAAACTAATATCCAGGGAGGACGCTCCTGAAGAAGAAAAAAAAGAAGCCCGAAAAGGGCAAAAAACCAGCTTCATCCGGCCGGCGCCAGCCCGGGGAAAAAGAGCGAATATCGGGAAACAGGTGTTTATTCATAAAGAACCCTTTTTGAAATTCCAAACAAACATAGAAAATCTGCCGGACTTTGTCAATCCCCCATTCCGATACTTTGTAAATGTTCACTACAGACGCAGAGGGCGCAGAGAAAAACCTGTTAATTCTGTCTGACTTTTGGACTGGGTTTTCTGCCTAAGCTATTATACTAAATAAGATTCATGCGTGTTTTCAGACTCCTGTCAGGCTCCCTCTCCCTTCGTGATATCAGTGAAATCCGTAGTTAGGCAGTCGCTTTAAACGTTGCGGCCATACTCAGACTCCAGGTTCTTCGTTATCAGGTTTGACCTGCATGACACGCCTCCTGCCAATGAAGCAAGATCGCCGGTTAATGTACCGTTAATGGTTTTGGTGCTTATTTATATGTTTAATCAATTACGTAACGAACTCGTGTCCATCCGGAAAGGAGGCATTTTTCGTCCTGGCGCGTACAGTTTGGCACCCCACCATTTACGGATTGCCAGCGCCGCACCGAAAGGTGCAAGGAAATGAAGGGGTTGCGCGGAAGCGTACCTATGTACCGCCTCTGGTCATGGACAGATCAGGGATAGCGTCGAGATCGTCGATCGAGCCCGCCCAAGCCTCTGCGGGCACCGACGACGGCAGTGGCCAAGTCGGCCTGGCGGTCCCACCGCCCCGGGACGGAAACGAACTATTATCGCACGGGACCAAGGACTCCGGGGCTCTTCCGGACCGTCGGGAAGCCTGATATCGGGGTCAAGGGAACCGGTGGGAGGAATATAGTGGAAGAAGCAAGACAAAACCGGCAACGCAGAAGGCTTTCTCTCAAGATTTCTTCGATCTACGCCGTAGTGGGGGCGTTGTGGATATTCTTTTCCGATCGAGTGGCTGCAGTGTTTTCCAATACGCCTCAAGATCTCGCTCAGATTGAGACAATAAAGGGTTGGCTCTTCGTCTTATTGACCGCCCTGCTGCTCTACAATCTTGTGAGCCGTGGCGTGAAGAGACTTGAGGTATCGCAAGAGGCGTTCCTCGAGAGCGAGGAGAAATATCGGGCGCTGGTCGAGACCACAGAGACGGGATACGCGATTTTGGACCACCAAGGGAAAGTTCTCGATGCCAATGTGCACTACGCGAAATTGACGGGGCATAATACCTTGCAGGAGATATTGGGAAGAAGTGTGACCGAGTGGACAGCGGCATACGACGTGGAAAGAATCACCGAAGAAGTCTCGAAGTGCAGAGAGGAGAACTTCACACGACGTCTGAGAATTGATTACATGGACAAGAGCGGCAACATCATTCCCGTCGAGATGAATTCAACTTCAATCCATTCTGCAGAAGGCACAGTTATCCTTGCTCTATGCGTGGACATCAACGAGCGCAAGCGGGCGGAAGACGCCCTCAAGGAAAGTGAGCTGCGCTTCCGGACGATTTTCGAACATACCGCAGTCGGCGTGGCGCAGGTGGACTCGCATACCGGCCGTTTCGTGAGGATCAACAAGAAGTTTTGCGATATCGTAGGCTACTCCCCCGTAGAGATGCTCGGCAGAGATTTTCAGAGCATTACGCATCCCGGCGACTTGGAGACCAGCTTGAACAATAATGCCCGGCTGGTGGCAGGGGAAGTCAACAGCTATACGATGGAGAAGCGATACATCCACCGGAACGGGGCCATCGTGTGGGTGAATCTGACCATATCCGCCTTGTGGGCGACGGGTGAGAAGCAGGACTTTCACGTTGCCGTGGTGGAGGACATTACCGAGCGCAAGCGGGCGGAGGAGAAACTTAAAGAATACGAAAAAGTAGTGGAAGGCGTGGACGAAATGATCGTGGTTATCGACCGGGATTACCGGTACCTGATTGCGAACCGTGCGTTCCTGAACTATCGGGAATTGGAGAGAGAACAAGTCGTGGGACGCTTGGTTGCAGAAATATTGGACAAAGAGGTCTTTGAGAAAGTTGTCAAGAAGAAATTGGATGAGTGTTTCGAAGGCAATGTTATCAGATACGAGATGAAATACAACTTTCCCAACCTCGGAGAGAGAGACTTATTCATATCGTACTTTCCAATTGAAGGCCCCGCCGGAGTTGATCGAGCGGCTTGCGTGTTCCAAGACATCACCGAGCGCAAGCGGGCGGGGGAACTGTTGCAGCAGAGCAATGCGCGGATAAGCCATCTCAACGATGTCTTGCACGCCATTCGTGACGTCGGAAGACTTATCAACAGCGAGAAAAATCCCATTGAGCTGTTAAACGCGGTCTGTCACAGCCTCGTCCAAACCCGCGGCTACGTGATGGTTTGGATCGGAATACCGGACGCAGACTCAAAGGGGCTGGTGCCGGTGGCCCACTCGGGAGGGGGCGCCGATTTCATTCAACACGCCCCGATCGCCTGGGATAACAGCCCAGCCGGACAGGGGCCCGCGGTCACGGCGATGCGCGAACGCCGGGCTGTAGTCTTCGATGACCCCGCCGCCGATTCGCACCTTACCCTCTGGGACGATCCCGTCATGACCCATGGTTGCGCCTCCAGCGCCTCCGTCCCCCTCATCCATGAGGAACGCCTCTTCGGCGTCCTTACGGTCAAGGCTGACCGTCGGCATGCGTTCGATCCGGAAGATGTGGAGCTTTTGAGCAGCTTGGCGGCAGACTTGGCTCGTGCGCTTCAAAGTCTGGAAAACGAAGTCGCTCGCGAGCGGGCCGAGAAAGCGCTGCGAGGCAGTGAGAAGAAGTTCCGGCTCATTTTCGAAATGAGCCCCGACAGTGTAAATCTCAACAGGGCTTCGGATGGGAAGTATATAGATATAAACGAAAACTTCACCAAAGCTACGGGCTATACCAGAGAGGAAGTCACATCAGCGGAAAGTACCATTGAATCAATTATCTGGAATGACCCGGAGGATAGAAAGCGTCTGGCTGATGCCCTCAGGAGCACCGGAGTTGTTCAAAATATGGAAGCCATATTCCGTGCGAAAGACGGCACTGTTAGAATGGGCCTTCTATCAGCTCGTTTATTACGTATCGACCGGGAAAACGTTATCCTCTCGATAACCCGCGATATCACGGAACGCAAGCGAGCGGAAGCGGCTCTGCGGGAGAGCGAGGAGTTGTATCGCACGCTTGTCAGCTTATCTCCCGACGCGATCTCGGTGGTGGACCAGGATGGCTTGCTGACCTTCGCTTCACCAAGGGCCAGGCAAACATTTGGACATTCGCCTGATGAAGAGATCCTTGGACGCAGTCTATTATCCTGGGTTGCCCCGGAAGAGCAGGAAAAGGCAACTGCGAATATAGCGCATCTCATGGGAGAAGGAACACTCACAGATACTGAATACACACTGATGAGGAAGGATGGGACGCGTTTTTTCGGAGAGTGCAATGCCGCCGTCATTCATTCCCCCGAGGGCAGTCCAATGAGAATGATTATCGTTACCCGTGACATAACCGAGCGCAAGCGGGCCGAGGAAGAACGCAGGAGACTGGAAGACCGTTTACAGCGTGCGGAAAAGATGGAGGCTCTGGGCACTTTGGCGGGTGGAGTGGCTCACGATCTCAACAATGTTCTGGGTATTGTCGTGGGCTATTCTGAACTGCTTACAAATGATTCGCATGCGTCCAGTTCGACAAGATCGAGAGCCAATGAGATTCTGAAGGGCGGACAGAGGGCGGCCGCGATTGTTCAGGATCTTCTGACCCTTGCGAGGAGAGGGGTCTCCAACAGAAAGGTGTTGAACTTGAATCACATTGTCCTGGAATGCCGGAACTCCCCCGAGTTCGCCGGGGTCTTTTCCTATCATCCAAACACCCGGATCGAGACCGATTTGGAAGAGCACCTTCTTAACATATCGGGTTCTGCCGTTCATCTCGGCAAATCGCTGATGAATCTGGTGTCCAATGCCGCTGAAGCTATGCCTAATGGCGGCGAAATCACTATTAAAACCAGGAACCGGTATCTGGATAAACCCGTTTCCGGATACGATGAGGTCCGGGAGGGGGACTATGTCGTTCTGTCCGTATCGGACACCGGAGAAGGGATACCGGCCGGCGACCTGAAGCGCATATTCGAGCCTTTCTATACGAAAAAAGTAATGGGCCGCAGCGGGACAGGTCTGGGAACTGGCTGTCATTTGGGGTACAGTCAAGGATCATCTGGGATATATCAATGTGGAGAGTCAGGAAGGCAAAGGAACCATTTTCACCCTTTATGTTCCTGTGACAAGAGAGGAAATATCCCGGGAGCAGGTTGCCATATCCGCTGCTGAATACATGGGCAAAGGTGAATCCATCCTTGTTGTGGATGACGTTAAAGAGCAGCGGGAGCTCGCCGGCGCAATGCTGGAGAAGCTGAATTACACCGTCGTAAGTGTTTCCAGCGGGGAAGAAGCGGTGGAGTATCTCAAGCAAAAAGCGGTTGATCTGGTTGTTTTAGATATGATCATGGACCCCGGCATGGATGGTCTCGACACTTACGCCAAAATACTTGAAACCCATACTCCTCAGAGGGCGATCATCGTCAGTGGTTTTTCCGAGACGGAACGGGTGAGTAGGGCTCAGGCATTGGGCGCGGGGGCCTACGTAAAAAAACCCTATGTGCTGGAGAAACTTGGATTGGCTGTCCGTAACGAACTCGACCGGCCGGCATGAACTGCACCCCGCAAATGAATGAACTGAACTGGTAAAGAATCCTTTTTGAAGTCCCAAACAAGCGTAGAAAATCTGCCGGACTCGTCGATCCTCCATACCGGTACAAGGGTGCTGCATTAAGAGAGCAGCAGGCGCCTTTCCACCAGTCTGTACATATAGTTGGAGTAAGAAGGGACACCGAAAACAATGCAGGAGAGGTCTTGCTTATCCTGCAGAAAAACATCCACAGCCTTTCTGACCCCCAGTTCACCGTCATGACCCAAAAAAATCCCCCCCGGCTTCAGTTTCGGATACCACGCTTGAATATCTGCTAGACACCCCTTGTAGCTATGATCGCCATCGATGAATATCATGTCAAAACTCTGATCTTGAAAATCAGCGGATGCAGCAACACTGTCTTTCCTGATCGGCACAAAAAAGGTTGGCAGCCCGGATTCGAAAATATTCTGCTCAAAGGTATCAAATAAGAGGCTTTTTCTTATCACTTCCATCGATTTGTGTTCATCGGAGCCTTCCCAGGTATCTACGCAAAAGATCCTGGCGCCGTACTTCCCGCTGCCGTAAAGAGTCCTTGCCATAATCAGCGCCGAGAGGCCCATGAAACTGCCGATTTCGACGATTTTCGCGTTGATAGGCATTTGCAAAGCAAAGCGGGTCAATATTTCGATGTCTCCAGGCAGGAGATATCCCTTCACGCCGTTAATTTCCATGAAACCATCCACGATCTTGCATGTGAGAGGATCGGTCCATTTCCGACTGGCATTCATTGTTGAGCCCTCATGCGGTCCGGCCTGCCTGTGACCAAAGCCTGATTGGGATCAGGCCGGACCGTTTCCGGTTATTTACCGCAGCAACTCATGTCCCGTTGGGACACCCGACACCATGAAAAGACTCGTAGGGTGGGCAAAAGGCCTAATCAAACTCAATCTCTACGCTTCGCGAGATGGAGCGCAGCCCACCAAGTCTTTTCGAAGCAGCACAATATACCCTGCGAAGATCTCAGGATTGCTCCATCCCGTTTGAATTAACAAGTCTAAGAACCGGAGGCTGTGGCGAAATCCTCCGAATTACGGCATTCCATGGCGCCTTTCGTTGCTGCCGTGTCTCGACGGGGTGGCAGCGGAAGGCCGACCTGAGCGGCCAGGGAAAGGGTTTCCTTGTCGCTTCCATCCAAGGCCAGGGCTCGCCCTGCCGCTTCACGCGCCAGGGGCGCTTGACCAAGGCCATATATCACAGTGGCCAGTCGGGTGAGCAATTTGGCATTTTCGGGAGCCAAAGCGAGTGCTTGCTTGAGCAATTCGGTTGCGGCGGAATGATTGCCATTTTTGTATTGTCTATGAGCCTCGCCTGTCAGTTCTTTCAAACGCTCCATGCTTGAGATACCGCAGTGATCGCAACTCCCTTTCGTGGCAGTGAAATCGGTTATCGGAGCGGGTCGGGGGACGTCGGGAGCAATGCCGCCAGAGGCTATTAATCTGCGCCTGGATTCCAACCGGAACAGTTCACTTTTCGACTTGTCTATTTCCAGTAAAGGGAATTGGCCGTTTGCTCCAGAGCCTGTGCTATGAGAATTCACGATCGCCGAGTATAGATTTTGGACCAGCGGGTTATCCACCAGGTGCAGCACCTTTACCACATCAAGTGCTTCCCGCCAGCGCCCAAGCATTGCGTATGCCGCAGCAAGGTTTCCTGCCGCGATGAAAGAATTGGATAATTTCATGGCCTGATCGAGAAACAAGACTGCCACCTGGCCGTAATCATCGTTGAACAGAGGGGATGTCAGCATTTTTGCCCCGATGTCCAGGCAGGCATGTAACCTGGCGGTCCCTTTATCAGTGCATTCCAGGATGGATGGATATAGCGATTCCACCGTAAGCCTGTTCTTGTACCGATCGAGTGCTTTCTCGAAAGTCAGTTGTGAAGCACGACGAACCATATCCGCCTTTACCGAGGTCATGCTCTTATCGTGAAGTCTGTAGTAATAGAGGATCTGAGGCACATAGACAGGCTCGAAGTGCTCCATGATCCGCAGCCACATGTCCCAATCTTCGGCGCCTTCCAATTGCGGATCATACAGGCCGACCCGCTCCCGGCACTCACGCCGGTATAGAAAAGAGGCGTTGCCCGGATTGCAGCGCAACAGGCTCGGATAGCTGAAATCCTGATCGCGGCAGACGCCCGTGATTCGGTCTTTTTGATCAATCCAGGCAAAGGAGGAGTAAGCAAATCCCGCGCCTGGATTCTCGTCGAGAGCTCCGGCCAGCGACTCCAGGAAAACGGGAGAGCAATAATTGTCATCCGATATCCAGGTGAGATATTTGCCGCAGGCGATTTGGAATCCCGTGTTGAGAGCACCGGGCAAGCGCTTGTTTTCCTGGTGGATAACTCGAATGCGTGAATCGGTTAACCTGTCTAGATACTCGCGGGCGCCGTCGGTCGATCCGTCATTTACGATGATCAGTTCGAAGCCGGAAAGGGTTTGGGCTAAGATGCTCTCAATGGAAACCGGAAGCATGCGCAAATTGTTGTAGGTCGGGAGTACGACGGAAACTAGCGGGTAAGAGCGTGCATGAGGTTGTGCTTTCGCCTGGAAAGAGCGCTCCCTCGACGCAAGGAACTTTCCCGCATTCGGCGTGTTGGATACCAGATCCAGATTTTCATTCTTTGCAGCGATTGCCGTTTCATTGAATAACATGCGTACCGATCCCTGTTAGAATGTCATAAAAAGCCACCGCGAATGCAGGGGCAAATATTCTCCTCACCTTTGATTGCCGATCTGCGTGGCCTCTATGGCAAATTTTACCGCCCAGGATATTTCTTCGGCGGCAAAGTAGTCGGCTCCCACGCCGTAAGAACCATAAAAGCCGCCCGTGCCGTTTTGCAGAAGAGCCAGAAACTCTATCGCCTTATTGGCCCGGGCAGTCTCTCCCAGACGGAACCACATCTGGGCGAGTTGCGCCAAACCGGTTGAGCATACCCAGTTGACGTCATGGTATGCCGGCACGGCCCCCGTGGGCTGCTGGAACCTTGCAACCGAGGCCATGCCCGCCCGGGCCTCAGTTTCACACCCAAGATCGAGGAGCGCTTCCTGTATGTAGGCGTAAAAATGGGTGAGGGCGTTTGGGCAGGCAAAATTTGTCAGGTTAACATTCCTTAGATAGTAATTCAGGCTCTTGTCGGCGAATTGACGGTAGGCTGGCTCGTTTAGCACGTCTGCGGCAGCAAGAAGCGGCGGTAGAACGTATAGGTGGATCGCCTCGCTTACCTCACCGCGGCGGCCCAGACTCCAGTCGGTTCCAGGCAGGGGGACCCGCAGTCTGCCCGTATCGGGGTCCGCCGACCTCAACAGCCAGTTGCATGCCCCGCGAAGGGGCATCTCCAGCGAAGGCATTTGCCCGACCAGGGCCACCCAGCCCCGCACAACCTGCCCGGTATCGAAGGCGAAACTGCAGTCATTGCCGGCGCCGCCGAACGAGCCGTCATTTTTTTGCACTGACAGCAGCCATTGAGCATACTGCGATGCTAAGTCTCGCTCGCCGATGGCAAGAAGAGTAGGGATAAAGTATCCCGTTACTTCCGGATAGCTCGATCTCCGACGTGAACTGACGGCTATTCCCTGACTGGTGATCGAATGGGCTCTGACCCAACGGACGGCTTTTTCCAGCATGATTTTCTCGCTTTTCTTGGACTAAGGGCCCATGCCCGCAAGTCTTGGCGATATTGCTAAAGGCTCTGTGGATTCCTGGTGCGAGCCCTTCAAGCACGGCATGAGACTGAATAATTCAAAGCTCCGCGCAAATCAGGCCATCTGTGCGGTGCAAGAACGTTGCCATTATCTCGGTGCTTGTCGGGGAACGATTTGCCGATAGATGCAGCACCCTGATCGTCTAATCCTGTTCAAGTACAGCTTGGGCTATTTGCCAACTATTTGACACCCGACGGGTGTAAAGAGCCGGCGCATAGGGGCCGTTCAGGATTGGCAAGGATTTTGCCTTATGTACACAATCTTCATGATTCAGTTTACGCCTGGCAACAACGTTCGAATTTTCGCCCCTGTGCAGCGCACATGAAAGAGCCGGTCGCGATCAGAGGATGAGACGAAAAGCGTGAGAGATCTTTTTACGGGCCAATCGCAGGATCAAGCCATGGATCGGACATCTCGAAGCGATTCCCCGCTTCCTGTTCTTCTCTCCGTTGTTATCACGACATACAATCGGCCGGACATGCTGGAGCGATGTTTGGAAGGTTTTAAGCGCCAGATGCTGGATCCCTCCAAATTCGAGATCATCATAGTTGACGACGGGTCGAAGTCAAAAAGCGATGAGCTTGTCCAGCGCTACGGCAATGAAATGCTGATTCACTACATTTATCAACAAAATGCCGGTCTTGCAGCAGCGCGCAACACCGGCATCTCCGCCGCAAAAGGCAATGTGATCGTTCCCTTCGATGATGACAATTCTCCTCATCCCGGCTGCCTCACCAGGCACTATGGCTTTCACTTGATTAATCCATCGGTCGAAGATGCGATGCTGGCCTTCATGGAGTGGACGCCGGGGCTGGAGGTCACGCCGTTGATGCATTATGTAACGGAGGTCGATCCGTGGTTGTGGCGCTACAAAAACATCCAACAGGGTCAGGTACTGCCGTTCGGTTACCTCTGGGGGGGCTGCTCTTCTTATAAAAAAGAGCTGATTCAAAAAGCCGGCGGGTTCAATGCTGATTTCAGGTTTGGCTACGAAGATACCGAAGCGGAATTCAGAATGCGGCAACATGGTTTGAGGGTCCATTTCGACCGCTATGCGCTAAACTACGTATCCAAGCCCGTAGAATACGAGGAGTTCTGCGATCGCTCCTACAAACAGGGCAAATCCCTGTGGAGACTCAAACAGCTATATCCCGAAAGTCGACTGATCCAGGAATATACGAATACAGGCAATACCGGCGATGCGATCGCAAACTGCGAGCACATAGCGGGTAATGTCGATGTCATTAAGAAAATGCTCTCAAAAGGCTGGTCCCTTCCTCAAACGGGTTCCGAATCGCCCTCGCTTGACCTGCTTTATCGCTGCCTGTATGCCTCATTTGAATACTGGAAAAATAAGGGTATTCAGGACGCAATGCAGGGGCAGGAAAACCGGCGCGCTGATGGTTCCAAAAGCATTCTTATCATTGCGCCCGAGCTGCCGGCCTATGACCGGGCTTCAGGATCGTTTCGGCTCTTCCAGATCATAAAGCTTTTACGCCAATCCGGTCACAGGGTTACCTTCATTTCACGCACTCCGGGCTCGTGGGCAAATCCTGCCTTGTACATCACAAAACTCGAAAAGCTGGGCGTGCGGGTCTTTCCCGTCGATCCGAAGAGAGTTTTCGAGAAATGGGGAGTAAAACCGGCCATAGAAGATATCAACCTGGACAGGATTTTGCGGGAAGGGTCCTTTGATGTTGCCTATCTCTATTTTTACTATCTGGCCGACCAGTATATTTCTGAAATCAGGACCCGTTCACCCGGAACGCATATAGTCGTCGATTCGGTGGACCTGCATTTTCTGAGAGAAGAGAGAGGGGCGGCATTGTGCAATCCGGAAATGATAAACCAGGTCAGCGAGACGAAACGAGCTGAACTGGGGGTCTATAGGAGGGCTGATACGGTAATAACAGTATCCGAAGCCGACAAGGAGGCCCTGCTCCGGGAGGCTCCAGGGCTTTCCGTGGGAGTGGTGCCAAATATCCACCCCATCCCTGAAGAAAATTCCCCTTCTTTTCATTCCAGGCAGGATTTCCTGTTCATCGGCAGCTTTCTACACCATCCAAACTTCGACGCAATACAGTTCTTCTGTTATGAAACGTGGCCCCTCATCAGCTCAAAGCTGCCACAAGCGAGGCTCTACATAGTGGGTGACAGCCCTCATCCGGGAGTCCGCGCGCTGGCAAACGATCGCGTAATCGTAACGGGATATGTGCCCGACACTGCTCCCTACCTGCGAAGATGTCGTGTGTCGGTTGCCCCTCTTCGCTATGGCGCAGGAATGAAAGGCAAAGTCGGTGAAGCGTTGGCTTCGGGCCTACCCGTGGTCGCCACCTCTATAGCCGTTGAGGGGACCGATCTGCAATCCGGCCGTAATGTCATTGTTGCCGACGATGCGCTGGATTTCGCCGATGCAGCCATCGCGCTCTATCAAGATGAAGGACTATGGAACAGGCTTTCAATAAACGGGAAGGAATTCGTCACAAAGCTCTATTCTCCGGAGGCAGTGGCGGCAAACCTTGAAAATGCCCTGTTCGGCAATCGTTCCGTACACATAAAACCGGCAGAGGAGGTGTGAGCCGGAGAGCGATCGTCAAGCTCTTCCCGATAGTGACCCTTCTTTTCCTGGCGCAAGTTCTGGCGGGCGGCGCCACAGCGCACTTCCAGGCTGAACCGGAGGCCTTTTACGGAACCGGTCTCAACCGAATACCTTTTTTCATTCACCGGACGATGTTGTAGACTGGTGTCCATCCGGAAACCCGGATGAACGTAGGAGAATTTCACCTTATAGAGACACTGGAAGTTTTCGATTCGGAGAGGAGGCATTTTTCGTCCTGGCGCGTACAGTTTGGCGCTCCGCCATTTCCGGATTGCCCAGCGCCGCACCGAAAGGTGGCGCGTACAGTTTGGCGCCCCTCCATTTCCGGATTGCCCAGCGCCGCACCGAAAGGTGCAAGGAAATCAAGTGGTTGCGCTGAGGCGTACCTATGTACCGCCTCGCGGAGCGTCGAGACCCTGCCCGTGCCACCGCCACAGGCAGTGGCCAAATCGGCGTGGCGGTCCCACCGCCCAGGGCGGAAAAGGACTTTTTTGACGTCAAAGAATCCGGACGGAAACTAGACTGGCCGGCAATCTTACTTCATGCAACATGTGATTTCTGTCATGCCAAAGGTTATGGGGGTGTCGCAGATGAACCAATTGGAAAAACTCATAGATCGCATCATAGACCGCGTAAACGTTAACCTGAGAAAACCCGCATTTGACGTGAGTCCTTACGTTGGCCACCTGATCCCGCTGGACCAGTTCGTCCGTTTTTACGCATTCTATGGCCTGACTCTGCACCATCCGATCCGTTTCCTGTTCAATCATTCCAGCATCGCGGGAAGCTATTTCCTGGGCAAATGTATTGTCGATCATTCCGTCCTGTATAAAAGTGACGTTCGCGGCGATGAATTAAAGGCCAAAGGCGATTTTTTCAAGTATGAAAATCTGGAAATCCCCCTGCACGATGACGAAGTGATCCGCATAAAGGACAGCTATCTTATCAAAAACCTGGTGCATAATTATTCGCACGATCCCGAGAGCCCTGAAGAATTTTTCATTCAGAATACGGCCTCGATGCACTACGCTAATATTCACGGATCTCCCATAGAAGGGAGCTTCCTTGGCCCCTTTGCCACGGTCGATCTCACCAGGCTGCATGATTGTGTCATCGGAGCCTATGCTTACGTGCAGGCCGGCGAGCTTTCTCATTGCTTCATCGATGCCGGACGGATCTGGATCCAGGCCGGGGAATCTTTCAACTTCATCTACCGCTTCCCTGAAGAAATCCTTCAGAGATACATCCACATGGAACCCGGCCACCGGCCCTGCGGAATCTTCATGGATTTTGTCGAAAGGCGCAAAGCCGACTTCGAAAGGGTATTCGAGGTTGTCCAGTCGGTTCTCCCGATACCGGTTCCAGCGGGGGCATATCTCAGCCGGTATGCAGTTGTGAGGGGGGACACAGAGATTAGAGAAAACGTGCTCGTGGCCCAAAGGGCCTACCTTGAAAACTCCTGGCTCGGCAAGGGCTCCAATGCCCAGGAAAATTCCTATATCATCGACTCTCGCCTTGAAGGCCTGAATATCACGGCTCACGGCGGCAAGGTGATCCATGCAAGGCTGGGAGAAAAAGTCTTTGTCGGTTTCAATGCCTTCCTGCGCGGGACCCCCGAATGTAAACTCAGTATCGGGGCCGGAAGCATCGTCATGCCGCATACGATAATTGATCTGGAACAGACTCTTGATATCCCCGAAGACAGGCTTGTCTGGGGTTATGTGAAAAACCGCAAAGACCTGGAACAGAACAGCCTTTCGCTCGAACAGCTTGCCAGGACCAAAAACAGGTTCGAACTGGGCGGCATGTGCTTTGAAGGAAGCGGGTTTCAAATGGTGGAAGCCTTCACCCACCGCATCGAGCACATTCTCGAGGCCAACGGGGCCTACTTTGATGGAACCTCAAACCGTGGCCATGCTCAGAAAACCCAACATATCTCCTTCAACACTATCCAACCGTATCCCGAAGGCCCCATGAAAGGGCTTTACCCTAGAATCGATATTTGCCCGTAACGGATTGCCGGCTGCCGGTTGGTCCCGCTTGAATGGCCCTGCCTTAATTTTTTGGCGCGGCAGGATGGCACTAAACCTGCCTTCGAAGCTCCAAAACCTCTCTAAGACATCAGCTCTTCGATCATCTCCTTTGGCCGCTCCATATCCACTCTCCTGGCGGCTTCAACGCCGGCGTGTATCTTTACGAATGTTGGCGCGCCCCTAACCTTCTCACGTTCATTCAGCCAGTTCATGACTTCGGGGTTCTTCTCCCACTCGATAGTGATAAAGCGCATCGAGGGATTTTGTTTCTGCGCATCGAAGAAGTGAGGCCTGGCGGCCTTGCAATCGCCGCATCCTTCGATCCTGACCATGAGAAGCGTATCTTTTGCGCTAGTAAGGATTTCTTTGAAAAACTGCTCATCCGAAACATCGGGATAGGCTAATTCCTCCTCCTCTTTTTGTTCGGTCAGGATTTTCTCCCTAAAGCTTTCGCTTCCTTCCGCGCACTCCTCACATGGACTTGCCGAAGGCAAGGATTCAACGTATCCGATTGCACTCAGCGCCGCTGCTATCCCCTGTCCAGTAGAAATACCGATCTGTTTGAACGGAACGTTCGTTACGTCTCCGACTGCCCAAACTCCCCGGGAGGATGTCTCACCGAGCACTCCCACCGTGATTTCACCAAGTTTGTTCGTTTCAACGAGATTGGTGAACGGCTGTGAATTGACTGTGGCGCCTATGCTTGGGAATACGCCTTCAACACGTTCTTCCCATTCCCTGCCGGTTTTCAGATCCCTGAGCCTGATTCCCGTTACCGTCGCGCTGCCGATGACCTCGAGTACCTCTGCGTTTCTGACAATCTTTACCTTGGGAAGTTTTGTAATCCGCTGTTTGAGATCCGGGTTGCCAGTGAAATCCTTGGTGATGATCACGGCGAGCACCTCTTTGGCGTACTTCGTGAGTGTAAGGATATTCTCCAGCGCTGTATTTCCGCCGCCGATTACCGCAACGATTTCGTTTTTAAAGAACGGGGCATCGCACGTTCCGCAGAATGCGACACCCTTGCCCTTCAGCTCTTCTGCGCCGGGTACGGCGAGATTCCTTCGCGTCGCGCCCGTTGCAATAATGAGCGCCCTGGTGAAAAACACCATACTCCCGTCGGTTGTCTGTGCGGTAACCTTGTACATGTTGCCTGCCGCCTCCTCGACGGAGCTGATGGAACCCCTCACCCTGGTGAGGTAGTCTGGAAATTTTCTTTCGAGGTTTTCAAAGAATGCGGTCATTCCCTTCTGGAATGCATCACCCGACAGGGCTGGGATAAAAGGCCAGTTGGTTATCTCGGGAGTATTGTTTATCTGACCCCCTACTTCAGGGCCTACCGCAATTACATTGAGGTGAGCTTCGAGCAGGTACACGAGAGCGGAAAGCCCTGCCGGACCTAATCCGGCAACGGCTATTTCGTAGAGTTTTTTCTTTTTGCCTCCATCCATTTTTCCATCCCTTTTCAGTATGTCAGCTACCAGATGTATTGCCACCGGCCGCAGTCGTTGTGTTGTAAGCAAGCTGCGGGGATGAGAAGAAAAGAGAGGGCATGCCTTCTCTTTATCCTCCCCTCCCCAACCATCAGAACTTTTTGGGAAACTGTTTCACAATACCGGCCGCGAGGGCATCGGCTATCGTGTACATATGTTTTTTCATCGTGGACCAGTTCACAGCCTCTGAAGCAAAATCGTTTTGGGCTATATAATCAATTTGTGAGATATGGTGAGCGCCGTGGGTCCTAAGGAGATCCTCCAGTGTGGGCTTCGGCCAGTTGGGGTTTGCTGAACTCAGGAAAGCTGCAATCTTGTCCGCGTTCGATATTAGTTCATCGCGGGCTGCCTGCATACCGGCATTGTCCTTCGCGTATGCTGCTGTCATATAATTTTTGACTGCTCCATAGTGGCCGGCCAGGAGTTCGAAAAGTTTGTCGCTCGCCCCCTTGCCGTAAAATGGAGAGATGGATCCCGCGATGTCCTTCGCATTCTGAACCACATTCGCCTCGGCGACCTTGGCTGCTTGGGCATCGCCGTATTTCGTACTCAGAACAACCGAGCGGACCCAAAATATGTGATCAACCCACAGGTCCCGCAATGTTTCCTGCAAAGCAACAGCCTTGGCGGATCTCACCTGGCCTGCGGTTTTCCCGTAAGCAGGGGGCGCCATAAAGGCAAAAAAAACGGCCCAAGCCAAGGCTAGAACTTGAAAAGATCTGGTATTCATTTTAATCCTCCCTTATCTGTTTATTGGGCCGTCCGAGAATCCTCGAAGCGCACCCTGACAAATCCCTGGAACATTTTCCCCGGCTCAGCCCTAATATGTCCTCAGCCGAGATTTTTGGTTTCACCTCCTTTCCATTGGGAGGCTCGCCAACGGGGGCTTTTGAATTGAAACTAAACATTTAAAACAAATAAGTCAAATTCGTATTTGTTTTATTTGTTTTAAACGAGTATCCTTTAGATTGGATCAGGAGGCAGAATCATGTCAGATAACCTGAAAGGGCGCCAGGAGACTACGCGGGACCGGCTTATCAGGCTTTTGCAAGACAGACCGAGGTCAGTGGACGAACTGGCCGAAGCGCTTAGCATCACCTTGAATGCCGTGCGTTCGCAATTGACAATACTGGAGCGCGATGGGGTTGCCCGGGTAACGAGCGAAAGGCGGGGACCGCGAAGGCCATCCCACGTCTTTGGTTTGACCTCGGAGGGGGAACGACTTCTTTCCCGTGCTTATGTACCGGCGTTGAAGGCAATCCTTGAAGTCTTAACCTCAAAGGGCGCCGAAGACGAGATCGAAGATATTCTCAGAGATGCAGGCCGAAAACTTGCGGAGAAATTCGGTCGGGCATCCGGTGATTTCCGCACCAGAGTCGCCAGGGCTGTCGCGCTGCTGGAAAGCCTCGGGGCGACTATGGAGACCGAAGAAGTCGCGGACAAGCTGATAATCAGGGGACACGGATGTCCGCTCTCTGAAGCCGTTGAGGTTGAGCCGCGAACCTGCAAATGTATGGAGACTCTTATTGCCGAACTGACCCAAGCGCAAGTGGAGGAGCGATGTGAACGAGGGAAGCAGCGTCGTTGCATGTTTTTAATCTCTCCCGGAGTCCAGTAAAATAAAAATGGTTCGGAATCTCCCGCCGCAGCGCCTTCATCGAATAGGAGCAGCCGGAAAGAGCAGCTTACCCTGCCGACTGCTCTTCTTAACAATCCTGGAGACTCAGCCCAAAGTTAAGTTACAGCTCTCCTATCCTTGAAAAAACGAATTTCTGAAATACGCAAGTTTTGCAAATCATATCTGGATTTGGGTGTCATGTTTCGGGAGTCGTGCGTATCGGTCGGGGTAGGAATTCGCGATCGGGGAAAAGCTTGCTGCGCAGTGGGCTGATGATGCCGTCCTTTAGCTTGGTAACTGTATGAACTTATAGGATAAAGTAGTCGGTATTAAGTTAAAATAGTTGAGAAGCGCTGGCACGCACCGTCTTCGATCCCTGGACCGATCATGTTATATAACTGTCTACAACCGAAAGGGGGCGTGAGGGGCACATGTCCCCCCAACCCCCACGCTTTTCCGGATTATTTATTTGCTGAACTTTCAGTACACGGTCAGGCTTCAGGGCCTTTCGAGGCTGATTCCCTTCGGTTTTGCGCAGCTTTCAATGAGGTCCCTGCAGTAAGAACAGGTTCGACATTCTCTGGAGCATGAGGTCAACCGCTGCAGGAAATCGGCGGGGAGTCCATCGTTCGAAGCATACAACCATCCGGCCGTTCCATCCATGGCGTCCATCAGGTCCAGGAGATTGCCCGAATGTTTTCCGTGCAGGTAGGCGTCCACCACCCTCATGAGGAAGGGGGCGCCCATGGTTCGTCCACATAGCTTGAGCACGTCTACGTAAGATTCGTAAGCGGCGGCGTCTTCCGGCCGGATAAACGGTGATTTGAACAGGTGGGAAGGGTCGCGTTGAAGCGTCCGCATGCATCCGAGTTCCTGGTTGATAAGGTGGGTACCCAGGGGCCGCCCCATGTTGACCAGGGAAATGTGGCAATCGTGGGTCAGCTTGAATGGACAGTTATAGAGGCACCCTTCATTGGCCAGGAGTTCGAGCTTCACATGCGGGAGCAACTCCCTGCAGCGGGCGGAAACTTCCGCAAGGTCATCCAATCGGCGATTGAAAGATCGGTCCAATATGAGCGTTTCTGGAAGGCGGAATCGAGTGGATGAAATGAAATCGATCATGCTGGCGATTCGGTCGTAGGTGTTCAGCATGCAATTTACGCTGGGAATAGCCTCAAGCTGGGATGCTTCGTCTTCTCCCGCATCGGAGATAGCCTGTAGATAGTAGGCATCGGCAAACACGATTCCGTCGATCACTCCTGCGTTCAGCATCGACCGAAGGGTTTGAATCACCGTCCGCAGATGATCGGGATCGAGGTACGCCCCATGAGCGTGGGCTCGACTGTTCACCAGTAGATACTTCCTGGCGATTCGCACGGATCGCAGGAATTCTACCCACCGGCCGGTTTCTATGAGCTGATGTTTGTGACGGCCGTCATGAACATCGCAGGAATAGAGGCTGAAGTGGCAGCAGTAGAACGAGCTTGCGTGCAGATTCAGGGTTGCGGCGAGTCTTTCATCGGGAATAACCGGCACGTTGAAGAGCATTTCAGGCCATCCTTTCGCCCCGGTTGCCAAGTGCGAAAATCACATTATTCTGCAGACTTTATCACCCGTTTACCGGATTTCAGCAACACCTGCATCCCGGGAAATGAAAGCATCCCCGATCCTGACAAACCATGCACCGGGTACTGACGGTGCAGGCTACTACACCCCCCGCACCCGTAAGCAGGAATTAATCTGCTCGACTGCGCGGGTAAGTTCAGGCAGGAAAGTCTTGATTGCCCTGGATTTCGAAGATCTTCCGGTGCTGGTTACAATGTTCATTGCGGCGACGATCTTGCCGTTTGAATCCATAAGCGGCACTGCGATTCCGCAGATGCCTCCCTCCAATTCCCCATTTACCCACGACCAACCTTTCCTTCTATCATCAGCAATGATTTTCCTGAGGCCAACCGGGTCAACGATAGTTCTCCTGGTAAACGGTTGCAGTTCCACAGTGGCGAAGTAGCGGTCCAGTTCCTCGGCCGCGAGCCCGCCCAGCAGTACGCGCCCCATGGATTGGACATAGGCGGGGAGGCGGGTGCCGATGCTGATGTTGGTCGTTAAGATCCTGCGCGTAGGCACCCGCACGACATAAACGATATCCGCGCCGTCAAGAACAGAAATGGAGCTGGTTTCATGCACCCTCGCAACCATATTCTCCATGATCGGCTGGGCAAAATCCCAAAAAGGCAAAGATGACAGATAGGAGTACCCCAGGTCGAGAATCCGCGGGGTAAGCGAAAAGTGCCGCCCATCGGCTCCAACATAGCCCAGGTTCTTCAGGGTGCAAAGTATTCTTCGGGCTCCCGCGCGGCTCAGGTTGGTGCGTTCGGCGATTTGGGTAAGAGTCATTTCCCTGTAATTGGGGCCGAAACAACGGATGACCGATAGTCCGCGTGCGAAAGACTGAATGAATTGGTCGCTGTTTTTTGGCATGGCAATATGTTCGCACAGCGAACCACTAAATGCAAGTATTTTGCTGGTTTGCGAGTTAAGAAAATCGATTGACAAGGCTTGGAGGTTGGAGTATGGGTGTTGGCGTGTTCTTATAGCGAATAATTGTTCGTATGGCGGACAATAAAATACCCCCGGAACTGCCTATGCCTCTGCAATCCGTCCTTGTCCTGGATCTGTCCCGGGTCCTCTCCGGTCCCTTCTGCACCATGATGCTTGGCGACATGGGCGCACAAATCTGGAAGGTCGAGCCACCTGGCGGAGACGATGGCCGCGGGCTCGCGCCTCCCTTCATCGGTGAAGAATCCGCCTACTTCCTGAGCGTTAATAGAAACAAGAAAGACATTTGCCTGGATATAACCCGGCCCGAGGGGCGGGATGTGCTCCTGCGCATGGCGGAAAGAGCCGACGTTGTCATTGAAAACTTTCGGCCAAACCTCAAAGAACGGCTTGGCATAAGCTACGAAGAGATCGCCGGGCGCAACCCCTCGGTTATTTATTGCTCCATATCCGGGTTCGGCCAGAACGGGCCCTATAGGGGTCTTCCGGGGCTGGACAATATTTTTCAGGGAATGGCGGGATTAATGGAGGTGACCGGTGAAGAAAACGGACCTCCATTGAAAGTGGGGGAGCGAATCGCCGATGTCATCACGGGAATAAACGCCGCCTACGGCATCATGGTTGCCCTGTTCCATCGGGAGCGGACCGGAGAAGGACAGTACCTGGACCTGGCGCTCGTGGACTGTCTCCTTGCCGCCCAGGCCCCGCTGGTGTCCTATTATTTCGCCACGGGAAAACAACCGCCCAAACTTGGAAACGGTTCCCTGTTCACCGCCCCGACAAATGCTTTCCAAACCGCCGATCGACCCATCAACCTGTGTACTTTAAATGACAAGCATTGGGCCAAGCTCTGCCAGGTGATTGGCAGAGAAGACCTTATTGATGACAACCGGTTTAAGACGACCCGGCTCCGGGTGGAAAACTCGCGCGAAATCAACGGCACCGTGGCGCAGATCCTTAAAGAACGGCCTGCGAAAGAGTGGCTGGCGCGCATGCACGAGGCCGGTGTTCCATGCGGGCTGGTATACACCTACGAAGAAACTTTCAACGATCCGCAGATCCGCTACAATCAAATGCTCCAGGAAATTCCCCATCCAACGGTAGGGTTGCAAAAGACCATTGGTTTGCCGGTTCGCCTTCACAAGACGCCGGGCGCAATTCGCCGGGCGGCGCCGCTACTCGGACAGCACAGCCGGGAAATATTGGAGGCCGCTGGATACGATAACGAGGAAATTGAGTCCCTTATTCAAAAAAGAATCGTTGTGCAACCCTAAAGGGTCTCAAAATCCCCCCTGCACCCTTCTCTCCAGTCCAAACACCCTCTTCTAAAGGGGGGCCTGTGGGATTTTGAACCCAAATTGGTCTTAGACGCAAAGGGGGCCATAGTGAAGCAGGAATTTGAAACGGATTTCTGGAAAGACGCTGAGAGCCGCAAGATCTGGGACGACATCGTTCCGGGTGAACCGCGCAAAACGATCCCTTATACCTTGACGCTGGAAGTCATTCAGCGCTACTGCCTGGCGGTCGGTGACCTGCACCCGCTCTACTTTGACGAGCCATACGCGCGCAAAACCCCCTACGGTGGACTGATCGCCCCGCCGTCGATCCATGCCCTGCTAATGTTTGCCTGCACCCCGATGGATGACTGGATGCGCACTCCAGGCACCATCAATGCCGGACAGTCGTGGAGCTACAATAAGCCGGCCCGTCCGGGCGACACCATCACACTGCACGCGCGCGCGCTGGACAAGTTCATAAAGAACCAACGCCTCTTCGTAATCCATGACAATGTCTTTTTCAATCAGAACGGCGAGGTAATCTGTTCCGGCCGCGGCTGGACGATCCGGCCGATGTGAGGAGAGCGCGATGACGAATTTTTTCGACAAGCTGATGCAGGGCGACCATATTGAGGGCAGGGAATTTGCCGTCTCGAGGGATAGTATCCGTGCTTTCTGCGAGGCCTCGCTGGATTACAACCCGCTCCACCTGGACGACAACTACATGCAGGGTGATTTCGGCAAAACGAATTTCGGCGGAATTATCATGCATGGCATGAATAATTTCGCATTGATAACGCGCATGCTTACGGACTGGGCGTTCCAGGTCAATGGCGTGCATCGGCGCCTCGAGACGCGCTGGCTAAAACCGATTAAACCCGGCGACATGATCCGGCCTAATGGTACCGTGAAGGCCAAACAAGTGACTGCAAAATCGCGATGGGTGACGATCGATGTCGAGATGAGAAACCAACGTAACGAGAAAGTGGCAACCGGCGAAGCGCTCGTCGAGTTCCCGTGGGAGGTGCCGTCTTGATTCTCGGTCGCAGTGTGGGGCGCAATGCGCTCCTTTATCCGGAGAGGGCTGCGATTATATCGGAAGACGGGACGACGCTTTCTCACCGCGCGTTTGCCGAGCGTGTCTGGCGTTTATCGGATGGACTTGCGCGGCGGGGGCTTGGCAAAAACAACCGGATCGCCATTCTCGCCCGCAACAGTGCCGATTACCTGTGCGTCTATTTCGCGGTCGGCTCCCTTGGCGCTGTTCTCGTGCCGATAAACAACGCGCTAAAGCCGTCTGACATCGATTTCCGCATGGCTCATGCCGAGGTCGACGCATTATTTTTAAGCGAGGAGTTCGCCCCGGTCTTGGATGGCGCGCGCGCGGCCACGCGCCGGCGCCTCGCGGGCCGCTTGTTCGGTCTTGGCCACGAAACGGCCGGCGGCCCATCCCTGGCTGCACTGGTCGAGGATGGAAAACCGCAGCCGCCGGCTGAGCGGATTGACCCGGAAGACATTCTCTACATAGGCTACACCTCCGGAACCACCGGTCCACCGAAAGGCGCCATGGTGTCGCATCGCGCCATCGTTGTCGGTTTTCTCTACAAAGCGCTCGACTATGCCCTTACTGACACCGATGTGACAATCAATCCCGGCCCTTACTGGCATTCGGCGCCCCGGGATTTCGCTGCGCTTGCCCTTTATCTGGGCGGCACGGCCGTGGTGACCACGCGCTTTGATGCATCCAGGTATCTCGAACTGGTCGAACGCTACCGTGTCACCAATTCCTTCGTGGTGCCTACGATGCTGCAGCAGTTGGTCAATTCGCCGGCCCTGGAAACCTGTGATGTGTCCAGCCTGCGCTGCCTGATAAGTGGGGGGGCGCCGCTGCCGACAACGGTTAAAGAACGGGTGCTGGCCAAATTCGGCCCAGTGCTTACCGAATTCTACGGCGCCACCGAAACGCGCATCATCACTGCAATTACCCCGGCCGAGCTGGCAGTGCGCGACCGCTCGGTCGGCAGGCCGATACGGGACGTGGGCATCCGCATTCTAGACAACGAAGGAGTTGATGTTCCGGTTGGAGCGGTCGGGGAGATCTATATCTGCGGTCCCGGCCTGTTTTCCGGGTATTGGCGTGACCCTGAGAGCACGCGCCGGACGCACCGCGGCGAATGGTTCAGCCTGGGCGACATGGGAAGAATCGACACAGAGGGATACCTCTACCTGGTCGACCGCAAGCAGGACATGATCATCAGCGGCGGAGAAAACATCTTTCCCAACGATATCGAGGAATGCCTGCTGCGCCATCCCAAGGTGAAAGAAGCGGCAGTAATTGGTGTGCCCGACGAGCTCTGGGGTGAAAAAGTTGTCGCCTTCGTGGTGCCGGTTCCGGAAGAACGCTCGACCGCCGAGGAACTTGCCGCGTTCTGCGGCGAGAGATTGCCCGACTATATGAAGCCGCGCCGGGTGGAGTTCTGCGACGCTTTGCCGCGCAATGCCGTCGGCAAACTTCTGAGGCGCTGTCTTCGTGAGGCCGAACGTGATCGAATCCGGCCACCGGACGACAAATTGTGAGGACTCACTCCAACCGGTTATAGAGGGAGGGTGGGAAAATGGCGGTTAGTTCATCCGTGAGTGAGCAAGCAGGCGACAAGATCTATCGGAAGATCGCCTGGCGACTGATGCCGTTCCTGCTCCTCTGCTATGTTGTGGCTCAGATAGACCGGTTCAATATCGGTTTCGCAAAGCTGCAGTTCATCAAGGACCTCAATCTGAATGACGCCATCTTCGGCGTAGCGGCCAGCATGTTTGCCGTTGGCTATGTAGCCTTCGAGGTGCCGAGCAACCTTATGCTGGCCCGGATAGGAGTACGAAAAACACTTTTGCGTATCATGGTGTTATGGGGAATTTTCTCTTTGCTGATGAGTTTCGCGCAAGGGGCGTACTATCTATACCTTATGCGTTTCCTGCTCGGGGTTGCAGAGGCGGGCTTTTTCCCGGGCATCATAGTATATCTCACCTATTGGTTCCCGAACCGGCACCGGGGGCGGATCATGAGCCTGTTTGTGATTTCAGTGCCGATTGCGGGTGCCATAGGCGGCCCCCTGTCGGGCTGGCTGATGGAACGCTTCAACGGTCTTTCCGGGTGGCACGGCTGGCAATGGCTGTTCTTGATGGAGGGCTTGCCGGCCGTGGTTCTGGGCGTCATCGCCTATTTCTACTTGCAGGATAACCCGGAGCGGGCAGGCTGGCTGTCAAATGACGAAAAGCAAGCCATAATCTGCGATCTCGAAGCTGATCGTATCTCCGGCCCCGGTAAACCTTCAGGAAATTTTCGCGAGGCGCTGCGTGATCCCAAAATTTATTTATTCTCGATAATCTATTTTGCCTACTTTTGTTCTCTTAATACGATTCTCCTCTGGAGTCCCACCTTGCTGAGAATCGTCGGGCTCCAAAAAGTTAGCGACATCGGTTGGTGGAGCGGCCTCATCTCGGTGATTTCCACGATAGGCATGCTCCTGACCGGCTACAGTTCAGATCGTTTTATGGAGCGCCGCTGGCATGTGGCTTTATGCGGGATTACGGCGGCTGCCTGTTTCCTGGTCCTGCCTCTTGCTTATCATAGCGTCGGCTTTACGATCGCTTTGCTGATGGTGGCCTCGATTGGTATCTTCAGCGTTTTGAGCCTTTTTTGGACCATTCCGAGCACATATCTGGGAGGTGGCGCCATGGCGGGCGGCATCGCCCTGATAAGCTCCATAGGGTACTGCGGCGCCGTGGTAAGCCCTACCCTCGTGGGCTGGATCAAGGTGAGCACGGGCAGTCTCTATATCGGTCTGAGCACGATTGCCTTGATGCTGATTTTAGCTATGCTTCTCCTGCTGGTATTCGTTCCCGCCACAAGCAAAGTCAGTATTTCGTCTTCCCGATAAAATCAAGCCATCGCATCGTTTTGATTTTTTTGCGCGGCAGAAGGATATCGCTAAATTGCTCTAAGTCGAGTTGGATGTAGGTTTGCTCAAACGCGCCGTTGGTTATCATGTGCGAATGGCTGGCTGAGGTATCAGATTGATAACGCAATTGTCACTATGCCGACATGAACTCTGCATGGAAAAGGCCTATAAGGTCATCATGTGGGTACTTTGCTGACTCCAGCTAATAGGGGACCAGAAAGCCCGGGCATGATTGTATGGTTCATCCGGTCAGCGCACGCTGGATGAATGACCAATCACGTCTGGGCTTTTTACGTGAATACCCGGGGAAGAATCAGCCAGTGCTCTATGAGGAGGATGTATGAAATTGCGGACGTTGCTTCCGGCCTTTCTCCTGATTCTGGGCGTGGCCCTTGGTGTCGCTTCGCCTGCCAATGCCGACTATACACTGTGGACGCCGACAACCAGTGCTGACCAGAATGTTTTTACTTTTACGCCGCAGGATTGCACAATGTCGGGTGGGCTTTACATCTATGCTGTGAGAGCCACCCAAGGTATTAGCAATACCGGTAACGCATTGCTGCTCACTATGCCGGGGAGTGCGAGCAGCCCATTCTATGCAGCGGCAACGGATTTCACGATTGCAGAGACTGGCGCTACTTGGTATCTCTATAGTGGATCCCCCAATGCCAGCGGCATTCCCGGCAACGCGTTGCTCACCCTCGGCTCGACTAATGAATTTGGGCTGTACTACTACTATAGTAATAATAGTTGGGCTCAGCCTGCTATCGTTCAACCCATCACTACTAACCTCGGCCAGCCCGATGAATGGCTCCTGAATACCCCTGAACAGTGCCTCCTGGTTTATCTCACCGACGCTTCCCAAGTCCCGGAGGTTGCCTCCCCCACCCCCCTTCCAGGGACTTTTCTGCTTTTTGGTTCAGGCCTCGCGGGCGTTTTCGGATTTCTCAGACGCTTCTCGAGCTAGACGCCATCGCCAGAAAGCAAATTGGACAAAGGCAAGGCCGCCGCCACCGGCCTTGCCTTTGCTTCTTTATAGAGGTGGGTCAAGGTTAGCCCCAATGCCGATCACTTAAGAGAAACTTCCGTCCTTTCAACCCCTTATGAGTGCATCGGGCTCGACTCTATCAGGATAGCGTCGAGATCCTGCCAGTGCCACCGCCGAAGGCAGTGGCCAAACCGGTAGGCGGTCTCACCGCCCCGAATTTCCGTTGGACCCAATCTGGGCGCCATTTGGAACCTGCCTGAAATCACCAGGCCATGGATAGTTTCTCTCAAGTCTTATCTGTTATCGACCGATACTATTTCGCGGGGTTTGGATACTCGCAGCATGTGCTTCCACAACTCGGCAGTGGAAGCGGCCAGGGCCGGACAAGGCGGCGGAGGTTTTGCAGAGGTCGCCGATGAAGTGGGAAAGTTGGCAATGAGAACGGCTCAAACCGCAAAAATACTGCCGGCCTGATTAAGGGGCCGTCAGTAGAATAAAGCATGGATTAGGGTTGGTCGGGAAGACCGATAAAGGGTTGCAGAAACTATTCTGCCAGTCCAACATATTTCAGAAATCAAGTCCATTCACTTTGGGTTCGATGGAGGTTATGATGTCTTATGGATTTAATTCCAAGTCGAGCAGCATAAGAACCATGATGCTGAAAATGATGATTTTGATCTTTGTGCTCACAACATGTGCTTTAAGTATATTGCTCTATTTCGAGGCCAGATCATATGCAATACAAGAAGCTGAGAAGAAGATAAAGAACCTGCTGCTTGAGCATCAGGCTTTGCACGAATACATTGGAAAACATCAGAAACCAGAAATTTCGAAATTAAAACAGGAAGGAAAACTCAACAAAGACTATTTTTCTCCAGAGATCCTTTCGTCATCGTATATCACAAAGTATATGCACCAGTACTACAACGAGCAGCGTCAGAAAAATGATCTCGCGCAATTCTATTACAAACTTGCCGCCAATAATCCCAGAAATCCCGAAAACAAGAGCGATGACTTCGAGCGGGGCCTCATCAGCAAATTCAATAGTAAAGAGATTTCGGAATTTAAGGAGGTAATCTCAAAAGACGGCGAAAGCTTTCTCTACTACGCCCTTCCGTTTGCAGCAAATACAAAAGACTGTATGGCCTGCCACAGTTCACCGAATTTGGCTCCAAAGGAACTCATCGACAGATACGGCGACAAAAATGGGTTTGGTGAGAAGGAAGGTGATATCCGGGCAATCATTTCGATTCGAGCACCCCTGGCCCAGGAAATTCAGCAGGCAAATAAAACCTTCTTAAGAACCGGAGCCATAATGTTTGCGGTCTTTCTCGTGTTTTTTGTGAGTGGTGGCTGGCTGCTGATGCGCTCGGTAACCAGACCTATCCGATCCGCAGTACAGGGACTCATGCATTCTTCGGAGGTGGTTTCCACGGCATCCGCCCAGGTTGCATCCAGCAGCCAACAATTGGCGGACGGTGCTTCACAACAGGCCGCAGCAATAGAGCAGACGTCCTCATCACTGGAAGAAATGTCAACAATGACGAAACAAAATGCGGCAAACGCAAATCAAGCTAATCAACTAATGAGCCAGACCCGGAGTGTGCTCGCGAAAGCCGCCGAATCAATGGACCAACTGACGGAGTCCATCAAAGAAATCTCGAGATCTAGTGAGGAGACATCCAAGATAATCAAAACGATAGACGAAATCGCCTTCCAAACGAACTTGTTGGCGCTCAATGCGGCAGTGGAAGCGGCCAGGGCCGGAGAAGCCGGGGCGGGTTTCGCAGTAGTTGCCGACGAAGTGAGAAATTTGGCAATGAGAGCAGCGGAAGCCGCAAAAAATACTGCCAGCTTGATCGAGGGGACCGTCACGAGAATCAAGGAGGGATCCGAAATGGTTGAAAGGACCAGTGCCGAATTCTCTCAGTTTGAATCCAGCGCAAATAAGATGGGAGAACTGGTTGGTGAAATATCGGCTGCATCGAGTGAGCAGGCACAGGGGATTGAACAAGTCAGCAGAGCAGTGAGTGAAATGGACAGTGTTGTCCAACTGAATTCATCTACGGCCGGAGAATCCGCCTCTGCTTCGGAAACAATGAATGCTCAAGCAGAGCACCTGAAAACATATGTGGCAGAATTAATAGTTTTGGTTAGTGGTGCAAATGGCAACGGCAATGCCGGAAGTATCGAACCAGGCATGCCTGTAAATAAATCATCGAGAGTCCTTGCGGCTCCGGAGAATAGGAAGCGTTCAATCCGGGATGCTAAAAAGGATCCGGCCTCCTCGAGAAAACGTAAACCGGCCGCTGAGCAGGTGATCCCATTTGATGATGGTGATATTTCCCAGTTTTAGTTCACCTGAGGGAGGGCCATCTTTATTAGGACTGAGTGCTGAGGACTGAGGACTGAGTGGAAAAACACCGTGAATGGCGAATCGTGAATGGAAGAAGCCCTGTCACGAGCATACCTTCCCAGTCCTCTTACTCAGTCCTCCGTCCTCCGCCCTCCGTCCTCAGCACTCAGTCCTCAGTCCTCAGTCCTCCGTCCTCCGCCCCTGAAATCCATACCACGTGACATTATCTTACAAATATGGAAGTGATTTCACTGGATCAGATTGTCCATATCCGGACGGGGCAAATGGAAGATACCGGGCAACAAGAACGCACTCGGATGGAGTTACTCAGGCAGACCCTGAAGTTGGCGCCTATTGCTGTTTTTGCAACTCTTCTGAACGCATCCATTCTTGTCCTGGTCCTATGGCGATCTATTTCGCACGCCTCACTAATCATATGGTTTTCAATTACTTTTTGTCTTGCGGTTCAGCGTGCCGTGTTTCTATACAAGTATCGGGGAGCTTCGCTCCAGCCCCATCAAGTTGCGCAGGTGGCCAACAGATTTGTGGCCAGCCTCGGTTTAGCCGGAATCACCTGGGGTTCGCTTGGAATTTTTCTCTTCCCCGTAGATTCACCAACACATCAAATCCTGATTGTCTTTGTCCTGTGCGGAATGGTAGCCGGTGCGGCGGAAACATTTGCTAATGTTCTCCCGGCCTTTATAGCATTCTCGCTATCGGCATTGGTTCCCTTATGCATTCGTTTTCTCACTATTGGCGGGGTCGTTTACTATGCTATGAGCGCCATGACGCTCCTTTATATCGTTTTGACATTAATCATAGCAAAGCGTATCAATATCACAAACAGGAGTTTGGTCGAACTTAAAGAACATTATTCCCGAATGGCGGAGGAGCGTGCAGCATCTAACGCACAACTGCAGGAACGGACTGCTGAGTTGAGTCTATCGCATAAGGCGCTTATGAAATATGCCGACAAGCTTGAAAGGCTGAACGAAGAGTTGCAGGATTTTGCCTTCGTTGCTTCTCACGATTTGCAGGAACCGTTGAGAAAGATTCAGACTTTCTGTGATCTGGCTCAGAAAAGATGTGAGTCCACACTCGATAGTGCAGTACAAGAGTACCTGCATCGGATCATGAGTTCGACGGCCCGCATGCGGCAACTCCTGCGGGACTTGCTCCAATTCTCACGGGTAGCTTCGAGACCGGAGCCACTCAAAACAATAGACCTCGTAAAAATCGCACGGGAAGCAACGGAAGTTTTTGAAGATACTATCAAAGAAACTGGCGGATTGATCGAGATCGAAACCATGCCCGCATTGGAAGCCGATGAAACCCAAATTCTGCGCCTGTTCCAAAACCTCATCGGTAATGCGCCAAGTTCCGAAGCGCCCTGCCACCCAGAATTGTAATATACGCAAAGCACGATGGGCTGGGGATTTGCGAAATATTTGTAAAGGACAATGGCATTGGATTTGACCCGCAGTTTGCCGAACGTATTTTCAAACCCTTCCAGAGACTGCATGCGCTCAGCAAGTATGAAGGTACCGGAATAGGGCTTGCCATATGCCGCAAAATAGCTGAAGGTCATGGAGGCAGTATCAGGGCGGAGAGCCAACCGGGGAAGGGCTCGACATTTATTGTCAGCCTGCCCGTGAAACAAGACAGGCGGGAGAGTACTTAGCGGCAATACCCTATGGGATCTCCATATGGGTTGTGCATCGCAACAGTCAGGAGGAAGGATAAGTATGATGATTGCAAAACTGAAGAAGCTATTCTGTCCTGAATCCGTGGCAGTCGTTGGGGCATCGAACAGTTTCGATAAACTTGGCTATCATGTAGTGAAAAGCCTTGTTCAGGGCAATTACAAGGGTCGAATATTTCCGGTGAATCGCATGGGTCAGGAGATCTGGGGTATAAGCTCTTATCCTGCTTTGAGCGATATCCGCGAGACGGTTGATCTTGCCGTGGTCGCAGTGCCGGCTCCGTTCGTTCCTGAAATCCTTCATGACTGTGGAAGGAAAATGGTTAAGGGTGTGGTCTTGATCACCGCAGGATTTCGAGAAATCGAGGATGCGTCGGGGGAAGCCCTTGAAAAGGAGATAGGCAGAATTGCCCGGCAATACGAGCTGCCGGTCATCGGCCCGAATACCTTCGGCTTTGTCAATCGGACTTTCGGAGTCAACGCGTCTTTTACACCGGAATTCTCCCTGTTGGAAAAAGGAGGCGTTGCGCTGATAAGCCAGAGTGGAGGCATTTGCCACCTGTGCGGTTTCCTGGCCATGGAGCAAAGGATGGGCGTGTCTAAATTGATGAGCCTCGGCAACCGGCTCAACATAGGGTTCCCGGAGCTGTTGAAGCATCTCGTTGAAGAGGATGAGGACACCAGGGTAATAGCCTTGTACATCGAGGGATTGGACGATCCCAGGAACATGCTTGATACGGCGAAATCGATAAGGGGCAGGAAGCATGTAATCGCATATAAGGCAGGCAAGAGTGAAAAAGGCGACAGCGCAAGCCGATTCCACACGGGGTCCCTGGCAGGTGACTATCAGATATGGAAAGGGGCTCTTCGCCAGGCGGGTATCCTCGAGGTTACATCCGCCGAAGAATTGATTGACACGGCCAAAGCCCTCGATGCATGCCCGCCCATTAAAGGGCCTCACATTGCCGTGCTTTCCGGCCAGGCAGGTCCTGGAATGATCGCAGCGGATGCCGTCGAGAAGGCCGGACTCAAGCTCGCCCGCTTCTCGGCAGAAACACAGGAGACTATTAATAGCCTGCTTCCCCCGATCGCCATCCGCACGAATCCGGTCGACATGGGCCCTACCTGGTATAATGTGAGCAATATCCTCGATATTCTCAAAGCTGTGCTCGAAGATGAGGGCACAGACGGGGTTATTTTTATCGCCATGTTCGCATCGGCAAATGTCCACCTGGCAAAAGGAATGGCAGAATACATGAAAGGTGTCGATCCTTTCAAAAAACCCGTCGTCGCTATCTTCACGGCCCCGCCGGGTATATGGGATAATGAGATCCGGGAGATGGACGGGAAAAAGGGTGTCTCGATTGTTCCTACGCCTGAGAGGGGCGGAGTGGTCATGGGGAATCTCTGGAGAGCGAATTTACTCTTTGGTTAGAAAGAGGTGAATATGGAAAGAATTCTACTTGGGGTGGACGCCCTTGCCTTTCTTGATAAGGAAGGCTTGAGGGTGCTCGAGAGCTCACTGGCCGGAGATGAGAATGAGGCTGTAAGTATGGCTTCCAGGATAGGCCTTCCGGTAGCGCTCAAGGTTTCCTCTCCCGACGTTGTTCATAAAACCGAGACCGGAGGCATAAGGGTTTCACTGAAAAGCGAGGGTGAGGTAAGGCAGGCCTTCAGGGAAATCGTCTCAATGTTTAGATCCGACAGCCCGGAAAAACAGCTTGATGGAGTTATGGTGCAGAAACTGGGCAAGGGCTTTGAACTGATCGTCGGAGCGCGAAAGGATCGGCAGTTTGGCCCCGTCCTGATGTTCGGATTTGGAGGAATATATGCCGAATCGATCAAGGATGTTTCCTTCAGGTTGATCCCCGTCACTAAGAGGGACGCCAGGGAAATGATCGAGGAATTGCAGAGCTATGCAACGCTCAAGAATCCCAGGAGTGGAACCGTTGACCTCCCGTGCATTGAGGATTTCCTCCTGCAGGTTTCACGCCTCATTGAAAAACATGAGGAAATTCAAGAGATGGACCTGAACCCCGTATTCGTGGCTTCCAGGGATATCGAGGTCTGTGATGCAAGAATCAGGTTAGGTTAGTATGTTCAGATCCATGATTGATACGATTATTTTTGACGGCGAAGGCGTGGTTATAGACACTGAAACGATCTGGGACTGGGGGCAGGAAGAATTCCTGCGCAGGAGGAACCTCGTCTACGATCGGGAGAAAATCAAACCTCTGCTCACTGGGAAATCGCTGATCGATGGGGTCCAGGCCATGATGGATGAATACGGCTTTTCGGGAGATCCCAAAGAGCTCGCTCGGGAACGCAAAGAGATCGTCCGGGGACTCTTCGAACACAAAGTGACTTTCATCGACGGTTTTCGAGAGTTTTTCGATCGGGTTTCAAGAACCTGCAAGACCTGCATTGCCTCGGCTATGGCGGAGGATCTGCTCAAGGTGGTCGATGATCGTCTAGGGCTATCGAAGCTGTTTAACGGTCGAATCTTCACTATTGCCGATGTCGGGTATCGATCCAAACCCGACCCCGATCTATTCCTCTACGCAGCACGTCGGCTCAATTCGGAAGTCCGGAACTGCGTGGTGATCGAGGACTCTCCGTTGGGAGTGGAAGCCGCGAAGCGTGCCGGGATGAAGTGCATCGCATTGACGACGACCTACGACCGGGAAAAACTCCCGGGTGCGGACCTTGTTGTGAGTTCTTTCCCCGAAATTGACCTGAAAACCTGTCATGCGAAGGGATAGTGGTGTAATGTCGTAAACTGTCTGCCCGTAAGGCGGAAGACACGAGTAGCATTGTCAGAGTAATTTGTGTACATTATAAACATTGTATGCAATTGGAAAGGTGAGCTATGAACGAAACGGTGACCATTACAGCCAGGATACCGGCTAAAAACAAGGAGCGGCTTGAAGTCCTGGCCCGGGCAACCGGGCGCAAGAAAGGATTTCTTATCGCCCAAGCCGTTGAAGAATACCTTCAAACCCAGGCCTGGCAGATAGAAGAGACCGCGAAGGCCATCCAGGAGGCTGATGCGGGCAACTTTGCTGCAGATGAAGAGCTGAGGGCGTTCCGTGCCAAGTGGGTATAAAATCCGTTGGCTGAGAACCGCATTGAAGAATCTGGACGATGAAGCGGTCTACATTGCCGGGGATAACCCACAGGCGGCCGTGGCGCTGGTAAAGCATATTCTCAACATGGTCGATGCCTTGGCGGAACATCCTGCTATCGGACGCCCCGGCCGTGTTCCAGGAACCCGCGAGTTAATAATAACAGGGACCCCCTACTTAATACCGTATCGGGTGAAGGGCGAGGCCGTTGAAATCCTGCGAGTGTTTCATGGCTCCCGGCGATGGCCTTCGAGCTTTGATGATTGAGAAATGCCCGTGATCGAGACATGAATGAGACACGCAACTCGTTTTCTCCGGGCAATCCACGGGCAGATACAAGAAAAGGGCACCGATGACCGTTGCCATTCTATTGATCCTTGAGCCAAAGGCCCTCCAATGAATTCGACTTCGAGGACGTGAAAGGCCGGGAAAACGCGAAACACGGCATCGATGCCGCCACGGCCGAGTCGCGCGGCACGCTATCGTTTCAAGGTATTCTAACCTAATAAAATCAAGGCATCGCACAAGATTGATGATGCCATTCAGTGCAACCCCGCGTTCGATCTTGCCATGGACGGGACTGTTTTCCTTGCTTATCGTATGAATGGGGTCCCCCTGCCGCGTGAGCATGGCTCCCTGCTTCTCGCTACCCGCTCCCTGCTTACTGATTTCGCCTGGGTGATTTGGCGGTATGAATGGAAGACGAATCAGAAGGGCAACTTCAGGCTCCGAGTTCGAGCGACGGATAAAAAGGGGAACATCGAGGAATCGGGGAGCTTGCTGGCCCGCTCCTACCCTCACGGGGCCAGGGGCATACAGGAGATTAAGGTCGGTATCACCTGATTTCAGTGAGTCAGAAACGGTGGTGATTCATTAAGAGAATAAGGAGTCAGAAACGTGGCCTGATTTGTGTTTGCTCTCTTCGTGTATATCTTATCGCATATCAGCCTTGAAGGCCTTCAAATAACAGCCGGGGAGTAATTCGATGAAAGCTGATGACGTTCCACAAGTTCCGCCAATGGATCAATACAACAGCGCCTTGGTTGCCAACCTGCATCCACCTGAATGGAGCAACCCGGAACCTTCCGGCCGCTATGATCTCGTAGTCATCGGAGCCGGCACCGCCGGTCTGGTAACGGCGGCAGGTGCAGCCGGGCTGGGGGCCAGGGTCGCTCTCGTAGAAAAACACCTCCTTGGCGGCGATTGCCTTAACGTAGGATGCGTTCCTTCAAAATGCATCATCCGCTCCTCACGCGCCGCTGGAGATATCCGTGCTGCGGCCGGATTTGGCGTCTACCCGACCGATACCGTTGAAGTGAATTTCCCCGCCGTTATGGAGCGCATGAGACGACTGCGGTCGGCAATCAGCCACCACGATTCGGTCCAGCGTTTTCAGGGTCTGGGGGTCGACGTGTTTCTGGGAGAGGCTCAATTCACCGGACCGGATTCTGTCGTCGTGGGAGACAAGGCTCTTCACTTCATCAAGGCTGCAATCGCCACGGGAGCACGAGCGGTGGAACTGCCGATCGAAGGCCTTAGAGAGGCGGGATACCTCACTAATGAAACGGTTTTTTCTCTGACGGAGCGGCCCGGACGCCTTGCCGTCATCGGAGGCGGCCCGCTTGGGTCCGAACTGGCCCAGGCCTTTCAGCGGCTGGGATCGCAAGTCTTCATTTTTCAGGGACCCGATCATCTCCTTAACCGCGAAGATGCAGACGCGGCAGAAATACTCCAGAGGACCTTTCTCAGGGAAGGGATTGAACTCATCCTCAAGACCAGGCCAACAAAAATCACTGCCACACAGCAGGGAAAGCTGATTACCCACGAGCGGGACGGTAAATTAGAGAGTTTGATTGTGGATGAAATTCTACTTGGCGTTGGGCGGGCGCCTAATGTCGAGGGGCTCAATCTTGAGGCCGCCGGGGTCGAATACGACAAGAAAGACGGGGTCAAAGTGGATGATCATCTCCAGACAACAAACCCTCGGATCTATGCTGCCGGAGACATCTGCCTTCAGCATAAATTCACTCACATGGCCGATGCCACCGCTCGCATTGTGATCCAGAATGCCCTCTTTATGGGGCGTAAGAAACTGAGCGCCCTTCACATTCCATGGTGCACTTACACTGATCCGGAAATCGCTCACGTCGGGATGTATGAAAAAGACGCTCAGGACAAAGGCATTCCTTTTGATACTTTCATGAGACTCATGAAGGATGTGGATCGTGCCGTTACTGACGGGGAGGAAGAGGGATTTGTGAAAGTGCACGTGAAACGCGGCACCGACAAGATCCTCGGGGCCACCATCGTGGCCCGCCATGCGGGTGATATGATCAGTGAGATCAGTCTTGCAATGGTGGGAGGAATCGGGCTTAAGACTATAGCCAACGTTATCCACCCTTATCCGACTCAGGCTGAGGCCATCCGGCAGGTGGCCGATGAGTACAACCGCACTCGATTGACTCCATTGGCAAAGTCAATTCTGCGACTGCTGCTTGCCGGAAAACGGTGGAGTTTTGTCGAGAAGCTGAAAAGATATTGGGCAAGCGTCCGCAGCAGGTTTGCCGGGATGTTTGCCCCGACTGAACCTTAACGATGGATTTGCTTCGAGTTTTTGAGTTTTGAGTTTTAGTGCTACTTGGCAACTCAAAACTTGTAACTAAAAACTCAAAACTAAAAACTCTCAAAGGCTGAGTTTCATGGAATCTCGCGAAAAACAAATGGGGGCTGTGATAAAGGCGGCCGTGTTGGTTCTCTTTGTAATCACCGCCGTGGTCATCGTCCGCTTTACGCCGGTAAAAGAATTCCTTACCGCCGAAAGATTGGGCCATTTTTTGGAGAATGCGGGATTTTTGGCCCCGCTGGCATTCATGACTGTCTACGCGGTAGGGGTATGCCTGTTTGTGCCGGGGACCCTTCTCACCACCTTGGGGGGGGCCATCTTCGGACCCTATTTTGGCTTTCTCTACGTCTGGGTGGGGGCCATGGTCGGATCGAGCCTGGCATTTTTTATCGGGCGCTACCTGGGGCGCGACTTTGCTGCATCGCTCATCGGCGACAGGCTCAGGAAATACGATGAAGCCATAGAACGAAACGGTTTTGCCACAGTCCTTTACCTTCGTCTTGTCTACTTCCCGTTTACACCCATGAACTTCGGCATGGGGCTGACGCGGGTGCGTTTCAGGGATTATCTTCTCGGAACGGCGCTGGGTATAATCGTCGGCACCTTCATTTTCACTTTTTTTGTCGGGACGGTCAGAGACGTCTGGGCAAGCGGCCAATGGAGAGGTTTGGTTAGCTGGAAGGTATTCTTCTCACTCGGTCTTTTTGTCTTTTCGTTCTTCATCCCCAAAATCATTGACAGGGTAAAAGCATCAAGAAAATCTGTTCATCGTTCATGACCCGTGAATAGTGAACTGAAAAAAAGCTTTTCCCGCTCACTGTTCCGATGGGCAGGAACACGCGAATAAAGAAAGAGTTGCGTAAGTGCATCAGGGGAGATTCCAACGCAATCGTTTTTATCGTGGCAGGTTGTGCATCCGGCTTTATTAATACCATGGCCGGCAGTGGCTCTGCGATCACATTACCGCTCCTCATGTTTCTAGGCGTTCCAGTAAGCGTTGCGAATGGTACAAACCGGCTTCCGATCGTCGCTGGGTCTGCAATCAGCGTCTTGACGTTTAATCGCGCGAAAGTACTCGATTGGAAGCACGGTTTATGGATATCCATTCCGTTCACAGTTGGCGCTCTGGCAGGCGCCGAACTTGCGACATGTAAATGGCGCGGAATAGGGAGCCAGCGAGGCGGAGCAAAAGGGAGCCAGTCGATTGTTTAAAATGGGCTTGTAGGAGCCCGGTTAGTGCTGCGTTGTTTTTGTCTTGCCTTGGGCATCGG